>ENA-ORXT01001659-ORXT01001659.1-marine-metagenome-genome-assembly--contig:-NODE-1659-length-28985-cov-13.789505_pt1 | contig 28985 bp, 23 predicted proteins | sample MGYA00237868_ERZ511482 | MGnify/ENA metagenome assembly ERZ511482 | reverse complement strand
TACGCTAAAGTTAAATTTGCCAAATTCTGAAAATTTGGCAAATTAGCCTATTAACGGTCAGCCTGTAAAGACCAATAGCTAAAGTCCAGTTCAAGCTATTGTCAGAGTAGTGTCCTATTCCACAGATTTCACCTATTAGGTACTAATATTAAGTACTATACCATAAAATATTCTATTCATACACTAAAACCTAAAACTAACAGGTATATGCTCAATTGAAGCGTCATACTACTTGATACTTTGAAAATAGTATCTCCCTTCAATTGAGAATGTACGCAAACAGACTGGAAGTTATTAGCCTGAGTAATTATTTTATTAAAATTTTTAAAATATATATATTTATTTTTTACTATAAAAACAAACCTTCTCCGTATTTAACGTATTAAAAAATAATATATTCCAATAAATATACACGAACACTTATTAATTTTGCGGCATATTATAAATAATATTCCTTAGGAAGGATGGATAAAATTTTCCCTAAGTATAAAAACCCAGTTTCATTATGATAAAATTGACTAAAAAGAGAAAACCTGGAAAAGGTATCATTGATAACTCCAAAAACATCTTGGTTGAAACAATTCCTTTCTATGAGAACGGTACTATTGAGACGATGCATGTTAGTATAGATCTAGAACATCCTTCTATTGGGGATCTAGTAATAAAGATGAAAAACCCTAAAGGACTTGAAGTGTTACTACACAATAGAACAGCATCTGATTCCCCTACTCTAAAGACTGTTTATGGTCAAGAAAAACTAGCTTCCTTTATAGGTAATAATCTTAGAGGTAATTGGACGCTTGTTATCGAAGATCAGGTAGCCAATCAAGAAGGAATCCTATACTCTTGGAGCATCGGATTGGATTATTTTGATTCGGTTGAAGAAGTTCCTGTTGCAGCAGAAACAATAGCTTCTGCGGCAATAACCACAGAGATAGCGGCACCAGTAGAAGAAGTTGAAATAGCAGTTGAGCAAATGGAAGCAGCAACGGAACAAGCGGTAGCAGCAACAGAAATGGCAGAAGAGGCAGCAGAAATAGCGGAAGATGCGGCGGAAATAGCAGAAGATGCAACAGAACAGGCAGACGCAGCAGTGGACCAAGCAGAAGTAGCAAGCGTACAGGCAGCAGCAGCAACAGAACAGGCAGAAGAGGCAGCAGAAATAGCAGAACAAGCAGCAGAAATAGCAACAGAAACAGCAAGCGAGGCGGCTATTAAGGCAGCAGAAGTGGCTGCAAAAACTGCAGCAGATGCTGCGGAAATAGCAAAAAGTGCAGCAGAAAATGCAATAGTAACTGCAGTGCAAGCAGAAGCGGCAGCGGAGAATGCAGAAATAGCAGCAGAAGCGGCAGAAATAGCAGCAGAAGACGCAGAAGTAATAGCTGAAATAGCTGAAGAAGCAGCGGAAGCTGTAGAAGATGCCATTGAAATGACGGAAACTTTAGCAGCCGATGTAACACCAGAAATCGCAGCAGCAGTTGAAGCAGCGGAAGAGGCTGTTGAAGAAGCGGAAACAGCAGCAGGGATTGCGGCAGAGGCAGCAGAGGAGGCAGAAATTGCAGCAGAAGTAGCAGAAGATGCGGCAGAAGAGGCAGAAATTGCAGCGGAGATAACAGAAGATGTTGCTGAAGAAGCAGAAGTAGCAGCAGAAATAGCAGAGGATGCGGCAGAAGAAGCAGAAGTAGCAGTAGAAATAGCAGCAGAAGCACCTATTGAAGCAGAAGCGGAAGAAGCGCCTGCTGAGGCCGTAGCAGAAGCAGAAAGAGAGGTAACATTAGCAAATTTGCTTAATGGTACCACCGAAGATTCTACATTAGAAAAATTAAGACAAGAAGTGAAAGAAGGAAACAGTAATATAGTATCCATCGAGAATCATCATCTAATGGCAATACTTGGTGGAAAAAACGTAAGCTTAGGTAAAATCCAAGGTAAATTAGATAATAAAGGGAATTTATTAATTGGTCTAATTAAAGATTAGTCTTTTGAAATACCGAATTGCTCAAGAAGTAAATGATAGAATGAATAAATGAGTAAATAGGTGGCACATCTTCGGGAAAACAGATCCTTTTCACAGATGAGCGAACCCATTTAATCATTTTTATATTTCGTCATTTACTCCTTGAGTACTACCAATAAAACAGATAATTTATGAAAAATCAAGCATAAAGTATGCCTTTCAACAATTTTATTTCAGCCTGTCTTATATTTCTTTTAGAGCAAAGAATATTTTAAATTGTGACAGGTTAATATTATATTTTAATACAATTTTTAATTATACTATTATATTTATCTTTGTTCTTTTTGAGAAAATAAATTCTATATTAGTCTAATATAACAAAATTTTAATTCTCTCCTACTATAAAAATGCTCCACTTAAATAACACCTTGATTACAAAAAAAAGGTATTCGTAAAAAAATAATGTGTATTTTTCCTTTGAATACAAAGTAAAATGAATAAATTTGAGGTGCGAATACGAAAAAGCATTATACTATTAAGCTTGTTTTGGACTAAATAAAGAGAAACCTGCACATCTTTATTTTAATAAGTAAATAAAGAAATATAATTGTGACTCTTTTCCAAATTTTCGTCTTCATAATGTATATTTACTCTTAATTCTTAACAAAAAATTTCATAGAAACGATGAAGCGAAACCTGACCCTAAGTACATTGTTCGCAGTTGCTTTCCTTTTTACTTCAGTTACTATTTTTGCTCAAGGTGATGATATTCCTTTTGGAGATTTACCACCAACCAATGAGTATGGAAAGTGTTATGCAAAGTGTAAGATTCCTGACGTTTACGAAACTGTTACAAAGCAAGTTTTAGTAAAAGAAGCATCTACACGATTAAAGAAAGTTCCTGCTCAGTACGAAACGCAGACTGAGACGATTATGGTAAAGGAAGGAAGAACTGATTTGAAGGTAATTCCTGCAACTTACAAAACGGTTACAGAGCAAGTTATGGTGGAGTCTGAAAAGACTAGAGTTAAAACTATTCCTGCAAAGTACAAAACGGAGTCTCGACAAGTATTGGTTTCTGAAGCTAGAGGCCAGTGGGTAAAGAAGAAAAAAGATCCTAACTGTTTTTCTGATAATCCAGAAGATTGTTATATCGCTTGTTACGAAGAGATTCCTGCAAAGTATAGAACGGAAACTTACCAAGTTCTAGCTACTCCTGCTCAACAAATGGAAGATGTAATTCCTGCAAGGTTCACAACAGTAACTAGAAAAGTTATTGATCAGCCTGCAAGAACTGCTGAAATTCCAATTGAGCCGCAGTATAAGACTGTTTCTAAGAAAGTTTTGGTTTCTCCTGAAACTACTACTGAGGATCTTATTCCTGCTGAGTATAAGACTGCTACTGAAAAGAATTTAGTAAGTAAAGGTGGTTATACTGTTTGGACTGAAATCCTTTGTGCTTCTAAGACTTCTACTTCTACAGTTAGAGCGATTCAGAAAGCATTAAACAGTATGGGTTACAATGCGGGTAGTGTTGATGGTGTTTTGGGTTTAAGAACTCAAACTGCTTTACAACAGTTCCAAACTGATAAAGGTCTTCCTTTAGGTAACTTAAATATCGAGACTTTACAAGCACTTGGTATTAATTACTAATCAGACTTTATTGCTGAAAATAAAAAAGAGGTACTTTTCAATGAAAAGTACCTCTTTTTTGTTTATTGCTTTACCACTACACAAATAAACAGCTTAAACGAATAAACATTCTCCTCCTCTAGTTTGTCTTTAATACAATCTTCTTAACGATGCTTTTATTTGCTTGTCTAATTTCAAGAAAATACAAGCCTGTTCCATTTTGCGAAATATCAATTGCATCCCTAAATTCACCTGAAAAATCCGCTAGTTCATAGTTATAGATAGTTCTTCCTAAGGAGTTAAAGATATTGATGGTCGTATCTCCTTTACCTTTCAAGTTGAAACGTAAATCAAACATGCCCATATTTGGATTAGGTGCTAAATTGATAGCTGAAATGGCTAAGTTATTATCCAAAGGCATATCTATTTCATATTGTTCATTCATATTAAAGGCTTCCTCTTCGCTCATTTCTTCCATATCTATTGCCATTCCTGATACATCTCTTTTAGCAAGATCAAAATTAGTGGAACCCGTTCTATTTGGTTCAACCTGTATATTTTCTTTAGTTTTTTGGTTATTATAAGAACGGTGTTCATGTCCTTGCTTTTTAGTCGAAGCTAAAGAACTAATGGCTGTTTTACCAGCTTGTTTTTTACCATCCCTGAGATAAGCTATATTGATAATCTCTCCTACTTTCAGCATATCAATTCCAGCAGATAAATCGCTCCAATCATAAATTGGATACCCATTTATGGCAGTTATCTGATCCCCATTTTGAAGACCTAATTTTTCTGCTGATGAGTTGGCTACAATGTTTACTCTTGCGCCTACCGTTCCTTCAGAATATCTATCGTCATTGTGCGTAACCCCCAAAAAAGGATCTTCCGATCTACTTCTTTTAGAATAATCTGCTTCTGATTTAGTACCGAGTTCAACGGATTTACTATTCTTTTTTCCTTGACGAATATAGTGAATGGTTATGGTTTCTCCAGGTTCGTACTGTCTCAACAAGCGAGTAAGATTCTTATCCCTACTCATTTTTTCATCATTAACTCCAACAACATAATCGAAAGCTTGTAAGCCCAAACGCTCGGCCGCTGTATTCTTAACAATAGAAGAAACATAGCTTCCATAAGGGTTCTCAAATTGAAGTTTTTCCGCTTTTTCTCTGGACATATCATCTGTATAGATGCCTAAGAAGGACGTTTTACCATCATCACATTGTGCTTGAATAGTTAAAACGAGTAAACAGGAAAAGGATAGTGTTAACAGGTATTTCATATTTTTTATTTTAAAATTTAGGTAGATATTTTCTATTAGAAGTCAGAAGTCAGATCGCTTCGCTGTCAGATGTCAGACTTATGAGGTGTTCCACGTCATAAGTCTGACATCTGACAGCGAAGCGGTCTGACTTCTCTAAAGTGTATAAGAAAGACAAATTTAAAATAGGAAGGGTTGCACTGTTCACAAAGTAGCATGGAGAACAGAGAATGGAGAACAGAGAATAGAAAAGTAGTTGATATTCCTACTATGGGTAAAAGCGCGCTATTACGGGATGATTTCCCATTCTATTGATCTTTTTTTAGTAGACAAATAGGAGCGTAGCTCCGACCACGTCTGTAAAATTGGATATGGAATCACGTCAGAGGAGCGTAGCTTCGGCAACGTAATATCGTGCGGCAGACGTTGCCGAAGCTACGCTCCTCTGACGTGATTCCATATCCAATTTTACAGACGTGGTCGGAGCTACGCTCCTATTCGTCTACTAAAAAAAGATCAATAGAATTCCCCATTACCACGTAATTTCAATGACAAAGAATCTCAACCAACTGGATAAACTGCTCAAAAGTATTGGTCTTTTGTCAAATAGTACTTAACATAATCTGCGACACCTACTTCTAAGCTATAAAAGGGTTGGTCGTAACCTGCTTGGCGAGTCTTTTGCATATCAGCTACCGTATAATATTGATAGGTTGCTCGAATATCAAGCGGAGTGGGAATAAATTGAATATTGGGAGGAATTGCTAAGGCAGCGAAAGTATTATTTACTAGATCCAAAAAGGTACGTGCTTGACCTGTACCTACATTGTATAAACCACTTGTAGGTTGTTGATCCATGAAAAAAGTACATACTTGGACAACATCTCGCACGTAAATAAAATCTCTCGCTTGTTCGCCATCTTTAAAATCAGGATGATGAGAACGGAACAAGTTCATTTTGCCTGTCTTCTTTATTTGCTGAAAGGTATGGAAAATAACGGAGGCCATTCTTCCTTTATGATATTCATTGGGCCCATACACATTGAAAAACTTTAAGCCCGCCCAAAAAGGAGGACTAACAGTTTGCGCAAGTGCCCAAATATCAAAGTCGTTTTTGGAAACAGCATAAGGATTTAAGGGTTGTAGTTTATCAAGTAGGTCTAAGTCTTCCTTGAAACCATATTCTCCCAAACCATAAGTTGCTGCACTAGAGGCATAGACAAGCGGCGTTTGCTCATGTACACAAAACCGCCAAATACGTTTAGAATAATTTAAGTTTAATTGATGAAAGATTTGACAATTCTTTTCAGTCGTATCGGTTCTTGCCCCTAAATGGTAAACCATTTTTATTTGTGGACCATTAATTTTCAACCAATCAAATAGTTGAGTGCGATGTACTTTTTTAGAATATTTTTTTCCTATTAAGTTCTGTTGTTTTTTAACCTTTTCAAATTCATCTACTACTACTATATCTGCAAAGCCTAGTTGATTTAAATGGGTAATTAAACAACTACCGATAAATCCAGCGGCTCCTGTTATTAAAATCATTATAGTCATTTACAGAAAGTAAAAATTTGAATTTTATTCAAATTTTTACTTTCTACATAACTCTACTTTGTCAGATTAAATTTTGATTCCGAAAAATCTAAAAGCACCCATTTAATTTTGGTTTAGAAGCCGCAAATGTGCCAGATTTTAAAAATCTGGCACATCTAAACCGAACAATATTTTAATGTGCCAAAGTAGAGATAAGTACCTAATCATAAATGGTCTCTTCAAAAATGACGATTATTTATGCTTAGGTACTTAGGAATCCAGTTTTGAAAATAAAATGTTCATTTTATTTTTCCTTCGTTCTTCAATTACTAAAAGCTTGCCCATTTAACAAACGTTCTAAATCTTTAATTTGAGATTCTCGCTGTTGTAGCGTAAGCTTGATAATTCTCATTTGTCTATTCTGTTCATCTATGTTTCTTTGTATATCAGCTAATTCAGCTTGGCAGTTAATATCTGAGCTACTGATCGTGCTACCTTTATCTTTTACGACAAGATTATATCTGGATGATAATTCTAAATAAGTTTTCTCTAAGGCTGCATATCTCTTTTTAGTATCTTCTATTTCTCGTTCTAAGCGAATCACATCTGCTTCCAATTTGGTTTCTACAATATCATTTCCCTCTTTAAAAGCGACCTCTTCTCGAAGCACATTATTTTCTTCTTCAAGGAATTCATTCTCCTGTAACAAAGCGTCGTATTGCTGAGGGGAAACACAAGAAAAAATAAATAGGGTAGAGAAAAGAAAAAGGAAAGATAGGATTTTTAATTTAAGAAATTTCATGGTTTGTTTTTGTTTTTAAGTATCTCACGGATTAATAAGTGGTTAATAAAAGGTCACGTAATTACTTAAGAAGTTTCTTTTCTTGAAAACAAAATTTCAAGAGATTTACTAAAGAAACTTGATTAAAAGTTTAAGAATATGTTAATAACGGCGTATTACATTAACATATTTTAACATACGAAAAAGAAACTGCAAAATATATGACATTTTATTAAATATAAAATCAATTTCTTTTTATCCCCTCTTATTCCTCATTTGTCCCTTAACAAAGGTGTTCAGTAACAATAAAATGCTCAAGAATACACCTATCCGACCAATTATGTCTCCCCATTTCACATAGAAGCTTATTTCTTTATTTAATCGAATATCTCCTTTAATTGTCCCCATTTCTTCATAAGCGGTTGCTTGTAATATATCGCCTTTTTGATTTAGAAAACAAGAAATACCTGTATTGGCAGAACGAGCAATATCTCTTCTAGTTTCTATCGCTCTTAAACTAGCAAATTTTAGATGTTGTTGATGACCAGCAGTATTGTCCCACCAACCATCATTCGTTATAATAAATAAGGCATTTGCTCCTTGTTTAATATAACCAGTCGTATATTCTCCATACACAGACTCGTAGCAAATAACTGGACCTACATTTCCAGAAGCTCCTTTAAAAGCAGAACGTAATTTTTGCTTCCCATGTCCACTCAAAGACCCACCTAATTTGTCAGCTAATGGCTTTAAGAAGAAAAATAATTGTGGATAAGGCATCATTTCTGCCCCGGGGACCTGTTTTGATTTAAAATAAATAGGAATTTCCGCTTCTCCTGCTGTTATTTGGATAGCCGAATTATATAATTCCCAATAAATAGTATCTCCTCTTCTTGGATCTATATAGGTTCGAACGGCTATGCTGTGTGCTTCCCCTTCTTCATATTCTTTATTTGTAATGAGGCCTGTTACTAGTTTTAACTTAGGATATTTATTAACCATATCCTTTAAAGTTCTAGTATATGGTTCTTTACCTAATTGTCTATTTTTAAACATACCCAGACTAGTTTCTGGAAAAACTAGGTATTCCGTATTAGGCGTTAAGGCGGATTCTGATAATTCTACAAATCTTTTTAATTGCTGTTCTCTAGAAATAGCAAATTTTTCGTAATGTGGCTCGTAATTCGGTTGAACTACTACTACTTCTACTTTTTCACCCACTTCTTGATAGGTATAATACCTGCCGAGAGACATAAAAATGGGGAGGAGAATAAGGAGTGTTCCCTTCAGTAAGGTAGGTTTATGCCAAACGATTGCGCTACCTGATTTGGCTATCAAACCGTTAAAAATAAGCACATTTAAAAGCAAAATCCATAAAGAACCACCAAATACACCTGTAAACTCATACCATTGTACCCAGCTAGGATATTGTGCAAAACTATTTCCAAGTGTCAACCAAGGCCAAGAAATTTCCCAATTTAAGTGCAAATACTCCCAAGCAAGCCAATTGGCAATAAATGCAGCATAAGCTAAGTTTCTGTCCAGATACTTCTTTGTTTGATGAAATAAAATGATAGGAACACTCATGAATAAAGCATTAACCAATATCGCTACTACCCCACCTATATAAGCCGTATTACCTACCCAATAGGTCGTCAAAATATTCCAAATTACGAAGGCATTATAACTATAACCAAAAACCCGCTTTTTGTTAGGACCTTCTCGCTCCTCACTTATCAGTTGTTCAACTATCAATAAAGGTACAAATCCGATGAACATGACAAGTGTAAAAGGAGAGGTAGGAAAACCAATCGCTAATAAAACCCCAGTCAGAGAAGAAAGTAAAAGGTAATAGTTATTAAAGGAGCGAGGAAAAATCTCTTTCGCCAATAACACCAAGAATACCCAAGTGGCACTAAATTGAAATAAAGTATAATGCCCCCATAGTGGTAAGGCTAACATTTGATAACTACACCAAACCACTACCAATAATAAAAGTACCAGTAAAAGATAATTGATTTTTTTATTCATTAATTTTCCAGTCTATCGCTTCCTTTCCTTGCTCTTTTAAATATTGATTCGCTTTGGAGAAGTGTTTGTTACCAAAAAATGCACCACCTGCTAAAGGAGAGGGATGCGCTGCTTCTAGAATTAGATGTTTAGAAGAATCTATTAATTCCGCTTTTTTCTTAGCAAAATTACCCCATAGCATAAAAATCACTCCTTCTCTTTGGGTGGAAATAGTACGGATAACCGCATCTGTAAATTGTCCCCATCCTTTTTTTAGGTGCGAGCCCGATTTTCCTGCCTCTACCGTCAAAGCAGCATTCAATAAAAAGATACCTTGCCCTACCCACTCTGTTAAGTCTCCATGACTAGGAGTTGTAAACGCTACATCTTCATTTAACTCTTTGTAAATATTTTTTAAGGATGGAGGCGTTTTTATTCCTTTAGGAACAGAAAAAGATAAGCCCATTGCTTGTTGAGGCTTTATATAGGGATCTTGTCCTAAAACTACTACCTTAACCTCTGATAAGGGCAAGCTATTGAAAGCATTGAATATTAGAGCCCCTGGTGGATAAATCGTTTTTCCTTTAGTTTTTTCTTGCTTTATAAATTGCACCAAGGCTTGAAAATAAGGTTGCTCAAATTCTTGAGCTAAAGCAATTTTCCAACTTTCTTCTATTTTAACATTTGTAGTACTCATAGATATTTTTATGGAACGGGGATAAAATAAATTTACCATTTTGTTTTTCCTTCGTTCCTATGAAATGGACGATTTTTACTGCGAAAGAAATAAATTTGTGAAAGTAACTAATTTTCTTTTTTAACTTGTTATTTGATGACCTGCAATATTTATAAACCAATAAACAACTTTAACGACCAAGCAATCTTTGAAATTCCTCTTTTTATACCGTTATTAGCATAACTACCTAATTTTAATACGAATTAAGCGCTCGCTTTACGTTGCCCAAATGTAAGGAGTCTTTAGTGATTATTAAAGAACTCTATATAATTTAATAAATCTTCTCTTTTTTATAAAACATTCATTAAATTCGTCTCGTTTCATTATTATTACAACACCGGTCCCCTCACTCCCTGAGTCTCGTTTTATCTAGAAGTAAGGAGAAATTATCAATACATGAAGGAGAAACTATCTCTTTTCCTGAAAATTTTATCTAGGTAACAAAGTTAGTTGACAGTCAATTTATACCATAGCGGAAAGCTACGAGGTAAAAGCACACTATTACGGGTAATTTCCTATTATCTCCTAATTTTAATGTCAGAAAGTGTCTGCCAACTGAATAAATTCGTCCTTTTCCTCAATCAAAAACACTATGTGTCTGTTTGATTGTTAATATTATGTATTATTAGTGTTTTGACTGATATATTAATGAGAACCGCTATAACTATGTAACCCGAACGCTATTCACAAGCAAGAACAAACAACATTATAAGATAAAATTTATGAAAAGAATAGAGCCAACTGTGATTGAAATTGAAGGAAATGAAATACCTGCAAAAATATATCAAGAGCAAAGAAATAATGTTCGAGTGTCTATAGGCAAAACAGCCGCCTTTTTGAGAATGCCCAGTCATTTTAACAAGAAGCAAGCTAAAAATCAGATTGGTTGGTTTCAAAGATGGGTAAAAGCGCAATTTGATGCTAATGAACAGTTAAAAACCCGCTTTTTCCCTAAACTATATGTAACAGGAGACCATTTACAGGTAGGAGAACGCTCTTATCAATTAAAAATTGACTATGAAGATAGAAGCACCTCTACTGCCAAGCTTAAAAATGGAATTATTCACCTAAAAATGAATAAAGATCTATCTAAATTGCAATTGAATAAAGGTTTAAAAACTTTGTTGAGTAGAGTGATTGGAAAGGATTTCAAGGCGGCTATTACCCAACGGGTATTAGAACTCAATAAACTATACTTCCAAAAAGATATTAAAAGTGTAAACCTCAAACATAATACTTCTAATTGGGGTAGTTGCTCTACTAAACTAAATATTAACTTATCGACTCGCTTACTTTTCAGTCCACCAGAAGTAATTGATTATGTAATTATACATGAATTAACGCACTTGATTGAAATGAACCATTCTCCAAAATTTTGGAAAATCGTAAAGTCTGTTATGCCTGATTATAAGAAAAAAGAAAAGTGGTTGAAGGATAATGGGAAGTACTGTAATTTTTAAAAGGTTTTCAAACTCAAACTCAAACTCAAGTTCAAGTTCAAACTCAAATAGGACGTGAACCTAGACGGGTAGTAGCGTCTAGGTTCGCGTCTTATTTGAGTTTGAACTTGAACTTGAGTTTGAAATATTCTTTACTCCATAAGCGCAACATCTCCTTTTATCATTACTTTCCTTCCATCTACCATTATCAATTCCGCAAAATAAAGAAATACTTGAGGAGATAATTCTTGACTGTTAAAGCGCCCATCCCAACCCTGGGACTCATCATTTGGATCAAATCCTTCTCGTTGAAATACTAGATCTCCCCATCTATTAAAAATTTGTAAGGTTTTTATTTCTTGTACACTACTAGATTTAGCAAAAACAGTAAATTTATCATTAATACCATCTGCATTATTTGGACTAAAAGCCGTTGGCACAAAAACGTGTGGTTCTGAATCTACTAAAAAACTAACTGTTGCTGATGCAGAACAACCATTTTGGTCCATTATTTCGACCTGATACAATTCACTTCTCAAAGGTCTTGCAATGGGTTGCGGGCAGTCTGTGCAACTCAATCCTATCGGAGGAGACCAAGTTATCTCTGCAATTTCTGCCTCCGGAACATTCGTATTGGTGTGCAATTCTATAGAATCTCCTAGATCTATTTTCATTTCAGCTTCTAGGTTAATATCAATTATCCTTGCTGCCGCAATGTTGACAGATTCCCCACTTAATTCGCAACCATTGGCATCTATCACAGAAAGATTATAAGTACCAGGATTTAATCTAGCAAACTGTGTATTCGTTGAATACTGTTGACCTTCATTAATGGAATAACGGTAAGGCCCCACTCCTCCTTCTACATTCGTAAATTCTATCATTCCATCATCCTCTGGACATGGTGGGTCCGTACTTTCTACTCGCATGGCTTGCGGAACATTTTCTGTAATCAATAAAGATTCTTTAATAGAACATCCATTAATAATACTCTTAATCTCAATAACATAGGTCCCTGGTTTATCAATATTAGGAAATAAAGAAGTATTACCATCTACGATATTTCCATCTGCTGTATTCCAAGCATAAATAAAATCATTGCCTTTGCTAGAGCCTGTACCGTCTAAACGGACCATTTCATTAGTGCAACTTAATGGCTCAGGTGCAGCTAATCTTGCCGTAGGCGCAATGGTATCTAATTCTACAACTACTTCCGTACTACCTGTACAATTATTTTCAGAATTGAATACTTCTAGGATATAATTTCCAATGCTACCAACCTCAGGTCTCAATGGATCTTGCATATCTATCATTTGACCATCTGTGGTCTTCCAAGTATAGTTGATGCTACTTCCAGTAGTAGAATTAGCCGCATTTAGCCGTACAAAAGAATTAATACAATTTAATTTTGCAGGCGGTTCTATTATTGCTTTTGGTCGATTGGTATCCTCTGTAACAACTATATTAGTCACTTGCTCACAACCATTATTCCTATCTTGTGTTAAAAGTTGATAATTACCAGATTTAGAAATGACTGGTTGTAGGCTTCGACTACCTTGCTCAATTGCTCCATCATTAGTTTTCCATTCATACACATAAGATCCCGGCGCACGTCCTCCATTCGCATCGTTGGAGCCATCGAGTAGCGCATTAATTGTATCAAATTCTTTATCACAAGTAAAAACAAAAGAAGGTCCAAGGTCTATTTTAGGAGCAATTGTATCTATACCAACTATAGCCGCTTCCGTTGTAATACAAAAATTATCTTTATTTTGAACAGTTAAGGCATATACCCCTGTTGCATCTACAACTGGATTTAAGGTATTTCTATTGGCAATTATATTATTAGGATTTTCTGCATTCCAAGAATGCGTATATTCACCATCTTGTAGGTCAACTTCCGTTAGTAAGGTTAAGGACTGGCGTTCACAAGTTAAATTAGGATTTATCATCATCGTTATCCGTGGTGCTGCTGTATCTTGCATAACTAGGGTGCTTACTATTTCCTCACAACCATTCTCTTCGTTGACCACTGTAAAACTGTATGTTCCTGAACGATCTAGCATTGGGCTTAAACCATCTTCCCCAGATATTATATTTCCATCTTCAGAAGTCCAATTGGCTGTGTAATTTGTATTTGGTGTCAAAACAGTACCTTGCAAAGACAAAGTCTCTACCTGGCAGTTTAAACTAACAGGTGTATCTATGTCAATTGTAGGTTTATCATAATCTGCTCCAACAACTATATTCGTCATGGATTGACAGCCATTTGCCCGATTGGTAACTACGAGTTGATAATCACCAGGTGCATCAATAAGCGGATTTAAGGTTTCATTATCTGCTACAAGATTTCCATCACTTGTTAGCCATTGATAACTCATATCCGTCCCCTCACTTGAGCCTTCTCCGCTTAAATTTGTTTCTAAAACCTTGCAACTTAGATTGTTTTTTCCTCTTGCTATTGCGGTAGGTTTTATAGTATCTGCTGCAACGGTAATAAAGGTTTCCAGTATACAATTATTAGCATCTGTTATTGCTACTTTATAGTCACCTGCTCCAACTTCATTTAAGTTATCGCTTGTTTCATCCTGGCCCTCCCAAGCGTATAAATAACCAGGCGTTCCACCAGTTGCCTCTACTTTAAGACTAACACCACTAGGCGTGTAACAATCAACTGCGCCCTCTTCAACGATGGCCGCACTAATCGCTTCAGGAGCTTCTAATACAATAGAATCTCCAATATATAAACAGCCCTTTGGATCGGTAACGGTAACAATATACGTACCTATTCCTACATTTCTTAAATTTCTATCTGTCTCTCCTGTATTCCATTCATATTGTAAATCTGCCCCGCTAGTTGTTAAACTTACAATGCCATCCGCTGTATTAAAGCATTTAGGATTACTAGGTTGAAAATCCATGGTCACTTCAGAATTGATTAAATTTGCGCTTCCAATTCCATCCACCGCTTCACAACCTTCTGCCTGCATTGTTACTATTTCATAAGTTCCTTCAATACTATCAGGTAAGACAAAAGGCTGCATTTCAATATCTCTTATAATCGGCTGTTCAATTCCATTTCTACTATAAGTTACATCCCAAGGACCCGTACCTGTCAAATTAAAGACTATATCTCCTTGTCTATCGCCATTACAGATTTTAGTATCTCCTATAATTTCCGCTACTTGATCCTCGATCGTAACATTGACCTCCGCTACAGAAATTGCCCCGCACTTATCTGTAATAGTAACAGTATAAGTTGCTGGTGCATTAATTTCTTGAGTTAACACAGCAGTTCTATCCTCTGTATCCCAACGGTAAGTGAAAGGACGAATACCACCTTCTACTTCTGGTAACAGTCTCACTGTGCCTCCTTCGCAAGTAGTTACATTGTCCATAAAGGCAACTATGGGCTGTGGCTCGATAATGATAAATTCGACCATACTTGAATCACAGGTACAAGCATTTTCTAATTCTAAAATAATAGATTCTGATGGCTCATCTATCATATCTGGAATCGTCGTAATAGGTAATTCAACAAAGGATTCCCCTCTAGGAATAACAACAGATTGAGAAAAAGGCAAGTAATCTTCCCCCATTGTTGCGGTACTTTCATCAGAAATAGTAAACTCTATAATCAAGTCTTCACTTAGATCTTTATCTGTTCTATTAAAAATAAAAGCTGCATCTTGACAGCCTTCAAAAGCAATACCCGCAGATGGATCAACCGCATCTGGTACATTTACATTAGCCGTAGCCGTACCACCTGCTTGAAAACTATTGGCTTTTAGAAAAACAGCAGAGTCGAAAGCAGAATCTCCAACATCACCAATGACTAATTTAATATGATAAGTTTCACAAGGAATTACCTCAGATTCTGCTGTTAAAACATTAGTAAAACCATCAAATTCAATATCGTCTTTAAAATTGGCAGGCGCAAAAACTTCACCGAAAGAACAGCCCCCTCCAACAGCGGTAAAGAAAGGAACATTCGTATTATAATATTGTTTGGTTGCCTTAAAGTTGACAGAGTTAATTGCTACATTGGTATTAGTACCCGGAATCTTAGCTATATTCTTAGAACCATTAATACCCGGACCACTAATAAAAAAACCGAAAACATCATTGAAGTCAGAATCTACATATTCACAGTATTCTTCGGAAGCAAAAATATATTCAAAGGAAACATTATCAATAGTAGGCGTAAAATCAAATTCCAGAATAACTACATCTCTAATAGGTGCAGACCCTGGAGGTAATAAAGAACGTAGATCCGAGTCTCCACCACCTGAAGAAAAATTTCCAGTAGTATTCGCTTCACTATTAGGGCCGACAGCATCCCTAACATTACCTGTAGAAAGGATAACGCCTTCTGCTGCATTAACAGAAGTCAAGCCATTCCGAAAAATACCTTTTTGAGCAGCTGTTCCACTGTAACTAATATTCTCTACTGCAAAACAATTACCGCCTAAGAAAACATCTCGAATTAATACTTCTTCCTCTACATTTGGTTCTATTGTTATCCCTGCTTGATTGCGTTGTTTTGGGGAAGATAAGCAATCATCACAAAGGATAGTAAATAGATAGTCTATAGGAGCAGAATTGCTGGAACAGGGCACTTGTAGCTGAATGCGTTCTGTCTTCGATTTCGCTTGAAAACGATAAGTTCTATAGGTCGGTTCTTCCTCTGTTATTCTAGTTTGGATATTGGTGAAGGAAGGAAAACAATTAACTTCGTCTTCGTAGCTGGTAAATTGTATGGAATAATACTTTCCTTTTTCTAAATCCGTCAAAAGATATTCTTTCTCAGGACTAACTTGATACAGAAACTCCCGAATCTTGTCTGCGGAAAGCGTATCTAAGTTTTGGGCAAAAAGGGTGCTTGTATTCGCCAATAGAGCAAATAATCCAATGAATACATGAATAGGTAAGGTAGAGGGTCTTTTCATAGTCTATGAAATCGGTTGTAAAATTAGGTTTGTAAGTAGGTTCGTTTATTTGTTTAGCCTATTTAAACGTAAGTACTTAATGTTGAATTTTGAATGATTGAATTTTGAATAAAATGGGACGCAATAGAACGTAAAAAATAGAGTTTAGTCGAATCCTCATTCAAAATTCAACATTAAGTACTTACGTTTAAACAGTTAAACAAATCAACAATTTCTAAAGTACAGAATTAGGGAAGTATATCCTACAGATGCTGTTAACAGACTACTTCCACTATTTAAGCGTGAAGATATATCTGAAATTCTTACAAATTGTCGGATTTAACATTTAAGATTGTACAAAATTATACAAATCTAATTTTTTTGTAATGAGTACTACTTTAATAAAGATAGAAAACGCCACATTTCGCCACAGAAATGAATCCTTTTATGAAAACTTTAACTGGACTGTTAAGAAAGGGGAACATTGGGTGGTTACAGGAAACATAGGTGCTGGCAAAACCAGTCTAGTTCATGCTTTATCAGGAAAATACTATGTATCAGATGGGAAAATAACTTATCCTTTCTTAGAATCGGGGAGTACATCCAGTTATGAATTAAGACGAAAATTAATACGAGTGGTCTCCTTTAAAGATGATGCTAGAATATTTAGTCCCAATTTATTCTTTTATCAGCAACGTTTTAATGCTTTTGCAGCAGATGGTACGCTTACCGTTTGGGAATATTTAATGAATGCTGGTTTCGATGAACGGATTAAAGAACATGTAGACCTCATTAAAAAAACGGGCGTCTTTCCCCTACTCGACTTGGAAAGAATAAAACTATCTAGTGGTCAGTCTAGAAAATTGTTGATCACCAAAGCTATCTTACAAAAACCTAGGGTATTAATAATTGATAATCCTTACTTGGGTTTAGATGCGCCAAGTAGGATAGAATTTAATACTTTATTAGCCGAATTAGTAGCAACAGAAGGTATTCAATTAATATTGGTGGGGCAGTATAAACAATTGCCTACTTGTGTTACCCACCGTTTACATTTAGAAGATTTTAAAATAACGAAAGCAGGTAAAATAGCGGATTTCCTTAATCCACCAAATAATGAACCGATTGCCGTGTCTTCTAAAGAAACTGATTTATTACAACAAATAAAAGATATTTATCCTGCCCCTACCCTATCTATTCCAATAATTTTTGACCTAAAAAAAGTAAAAGTGGCATACTATGGAAAAGAGATATTAAGCAATATTAGTTGGCAAGTAAAACAGGGCGAAAAATGGGCTTTATTTGGAAATAATGGATCTGGCAAATCCACGATTCTATCGCTCTTATTCGGTGACCACCCACAGGCTTATGCCAATGATATTTATTTATTTGGGCAAAAAAGAGGGATGGGACAAAATATATGGGAGATTAAAAAAAATACAGGCTTTACGTCCCCTGAATTACATTATTTCTTTAGTTATGAATTGACTTGTCTACAAGCGGTGATAACAGGTCTGTTTGACCATGTGTATTTAAAGCGTGCGCCTACATCGGAAGAACATCAATTAATTGATTTATTCTTTGAGTATTTCAACATTAATATACTGAAAGAACAATCTTTTCAAAAAGTTTCTACTGGGCAACAGCGAATCGTATTATTGATAAGAGCCTTAATCAAAAATCCGCCGCTTTTACTATTAGATGAACCATTTCAAGGGCTTGATGCTCGTACTATTGAAAAAGCCAAACGCTTATTGTCCACTATATTAAGGGATAAACATAGTTTGGTTTTTATTTCTCACTATAAGGAAGAGATACCTAGCTGTGTGGAACAAGTGGCTTATTTGGAGGATGGAAGACTTTCCTAAATTGGTCTTTAGTTTTTGGTCTTTAGTCTTTGGTACGCTTAATCTTGGTAGTAGGAATTAGATTAAGCGTACCAAAGACTAAAGACCAGCTAAGGATAAGGTTTATATAAATACACTTCAATTCGGCGATTTTGTTTACGACCTTCCGCCGTAGCATTGGAAGCGATAGGCCGTGTATCTCCCATCCCCCTTGCTAGCAATCTATCCTTAGCAATCCCTTTCTTGCTTAAATAATCAACAATTGCTTCAGCTCTTTTTTGAGATAAGCGTTGATTATTTTTAGATCCCCCAAGATTATCCGTGTATCCGTAAATATTTAGATACATTTCTGGTTGCTTACGCAATAGTGCAGTTAATTCATCTAATTCTTTGTAAGAATCTTCTGTCAAGGTTATTTGACCCGTATTAAATTGAGTTGATAATTGCGCTATTTCACTATCTAATAAAGCTGCTTCTGTTTTTTTAAAAATACTATTTGCAGTAGCAGAAGCAGGTTTGAAATTTATTTTCTCGAAGCAAACTTTATGTTCATTAGAAAACTTGCCTGTTGCAGAACTAACACCCCAAAATACTTCGGATTCGCCTAGAAATATATCTTGTACAAGATCTTTTTGTAAATCGACTATTTGCTTTCCGTCCAATCCTACTGCTAAACGTTTATCAAGCGCATTCCAAGTAATTCTTAAGCGGTGATTTTGACAATCTTCAATATTTTTCCCTAAATTAACAGGTTTTGTTAAACCATTTCGGTGATTCAAATTACCGTTTTGTAAAATAGCGATATGATCATAATAAGGGTCGCCAATATGTTCATTTTGCCAAGTATCTATTTCAATGCCAATAGAAGGAGATACCCCTCCATATCCTATTCCTTCCCCTTCTCTTCCCATCGCCATTTTAGGGCTGAAAATGAAAACCATTCCATCTGCACCGTCCGCATCTTTACAGCCGAGAAAGACATCTAACTCCATATCAAAATTACTAGTCAAGTCAATTTTGTTGGGATAATAGATAGTGCCACCTGCCCAAAGCCTGTCCTCTGTCAGTTGGAAACATTCATCCGATAGCTTAGTCGCATTTTCAGAAATTTTTATTAAACCTTTTATTAAGTCCCAGCCATTTATTTGAGCAAGGCTTTTTGGTGTAGAAGTATGCAGAAAAAGCAACACAAAAAGCAGCAATTGAACTTGTTTCATATACTATATTTTATAAACTTAGGACTTTAATATTGTTATATTGTAACGAATAAGAAATAGATTCCGTTCAATCTCTCAAAAAGTTAACAACCTATTTTAAGCATGGTACAGTATACTATCGTCAAAACAGAAAAGGACTTACAGCAAATTTTGCAACTACAATTAAGTAACCTACCTAAGAATATTTCTTCAGAAGAAGCGAAAAGCCAAGGCTTTGTAACCGTTCATCATAGCATAGAAATACTTCGTGCCATGAATGAACCCCATCCTCATATCATTGCTAAAGCAGCAGATAAAGTAGTAGGTTATGCCCTTGTAATGTTACAAAAATTTAAGGGTGAAATCCCCGTTTTGAAACCGATGTTTAAGAAAATAAATAGTTTATCCTTTCAAGACAAAGCATTATCGGAGATTAAATACTTCGTAATGGGACAGGTTTGCGTGGATAAAAATTTTAGAGGACAAGGTGTTTTTAATGATTTGTACCAACAAATGCGGCAAGAGATGTCTCCCTTTTTTGACTGCATTATTACAGAAATTGCTACTCGGAATACCAGATCTATGCGGGCACATCAAAAAGTTGGCTTTGAAGTTATTACTATATATGCCACAGAAGGAGAGGAATGGGCTATTGTTGGTTGGGATTTTGAAAATCATATTTGACAGAATAATGGTTTTCATTTACTCCCCTTAGGAATGCTGTAATAATAAATATTCATTCTTGGCTGATTCTTTTGTCCTTATTTTCCTCTTTGAAAACAGTCATTATATGGAGATAACTCCTGTTTTCAAAGAGAAAACTAAGAACAAAATAATCTACCCAAGAATAAACATTTATTATTACAGCATTCCTTACTTGATTTTGATAGAAAAAAAATAGTCAATGATTTAAAATCTGGCCTATTAATTTTTATGTTAATATTTCCACTTGTAGGACTTTTATATTCTGTAGGTATGGGATATATGTTATTTGAGGAAAGCACTTTAACAGCTATATCTGGGCAACTTGCGGAAAGAACTTTACCAAATTGGGCTTTCTACTACAGTATTTTTATTTGGTGGATAATCTGGTCTACAACAGAAGAATTGACCTATCAAGCTTATAGCCTTCCAAGATTACTAAGTAAATATGGACAAACAAAAGTACTCCTATTTATAGGTTTCTTTTGGGCCTTACAACATAGTTTTTTACCACTAATTTTTGATTGGAGATATATATTTTGGAGACTATTGTCCTTTTTTCCATTAGTGATTTGTTTGATGCTTGCCTACATTAAAACAGGGAGGATTACCCCTGTTATAATAGCTCACGCTATTATGGATATAAATGCGGCATATTGGACTTTTAAACATTGATGTACAGTTAAGGGAACTACACAAGTTACTAACAAAGCAAAGTTTTCTCAATATAATTTTTCTTCGATTAATTTTCGCAATTGTAATAAACTAATTCCGTTTTTTACGGATTTGTTTTCATCTAAGTGATAAAAATCTACATATCTTATTTTAGTAATTGAGTTGAATTCACCTAAAATATGGTCTAAATATAAATAGGCTAGACCTTTGTACCTCCTTTCGTCCTTATTTAGATGCCTGATGAATATTTTTAAACTGGTTTTTTCTCCATCTTCAAATTCTGGAATTATTTTAATATCACTTGATGGGTATTCGATTCCATCAAAATTTAATCTAATTTCATCACAAGGTTGCCTGTATTTTTTGATTATCCAATTCTCTATTGAGGGGTGACTATTGTATAATTTTTTTGTCGGTTCAATTCCTTTTCATCACCATCAGGTGTAATTATTAAAACGTATTTATCGTTTTCAGTTTTCGTAAGTTCTGGAAAAAGAATCGAATTGTAAGCCCTTAGTATTGATGAAAAAATATTTAGTCTTTTTGTTTTTGAATTGACCTTTTTTCTCATAGGTTTTCAACCCATTAGAAAAAAGCCCATTTCAAAAACGACTAAATATTTTTTCATCAATACTTATTTTCTTTGTTAGTTGATTGTAAATCGTGTAGTCCGAAAAATCAGACTCCATAAATGTTTCAATCTTAGATTTGTTCATCCTAAACCATTTCCAGAAATCTTCTTCTTTTTTTGAGGGAGTAGTCATTTATTTATTTTTTTTACAGTAAATATTTTCGCCATTAGTTTCCTATCAGACTGTCTATATAAACTACTTTGGATTTTTATATAACTCCCCTCCTCTTCAAAACTATTTAGTTGATAAATTACACTATCCGTGCTATCACAATTGGCAAAATAAAATACTTTTCGTGCGATGGTAAAGTATGCTATTTCAGGTTTATCAGCATTCTTGATAGTCTTCAAGTATGCCAATTCTCCTATATCGCTAATTATTGGATAAGCAGCAAAATACAATAAACCAACGCCATTAATTTCATAACAGGGAATAATAGAGTGGATTATTTCAAAGAAGGATTCCGCTGATAGTTGAAATTTTCTTTTAGCTACAACAATTTCTTCCACCAATTTTTTTCTAACCAATTTATATTCTTGCAAGAAAGGAGGTAATGCAATTTCTTTGATGTCATTTTTCGTTCCTGATGGAACGGATTTTTGTAAAACTGAATTACCTTTATCTCCTCTTTTGGTAAAGGAAGTCAGCAATTCTGCACGTAAATTATTATTTCCTATAATTCTGGTCCTGTAAATATTATCTCCATATCTATCCACCTTCCCTTTGAATTGGAGGACTTGGTTTTCTTTAAACTCAATTAGTGGTTTGTAAGTTATTGAAATAGCAATAAAAGTAGCATACAACCTATCTCCAAATTTATCCACTAAATCTGAGGAGGTTGTTTGTAGTCCATCACATATTCCCTTCCAATGAATATCCCCAATTTCTTTAAAGAGCCAATTTTCGGACAAGCCAGCATTCGCCATTTGTGGCATGTTAACTTCTATAGTTCGCTGTATTTCAAAAGCGTTTTTAGGAATTTTGCTTTTCAAAATTAACATTGATTTGTTCTTCTTAAGAAAATCCACAATATCGGTAGGCGTAGCGAAGCTAAACCATTTTTCTTCTGAAAATGCTTTTCCAAAGAGGTTTTCTATTTCCACTCTTATCGTAATCAAATCAATGCTATCTATGCCAATATTTCTGAAGGAGTCATGCAATTTTTCTTCTGTAAAATCAGCGGTTATTTTTTTGATGATATGGGTTATTGTTTCTTTCATTAGTTGTGTTTGTTTTAAACGTCACGCTCGCCACGTCCCGCTTGTCATTTCGGGGGAATCTACTAAGGCTATACTTGCCACGCCCCGCTTGTTATTTCGCAAAAATCTACTAACGCACCTCTTAGCTCTGCCAGTTAGACGTTAGTAGATTCCCCCGAAATAACAAATGGGACGCGGCAAGTACAGCGTTAGCAGATTTCTACGAAATTGCACAGGCGACTTTATCGACAGAGACCATCGTTTTGTAACGCAGATCGGGATATTGTTCAATATATAATAGAAGCCGCTATTTTGTAATACCAATCTTGGAAGGAAATCCCTAAAGATAGTACTACAAATATTTCCTCTTTTTGGTCTAGAATTGTTGAATCTTTCTCGTATTGAAGCAGAAACAACGGGTCTGTAATAGGCAAGTCGTATAGGTTTCCATGATACCTAAACGTCAATCTAATTTGAGGGTTATCTCTGTATCTATTCTTTCTTTCCGTAATTTGAAAAATAGAAGTTTTAATCAACATTAACGAGTGATTCATCCTGTGAATCTTGTCTTTAGGAATCGCTTTTCCTCTATTGCCAAATACGATTCTTAAAGAATCATTATCACATAATTTTTCCAATACGGATGGATTGACACTCCCAATTACTTTCAAAGAATTGTCTTTAAAAGTGGTGTTTTCTGACTGATAGCCCGTTCCATTAATAGCAGCTTGCTCAATTTCTATAACATTTAATGGGGCAATTTTTGAGCATAAAAAACCAGGTAATTGACCATGTTCGGATTTAACAACGGGTCTAACCCAAACAGGTCTATTGTTTTGAATAACTGGGTGATTATTGTTATTTAATTGTATTCCTGCCAAACAACGACCACCTTGTTTAACGGAGTTTGCTAAACATAGAATTCTCATTTTGTATGTGTTTAGTAAGCGCTCAATATTTCATTTTGAATTAAGGACACAAAGAGTAATTTTCGATCCATTTTTTCACCTAAAAGAGCAGGTAAAAAGTATACTTGGTAGATAGATTTTTAGAGGGAGTGAATTTGATTTGTTTTTTTGCAAAAAAACAAATCAAATTCACTCCCTCTAAAGAAACCTATTCTGCAAGCTTTGAATGTAACATTAAGCGCTTATGGTGTTTAATTTTAACTACTTGGTAGCGCATAGATTGACCTGTTGAATGGATGGTCCATTCAAAAAATAAATACTTCCTTCGCCTAAGTAGTTATGATTATTTTAAGTGAATTATTTCTAGGTCTGTATTTACTTCCTGTAAATATTCTGCAAGTAATCTTCGGTGACATTTTTCAACGGTATGCTCACTACATAGGAGGCAATGCTCATGTAGTTTCTCTATTTCTACTTTGGACTTCACTTTCCTCATGTCTAGTAAGTTCAAATATTCATCTTCATACGCTTGCCAAGTGAGCGTACCTTTTCTGTATTTGGACAGTAACTCTTTAGTCGGTGCAAAATCAAGTTGATGTTCATAACTGATTTGTGCAATTTCTTTTGCGAAATAGGCTAAGTCATCCGCTTTGGCAAAACCTGATAATTGAGAATTTGTTTTGATCCTTGTGTCAACAATATTTTTGACCTTATTTGATTTTAAAAGACCAAAAAAATACTCCGCATTCTTCTTGGTAAATCCTATGGTGTATAATTTAATCATAGTAGTTCGTTATGTCTTGTTCTTGTTTTTGTACTATCCAGCCAATTTCTTTGTTGTGAAGTCTATACGCTTCTTTTAGCTTTGTTTCTTCATTTACGTTAGGTTCAAACAAAGAGGGTACTGGAAGTTTTTTTCTATATTTTTTTAGCAGTTCTATTTCCAACTGTTGATGCGTTTTTATCACTTTATCTTTTAGTATGTGCTTTACGTCAAAGCCAATCTCTTCTAAATAGATGGCTATCATCGAAAAGCGATGGCATTCTAAAGGATTTCCTTCTGAGCACATTAAGGCAATCTTCAATCCTTTAGATGCCTCAATATCTACCCTTTCTACACCTTGTTGAAAATTGAAGGTCTTTCTAAATAGTTCAAAATCAACCTGACCCTGCTCATCTAAAATTTTTTCCTCTTCATGCCTTGCGCCAAACTCTTCCTTGAAGTGCTCGTAAGTAATTCCATTGTTTTTAAGGAAATTACATAGCGGCACTTGATTGAATTGAGGATTATATTTACTCGCAGGCATACTTCTTACATCAATCAAATAATCAATGTTTTGTGATTGAAGGAGCTCCAAAAAATAGTCTATTGTATGATTGGAATGTCCTATGGTAAAAATTATTCTTTTTTTTTCCATGTCATCGTTTTTGTTTTATTTAAGCAATTTTAAATGTTATTTGTTAACTAAATTGATGAGTAATAAAAATATTATTAGAAATACTATGGACAGTATAAAATACAGGATATAGACCAAAATTGAATGAAAAAATACGGACACCCTACTCTGCTTTGAGAAGAATTGCTGAAAAACGAAAATAGCGTAAGAGATTGAAAAAAAAAGCGAAACTGAAACAAATAAACTCTCATTCTTTGTAATTGGAATAAGTATTAAAAAAAAGGAATAAAAAATTGCCTGCTGTCCTAAAATATAAGCATTTATGACAAAGTGCTCCAGATAGTTAAATCCTGATTTAAAAAATGTTAGGTAAGACGCTAGTGTATATACAGGAAGAAGCATCAATACAGTATATGCATAATTTTGAGTAGCCCACCTAAGGGCAACTAATTCCTTACTTTTTTTTCCAACCTCATCGTCGTAACTCGACCATCCTTGCATAAGATCACTCACAAATGTTCCAGTCTCTAAGAATTGAGACAAAAGGAAATAAATAGTCGATAGTGTAAAGGCGTAAGCAATTGGTTTAAAGTGATTTTTTCTTTTTCCCGTCAAATATTCTCTGATACTATGTCCAGGTCTTATAAACAACTCTTTTAAAGTGTAAAAAAATCCTTTATTAACTTGGAAAATACTACTCGACAAATCACTTAAAAAATTTGAGAAATTGATTTTATCAACTTTTGTGCTTTGCCCACAATGCATACAAAATTTTCCATTAGCTATTTGTTTGCAGTTTTTACAGTTCATTTTTTATTACTTGAGATATATTGCTACTAAGGTAGCAATATATCAGCAATAAAGTGCAAGTCAACAAGTACTTCAGCATATACAAAAGGGAATAGCTACTCACCTAAAAAAAAGAATATTTAGAAGGGTAAGACAGCAGATGTTTTCAAAATACCTGCTATCCATGTTGCAGCTTACCCCATTAGCACAAATTCTGACACCACTACTTCCGAGGTGGTGCGTTTTACACCATCCTTGTCTTCATAAGTATTATAGACTAATTTTCCGTCTACCGCAATTTGCTTTCCTTTCTTTAAAAGCGTGCTCATTAATTCTGCTGTTTTGCCCCAACCAATGAGTTGATGCCATTGAGTATCCTCTATTTTTTCACCGTCTTTGTTTTTGTAGACTTCTTTAGTTGCTAAACTAATACGGGTTAGAGATTTACCTTCGGCTAAAGCTTTTGTTTCTGGATCTCGTCCTAGATGACCAATTAAGCGTACAGAATTTCGTAAGTTGTTCATTACTTGTTTTGTTTAGTTCGTAAATAAATATATCGTTGAAAAGAACGATGCCACAAAGTAATGGACACTTGCAAAATAAAAGCGAGTATTAGTCGGTTAATGTCGTTTGTAGCCGTTTGTAATCGAATGGACTGAATAATTAAGAGCATTCTATTACTACTGCAGTAGTTTTTGGAAGCGATATTGAGAAATAATTTTCTATTATCTGTCCACCCTAAAAATGTAGCTTACTACTCAATTAAATTAGAAAACAATGAAAATAAATAAGACCATACAATTTAGTAAAATTAAAAAATCAGAAATTCTATTCTTACAAGAAATGCTGTACGAAGCATTGTTTGTACCAGAAGGTCAGCCTAAATTTCCAAAAACAATACTAGAAGAACCAGAAATTAGAAAATACCTAAAAGATTGGAATCAACAAGAGGGAGATATAGCCATTGTTGCGAAAGCAGAAAAAGAATTAATTGGAGCAATATGGGGACGCCTCTTTATGGGAACTAATAAGGGGTATGGTTTTGTGAATGAAGAAACTCCAGAAATCAGTATGGCTATAAAGAAGCAATATAGAAAGCAAGGTATAGGAACGCAGTTGTTAAAATTGATAGAATTGGAATATCTTCAACTAAATGTTGATAAACTCTCTTTAAGTGTTGATAAGTTAAATCCTGCCAAAGAATTATATAAACGAAATGGTTATCGGTTGTATGAAGATGCAGGAACTGCTATAACCCTGTTGAAAACGATAGAATGGAAGGGATATTCAGAATAAGGGAGCAACAGTCAGAAAATAGTAGGAATAAGAAAAGTAGATTTCTTTATAAACCGAATAATTTTATCGTTTTTGTGTTTTTTGTATGAAAGCCAAAATCCTAACCAATATGACCAAGTCAGCCACACAACCTTTTTTTATTTTACCACTTATTGTTTTTGCGCAATTTGCGGGTACTTCTTTATGGTTTGCAGGCAATGCTATCATTGGCGATTTACAAGAAGCACTAAATTTAGAAGCAGGGGTAATAGCTGATATAACTGCTGCTGTGCAGTTTGGCTTTATTGTCGGAACGCTCGTTTTTGCTTTTTTCTCTATTGCTGATCGATTCTCGCCCAGTAAAGTATTTTTAGTTTCTGCATTGATGGGGGCTGCCTTTAATTTATCAGTCTATTTTTTTGCAGACAGTCTATTTTCGCTTTTGTTCTTTCGCTTTGCAACTGGTTTTTTCTTGGCAGGTATTTATCCTGTAGGCATGAAAATAGCAGCAGACTGGTATGCACAGGGTTTGGGTAAAGCATTGGGCTACTTAGTTGGTGCTTTGGTATTAGGTACTGCTTTTCCACATTTATTGAAGGCTCTAGGTCAGTCTGTATCTTGGGAAATGATTCTATGGTTCACTTCTGGGATAGCTTCTTTAGGAGGTATTTTATTATTTCTGTTTGTTCCTGACGGACCTAATCGAAAAGTAGGGGCTAAATTTGAATGGAATGCTATTCCCAAAATATTTGGCTTCAAAGAATTTCGGGCAGCGGCATTCGGATATTTTGGGCACATGTGGGAACTCTATACTTTTTGGGCTTTTATTCCGCTTATACTAGTTACCTATAATGAAATAAACGGTACTTCACTAAACATATCTTTATTTTCCTTTTTGATTATTTCCATCGGTGCTTTAGGTTGTATTATTGGCGGGTATATTTCGCTACGTATTGGTAGTGCCAAAGTAGCGTCTGCTATGTTATTGCTTTCTGGTTTGTGTTGTTTAAGCTCGCCTTTGTTTTTTCACTTCCCGCCATTTGTGTTTCTTTCCTTTTTATTTATTTGGGGCTTTTCAGTGGTTGGCGATTCACCACAATTTTCTACTATCGTTGCTAAAACAGCCCCTAGTTTGTATATTGGTACTGCGTTAACAATTGTTAATTGTATCGGTTTTGCCTTAACTATTTTTAGTATTCAGTTATTGGATTGGGTAAAGGGAACCTTAGCAGTAAGCAATGTGTTTCTGTTATTAATAATAGGTCCAATAATTGGCTTAGTAGCTATGCGGAAATTTTTCAAGACCTAGGGTTTAATTATTAATTAATTAATTATGAATTATTCCTATTAGACGTTGACAATTATTGAATTGCAAAACTTTAGATTGTTCGCTAAAAAAATTAATAAAACGTTTGTTTGCGTCTTACGTAATTGCCAAATTTATTTGGCAGATTCAAAACGCCCCATTTTGTTCTAAAAAAACAAGTTAAACAAGTGGAATCTGCCAAATAAATTTGGCAATTACGTTGGACGCAAACAAACGTTTTATCAACTTTTAGCTGATGCTCTATTGAAAGAAAAGGGGTCATGAACTATATTTTTGCACCACTAGTTGTTAGTACAATTATGATTTGTTCTTTTCCTTAAAAAAGTGAGAGCAGCTTATAAAAAACCAAACACGACTTTAAAAATCTAACGCTGCTGCTCTCTTCTAAATCTAAAACAACATGCCGAGTGCAAAAATCTTTTGCCGATTTAATTAAAGTAATCTAAGTGAATTGCTATATTGTTATATGGCTATATGGCTATATTGTCTTATTGCTTTATTGTTCTCCTACTAGACGCTGGCAATCAACCATCAAACCGTCAAACAATTTTGCTACACTACTTAATTCTACTTTGGCACTCTATTTTTTTCTTATTCGAGATAATAGGTAAAAAGTATGTTTGGCAGATAGGAGTTTTAGAGACAGCAAATTTGATTTGTTTTTTATTAAAAAAAACAAATCAAATTTGCTGTCTCTAAAGAATTTATTCCATCTGCCGTTTACCTAATACTATATGCTAGTAAAAATTCCAGAGTGC
>ENA-ORXT01001658-ORXT01001658.1-marine-metagenome-genome-assembly--contig:-NODE-1658-length-28994-cov-18.539717_pt1 | contig 28994 bp, 17 predicted proteins | sample MGYA00237868_ERZ511482 | MGnify/ENA metagenome assembly ERZ511482 | reverse complement strand
TCGCGTCATTTTTGATTCGATTCATTTCAAAATAAACGTCAAAAAATGTAAATAAATTTATAAAACAGTGTACTTAGGGATGAAAAAACAATAAACATTACATCTTGACTTGTTCTTTTTCCTTTATACTTTACCAAATTCTACTTAAATAACCCGTTATTCGCGTCAAATCTGGCTCGTGTAAAGAAAAAATAACGGCGTGAAGATGTAACGTTTATTATCTTTTCATCCCTTATCGACTATGGACTTCCCCTTATCGACTTTTGCTATCGACTATCGCTTATGGACTACTCCCCTCAAATGTAAGTTTTAAGCGAATTTTAACATCAAAAAATCCTTTCTGTCAGAAAACAATCTTATCTTGGTATGATTTTTCTACATGAAAAATATATATTTAATAAAATGCTCCTATTATTACGATAAAATAAATTGATAATCAGTTAAATAGTGTCGTGGTTTTGTTGTATTGTTGTGTCGTAGTGTTTTTCACTATATCACGATACAACAACACAACAACACAATCTAATCCATTCTCACATGAAACGGCAACAAATCATCCTAACCATTTTTCTCCTAAGTGCTACATTTGCTTTTGGTCAAATAGGTCCGAAAGAAGCAAAGCTGCGCGGAGAAATGTATTTTTTTTATGAAAAATACAATGATGCACTACCATTTTTGCTCCAAGCCTCGCCTTACATGGAGAAGGATAGCGAGCTAAAACACATGCTTGGTGTGTGTTACATCAATGCCAACCGACCTGCCAAAGGAGAGGACTTTCTGCGAATAGCCATCGAAAGCAGAAAACCCAAAGTAGAATCATTTTACTACTTAGGTAAAGCCTTGCACGACCAACAAAAATTTGGCGAAGCCCTAAAATATTATAAACAATACTTGGGTTTGACAAAAGAAAAAAACAGAGACGAGGCACTCTACCAACTGGTCAAAGGCAATGTCAAACGCTGTGTGCTTGGCGAAAAAATGAAGTACCAAGAGCAGCTTGCTTTTGTAGAACAAATCGCTGATATCTGTACGAAAGAAGACGAATTCGCGCCTATCGTGAGTCCACGTTCTGCCAATTCAGTGTACTTTACTGCCAAACGCCGCACCAATAAAGGCGGCTTGCGCGATACGCAAGGCAAATACGACACCCTCGCCGGAAAACCGCGTACCGACATTTTTGTCGCACATACAGCACGAGGCGAATGGAGCACACCTGCGCCACTTGGCATCCGCTACAACAGCCGCCAAAATGATATCTTGACCGACTTTTCCGAACGTGGTGATCTCGCGGTTTTGTACCGTAGTTACACGATGGACAAAGGAAATCTATATACAGGCGAATTTTCGGACAATGAAGAAGCACTGCCTTACATCAAACTTCCGCGCCCCGTCACGACACCCGAATGGGAAGGCAGCGGATTTTTGTATAAAGATAACATTCTACTTTTCGCAAGTACACGCGAGGGCGGATATGGCGGGAAAGACCTTTACTACACCATGCGCGACGACGAGACGGGCGCATGGTCGCCCCCCGTCAATCTCGGCAAAAAAATCAACTCGAAATACGACGAAGATACTCCTTTCCTTGCAAAAAACGGACATACGATATATTTTAGTTCCAATAACTTGAAAGGTATTGGCGGTTACGATATATTTAAAGCCGATTTTGTGGATTCTACATTTACATGGAATGAACCAACGAACCTGGGTATGCCCGTCAATTCGCCGGGCGATGACCTTTATTTTCGTGTTGATAAAACAGGTTTGAAAGGGCATTTTTCATCGAATAGAGATGGCGGTATGGGTGGTCAGGATATTTACGTTGCATACTTTAACGAATATCAAAAAGAACAAAAATTGATTGCTGGAAACCTTTCATTCTACGAAGTAGAAGCATTGGCAACGCCGGAAGAAGAAGGCGCAGTAGTCATAGAAAATCCAACCCAACGCATCACGTCGGCAGAGGAAATTCGTACCTACCAATTTAGTCCTGTTTTTTATAAAAATAACGAACAACAATTTTCGGCATCTGCAATATTGGACTTAAACCAACTGGCAGAAATTATGGTAAAATATCCGCCATTACAAGTCGAACTAACAGCGCATACAGATGATAGCGGCTTGGCTGCCAACAATTTATACTTCTCTGCAAAACGTGGACAGATAGTCGCAAAGTACCTGATGGAGCGCGGTGTTTTGCCCAATCAAATCAGCGTCAAAGGCTGCGGTAGCAACTACCCACAAGCCTTGAATAAAATGTCGAACGGCACAGTCAATCCGCAAGGCAAAACGCTGAACAGGCGCGTGACGATTCGAGTATTCAATACCGAAAACACGCCTATCCGCGTCGAAGCCGCCAAGCCTACGATTAACCCGTCATTCAAATCCAATGAGATTGAAACCTACCGCACGGCACTCAAAGGCTTGTCGTATAAGGTACAAATCAAGCGCACACGCCAACGATTTGAAGACCCTGCTTTGCTCAGACACCGTAATACGACCATCGAAAGTTTCGCATCATCGCCTTATTTGCTCTACACTACGGGCTTGAAAAAGCGTTTCTCGCAAGCAGAACGCTTGCGTTTGCAACTGGTACAAGAAGGATTTGAGGAGGCGATAGTCGTACCTTATATCGACGGTACGCGCCTTGTCAAAGAAGATATGGAGCAGTTTGTAGATACTTATTCCGACCTGCGTTACTACATTGATGCCTTGGCAAAACAAGCAAATAAAGGAGAGTAATCGCTTGATTGCCGGATGGTTTGATTGTTTTTTGCTTCGCAAAAATGTAATTATTGGAGTGTGTAAAACATTAGGGGAACTTTAATTTGTTTGAATGTATCATAAGTTCGTGGCATTAAAGGTACGTTAGTACCGATTCCGTTTGTAGCAAAGTTTGAATAACAAGCTCATAAGGTACGTTATCCCGTATAGCTATCGGGAGACCCCGTTGGTGCGTATAAACAGAGTCGGTGCTAACGCACCTTATGAGTTTGAGAGAGCTTTCTTGCTACAAACAGGGACGGTGCGCTGCACATTTTATATATAATTGCCCCTAATATTTTACGCACTCAATTAAATAAATATTACATACAAGACTTTCAAAATTAAACATAAAAGTCGGATTTTTAAAATGAAATCATTTTCAGACAGAATTTTATTGACCGGACTTTTGAAATTAATACACTGTTTTATAAATTTATTTACATTTTTTGACATTTATTTTGAAATGAATCGAATCAAAAATGACGCGAATACTCACTGTATTTAAGGATTTTTTGGTGAAGAGTCATTTTAAAAGAAATACTCAAAAAAGTAAATAAATTTGTGAAACAGTGTATTAAACTTACTTAATCACCCTAAAAGTTAGGTTGATTCTTGCTTGTATTGCTCTTGTGGTTTTGGGGATTTGATGCTTCCAATGGTGTTGTGTTTCGCCGGACATCAAGAGCAAGCTGCCATTTGTAAGCAATATTTTTTCTTTTATCGTTTTGTCTTTTTTGTGCCGAAAATGAAAGGGTCTTTCTTCCCCGAAAGAAATAGAACCAATGACAGGATTTTGCCCCAATTCTTTTTCATCATCAGCATGCCAAGACATGCTGTCTTTCCCTGTTTTGTAGAGGTTTAAAAGTACGCTTGTAAATGTTATTTTGGCTTCTTTTTCAATTTTTTCTTTTATTTCGAGTAGTTCTTTTGTCCAGGGGTGCGGCTGCATCTCAATGCCCGAATACGTATAAGGTTTATCGCTCTCTCCGTACCACGCTTGCAATCTTGGAATGGCAACTTCTTTGCCGTAAAACTTGATATGGTCTTGCTGCCATTTTATCGTTTCTGTCAGAATACTAAAATATTTATCCGCTTCATTTTTTATAAAAAAATTGTCGTAGAAATATACTTCTGCATCTATCATGTCCAATTTTCGCCTTGTGGGTGTCTCATTCGACTGACTAAATAGATTCATTGTGGTCTGTTTTTGTTAAGAGCATGTTTAAATTTTGGTATCCAACACCTTGTGTTCTTTTTGTAGGTTTGATATTTTTCTCCAAATCTTTTTTCAAGGTCAATTTCTTCGGAAGGGCGCACTAAATAATGCCAAATAACTGCACCTGATAGCGAATAAAATATTATCAGGTATGACCCCATAATTAGTCCCACACAAATACCTTGACCTATTCCGGCAGTAGCCATCGGGTTTCTCAGAAAACGATAAGGACCTCTGACAACCAATTCATTAGGGCAATCCATAGGTAGTGTCTGACCGAAAACACTGTTTTTTCCGTTTGCCTACTTTCGGCACTGCTGCCGGTATATCTGCGAGGCTTGTCAAAAAACTATGATTTTCAGTTTTTGATTGAATTCGGCTTAAAATTGTGCGTGGAAAGCCAATTTTTAGCTGATTTTTTGATGTCAGGGCATAATTATCCCGCGCTGTTGGGCTGAACAGCTATTAAAAATCACCGTAACCCCCTTTTAGAGGGCTATGCTGCTCGTTTTCGCTTTTTCCATGGGGGCATTTTTCGGGTACGTGTATCTACTATGGTGTCAAGCAACTCTTGTTCGATGACCAAAGCACCGAGCCTTTTGAGATTGAAGGCGAGCACCCCGTAAGCCACATAACGCTTGAAGCCTTCCTCACCTTTATCCGGCACCTTATTGACCCCACAGTGTTCGAGTTCGTTGATGGTCGATTCAACAGCACTATGTTTGTTACACAATTTCACAAAAGCATCATCACTTTCTTCCGATTCTCGCTTGGCACTCTTGTAGCCGGGTTTTGGTAAGATGACCTGCTCCACAAATTTTTTGAGATAGTCCTCATTAAGCTTGCTATGAAAACCTCTGTCAAAACTGTGGCTCTGTATCACATAGCCATGCTGCTTGCCAAAACGTTTGTGAAGTCGGTCAGCCAAGGGAATAACCAAAGCCGTATCCTGCTCACCAAAAACCGTCAGGTGGTCTATGATGAATCCCCACTGGTCACGAGTTACCAAAACATTGTGACCTAATTCTACGCGCTTGTGCTGCTTGCCTTTGCTAATCCATTCAACGTGTTGTTCAAAAATCGAAAATACTTTTTCCGCATGAGGAATCATCTCATCATTGAGGATGCGCCGCTCTACCAAGTCAACATGCTTTTCCAGCATCCCACGATAATTCTGCAACTGCTCTAACAAGGCTTTTAATATTGGGTCATCCTTCGATAACTCACTCAATATCAATTCACTATCATTTACCTTGCTTAATAATGTCCGGCAAGTTTTCAGATAATCTTTCACCGAAGATTTCAACCGCGGCACATAGTTCTTACCTTTTTTACGATGAATATTGCTACTGCGCCGATAAGCACGTTTGACTAACTTATACCAGTGATTTATCTTACGCCAACCACTCATTATATCATCAAATTCCAACATAATATCATCTAAAGCATCCAAACTTTTACGACAACTGCACCACAATAACCATAAATCCGTTGGAAAGTGAACGTTCGCCTCTGCCACATAAGTGTCTGAGCTTAATCGTAATTTCATCATGCCTTTCGGCTCAGTATTTTTTTCTTCTTCTTCTTCTTTTTTTTTAAGTTGATGTCCCGCTTTGACCACTAGGGCACTAATCTTATCTAAAGTTTCCTCGTCCAACAAGACCACATTATCTTTCACCGTTTGAATTGGATATATTTTGCCTTCTCCAAATACTGCTCGCGTATGAACTCCCAAAATACCTCGCAAGGCACTATGATGATTTGCCTCGTCGCGTAAACGGTCATAGTCTATATCCATGCACAAACGTACCGTTCCTAATACCAATATTTCCCAAAGGCTCATCCCCAAACGTCCCGTCTTTTTTTTGCCCGTACACACACGTTCTTCCAATATGGCAAATACTTCTTTGTTCAACTCCGGTGTGACGAAGATGTATTGTAAAGCTGCCAGCAATTTCGGCAGTTCATCTCGGCTTTTGCCGTCTATCTTGACTCCATGTACCGGGGTCGCGTCTAAGGTGTTTTGTTGCTCAAATCGCTTTCTCATTAATCGAATCTTGGCGAATCAGTTCAACCGAAATTGTAACCAATTTAATTAAAAACCTAATAAACAAGATACGAATTTTATTTTAAAACAAGTGTGAATTTTTAACAATTTATTCAATTAAAAAAAAGCGGATAAAGCACTGATTATTAATGAGTAAGAAGTCCTCGGTCAGACACTAAGTAAATTTTCTACGCCTTAATAGTAAGATTTGGCGAAGCCAAATCTTTGAAATTGAAATTGAAAATTCACTCAACAAACTGAACGCTATCCCCTACATTCAGCGTATTGGGCGGTATTTTTTTTGGGTCAAATAAGGTTGCGTCCGTTTGTCCGATAATCTGCCAACCGCCTGGACTTTCTAAAGCATAAATGCCTGTTTGCGCTCCGCCAATACCGACTGCGCCTGCGGGTATGCGTACACGCGGGTTTGCTTTTCGCGGACAATGCAAAGCCTCATCCATGCCTGAAAGATAAACGAAGCCGGGTAGAAAACCCATCATTTCTACGCGATACTCTACCGCCGTATGCCGTTGGATAATTTCACTTTTTGTCAAACCTGTGATTTTTATAATTTCTTGCCAATCCAGTCCCTTTTCGTAATCAACATTGATGTGATGAGTTTTTGTATTTGAAGAAATGGAAATAGAAGCAGTAGTAATGTTTTCGAGAGATATAATTATTTGATAAACATCCGTTTGTAGCATATCAATGACGATAGCTATCGAAGCATAAGCAGGAACAATTTCTATAATACCGCCCATATTTTGAGCCGAAATTAAGGCAGTTGTCGTGTGAATGGCATCGTGTGTAGTGGCGTCGTTTTCCAATAAAATAGCGTTTTCACCGAGCAGTTTGACGCGCCATTTATGCCCGTTTAATAGGATGGATTTTGATGTCATTGGATGTCAACATTTCGTGAATTTTGCGAGCGAGCACGGCTGCGTGTTGTGTGTCGCTGTGTAAGCAAATGGTTTGGGCTTGGAGTTTGATAATGTATCCGTCGTGGGTTTCAACTTGTTGATTTTTGACTATCATTTTTACTTGCGAAAGTGCTTCATTTTCCTCTTTTATGACTGCGCCTTCGTGTGTGCGAGCGCGTAGGCTACCGTCACGCTCATAGCGGCGGTCCGAAAAAGCTTCTTTTACAAAAGACAATCTCGCTTGTTTTGCTTTTTTTTCGAGAAAAGAATCGGGCAGTCCATATACGATTAATTTTTCATCAATACTGACTATTGCATCAATAACAGCTTGTGCGGTGGCTTCGTTTTTTGCGGCAAAATTATACAGTGCACCATGCGGTTTTATGTGATGGAGTGTGCCGCCGAGTGCTTCGGTCATGCCTTTCAAGGCAGCAATTTGATAGCGGACTATTGCCCTCAATTCGGCTTGCGGTATGTGCATCACTCGCCGCCCAAAACCCTGTAAATCAGGGAATGAGGGATGCGCCCCGATAACTACGCCATGTTGCAATGCCAATAAAATCGTGCGTTCAATCGTCAATGGGTCGCCGGAATGAAAACCACAAGCGATATTGCATGAAGAGAGGTAGGGCATTATCATTTCATCGTATTCCGAAGTTGATTTGCCATAAGATTCTCCCAAATCACAATTTAAGTCCATAGTTTATTAGTCGATAGTCCATAGCCGATAGTCCACAGATTCGCGACCAATCATGGACTAATAAAAAAAGGGTTTGACACCTATTGCGTCAAACCCTTTTTTATAATTTTTACTGGGACAAATTTAATTACTTATCTTCTTCCAAAAAGTTGTTCACGCCTTTAACGACTTGAGCCAATTTTGGATAGTTGATAGTGTAATAAATGAATTTTCCGTCTCTGTTGGTATCCACGATACCCGCTACGCGAAGTATTCTTAGATGTTGGGACGTGATTGATTGCTCCAATTTCAATGTGTTGTAGATTTTGTTCACATTGATTGTTTTGTTTTTGTCTACAAATTCCAAAATTTTCATGCGTAGTGGGTGTGCTACTGCTCTTAAAATTTCTGAGGACATTTGGAGTTGTTCGTTGTTAATTTTAACCTTTGTCTTTCTCATAAGCCTTTTAAATAATTAAATTGAAATAATATTTTCTTTTAAAGATAAAGAAACTTGATATAACACTGTGAAATGTTCTTATACAAGTGTACGTATAAAAGATGTATTTTGTTGCGTAGTTGTTGCATGACTTAATTGTCAAGCCCACAAAACAAATATCTGTTTTTTTTTGTTGTTTACAAAACAAATAGCAAGAATATAAAAATTTACTTTGTTTGATTGATTTTAAGTAGTTGTTAATCAGGGCTTTGTGAAAAATATTTTTCAGGATTTAAATATTAAGGGTTTTTTTAATTTGATGTATATATTATTTTTATCTGTAATGCAAAAAAAATATACTGAATTTACTATAATTTTTTGTGTACTTCCAATTATAGCAAATTCAGTACAGATTTTTCTCTCGGATTACTGAGCTAACTCTTCAACCAGCTTTGAGATTTGCTTGAGACGGTCTTTATCTAGAGAGTAGTAAATAAATTTACCTTGACGCTCTGTAGTGACAACACCTGCTCTTCTTAAAATTGCTAAATGCTGAGATGCTACTGATTGCTCTAAGCGCAATTTAATGTAAATGTCTGTGACAGTCATTTTTTCATTTTCTTCCAATAAATCAATAACAGACTGACGCAATTTGTGATTTACTGCTCTCAAAACAAGTACTGCTTTGCGCAATTCAGCATAGTCTAACTTTATTGGCTTCTTACTTTTAGTAAGTGTGACTGTTTCATTTTTCGACTTCCTCATGTCTAAATTTATTTTTGTTTTTGCTATGTAAAAAAAAGTGAATAAGAATAAAATTAAATCTGTCTTTCTATTAAGTTGGGTTGTAAAAAAATACGTATTAGTGCTTTATTATGTTCAAATTAATTTCGTATTTGTATAGTATTACGAAATAACCTATAAAATGTTTCAATAGTTTATAACTTTTTTAAAGACACTTATATTAAATTTACAATAATAAGACGGGACTTAATCATATAGGTCACTTTTTTTTTACATGTTTAATTATAGATGTGACGTATTTTACAAAAATGACACAAATTAGATATTCTTTATATGTTAGAAATTAGAAATCAGAAGCGGAGGGTGCTTTTTGGAAATTTATAGCTTTTCGTGTTTTATACTATATTCATAAAAAATACAGAATAAAGTACGAAGAACTACGAATAATTTATCGGAATTGACTATTTATTAGGCTAAATAATATTATCAGTAAATTTTTTATCTGACTACTGAATTAAGGGATGAAAAAATAATAAGTGAAAGAAAATAAATAACATGTGCCATTATACTCGTCTTTTTTCCGTCTAAGAATCCTTTAAATCCTTAGACGACGCATTATGAAACCTCTTATTTAATTTCTTTCACTAACAGCTCAAGCCTATAAGATTTTTAAAAACCTTATGGGCTTGAGCTTGCCCGATAAACGGTCAATTTTGATAAATTATTTCAAAATTATTTCAAAATAGATTGATAAAGTTGTTTATCTTTCAACACTTTGAGCGCAGCCTTGATGTAAGAATCGCCCTTCAAGCCAACCTCTACTCCACCTTTCTGATAATAATACCTTTTGACGATTTCCTGTTCTATCAAGCGTGTGATTCTATCTTTATGCTTATAAAGGTCTTTCTTTTTATCTTCGTCAATTTTGCGTTTCATGGCTTCGAGGTCAGTTTTTATGGCATCGTAGTAGTTTTCTTTTTTCGCTTTTTCTTCGAGTTGTTTGAGTTCTTTTTCGCTGGCGGTTTTGTATTCCATATTTTGTTTGGCTACAAATTGCTCGAAATCCTTAAAATCAGCATCCGAAAAAGCGTACTCGCTGGCTGGCGCGATTTCAGCATTTTTCAACTTATATTGGGTCGCATAATCAAAAATGATATTTTTGCTCAATAATGCACCTTCTACATTGCTCATAAATGGATCAACTATCTCTATATCAGGCTTTACACCTGCACCATCAAATACACTTCTGCCAATGCGTGTTTTAAATTCGGTGTGCAGGGAGTCATTTATCGTAGAAGATTTACCGTCCTTATAACTGATGGCTTGAATACATCTGCCACTTGGAATATAGTATTTGGCAGTCGTCAATTTGAGTTTGGAATCGTAACCTACTGGGCGAGTATTTTGCACCAAGCCCTTTCCGAAAGATTCTTGTCCGACCAATATGCCTCTATCAAGGTCTTGAATCACGCCCGATACGATCTCTGACGCCGACGCCGAGCTGCCATTAATTAGTACAACAAGCGGGATTTCCGTGTTCAAAGGACTATTGAGGGTGCGAAAACTGCGGTCGTTTTCGACATTGCGACTGCGCGTCGTGACTACTTCTTCGCCTTTATCCACAAAAATATTAGACAAATTGACGGCTTCTTTGAGCAAACCACCACCATTGCCACGCAAATCTAATATGATAGATTTCACGTCATTATCTTTTTGTAATTTTTTGATGGCATCGCCTACATTTGCACCTGCACGTTCTGTAAAAGTTGTAAGCGTGACGTAAGCCGTTTCGTCATCTATCATACCAAAGTAAGGTACATTTGGGATTTTTACCTCTTCACGTTTTACTGTTACCTCAAAATCTTTGGCTGTTCCGGGACGGCGTACCATAATCGTCACCTCATCGCCGGGCGCGCCTTTGAGGATGTCACTTACCTCTTTTGTGGTCTTACCCTTAGCAGTTTTTCCGGCAATACTGATGATTTCATCGCCAGCAATGAGTCCTGCTTTTTCCGCAGGAAAACCTTCGTATGGCTCGGTAATTACCACATAATCATGGTCTTCAAATTGACGAATACTTGCACCGATACCACCATATCTACCCGTCACTTGCAGTCTAAAACCTGCGATCTCTGACTCCGAAATGTAATTGGTGTAAGGGTCAAGCGATTCCAACATCGCATCTACGCCCGTCCGCATTAGCTTGGCTGGATCAATCTCATCCACGTAAGATGTGTTAAGTTCTTTATATATGTTGGCAAATATTTCAAGGTTTTTAGAAATTTCAAAGTACTTGTTGTAATCCGTAGAAACGAACATCGCACCTGTGGCAACTACTGCCACCAATACAAGTGTTTTTTTATATTTTTTCAATAAATTCATAACTTAATTAATAAATAATTAAAAATTGAGAATAGATAATAGATAATAAGGCGATATACCTACAATAATAAGGTCTTCTTTATGATACGTCCAATTAATAGAAAGGTTTTAACTATTTCTTAGCAAAAAATGAACCATTGTAGTCTAATGAGTGAATTTGGCTACACTTCGGTTAATTTTCCTGATAAAACAAGCGAAACCGATTCTTCGGACTCATTTTCGACGGTCGTCCCGGCTGCTGTCACCTTAATATTGAGGATACTGCCGCGCCACCTGATTTTAAAAGAATAGCTTGTCCATTGCCGTGGTAGGAAAGGATTGAGGTGCAATTGTCCGTCCATCATGCGCATACCGCCGAAGCCTTTGACCACTGCCATCCATGTACCTGCCATGCTCGTTATGTGACAGCCATCTTCGGTATCGTTGTTGTAATCATCCAAGTCAAGGCGAGCGGTTTGGAGGTACATTTCGTAGGCTTTGTCGTGGTAGCCGAGTCGTGCGGCGAGTATCGCATGTACGCAGGGCGAAAGCGAGGATTCGTGTACCGTAAGCGGTTCATAAAAATCAAAATTGCGGCGAATGGTATCTTCATCAAACTCATGTTCGTAGAAATACAAGCCTTGCAAAACGTCTGCTTGCTTGATGTAGCACGAACGTAAAATCCTATCCCACGACCATTTTTGACAAATCGGGCGGTCAACTTCCGCAAGGTCGCTCACAGGCGAAATATCTTTATCTAAGAAACCGTCTTGCTGCAAGTAAATACCAAATTCTTTATATTCGGGTAGAAAAATGTAGTCACAAATTTGCTGCCACTGCTGCGATTCTTCGGCTTCTTTAAAATTTATTTTTTGTACAATTGCTTTGTATTTTTCCAGGCAGTCTTTCTTTACCCATCCAATACTTTTTATCGTCAATTCAAGACATTTTTTTGCGGTAAAATTTGTGTACCAATTATTATTAACATTGTTTTCGTACTCATTCGGACCGGTCACGCCAAGTATCACATATTTTCCTTTTTCATTAGAATAATTGACCCGTTGCGCCCAAAAACGTGCTATTGCAACCAACACCTCCAAGCCATAATCTGCCAAATATGCCTTATCGTCCGTATAACGGACGTAGTCAAAAATCGCGTAAGCTATCGCGCCATTACGGTGTATTTCTTCAAAGGTAATTTCCCATTCGTTATGACATTCTTCGCCATTCATCGTGACCATTGGGTAAAGGGCTGCGCCGTCTTTAAAACCGAGTTTTTCGGCGTTTTCTATCGCTTTTTGTAGATGTTTATATCTGTAAATGAGCAAATTGCGAGCAACATACCTATCTGCCGTACTTAAGTAAAAAGGCAGACAATACGCCTCTGTATCCCAATAAGTACTACCACCGTACTTTTCTCCCGTAAAGCCTTTTGGTCCGATATTGAGGCGTTCATCTTCACCAGAGTAGGTTTGGTGAAGTTGGAAAATATTGAAACGAATGCCTTGTTGTGCCGCTACATCGCCTTCAATCACGACGTCGCTATCTTTCCAGCGAATTGCCCAGGCTGCGGTTTGTTCTTCGAGCATCGTTTGGAAGCCTTTTTGTTGGATTTTTCGGATTAATTTTTCGGCATTGTCGGATAATATATTTTTCGGATGATTTTCGGAGGAAAGATTGACTGCATATTTGTAAATGACGATTACATCGCCCTTATTTACTTGTAATTTGACCGTATTAGAAACGTATTTTTCTCTACGAAAAATATCAATGTCGGGTGTCACATTTTTTTCATTTATCAAAATATCAAAACACATCCCCGTACATACGTGAAAATCGGTTCTTCGCGTAGCGGCAGTAATATAACCTTCTCCTTTTTGAATCGAAAGTTCTACTTCTGTCCAAAATTTTTCATCATAATTGGCGTCCTCATTTTTAATATCAAAATCAAGGTAAGGCGAGATAGTAAGTTCGCCCGAAAAATCGCATTGAATGGCATAACGAATTGCTCCGGCTTCATCATCTGCGAGGCTGCAAAATCGTGTAGCGTCCACCTGCACTTGTTCGCCTGTCGTCAGTTTAGCTGTAAATTGACGTTGCAAAACACCACGCTGCATATCTAATGTACGCTTAAAATCTGTGACTTCACTTTTTGCTAAATCCAGTGTCGTGTCATTGATTTTTATATCAATTCCAATCCAATTACAAGCGTTCAGCACCTTCGCGAAATATTCGGGATAGCCATTTTTCCACCAACCTACGCGCGTCTTGTCTGGGTAGTATACGCCCGCGACGTAGCTGCCTTGCAAAGTATCGCCCGTATAAGTTTCCTCGAAATTGGCACGTTGTCCCATGCGTCCATTGCCGATGCTAAACACGCTTTCCGAAATGCGATTGTGTTCGGCATGGAAGCCGTTTTCGATGATTTGCCATTCGTGGTGGGAGAGGTATTGTTTCATTGTTATGATTGTTAAATTGTTTTATTGTTTTATTGTTTTATTGTTTTATTGTCAGATGTTTACAAGTGATTTCAGTAAAGGAAAATCATTGTAACAATCTAACAATTCAGCAATCCAACAATCTTTTCATATATTCAAAATTTATGTGTTTAAAGGATGGAATTACGGTGTGGGCTTCGGCGAGTTCGTCCACATTGCCGATACCGACGGCGTACATGCCTGCGCTGCGTGCGGCGGCGATGCCTTTGGCTGCATCTTCAAATACGATGCAGTTTTCGGGCGCGATGCCCAAGCCTTGTGCGCCGAGTTGGAATACCTGCGGGTCAGGCTTGGAACGGGTCGTTTTTGTGCCGTCAATGACGACTTCAAAGTAATCTAGTAGATTGACTTTTTGGAGGGTCAAAACGGCGTTTTTGCTGGCAGAACCAAGCGCGATGCGGATTTTTTTCGTTTTTAATTCGTTGAGAAAATCAACCACACCAGGGAGTATTTCATCGGATTTCATGGCGGCGAGTTGTTCGAGATACCAGTCGTTTTTTTTGGCGGCGAGTGCGATTTTGGCGGTTTGGTCGAGCGTTTTTTTTCCGATGGAAAGGATAATTTCTAAGGATTCCATGCGGCTGACGCCTTTAAGTTCTTCGTTTTGCGCTTCGCTAAAATCAAAACCGAGTGAGTTGGCAGCTTTTCGCCACGAGCGGTAGTGGTACTTTGCAGTATCGACTATCACGCCGTCCAAATCAAAGATACATGCTTGGATATTCATAGCTTAAAGGTAGGGAAAAATATGATAATGTGCAGAATACACTAAGCGGTTTAAATTGCGAAAAGCAAATTCCAAAATAAGGGTGATTTCAAGAGCATTTTATTTTTTTTGCAAATTTTTATTTGCTAAAAAAATTGACTAATTGAAATTTGTTGCTTATGTTTGCAAATGTTAATCAACAAACAAGTGTTATGAAACTAACATTAGGCAAGCCCGCAAGGGGAGATAAATATTTTAATCGTCCTAAAATTCGAGCGGAAATTCTTGAACATCTTGACGGTGGGGCAAATATTTTGCTAACTGCACCACGTAGAGTTGGTAAGACGACCATTATTATGGACATTTTTGATAATCCACCAAGCGATTATCTTGTTGTTTATATCAATACCGAAAAATATGATACGACACAGGATTTTTTCAGAAAACTGTTAAATGAATTGACGGACAGCGATCTCTTGGAGAAATATAACGGATTTGGCTCAAAAATTTTGGGTACTTTGAAAGATGCAGGAAAACGAGTCAAGGGTTTTAATATCGGACCTATTGGTTTGGATATTAATGAGACAAAAGACCTCCCGATTGATTATGCTGATGAGTTTACAAAGTTAATCGATGATATTAAATTGGACGGCAAAAAAATCATTGCACTTATTGATAAATTTCCGGTGACGGTTGAGAATATTTATAATAAGTACAAACCCAATGATGAAAATTTAGCTAGAGAAAAAGTAAAAAGATTTCTTCAAACCAATAGAGATATTCGACAACACCCAAAACTTGGGGAGAAAATTCAGTTTGTTTACACAGGGTCGATTGGTTTGATGAATGTGGTGGGAAAAATCAATTGCAGTGAAGATATTAATGACCTTGTCGTAGTGAAAATTCCGGCATTGACCTTTGAAGAATCTGCTGACTTTTTGCAAATGATTCTCAATCATTATAGTATCAGTATCAACGAAAAAATAGTAGAATATGCCTTAGAGAAAACGGAATGGCTGATGCCTTTTTATATACAATCTGTGGCAAGAGAAGTGAGAGATTTGCATCGTGAATCACCACAAGAAATTACGATAGCGTTTATTGATAAAGCCTTTGAGAATTTGATTGATAATGTACATATTTATTTAGATCATTTCAGGTCGAGGCTCAATAAGGTATTTAAAAAAGAAGAGCTACAATTTTGTGAGTCGCTTCTGGATTTTATTGCCAATGAAGGCAAAATAAATCGACATCAACTTCCTGAATTTGCTGCTAAATTTAATATTCAAAATTATAGCTATCTCATTAATACCTTGAAATATGATGGTTATATTGACAACTCAATAGATGACGATATTTACAGATTCAATTCTCCAATTTTTAAAAAATGGTGGTTAAAACATGGTAACAAGTAATACGGTCAATAGAATATACAATACGGGCGAAAAATCTCCAATACAAATTGAGAAGGAATTTGCCGTGCGGCAAAAAGAGTTTCATACGATTATGGAGGATATAAGGTCTTCTACGATGGAATTTCCCGAACAAGAGTATTTGATTATAGGAGAAAAGGGCATGGGAAAAACGATGCTTTTAACCAAAATTAAGTATGAAATAGAAAGTGATGAACAACTTAAGAACTGGTTGATTCCCATTGCTTTTCCTGAAGAACTCAACGGAGTCTCCGAGTTGTACGATTTGTGGCTGAGAGTCGCTGAACATTTGGAAGAATCGCCTCATTCTGAATGTTTTAAACAACTATACCAAGAAATAGTTAAGACTAAAGATGAGGAAACAGCATATGCGGTACTTAATCAAACACTCAAAAACGAGGGTAAAAAAATCATTTTACTGATTGATAATTTTGGAACTTTTCTTGATGACCTTGACAGAAAGGAAGATCACCGTCTACGCGAAATACTAATCACAAATACTAATCTCCGAATTGTTGCCGCGCACCCTCAAACTATTCAGGATGTGCATCGCTATGACAAAGCATTTTATGAACATTTCATTGAAATAAAGCTAAAAGGACTTAGTCGGGAAGATACGAAAAAATTGATGCTGAGACTTGGAGAAATTTACGGCGGTGAAAAAGAAATTGGGGAAATTATTAAGAATGAACCTTACAGGATTGAAGCCCTACGAAACTTAACAGGTGGGAATATTCGCAATGTAGTGATGCTTTTCAACATCTTACTGACGGATAAAAACCAAGACCCTTTGAGCGATTTAATACAAATACTGGACGACATTACACCACTGAACACTGGAAAAATTGCACAACTCAAAAAAAATCAAAAGAAAATTATTCACTACATCGCGCTACAATGGGATGCCATACACACTGCAGATATTGCTAAAGCCCTCCGAATGAAAAGTAATGAAGTGAGCGCACAACTCAATCACCTCGCAGACAATCAATGGATTATATCCAAGGGAAAAGGAAGAAAAAAAATGTATCAACTACGAGATAGATTTTTTAATATTTGGTATTTGATGCGATATGATAGAAGGAGTGAAAAAAACAGAGTAAAGTGGTTGGTACATTTTTATAAGATAATGTGCAGACCGAGTCAACTCGCAGATATTGGCAAACAAATAATTTTTAGACTTAATAGTGATATTTGTTCACCTCAAAACATATTGACACTTGCAATTGCTCATTTACAAACAGATGTTTCTGATGAGAATAAAATTGAACTGTATCAACAAGTATCTGCATATTTACAAAAAGCATCAGTTGAATTGGTATCCAAACTTCCTCCAATTATAGATTTCATTAGCGATCAAAATAATTTGAATCTAAATGAGCCTTTTCAAGTTTTAGAATATGCCAACAATTCTTTATCCGACAAAATAATCAATACTATTACTCAAAATACAGACAATTTAAAACAATTTTTAGATGAGAATAAAATATTGAGAGACCCCGCGGAAGCCTATCATATACTCGGACATGAATATTACAAGGAACGAAATGGAGATTGGGAAGAAGCATTTAAAAAAAGTATTGGTATAGGACATAAAAAAGCTGCTTTTTGTCTGGCTGCTTGTTATCACAAAGAAAACGATTATAAGAATGCTGAAAAATATTATAAAGTGGCTATGAGAGCAGGGATTAATTTAGCGTACTTCAATTATGCTCAACTTAATTATATGGAGTTCAAAAATTATGATAAGACAGAGCGATTACTTTTAGACTTAATTAAAAAAACAAAGAAAAACCCTGATGCTGATGCCCTTGATCTACTTGCACACCTTTACAGCGAGGAACTTGGAAACGCAAAAAAAGCAACAATTTACTTTAAAAAAGCTATCGTTGCAGGTAAGACTAAAAGCAGAAACTGCCTCGCTTGGCATTACTACTCGCATGAGATTGTGTCTAAAAAAGAGTATGCACTTAAGTTGGTAAAAGAAGCCCACGAAAAGCTTGGTGATATCTATATAGAAGTAAATCTTGCTATCATTTATTTATGGAATGGTTTAATTGAAGATTCAATTCATACAGCCGAGAAATTCTTATTCGAAGAAGATACAATAGAAAAATATAGTAGCAAAGTATTACATTATTTAGTCAGACTACTGTGTGAAGGTCAAGTAAATTATATATATAATTACTTTGACAAAAATGAACATTTGCATCTAAAAGACAGATTTAAACCCTTGTGGTACGCTATTGTGTATCTACTTGAAGGCAGACATTCAGAAGAATACTTAAAAATGGGAGATGAGCTAAAAGAAACCGTAAAAAGTATTTTAGATGAAATTGAAAAAATAAAAAACCCCTGACCAAGCCGCTAAACTGAATCAGGGAGATTTTAGGCGAAAGGCTACGTCTTGATGTTAGCCCATTGTTTCACCCTGTAAATTTTATGCTCATGGCAAAAACTAAAGAAGGGAAGAAAATAGTTACCGTCAAACCTTATAAGAAAAAGGACGGAACTAAAGTTAAGCCTCACAAAAGGTCAACTCCCAACTAAATTTGAAAGAGGAAGTCGATAAGGCTTCCTTTTTTCGTTTAACAAAGCTAAGAATATCGGGGCAAAAAATCAAATGCTTTTTAAAAATAAGTCTGCCCCTAAATACAAAAAAAGTCCATCGGCTGTCGAACCCGATGGACTTAAAGATTTGAAGTAGGGTGCGAATCTACTTACGATTTTGGGCGAAAACGCATTTCCGTCCTGCCATTTTTCAAATTAAAACTATAATTTCTTATGAAAAGAAACTTGCATTTGATAGGTAAACGTATGGGGTTTGGGGTTCGCTGCTTGTTTTTTTATTTTTTTTTGAAAAAGTATTGTCTGCCCCGAACGCATCGACAGAACGTAGGGACAGGGCATGCCCTGTCCCTACGTTCTGAAGGCTAATTGTAATCATTTTATCTGTACCTTCTTCACCTCATTATTCGCACTAAAAACAGGGAAATACATCAGTTCTACCTTAGCAGGATTGAGGGTGTAATTGCCTGAATATCTTGGGATTAAATTAATTTCGTAGGTGTATTTTCCTTTTTGTAAATTTTGACAAAATATAGCGGTTTCGTGTTTGAAATATTCGCGGTGCGCCTCGCTGCTGCGGTAATTTTTCTGCTTATGGCTATACGAACAGCCGCCTGGTATCGGGACGTTTATCATGACATAATCGGCGTCTTTTTTTACTGTCACTTCTACGATTAAGGTGGTTTTTTTGCCAGCTTCCAGCGTAAAGATGCGATTAACGTTGTTAGTGGAGACGCGATTAATCGCGTCTCTACTGGGTTGATTTTCAAATTTTGTAGTAATCTCAAAATCGTCTTTTTTAATTTCGGGCGTTCTGTTTTGGTAGCGTTGGTAGTTGGTGAAATATATAGGAAAATCGCCCGATTTGGAGACTGAAATTTGTTGGTTGGGTTGGACTTGCATTTCAAATGGAAATTCGGAAATGGCTTGATTGACATTGCCAGAAAGGGTTAAAATTGGTTGGGTTAATTTCGTTTTTTTGCCCAATAAATCCGGTAAAATGGTTTCGATAATTTGCGCGGATTCATAGGTGTTTCTCCAATAGCCGTTATTTCTTTTTTCGAGAAAATAATGACGCATTTTAGCGAGTGTTTTATCGTGATTTGTGGAGTCTGATTTCAGTATTTTGTAGGCTAAAATGGTGTTTTGTATATCATTGAATAAAAGGCGCGATTTACCCTTTCGTTTTTCCTCAAAATATATATTTCCAAACATCGTCGTTTGCATAAACGAGGCTAAAGTGTCCGTATCATAATCCATTTTGTATAGCTGCTTCAATTCAAGGATTTGCAGGTCATGGTTGAATGAAAGCGTATCTTTTATTTCCTCCAAATTGGCGATATACTTTGGTGCATCTATCTGTTCTTCAAATAGATATAACATTTTTAATAGTCGCACACTTTTATAAAAATTGCGTCCTTCTTCCAATTCCCAAACAAAATTTTTGGCAACTTGTCCGGTATTAATACCGACTTTATACCCCATTTTTTCTGCCTGACCAACTGCCTCCAAGACATGCAAACTAATCCATTCGCTCTGCGCTGAGTCTTTCCACCAACCCCATAAACCTTTTGATTTTTGGTTCTTTTTGAGTAGGCGAATGAGTTTGTTGATGTCCTTATCGTATTTAAATTCTTCACCTTTATATGTTGCGATTTTTTTAGCCGCAAGAAGCCCTTTTAATTTGGAAGCAATCTGCTCATTACACAGGTATCGGTAGCGGATTAAATGCCGGATTTCATCCTCTATCACGTCCAATATATCCGCCCGTGCGTATAGGTTGACCGTGCCGAGTTGAGGGTTGAAAGTGAGGTTAATCATTGTATCATTATCGAGTACATAAAATTGTCCTTCGGTTTCCTCCAAGCCACGCGGAAAAACGGGAATATCGCGGCGTTCGCCGTCGAAATATCCGTCTTGATTTTCTACCACATATTTAAGCGAAAGCGAATCCGAAGCTGCCACAACTGTCAACGTGTCGATGATGGAGTGCGTGCAATATTCCGTATTTTTGTACACGATTTTTTCGTCCAATTCAAATGTAGTATTGACTTTCACCGAATCCTGCCCATAATTCAGCACCTTCCCAATCGCATAAGTCGTATCATTTTCAATCAAAAAACGCGGTACGGCAACTTGCGCCATCAAAGGTTTGTATGACTTCACAAAACCTGCGGTTTGTCCCGATTGTCGCTTGCCGTTCATTGCCAGATAATAAGTTTCCCAACTCGTCACATCGTCGGGGAAGGTCAATTCAAAGGTCGCTTTTCCTTCTTTATTGGTCGTCAGTTTGGGTTGCCAGAAGGCGTAATCGGAGAAATTGTCGCGTATCGAACTCGCTTGCGAAGCCCGTTCAAAAAAGACGGAATCGTAGGCTGTGCCTTTATTTGCCCCCGATATGGTTTGGATGAGTAGAACGCCGTTTGCGGCTTCGGCACCGTACAGGGCGGCGGCATCGCTGCCTTTGAGGCTTTGAGTATTTTTTATTTTGCTTGGGTCGAGTTGGGAAATATCGCCGTCAAATCGTTCTCCATTTACGTAAATAATTTGGTCGCCTTGCCGTGCGCCTCTGAAACTGATGCCGAGTGCTTTGCTGCTCACCCTTACACCTACATCCGAGATTGATTCGGTTTCGACAGTGCTATAGCTCAGGTTTCTTCCAGGCATGAAACCCAAAGCTGTTACAATCACCTCATCCAACGCCTCGCTTGCACTGAGCGTTGCATTGAGTACGTTACTGTTTCCTACTTGCAATTTCTGGTCGCTATAACCCGTATATGCAACGACCAAATCATCCGCCCCTTCCGGTACTTTTATGGTATAGCGTCCGTCCAAATCCGTCGTCGTTCCAACCGTCGTTCCTTCTACAAATATGTTGGCAAAAGGCAAGGGATTTCCTTCTTCGTCGAGTGCGTAGCCTGTTATCGTTCTGCCCTTGTAATCGCCTTTATATTCTTTCAGAGGAACGGCTTGTGTGGCATCTTTTTCGGCTTGGGATAATGTTTCGGTTTTAATGCCAAAAAGTATTTGGTTGATGAGGTTTTTTAATTCTTTACTGAAATTATCTTTTGATAAAATTTTAACGTATTTGTATTCGTAATAATTTAAACCATAGGGATTTACAGTAACTTTTTTGGTGTGATACCATTCCCCCTCATGAAAGAAAATTACTTTGTAATCACCTTTCGCCAAAGTTGTGGATAGAACGGTACTGCCCGGATAAATTGCCACTAAATCGTTGTTTTCCTGTTTAAAAATGAGGATATATTGAGGGATTTTATCCGTTGGTTTTCGGTTCAATTTTATGCGTAGGCTGCCTGTTTTTGAGGAGGATATTTTGGGATAAAAATACTTGGCTTTGGCTTGCTTTCTGCGTAGTAGTTCGGCTTCCCATTCTTGTAGAAAAGTGCCTTTGGTGAGGTATTCGCCTCCGAGTGAGGTCTGGGCATCGTAGCGGTGGAGATGTTTGGGGTAATTTTTGGAGTCTATGCTTCGCATTTTCAACAAGTTAGGCGCGAAATCGTATTCAAAAAACGGTTCATGCCCGAAGGTCGTAGAGAATTTATCCAACAAATGAAAATCAACCATACCGGTAACAGGACCGGCATAATCTTGTCTGCTCCCATATCCTCTATATCTGTCATACCCACGATTGAGCACTTGAATTTTGCCATTCTCTTCGATATAAGCGTAGTTGTCTTCAAAATTGTGGTCATAAGGGAAAATGTATTTGTGCAACACGTTCCTTTCCCAAACGCTCAATTTCGGTTTCGCCTTTCCTAAATTAATATTTTTTGATTGTATATCTTCACTTATACTGAAAATCAATCGTTTGCCTTCATTAAAGTAGATGCTGTCGAGCTTAATTTCCTGCTTCGTAGTCCGCAATCTAATCTGATGAAGACCGGAATTAATTTTGAAAGAATAAGGCTGTTGATGCGTTGACCAACTAAAATAAACGGGTTTATTATCCACATAAATGACATGAATCGGCTGTATCGCGCCATCCTCGACGACAAAAGGAGAAAACTGTGTCACCGAATCCTGCGTCGTGTATTCAAAGCGGTAAATACTATTTTTTTCGGGATAAATAAACCGATAATATTCAATCGAATCCAAGCCCGCCAAGACCGTCCACCGCTCATAATCTAAGTCTATATTCTTGTTTTTGCCCGGTATATCTTCATTGACATTGAAATTATTTATCAGTGCCTTGCCCCTTCTTTGCTTGGCGAGGTCGGGAACTTCCGGTGCTGTTTCGCCAAATTTTTTCGTCAAACCATACGCCGTAACATCCACATTTTCAACGGCTTGTCCGTTTATATCTGTCACTAAGACTTCGATGCTCGTTTTTTCTCCGGGATATACCATTTTGGGTTCGGTGACGGTCACATTTAATTTTTTATCTTTCAGAGGAATTTCATAATCCTCTTTCACGACCTTTCCCGCCCACAAATAATTGATGGAAACAAAATAATTTTGCTTCGTCGTGGTTTTCTTTTTCAATGTTAATGAATCCGAATAACCCGTATATTTTTCTGTATTTTTTTTGTAAACATTATAATTAAAAGGAATATTTCGTGGATTATCTACATCAATAAAAATCGAATCACTCGTCCGCGTCGCATAACATTTCAACAAGGAAGGTTTATCATTCATGCTAATGGTCTCCGACAAACTATCCGACTCAATTTCATACAAGGCATAATAGGGATTTAACTCCAATACGAAAGGCGTCGTTCCGCTGCGAATCAAGGTATTATTTCCAAAATTATCGCCACTGCTTATGCTGACTTTTTTGGGTTTTTCAACACCATTTTCCGTATAAAAAAAACGAATTGAATCCGTCAATACTTCTGCGTCAAAGGCACGAGATTGGTGGTAATAAGTCACGGTTTTTTTCTCGGATTTTACTTCATTATCCGAAGTCATTAGCTTTACATTGACCTCATAATCCAAGTTGATTTTGGGAAATAAGGAGTCGGGCAATGCGATTTCCGTTTCATCTACCGGATCAAGCGACTGCTCCAAAAACAGCAAGGTGTCCGATACAAAAACTTGATTATCAAAGTATTCGTTGATTGACTTGGGCGTGACCAATACCTCAACCCGTCCATCCAAAATATTCAAGTCATTTTCGTCCGTACCTTTGATGTAGAGTGTTCGTTCTTGGTTTTTATACTGCTTTTTATCGTCCAATCTGATGGCAAGTTGGGTGCTGCTGAGTTCGTAATCTTCATAACGGAAGGACTCGTGGATGTATTCTCTTCCGTCTTTTGTTTGCAAATAAATCCCGTAGCTTTTATCCAATGTCAATTCCAGTGAATCGTGCAGCACAAACTCATAAGTATAGCCACCTTTTCGGTAGGGTTTCAGTTGGGTTAATTTTGTTTCTTTTCGATTTGCCCATAGCATCACATCTACTTCTTTACCAATCGGTTTGCCCTTCTTTTTCACTAAAAAAGCCTTGAGTTTTACGGTATCTCCGGGCAGATATTTGGGTTTATTGAAGACTATATATCCGGTGTGTTTCTTTCTGAATTTACTGTCATCGCAATAATCATTATCAAAAATACAGGCAATTTTTTCATAAGAATTTACAAAAAATCTTCTTGTTCCGTAAATCGTACCTTGAGGCCAACCGTTGATAATAGACCGCACTCCATCTACCGGAAGTTTGATGACATATCTGACGGGACGCCACACATATTTTAGCGGCGTACCATACACCGTTTTTTGAAAACCTCTTTTGAATGCTGAATTATTACGATTTCTGGAAAGATTATAATACGCCGTAAATCCCTCATGCCTAATTTCCAATAAGCCCTTCCGATTCGATTTTTTCTCAATATAACATTGTGTTTTTTTATCAAACTTTAATCGCTTTCGTCTTATTTTCAGTTCGGCATCGGGTATTATTTTCCCCTCCAAATTATAGACTTGCACCCGCAAATCGGTGTTATTATTCAGCACAAAAACATTGAAATCTTGCACCGTCGTAATATCAATCTTTTGCTCATTTTTTGCTGCATAAGTTTTGATATAATGCCCGATAGGTAAACGCCTATTATAAACACTATCCGTTGGAAATGAATCAATTAAGGTGTGGAAATATATAGGATTTACCCCCCAAACTTTGCTTGTATAAACCGTCTCCGCTTCCTTATCTGTGAGTTGGTAAATATAGGTATAGTAGCTCGTTTGTCGGCTCTCGATTAATTTTTGTCCATTTGCGTGAGCGCAAAAAAAGAACATCAAAATAAGGAGTGCGTGCTTTAGAATATGTGTGGAATCCATTTTTTAGTTTTTGTTTGACCAATATACAACACAAATACTCCTAACTGCCACGCAGTTAGGAGTATTTGTGTTATATATTGGGAGATGTAATTTTTATGTGAAGTGGTGTGTGGCGAAATGGATTCGCTACTGCTGTTTTTATTTTTCCTGATTATCCATCAAATCCGCATCAATAATATCGTCGGTTAGTTTTGATTTTCGCAGGAAATAAATCGGAATGACGAGTGCAAGAGCAAGCGAAAAAATAGAGAGCGCAATTAACGAAGGTAAGGAGGAAAAAAATAGAATAAGAATCTCTTGGGTTGCGGTAATTATACTAACTCCGGTAGCACTGAGTGAAGCAATAAATACTGTAACAATATCTACAATTATCAGAAAAAGAAGCGAATAAATAATGCCCAAAATCCAAATGCGAATACCAATCAATAAGCCTCGCCCGTAAGTATATGGTTTATCTGATTTTCGATAACGTATGCCTAAGAGCGCACCAACACCAAAGAAAAGTGCGATAAAAATTTCGGGAATGACTCTACCAAACACAAAGCAATTGAGATAAATAACTGAGCCAAAAAGCAGCGTAATTCGATTGATGGTTAATTTCATGTTTTGTTTTATTTTCTTCTTCTTGGTATAATATCGGGCGGTGCAATAGGTTCATAGGCTTTCAATCCCCCATCTCCAGTCAATATTTCGACTTCGCATCGTAATTGAGCATAATATTCAGCGACATCTTTTATGGTCGCATCTCCAAGCGAAACTTTTTGACTGGCTAATAGAGGCCAATTCGCTGCCAATTGCTTCATATTATCATCATTCCACAAATCACTTTGTTCTGAAAAAGCTGCCCAAGGGTTTTCATTATCGATTGACTTGAGTAGCAAATCACAAAATTTTTCAGCAAGCCGAAACCTATCGCCTTTAGACTGACTGAGGTGGTTGCCTGTTTCGATGATAGTTGCCAAAGGCAAAACGAGCGTCGAATCTCGTTTTATTTCTGCTGATATTTTAGCATTGATGCGCTCGTAATCCCAAAAATCTCCGTCTTTTCCACAATTCTCAAAACCTGAAATCTGAAGCCAGACGCAGTACATGCTCGTATCAATTACGATTACTTTATTCATGGATTATTTTCTTAGCGTAGTTTCGAGTAAGCCCTCGGTGGTCAGTTTTCCGATTCTACCTTTGGCGAGTAGGCGTGGGAGTTGAGCGATGTCTTCGAGCAATTTAATTTGGCTTGCTCCAGTCTGTTTGTTGCGATAAACCGCTGAGATGAAAACAATCATTTCATTACCCAGTGCATCCAAAAAAGCCGGATTATGGGTTGTACATATAACATCAATATTTCGTTGGTGTCCGGTCGTTTTCAGAAATTTCACAAGAAGATTGGCACGCGAAGGATGCAAGCCATTGTCGATTTCTTCAATCACCAAAAGGCTATTTTCTTTGAGCGTCAACAATGCCGTCATGATGCCCAAAAAGCGCAGCGTACTGTCAGAAAGCCCACGTGTATCAACAATAAATTTATCGCCATTCCATACCTCCGAGCAGTACAACATCGCATCCGACTGAAACTTTCCGATAGGTTCAGTCCACACATTAACTATCTCATTTTCAGGTAGTTCACTCAAGTAATTTGTCAAAACAGCAGTAACTTCACTTTTCTGCGAATATTCTAATGCTTCGAGTACGCCCGCTATATTTGCGGCATCACTCTTCAACTCATCACTAAGTGGTGTGTACTCTCGCATGTGTGAAGGAATAGGGTCTAAAATAAATATTTTATTCAGATATTCAATGACTTCATTTACACCCACACTGATATCTTTAATGAGTTTCAATGACTGACTTTGGCTCAATATACTGTGCGACCTTCGTAGGTCAATTCTTCTTCCCCTTCCTTTTGTTTTGGTGTGAAAATAAGTAGTGATACTCGGGTTTTCCAATGCCCCTTCCCCAGTGTAAAAAAGTTTTGTGGTTCTATATACTTTTCCTGTCGTAGCTCGTTTTTTGATTAGCGACAAAGCTTCTGACTTAATTTCAATACGGTTATCTTCCAACAAACCAATTACTATGGCATAATGATATTCTGCATTAACATTACTTTGTGATTGTATGACAACCTTTACTCTTGCCTCTGATGCACCTTTTCTAATTGCCCATTCTGCTCCACCTCTAATGCCTTGACTTTCTAAATCACCTTTGATAGCTGAATTGACTTGTTTTCCTGCAGATATTTTTTGTAAAAATAGTAGAGCATCCAAAACATTTGATTTCCCACTGGCATTGGTACCAATAAGAATAGTGAGTGGGTCAATATATAATTTCCCATCCTCAAAACTTTTCCAATTTTTTAGATATATCTCTTTTATCATGCGTCAGATTTTTATCAATGTCTCACAAATGAATACAAACATTCTTCGCCTCCGTAAAAAATCGCAAGGCTTCCCAACCGCCTTCGCGTCCAACGCCGGAGTTTTTCATGCCGCCGAAGGGTGTTCGTAGGTCGCGGGTCAGCCAAGTGTTTATCCAGATGATTCCTGAGTCGAGTTTTTCTGCTATGCGTTGTGCGCGACCAATATTTTGCGTCCAGACGGTTGCTGAAAGTCCGTATTCAGTACTGTTGGCATAGGCGACCACTTCTTCTTCTGTTTCGAATGGAATGAGCGTCACCACCGGACCGAAAATTTCTTCTTGATTGGTGCGGCAACTTGGGCTAAGTCCTTCTATTACAGTAGGTTCAAGATAATATCCTTTTTCATATTTGGGAACATCTACTGCCTTACCGCCGCAGAGAATCGTGCCGCCTTCCTCTTTGGCGAGGTCGATAGCGTCCAATATTTTTGATTTATGCGCAGCCGAGACGACTGCCCCCTGGTCGGTTTTTTCCGCAAAAGGATTGCCGACGACGAGTTTTTTTACACGCTTTACAAATTCTTCTTTAAATACTTCGTAAAGGTGTTTTTCGATAAAAATACGCGAACCGCACAAGCAAATTTGACCTTGATTGGAGAAAGAAGAACGGAGGGTAGTGGTCATCATTTTTTCAAAATCGCAATCTGCGAAAATGATATTGGGGTTTTTGCCACCGAGTTCGAGTGATAGTTTTTTGAATTTTGGGGCTGCGATTTCAGCGATTTTTTTACCCGTTTGTGTGCCGCCTGTAAATGAAATGGCTTTGACAATCGGATTTTCAACGATGGCTTGTCCGGCTTTGTGACCGTAACCATGTACGATGTTGAGTACGCCCGGCGGCAATCCGGCTTCTTTGCAGGCTTGACCGAGCATGTAGGCGGTCATTGGCGTGATTTCGGAGGGTTTGGCGACTACGCAATTTCCGGCAGCGATGGCGGGCGCGATTTTCCACGTAAATAAATATAAAGGTAGATTCCACGGAGAAATGCAGCCTACAACGCCCAACGGACGGCGCAAAGTATAGTTGATGGCTTCGCGTTCCATGTGGTGTGATTCGGAGGAAGCATGGAGAATCGCCGTTGCAAAAAACCGTAAATTGCTCTGTGCGCGAGGGATGTCGATACTGCGCGCAAGGGTGACGGGCTTGCCGGTATCGGTGCTTTCGGCTTTGGCAAAAGCCTCAAGGTTCTGCTCGATGATGTCGGCAATACGCATCATAATGCGAAAGCGTTTCTTTATGCCACAATTAGACCAAACAGGAAAGGCACGCTCGGCAGCTTTGACGGCTCGAAGTACATCACGCTCGTCCGAATCGGGCAATTTGGAATATACTCCGCCGGTTGCAGGGTTATAATTGTTGATGTAATCGCCAGAAATAGGCGGTTCCATCTCACCATATATATAGTTGCGTATGTTATTGTCGAATTTCATAGTAGTGCTACAATGTGTTAATGCTGCAATGCAATAATGACAATGAGTGAATGGTTTTAATGAATAGACTTTATTTAGAAAAATTTTTTATGCAGCTAACTTTGTCTTTTTCCGATACTCTTCACCTATTTTTCGCCCCGTACCGTAGGGTATGCGGCTCGATTATCGAAAAAATACAAAAGTTCCATGCATACAAAATATTCCTAAATAAAGTCTAGTGAAAAAAACAAAATAAATTAGACCATTATGTTTGTTCTTTTCCATTGTAAAAAACATAAAAAAGACTTCGTATAGCTCGGCTATGCTCAGTTTTTTTAGGTCTTTTACAAAGAAAAATAACTGCGCCTTCTGGTCCAATTTAGGAAAGAGGAAGAAAATAATCTACCCCAAATTAAGAAGTTATTTTTTTTTATATGTTTGGCTAAATTTGACGCGCATAGCCGAGCTACGTAAGTGAAAGAAATTAAATAAATTGTTCCA
>ENA-ORXT01001656-ORXT01001656.1-marine-metagenome-genome-assembly--contig:-NODE-1656-length-29009-cov-3.838172_pt1 | contig 29009 bp, 28 predicted proteins | sample MGYA00237868_ERZ511482 | MGnify/ENA metagenome assembly ERZ511482 | reverse complement strand
ATACTATTGGTTGATAGTGAAGAATAAATTCTTGGTGTAAGATAGCATTACGCAAATCGTTTTCAATCTCTAGTAGCTCTTTAGTTTCGGCATACATTTGCTCGTCAAAAATTTCATGTCTTGCTTTACCATCAGATTTAGCCCGATACAGAGCAATATCTGCATTCCGCAAGATGGCTGCGCTGTCTTTATATTTATCATTGACTAAAACGATGCCAATGCTAGCACTAGTAAAAACATTATGACCTTTTAAAGAAAAAGGAGTTTTAAGTTTGGTTTGAATCCTTTCGGCAATAAGATTACCATCTTCAATAGTTTCAATTTTACTTAGAAGAATAGTAAATTCATCTCCTCCTAGACGCGCAACAAAATCTTCTGAACGAGAACAGCTAGTTAAGACATCTGCCACATAGATAAGTAGTTCATCTCCTACTAAGTGACCCAAACTATCATTGATGATTTTGAAGCGGTCTAAATCAATAAACAAGACTGCAAATATATAGTCTGGATTTTTTTTGTGGTGTTCGAGGGCTTGCTCTACTCGTTCGAAAAAAGCAGCTCGATTGGGCAAATTAGTTAAAGAGTCATGTTTTGCTTCGTAACTCAATTCTTCTTCTACTTTTTTGCGCTCGGTAATGTCGCTAATGATTCCATCTCGGCGATCTACACTACCATTGTCGTCATGAATCAAACGACTACGCTCCCATACCCAGCGAATTTCACCATTGGGTTGAACGATTCGATACCTCTAAGTCATTACTGTGATTAAGTGAGCTAGACAGGGACAATTCAACGCGATCGCGATCTTCAGGATGAATTGATTCTAAACGTAGATCTGGATTAGCTAATAATTCTTGTACCGAACGACCATAAACTTTAGTAGCGGCGGGATTGAGAAAAAGCAAATTGCTAGTTTCCATGTCTGCCGACCATACTACTTCATCTAGGGAATTAAGAATGCTCTCTAGTTTTTCTTCGCTTTGTTGGAGTAGTTGGGTAATCTGTTTTCGTTCTTGAATTTCGTATTTTAGTTCTTGGTTTGCTGCTTCTAACTGTGCTGTACGCTCTTGGATACGCTCTTCCAATTCGGTATTTAGCTTGAGAACTTCCTCTTGAGCAGCCTTAAGCTGTAGCTGATTTTTGATTCGCAACAAAACTTCGTTTATCTGAAAAGGCTTGTTGATATAGTCCGAGCCGCCAACATTTAAAGCTTTAATGCGATCGATTGAATCGTTATTCGCACTCAAAAAGATGATGGGAATATCTTTAGTCTTTTGCTCGGCTTTAAGTTGTTCGCATACCTCATATCCATCCATACCAGGCATCATTACGTCTAGCAAAATTAAATCTGGTATAACCGAGTTTGCCACCATCAATGCCATTTCACCACTAATAACGCATTTCACCTCATATTCTGCACAATCTAAAGCATTAGATAATAGGTGAAGATTCTCAGGCTTATCATCTACAACTAAGATTTTTGATTTATTTTGCCTCAAAAAAGATGCGCTCATCAGCTAACAGATTTAGTCAAGTCAATAATTTTGTCACAGCGAAATTGTTCCACTAAATCTTCTAATCCTCTTGCTAAAGATTCATATTCGGTCGGAATATCAGATAATAACTGTAATATTTCTTGATTATCCACTTTGGCTGCTGCATCGTATAACTGCGATCTCCATTCTTCAGACATTACTGCCAAACTGACCTGACTCAATTCTGTTAAAGATGCCGATTTATCGACGGAAACATCTATAGCTTCTTCATAGAGATAATCAATATTAAGATACTGACCTATTTTTTCGACTAGCTCGGCCTCATGAAAAGGCTTACGCATAAAGTCATCACAACCAGCCGATAAAACCACAACCCGCTCTTCTTCAAAAGCACTGGCTGTTAAAGCAATGATGATTGTTTCTTTTCCTTGAGGCAGGGACTTAATTTTTTTGGTAGCTTCGTAGCCATCCATAACAGGCATTCTCATATCCATCAGAATCAGGTCAGGATTCCAACTTGACCAAAGCTCTACTGCTTTTTGTCCCTCTCCTGCTTCCTCAACTGTAAAACCAATTTCAGAGAGCATCTTTTTTAACAAAAGACGGTTTGCAGGAACATCATCAACCGCCAGAATGCGATATTCTGGTTGGTCAGGAGCAATTCCTATGACTCTATGAGTTTCATCAGTTTTTTTACTACCAATAGTTTGGGATGTACTTAACTCTTGCAATTTAATCAAAATTCCAAACGAAAAAATGCTGCCTTTCCCTACAACACTTTCAACTTCTAGCTTGCCTCCCATCAGCTCGACAAACTTTTGGCAGATAGACAAGCCCAAACCAGTCCCTTCGTTAGAAATTCGACCAATTCTTGTCTGTTCAAAGGGAGAAAATAATCGATCCATCTCATCAGAAGAAATGCCAGGACCTGTATCTTTAACGGAAAAATGCAAAAGACGGGTATCAGAAAATAAAAAGTCTATATTAGTTTCCTCGACTTGAGCATTATCTTCTAGTTTTACAATTAAAGAGATCTCTCCTTTTTCAGTGAATTTTAAAGCATTACCTAATAAGTTAATAATTATTTGACGTAATTTTCCTTCATCCGTATAAATATATTTAGGAACATCTTTAGCTATCTCAAAAGTCAGATTTACCTTATTTGCTTCCGCCTTCAACCGCAGCATTTCTTCAATGCTTTTGAGCATTGTATAAAAGTCAAATTTAGCTTCATTGAGAGTTATTTGACCCACTTCAATTTTAGACATTTCTAAAATGTCATTAATTAGTTTTAATAAATGCTCTCCACTACGATTAATAATTTGAATATTTTCTTGATTTTCTTTACTTACAGAAGAATCACGACACATTAATTGAGTGAATCCCAAAATAGCATTTAGGGGTGTTCGTAATTCATGACTCATATTAGCGAGAAACCTGCTTTTAGCTTTATTCGCATTTTGAGCCTCAGTTAAAGCTGTCTCTGTATTTTGAATACTCTCTTCTAACAGAGCCGTTCTTTGCTCTACTTTAGTTTCTAATTCTTGAGTAAAACTTTCTAATACTTTAACAATCTTACGATTAGTTTTAGCTAGATTACTATTTATTTTGTATGCTATCAAAACAATAGCAATTAGCAATAATAGATAGCTAAAAAATCTATATATATTTATTTTGTTCTCTAAATTACTGATGCTGTCAAGATAAACTTCTTCAAAATCAATCAGCTTTTGATTAAGAGAGGACAATTCCAGCTGCTGACCTACTTTTTTTATTTTCTGTCGATCATCAATTATGTTTTTAGCATATTCTATTGACTGCATGACTAAAAACTGATTTTCAGTTACATTCTCTTGTTTGAGAATGTTGTCAATTTTTTTCAACTGGTTTTCTATTATTAATGCCACACTATCATTTTCCTGGTAACAATGTAGCACGACATTTTCTAACAAACTGTTTATTAAATACAACAACTCTGAATTTGTACCCAGATCGGTATTACTATTGCCCAAATTATTTTTCAGTTGAGGAATATATTGGCAAGATGTATTCAAATTTACTTTAGTAGCCTGAAGTTGCCTAATCAAATCTATTTGAGAAACCAACAGTATTTTTTGAGTCTCTACCTTGCTAGTCAAAATTTCTTGTTTTTGCTGACCGAGAATGCCTGGCACTTCTTCTAATTTATCAATAGAATCCTGCACCCGTTTTATTACAGTATTAACCTTTCTGTCTACAGTCAAAGCTTGATACTGCAATTGTAAAATATTCTTTTCCAGAAAAAATATCTCTTGTCTAACTGTTTGAATGTGCTGATAATATTCTTTTGACTTTTGCTGATTTAATGGCAAGCTCTGCCGAACCAAAAGAAACATCAATAGACTACCTAGTCCACCAACAATTACATAAATATAAATTAGGGGCGAATTCTCGGTACTTTCTTGAGGAGTTAAACTCACAACGCTTCCCTCAGCTTGTGACTAGAGTGTAAGAATATTTTGCTTTGCTGCTTGATTTTTAGCAAAATTAATCATTTAAAAATAAAAATAAACTAGAGCTTCAGCTACGTTAAAACACTTATGCTTTTCATCTTTATAGAACAGCATTAGCCAAGCTAAAAACATTAGAAAAAACATGATTTAATATTTCTTGTCTTCTCATTTGCTAATCGATCTCTAAAATAACCCTTGATATTAAATACTGTAAATACGAGAAAATTCTGAGATTGATTTAAGCGGTTGTAGCATATTCATATTAAATTAAATAGCTTTTCTTTCACATCGATCGTCAGAGCGAACGACCATTCGCTCATACAAAAAACATTTGCTGTATTTAAGATTTAAAATGGTATTACTTTGTTCCTTTCTTAGTTGATGACTCATTTTTTGGGACAATAAAGCAAGAAAGGCAACTTAACAATAAAATTTGTCGTCTTTCCTATAGTTGCTATTATTTGTTTCAAGATGTTTCAGAGATTTTTTGGCTTCGGCTATCGTCATTATCGCCGCATGGTATACGGTTTTATCACATTTGTCATTACCATCAGTATTAGCTTGAGTAATGTTCAACCTAGCCATGCCCTGTCTTGGCTAGAATTGGTAATTAGGGGAATACAGGTAGTTCAATTGTCAAATATCTCTAATAATCAAGAGGTGGAGTTAGGCAAGGGAATTAATCAAGAGATAATTACTTCTGGTAAAGCAAGGTTATACAATAATCCCTCAATCAATAGTTATATCAGTCAAATAGGTCAAAAATTAGCTGAAGCTAGCGATCGCCCTGACATTCCCTACACCTTCCAAGTAGTTGATGACAATAGTATTAATGCCTTTGCCACCATGGGAGGGTTTGTATATGTCAATAAGGGTTTAATTGCTACTGCTGACAATGAGGCTGAATTAGCTAGCGTAATTGGACACGAAATAGGTCATATTGTCGGTCGTCATGCGATCGAACAAATGAGAAATAGAGCATTATCTCAAGGCTTGCTTTCTGCGGCGGGATTAGACCGCAACAACGCCATTCAAATCGGTGTCGAGCTTGCTGTCAGTCGTCCCAATGGTCGCGCTGATGAATTAGAAGCCGATCGTTTTGGCTTAGATAATATGACTCGTGCTGGCTATGCTCCGTCGGGAATACTGGGCTTTATGCAGAAACTGCTGCAAAAAGGTGGCTCACCTCCAAGCGTTTTAAGCACTCATCCAGCGACTTCTGAACGTATTAGTATCTTGCAAGATTTGGTCGACCCCCAAGCAGTTAATACAGGCAATGGTTTGGATAATAGAGCTTATAAAAATCAAATTCGCTCTTTATAATCTACTACTTAATAAATGATGGATGTATGGTTGCAATTTCTAAAGCAACATAAAGCGATCGCCGTAATTCGTTGTGCTGAAATCGACATAGCTCACAAAATGGCTCAGGCGGTGGCAGCGGGAGGAATAAATCTAATTGAAGTCACCTGGAATAGCGATCGCCCTGCCCGACTAATTGCTCAACTTAGAGCCGAATTGCCCCACTGTACCATTGGGGTAGGGACTATTTTGAATTCCGAACAGCTACAGTCCGCAGTTTTAGCTGGAGCGCAGTTTGCTTTTGCACCTAATTTCAATCCAGATTTACTAGATATTTGCATGACTAAATATGGGATACCTTTTGTTCCTGGAGCATTTTCTCCTTCAGAAATAGTCAGTGCTTGGCAACAGGGTGCAAAAGCCGTCAAGGTTTTTCCGATCAAATCTTTGGGAGGTGCAGAATACATTCACTGCCTGCAAGGACCTTTAAGTCATATTCCTTTAATTCCGACTGGGGGTATTACTGTCGGCAATGCTAAAACGATGCTTGATGCTGGTGCGATCGCTGTAGGGATTTCTAGTAGCTTATTTCCTCAAAAGGAGATCGCTCTACAAGATTGGTCAAATATTACGACTCGAACCAAATTTCTCCTCGCTCAATTACACTTAAAATAAATCTGCTCCCCAGAAAAATGAGGAGAGCAGCTACTAAAAATATAAGCTTTTTTTATTTAGAGGTCGCCACCACGTAACGCCAGTAAAAATATTACTACTGGGCCAGAAATCATAACCAACGCCACACAAAGCAGTTGAAAAATGACGGTAAAGTTAATATTACCAAAAACACTAAAAAGATTTGTTACAAAATCCATATCATCTCCTAAAATTTATCAAAATTTAGATCTATAAAAATGTGGCTAAATTCTAAATGCCATCATCTATAATACCTGGGAACTATCCGCTATCCTTGAGGGACGATATAAAAATATATAAACTTTTATTACGTCCTACAGACAATCTTAAATTAATATAAGCATAAACTCAATAACTATATTCAGATAAGTTTTAGGTTTTAGCTTCTAGCATCAGTCCGTTTTATAAGCTGCTCCCAAATATAACTCCCCTACTTTAGGATCGTTTAATAAGTCTATTCCTGCCCCTTCAAAGCGGTCTTTACCATTTTCTAAGACATATCCCCGATCTGCCATTGCCAAGGCTTTCTTAGCATTTTGCTCTACCAAAACAATAGCTGTACCTGATTGATTGATTGCCTTTATCTGTTCAAATACCGAATTGACCAAAATAGGTGAAAGTGCCGCCGAAGGCTCATCTAAAAGTAGCAAATCTGGTTCTAGCATCAAAGCCTTCCCCATTGCCAACATCTGTCTTTCCCCCCCTGATAGTGTTCCAGCCTTTTGGCGACGGCGAGAACCTAATCGGGGAAACATAGTATAAATAGTGTTTTTTAAAGACTTCAACGAGCCAGTACGAATAAATGCCCCCATTTCCAAGTTTTCATCAACAGAAAGAGAAGCAAAAACGTTGGTTAGTTGAGGAACGTAGCACATTCCTAGCTTGACAATTTTGTCGGATTTTAAGCCTGAAATATTTTTTCCTTTGAAGATAATTTCACCCTTATTTGGCGTCAGCAAGCCAAAGATAGTTTTTGCTAAAGTAGATTTGCCCGCACCGTTCGGACCAATCACCGCTACCAATTCTCCAGGAGCAATGCGAAAATTGATTCCTTGTAATATATTGAGGTCTTTTATATAGCCTGCATGAACGTTTTGTGCTTCTAAGATATTTGCTGTCATACTATGTGTTAGATCGAGACCATCAATACTATAAATTCTCTCTACAAATTTCGGTAATTAATGTTTTTTAATCTAGTGAAATTTTATTAGAAAAATTGACTAATGTGAAAGTTATGTAAAGTTATTATTTTGATACTTTAAAGATTTGCCTATGGCAAAGTATATTTCTTATACTACTAAGAACAAACCTTGAAGCCCACAAGCTTTACCATAGGCTGGGTATATATCTTAATACAAAGCGATTTAGACAGATTAGCTAAAAGTTCAAGCTTAGGCAAATAACATTGCATATGTTTTAAGATTTTGACGTATATGTATATATGTACAACAGCATAATATAAAGTAATTAAGTGGAACTTCAAAATTCGGGAGGCCTATTTCAAATCATGAAAGTCAAAAATTTATCTACATTATTGGTAACAGGAGCTATTTCTTTTACAGCTTCTTCAGCGCTCGCAGAATCTTCTGATGCACCTCAATTCAACTTTGCTTGTCAAATGAATAATGGTGTTCCCACTACTGTGGCTCAGAACGTTGAAAGTGGTAAAACTATGCCTGTCTTTAATTGGAAATCTGAAGCATTGGCATACAGAACGACATCTACCCCAAAAGAACTTTGTGACAGCGTAACTGCAAAATTAGAAGGTTATTCTAATGATGGCTATGACCTTTCTCAAATAAGCTTTGTCGGTACAGAGCAAGCTAACTTGCCTACTATCTGTGCTACTACAGCAGCCCAAGGATGTAGCAAAGTTTTGTTCACCTTGAATAGAGACGAACAAGCTTCAATTGTTGCCAACGATGTTGTTGCTGCTATCCTTAGCCCAGATTTACAGGGTAGTAAAGTTCAGCGCAATGACAGAGGAGTACAGTCTACTTCTTATCAAGTTAATTTTTGGGATTTATTTAACTTTGCTCCCAAAGGACTATTTAAGTAAACAGCGTGATCGATCCAACAACCATACTGCGGAGAAAAACGTCTAGTTAACCTGCCAAATTATCCACTGTTATTTTTTCAATTTCTGCTCTATCTTTTTTAAGAGAGTAGAAGTTGGGGGATAGTCAGGATTCAACTTCAAAGATTCTTCGCAGTGTGCCTTGGCATCCTGATATTGTTCTAGATTATATAAAGCCTGGCATAATTGAGTCCACGCCAAAAAATAATCGGGCTTGGTTTGTAATACTTGTCTAGTAGCGTCGATCGCTTCTTTGGGACGACCCAATCTTAGTAACACCTGTCCCTTGTTAAGCCAGCCAAGATAGTATTCTGGATCTACAGCGATCGCTTGATTATATTCTAGTAATGCTTGTTCGTACTGTTTGAGATCGTATCTAGCGAGCCCCCGACAATTCCACGCCTCAGAAAAGTCTGGCGAAACATCTGTCGCCTGAACACAAGAAGAAAACTTTTCTAAATGACTGCCCATTTTGCCTTGGGCGTAGCCCTTGTTCGTCCATGCTTGAGCAAAATCATTGCGATTGGCTAAAGCCCGATCGAAGCTAGAAATAGCCTGATCGTATTCTCCCGCTTCAATTAAAGCATTACCCTCGTTGTAAAATTTGAGAGCCTGTAAAGATTTCCAAATTTTGGGCGCAAGCAGCAGCAGCCCCAAGCTTAAAGGCAATACAGCAAACAACAGTAACCGCTTAGTACCAGAGGATTTAGCTGGCTGAACAATAGTACTATTGTTACTCTCTTTATTAATGACCTCAGGATTAACAGGTGTTGGTGTAATGGGAACTGCTCTTTGAGGATTGCGAATGTCTTCTAAGGTTTCATTAGCATTCTTGTACCGCTGTAGAAAATCATTCCGAATCATCTTATCTAGAATACGCGCTAGCTCCTCACTACATTCTGGAGCGCGATCGCGCCATTTGATCTCTCCTGTGTCGCGATCGCGAGGCAGCTGATCGGGATGAAAACCAGTTATCGCCTGGACTGCGGTAATACCCAAGGCATAAACATCGCTATTAAAGCGAGGATCGCCTCGTTGCTGTTCGCTAGCCATATAGCCAGGAGTTCCAATCGCCACCGTCAAGACGTTTCCTTGACCTTCAGTTAGGGTCATGTTAGTGATTTCTTTGACCGCACCAAAATCAATTAAGAAGATTTTGCCATCTACCGCACGGCGAATCAAATTAGAAGGTTTAATGTCGCGGTGAATGACGTTGTTTTGATGAACAAACGCCAAAATCTCTAATACTTCAATGAGAAATTTTCTGACTTCGGGTTCTGACCAGCGTTTCCCAGGTACGATTTCTGCCTGACTTAAATCTTTGCCTTGAATGTATTCTTGAACTAGATAAAATTCTTCATCTACCTCTAAGTGAGCCAATAATCGAGGAATTTGCTGATGGTCATTCAACTTATAAAGCACCTTAGCTTCATTATCAAATAGCCTTCTAGCGGTTTCTAGAACAAAATCTTCATTAGATTGAGGCTGTAGTTTTTTAACCACACAGCGGGGGGGTGGATCTCCAGGGAGATGAGTATCCTCTGCTACGTAAGTTTCACAAAAGCCTGTTGTTCTCAGACAATCGATAACTCGGTAGCGTCCTCCTATTAGCTCATCAGACATAAGGTTCGAGAATTGAGTAAAATTAACTGAGCAGAAACATGGGAAGTCATCAATTGTATTGATAACTAATATACAAGACTATATCAAAGGATTTTCCATAATACATCCCTTTACTTAAGTCTGTAAGCTTAAAGCAAAATTGCTTTGTAATCAATACAACAACATTTTAACTACCCCACGATACTAATACTCATTATTAAGCAAAGTGTTTAATAATTGCCTGGGCAAACTCAGAACATTTTAAGGGAGGATCGATAGGGGGCTCCATTAGCCTAGCTAGGTCATAGGTTACTTCGCCATTAGCGATCGCCTTGGCTAAACCAGCTTGAATGAGATCGGCTGCTTCTTGCCAGCCCATAAACTCTAGCATCATTACCCCAGAAAGAATCACTGAGCCAGGATTGATCCGATCTAATCCTGCATGTTTGGGTGCTGTACCGTGAGTCGCCTCAAAAATAGCACATTTATCGCCTATATTAGCCCCAGGACTCATCCCTAATCCACCGACGATAGCAGCAGCAGCATCAGAGAGATAGTCGCCGTTGAGGTTCATCGTAGCAAGGATAGAGTATTCATCAGGACGAGTTTGAATTTGCTGAAAAATACTATCGGCAATGCGATCGTTCACCATCACTTTGCTTTTCCATTTTCCTCCACCATGACTATCCCAGATGTCATCTAAGACGGCTTGTACCTCTTGAGATATTTTTTGCTGTTTTTCGGGGGTTAGAGAATCATAGCCAGGATCTATTTGGCGAGCATTATCATCTATCGACAATCCTCGATCTGCCTCTTTGTTGCTTAAAATCCAAGACTCTCGTTCGGTGATGCACTCATCACGAAACTCACTCTTGACCAATTCATAACCCCAATCACGAAAAGCACCTTCTGTGTACTTCATAATGTTCCCTTTATGTACTAGAGTTACCTGCTGTTTATCTGGGGACAGAGTGAGGGCATGTTGGATTGCTTTTCTAACCAGCCGTTGTGAGCCAGTCTTACTAATTGGTTTGATACCTATCCCTGCATCGAGAGGAATCTGTTTCTTGCCATGTTCGGGAGTGTTGGGAATCAGATCTTCATTGAGCAACTTAATTAGCTTTGTGCCAATTTCGTCACCCTGCTTCCATTCAATGCCTAGATAAATATCCTCCGTATTCTCGCGATAGACAATCACTTCGAGCTTTTCAGGATATTTATGGGGAGACGGCGTACCCTGATAGTAACGACAAGGACGTACACAAGCATAGAGTTGAAATAATTGACGTAATGCCACATTGAGAGAGCGAATCCCTCCCCCCACTGGAGTAGTAAGAGGTCCCTTAATTGCTACTCCATATTCCTCGATCGCATCTAGAGTATCTTGGGGTAAATATTGATAAGTGCCATATTTATCACAGGCTTCATCTCCTGCATAAACTTTAAACCAGTTAATTTTACGTTTGTCCCCATAAGCTGCCTGTACCGCAGCATCAATAACGGCTTCTGTAGCTGGCCAAATATCAACTCCCGTACCATCTCCACGAATAAAAGGAACAATCGGATCGTTGGGGACATTAGGCTTTCCATTCTGAAAAGTAATCTTCGAGCCTATAGGAGGTGGGGTCAGTTTATCGTACATAAAAATTTAAAATTTTGGCTAGGAAAAAACTAAATATAGCTACAGTACAATTAAATGGTATTAGTTTGACAGTAACAAAATTATCTATTCTATGTTATTCCACTAAATAAATTTAAAATACAAAAGTTATCTTAAATGATTTTTAGGTTGTGTATATGCCAGCAAAGTATAAATAGAAGCACTAGCTATTTTTAATGATATTAGACATATTGAGCGTTGTTTTAATAATACGAGAAGAATAAAATGAAAAAAATATTAGTAGTTGACGATGACGCTCTGTTGCGGAAAATTTTACAAAGTTCTTTAGAACGAAAAGGCTACCAGGTCGTTTCGGTCGATTCGGGTAAATCGGCTCTGGTTCGGTTTAGTCAAGATGTCCCAGATATTATTATATCTGACGTATCCATGCCAGAAATGGATGGCTTTGAGTTTTGCCGCCAATTGCGATCGCAACCATCGGGAAAATTAATTCCCTTTATATTTCTTTCGGCAAAAGATGATTTGGATAACCGCATTCAAGGACATACAATTGGAGCAGATAGCTACTTGACTAAACCCTTTGAAATGAAGGAATTATTAGCCAACATTGAATCCCTAATTGAACGATCTCGTCGAGTCCATGCTGAAATAGTGCATTTGATTGAACAACTGGTAAGCTCTCAATCAACCAGCGTAGTAGCAAATATCGATCGGAATTCCACTCCCCAACAAATTGTGGCAGCACCCCTGACAGAAGGCCATGATTCTGCGCCCAAACCCCTCCCTCTGACTCCTGCAGAAGAAAGAGTATTTTGGGAGACTATTCAAGGATTTACCAATAAGCAAATTAGCGAGCGTCTGTTTATTAGTCCTCGGACAGTACAAACTCATCTAAGCAACATTCTTAATAAGCTAAATTTAAATAATCGTACTCAGCTAGTACGTTTTGCTTATGAACAAGGTTATGAAAAAGCTTAAATTTATTCATCGTTAGCTGTTATTACTTGGTTAAGTTAAAAGCAAGCAATAACAGCAGAATTTTCCCAGCAATTTAAACTAATGCTTCAACCAAACCATGATAATATTTGCTTAGAGAACGACTGAGTACAAACACTCAAAAGACAGTAAGGTAACTTGTAACTTTTACTAACTCAATCTACATCCCTTCAGTTTTAATAACGGCGAAGTAGCCGTGATGAGAAGAATTTGTATGGAAAATATTAGCAGTTTGAAACACCAAATATATTCAGAGTCAGAAAAAAAGCAACTAAACTCTGTCTCCCAGTTATTAGAAGAAGGTGAAGCTGGTTTGGATATCTTAATGGATTGGATGACGTCCGTAGACTCCGAATCGGATAATTTAGCTCTGGGAAAAGCTTATCAATCTCTCTATTCGCTTCAAACTGATAAAGTTCAAAATTTCTTGGCTAGTAGTTTTCCTCATGGTGTAGTTCCTCTAGATTCCGACTGCGGTGTTGACTATCAGCCAGTCCAACAACTGCTAGCACAGCAAGACTTTCAGGGTGCTGATGTTGTAACTCTACAAAAATTATGTGAGCTAGCTGGTACGTCAGCAGTAGAAAGAAAGTGGGTTTATTTTACAGAAGTCGAAAGTTTTCCCATCAAAGATTTACACACTTTAGATAAGCTCTGGCTGATGCACTCCGAGGGCAAATTCGGATTTTCAGTACAAAGAAAAATATGGCTGTCTGTAGGCAAAGACTTTTCTAAACTGTGGGCCAAGATTAATTGGAAATCTGGTAATACCTGGACTCGCTATCCCCAAGAATTTGTCTGGGATCTGACCGCTCCTGTAGGTCACTTACCTCTATCCAACCAGTTGCGTGGGGTTAGAGTAATTGATGCCATTTTTGCCCATCCAGCCTGGAAGAAAGACTAAAAATCTGAATCTAAATCAAGAAAATAATGGTTAAAGAATTTTTCTTCAACTAGAATTTGTGCTGTTTGGAGCAAAGATTATAGTTGATTTTTCTTGCTTATATCTCGTTGTTTTGCGAATCTCTGCTTAAAATGTTCGTTCACAGAGCTTTTAGGGAACTTTAGAACTAAGGCGCGTGATCAATTAAATAAAAAGTACTTTTTTCGTGATGGGAGCATTCCCTTGCGCCTTACGGCGACGCGGGATCTCCCATCCTTTTAGCGACCTACTACGTCAAAAAAAAACCTCCGTAGCTCTGCTATGCAGAACATTTTTTTCCTTGTATCTCGCTAAAATGCCTTCAACGGTGAGACCTGCCCTTGCGCCTGACGGCGACGCGGGCTTCCTCACCAAAAAGCATCATTCTCTCTATTTGATCACACACCCTAACTAATCAAAAGATATACAAATTTTTTATTAGCTAATTAGAAAAACTTTCTAACCGCAGAAGGCTAAATTCTGAAGATAACCTCTAAATAAAGTTGTTAAAAGCAGAATATTTTTGACAGCCCCATACAATAACTTTTATTAAAATCCAGTAATACCAGTGCAAATAGTAGATTTAGGGTCACAGGTCGCCGATATGACTAAGCCAAAAAACCAACTTTTTTGCCGTCTAGATGATTTTACTCCTTCAGCTAGAGAGCAATTAAGATTCGAAACTCTCCGTAAACTAGGTTTATTAGTATCTGAAGCTGTTCCTGTTTTTGAGGAAGCAACTCAAAAAGCTGCAACTTTTTCTGATGCACCAATATGTATTTTGGGTTTGGTTGTTGAGGAGGAACTTTGGTTTAAATCAGCAGTGGGTTTGTCAACAACTGGTTTGATGAATCAAATCGCTGCTCAGAGGAAAATATCTCTGGATGAATCTTTTAGTACTTATGTTGTCGATAGCCACCAACCTTTGGTTATAGAGAACACTCTAAGCAATGCTGTTTTTGCTCATAGCATTCTGGCTCAACATTGTGGAATTAGAGCCTATTTAGGAGTTCCTTTAATTAGCTCCAATGGCGTGTGTATTGGAACTTTAGAAGTAATGGATTGGAAGGAAAGAAACTTTAATCAACGAGATGTAGAGCATTTGGCTTTGTTGGCTCGTTGGTGTTTGGGCGAATTTGAACGCCATCAAATAATTAATAATCAGCAAAATGTTGCTCTAAGTAGAGTTAAGCAACCCCAATGGGAAAAAGCACAGAGTCTAATATCTCAGATGGGCGATCATCTGGGTTCACCTGGTAAAGTTGTAAACAATACTGCAGCCAAAAATAATTTTGCCAGTGCTTCTGGTGAAGTTGGTGTTAAAGCCATTGACCAATCTAATCCAATCAAGATTAAATTAGTCTCACAATTGACTCAAGAACTAAGAACTCCTCTCACCTCAGTAATTGGGATGGCTAGCGTTTTACACCGAGAGGTTTATGGCCCTTTAACTATTAAACAACGGGAATACTTGGAAATTATTCACGATAGCGGTCAAAATTTAATTTCTTTAGTAGATGAGATTGTCAACCTCGGCATTTTGAATGAGCATAACGCAGAAATTAATGCTGGTGCAGTAGATATTGAAATGCTCGGTCAGCAGGTAATTAATAGTTTGCTCGATGGTGCAAAGCAACAGCAGCAGGGTTTGAGTCTTTCTGTTGAACCAGGAAACCGTATCTGGTTGTTGGATAAGGAGAAGGTTAGACAAGCTCTTTATTATCTGGTTACTAGCATTATAGAAATGTCTGAACCTGGAGGCGAAATTAAAGTTCATGTTTCTAAAAGAAACAAGGCTTTGAATATTGCGGTAGGAGTTTCTCATCCTTGGTTAGGAGAAGGTTTTGGAGAGAAGAATTTATATTCTAAGGCAGTGGCAAAAGCTTTGAAGTATAAGCAAGACACTGTGCCAACTCAGAGTAAATTTAATGCTGGAATTAGTGATATTGCCCTTAATAACCATCAAGTATTAACTTCTTCAGCTTTGATGATGATAATCAATGAAGAAGACACTATCGACAAAAATACCAATAAAGTTCCCCGCGATCTTTTAGGACTGCTATTCTGCTGCCACCTAACGGAATTGCACGAAGGTCAAGTAGTAGTCCAAGGCTCTAGTAATTCTAGTTATCGTTATGTACTCCAATTTCCTAAAGCTTTGACGGAAGAGGCTTAGTCATAAACGATCGCCAAATAATAATAGTTGATTAATTATTGACTACTTATGATTGGCAAACTATTAGTTTAGGATAAGGATGTTAAATGAGCGCATCTACCTGTCCTATTCATGAAAACTGCTTGGTCAACCATTATGCTTTCGGCATGGCAACTACCTCAGTGGCAAAAAGGTAGCTACCTCTACCATTTAGTTGGTGGGTTATCTAACTGGCGAGGAGGAAGTTGGTTATTACAGTGGTCAGAAGCGATCGCAGCCTGTTTAATTAGCCTGATTTTTTTACTCGCACCGTTTGTTTCTACTGCTTTAATTGGTGTGTTATTGATTGCTGTTGCTGCTTACTGGGTTTTAAGCACTGTTTCTGCCACCGAAAAAGTAAAGATTACACCAGTCCATATTTTAGTTTTTTTCTATTGGTGCGTTGCTACTGTTGCTACGGCTTTTTCTCCAGTTAAATCTGCCGCTTTCAATGGTTGGACGACTTTAACCTTATATTTAATTTTGTTTGCCTTGTCCGCTCAGATAATGCGATCGCCAAAGTTATCTAGCTGGATTATTACCAGCTTCTTATTAACGGCACTAGCGGTAAGTGCCTACGGGGTACGTCAAGAGTTTTTCGGTGTCCAGCAGTTAGCTACCTGGAACGATCCCAATTCAGCTTTAGCTAACGATACCAGGGTCTATAGCTATTTAGGTAATCCTAATTTATTAGGCGGATATTTATTGCCTGCGATCGCCTTGAGCGTTGCTGCGGTATTCATTTGGCGGGGTTGGATTCAAAAAACCCTGGCAGTAATCATGGTGATGATGAATTCTGCCTGCTTATACTTTACCGACAGTCGTGGTGCGTGGTTAGCAATGGTAGTTTTAATTGGAGCGTTATTGTTGCTATTTTACTTCTGGTGGCAGAAATATTTACCTCGCTTTTGGCAGGTGTGGTTGTTGCCTTTAGTGTTTGGTAGTTTGGCAGGATTATTTATTGTCGCATTTATTTCGGTAGAGCCTTTACGGATTAGGCTTTTAAGCATTTTTGCGGGAAGAGAAGATAGTAGTAATAACTTTCGCATCAATGTTTGGGAAGCCTGTTTTAAAATTATTGAAGATTATCCTCTGCTAGGAATTGGCCCTGGAAACGATGCTTTTAATCAAATCTACCCCCGCTACATGAATTCTCGTTATCCCGCTTTAAGTGCCTATTCTGTCTATCTAGAACACATTGTTGAGATGGGATATATTGGCTTCGGTTGTTTTGTGTGGCTAATTACCGTCACCATCAATCATGGAGTACGCCAACTAAATCGTTTACGCCAGACTAGAGACAAGCGAGGACTATATCTTATTGCTGCGATCGCAGCAACCGCTAGTTTAGGCTTCCACGGCTTTGTAGATACTGTTTGGTATCGTCCCCAAATAAATACTATTTGGTGGCTTATCCTGGGAATTATCGCTAGCTTTTATGATGATTATAAATTCGATGCAAACTAGCTTTATTATCAGCTAATTTTGGCAAGCCTATTCTGCGCCTGCTCAATAGTTCTAATTCTTCACTTCTATTGCCCTGTATGGTTTAAATTTATAGTACTTGGGATAAGAATCTAATCTAACGTGAAGCCAATGAACGCCTAATCCTGCTGTGCTAACCCAAAGAGGCTGTAGGTCGATACTTTGCTCAACTTTTTTACCTACCGTTTGCCATAGTAAATGCTGTTGAGATTTGGGCGCATGGCGAACGAAAGAAGCAAGATGAGGATAGGTAGACACATCGGCAGTAGGACAAGGTACAACTAATAGAGCGTCGTTTCCCAAGTTGGCAAAAGTAACAATTTCTCTAGAATTGAAGTATTGTTTGAAACTATTAGCATTGGCGTGTACTTTAGTTAATTGCTTACTGTCGATCAGAATAAATTCAAACTGTTGATTCACCGTAGATTTAGTAATAGGTGGAGTTTCCCAAAAATAAGCCTCAAAGGGAGAATCAGCTAACAAAGAATTAAAAAATGTTCTAAAGCCGTTATCTTTTTGCCATAATTTAATAATTTCAGCATAAGTAACGTGACTATTTTTGCTGAAGATAGAGATTTTGTGAATATTGTCGGAGTTTGTACTCTCGCATTTATATGTCCACATACTTTTCTTCAATAACTAAATAACGAGATGCAATTGCCTTAAAAGGAATTTTATCTTTATTTCTCTGCTGATAACTTAGCCCAGAACTCTCCAAATGATAAGTTTTAGGATATTTATATATTTGTTTCATAATTAGATAATAAATACCTAAAAGCGAGCATTAACGCTGTGGATTGTTTCTATCCCTGTTCCATGTTTGATACCTTGTTAGAAGTGGCCAAAAGGGTGAAAATAATATCCCCAATATAAATGCTGGAATAGCCAATGATAGGCAAACGCAAAAAAATATAAAAGACTGGAGTTTACCTTTAGTCGGATACTCCATTATTCTTCTTATTAAATCAAACCGATCTGAATCTGAAATCAATTCTGGGTTTTGTAAACTTGATTCCGCTGGAGCTAAATTATGATTAAATACTGGTAAATATTTAAAAAGATAATAATATAAAAAACTATTTTTAGATAGACTACTAAAATTATTTTGATTGACCATAAACTTAGAAAATATACTTATTTTGACTAACTGTTCCTTATTTATATTTTTTCCAAAACTACTTAGAAACCTCGATTTTAATTCAAAAAAAAGCGATCGTCTCTATTAAAAGAAAAGCGATCGCTTTAGTGATTACTAGTTACTGATTACTAATTACTAATTATTTAACCAACGCTAAACAACAAAACAAACCCCAAAACTGCACCAAAAATAATCAAGGCATAAAATTGAGCGCGACCATTTTCGAGGTATTTTAAACCCTCTCCACTAAGTACTGCTGCTAAACCAGTGAGGTTAACTGCGCCATCTACAACACGGTAGTCAACTTCCATGATTTGCCTGGCAATACGACGCATGCCCGTAACAAAAACTTTGTTATAAAGTCCGTCAAGATACCACTTATTAAGGGAGAAGCGATAGAGAGTAGGAACTTTCTTGGCGATACTGCTGGGATCGATAGTTTTAGTACGATACATTAACAGTGCCACAATGATACCTGTTACGGCGATCGCAACTGACAAACCAGCCATAGTAATAAATTCACTCTGATCGAAACCATGTTCGGCAATTATCTCTCCTGGGGCATGAATGAACTCTTCAAAGCTGTTGTCCCAAGGACGACCTAACCAACCAATTAAGGTAGAAGGTACTGCCAAAATCAACAGAGGTAAAGCCATTGTTAGAGGAGATTCATGGGGATATTCACTATGACCATGACTATCACCTTCTTTAGCATCCATTGCTCCAGGACCAAAGGCAAGTCCTGCCTCAGTCATTAACTGTTGTTTAACACCTGCGTCGTTGCCGCGAAATTCACCTTCAAAGGTCATAAAGTACATACGGAACATATAGAAGGCGGTCAAACCAGCGGTAGCCCAACCGATAAACCACAATGCAGGATTGGCTATCATAGCTTGTCCTAAGATTTCATCTTTTGACCAAAAACCAGCAAAGGGAGGAATCCCACAGATCGCCAAATTACCGATAAAGAAGGCACCTGCGGTAATGGGCATATATTTACGTAAACCACCCATCAGACGCATATCCTGGGCAATAATTGGATTGTGTCCCACAACCTCTTCCATACCGTGAATTACCGAACCAGAACAAAGGAACAGCATTGCTTTGAAAAAGGCATGAGTCATTAGGTGAAATAAACCCGCACTGTACGAACCAATACCCATTGCCATAACCATATAGCCAAGTTGGGATACGGTTGAATACGCCAAACCCTTTTTAATATCATTTTGGGTAAGGGCAATACTCGCACCTAGAAAAGCCGTAAATGCCCCAGTCCAAGCAATCAGATCCATTGCTACAGGTACATTTTCAAATACGGGGTACATCCGCGCAATCAAAAATACCCCCGCAGCAACCATAGTGGCAGCGTGAATTAATGCCGAGATAGGAGTAGGCCCTTCCATCGCGTCTGGTAGCCATACGTGAAGGGGGAATTGAGCCGACTTAGCTGCTGGTCCTAAGAAGACTAAGATGGCAAATAAAGTCGCCAAAAACGCGCTTATAGTTCCAGTGGAGACTAGTTCGCCCAAGCGATCGCCCATTACGCCAAATTCAAAGCTACCTGTCGCCCAATACAGCCCTAACATCCCTAACAATAAGCCAAAGTCACCGACTCGGTTAGTGACGAAAGCTTTTTGGCAAGCATCAGCGGCTGGTTGGCGATCGAACCAAAAACCAATTAAAAGATAGGAACACATCCCTACCAGTTCCCAAAAGATGTATATCTGCACTAAATTAGGACTGATTACAAGTCCCAACATAGAAGAACTAAAGATACTTAAATAAGCATAAAAGCGAACATAACCAGGGTCATGTGCCATGTAGCCATCGGTGTAAATCATCACCAAGAAGGCTACGGTGGTGACAATAACCAACATTAAGGCACTAAGATGGTCGATGGTGTAACCCATCGAAAGATGAAAATCTCCTGCTGATGCCCACTCAATAGTTTTAGTTACAGCTTCGTGTCCGTGAATTTGACTCCACAAAATTGCAAAAGACATCACCATTGTTGCGCCAATGATGGAAACAATAAATACAGCAACTATCTGACGTAGATTGTTAGTTGCCTTGTTAACTGAAATTAAACCAATTCCTACTAGCATCGCCCCCAACAGAGGCAATACGGGAATTAGCCAAGCATATTGATAAAGCGGTTCCATTTTGTATATCTAAGTATAAATTGCTTAACTACAAGACATGATTAACGCTAATCATTGTGACATATGCAATTCCTTAAGGATCTGTTTATAGATGAATTTTCTATTTATTTTGTCTTAATTGCAATATTAGCGATTACCGACTGACTAATAAATTTGGTAAGTTAGTTAAAAGCCAATGGCTAAAGATTACCGTTGATTTATCGCGGTAAAAAGTCAATATAAACAACTTTGAAGTCAATGGAAAGCGAAAAACAACTAGAACCGAACAGTAATAATTCTCTGAGAAATATTGTCGTTGCGATCGCCGCAGCTATCTTAAGTATTGCTTTATTTTTAGGGCTACAAACGGAAAATAATCCTTTGTCTTTAGAATCTCAGGTCAAGCAATCTACCTCTTTGGATGTAGCCTTTAGCAATAGTAAGCCTACTCTGACAGAGTTTTATGCAGACTGGTGTACTAGTTGTCAGGCAATGGCAGGAGACTTAGGAGAGCTTAAACAAGCTTATGGCGATCGCGTTAATTTTGTTATGCTCAACGTTGACAATACCAAGTGGCTACCCGAAATGTTGCGCTATCGAGTTGATGGTATTCCTCACTTTGTCTTTATGGACTCTACGGGAAATGCGATCGCCGAATCTATTGGTGAACAACCCAAAGGTATTTTAGAACAAGATCTTGATGCGCTAATTGCCAACAATCCCATTCCCTACGCCAATAAAACAGGTCAAGTTTCGAGTTTTGAACCCCAGGTAAAAGTTACCGATGACACTAATAGCGATCCCCGCAATCACGGAGGGTAATTTAAGTAATAAGTAATAAGTTTTAATATTATGACTACTATTGTTAGACATAAAAGAACGGGCAATGAGTATATTTTGTTGAGTATAAATGGAGAAGAGAATAAAACTAATCCTTCTCGTTTTATTAATGAGTTATTCAATTCAAATCAAGCAAAGGCTGAAATATCTTGTTCGGCTACAGTTTGCGATGTGCAGGGTAATCTTTTCTTAGCTTATATCGACGATTTAATTGTGATTGAAATAGACGGTAAAAACCCAGCCGATATTTTACCCGAACCTGAATATAAATCAGCATCAAATGATTCTGATCGGTCACAAAATAGCGAATTCAAAGATGATGAATTTGACGAAGAAGAATTAGAAGATGAAGACGAGAAAGTTATAGTAACTCCCCCCGAATCTTCTAGTTATAGCCAAAACAAGCCAAATAATAATGATTTAGAAGATAACGATGACGACTGGATATAGCAATAAATAGGTAATCGGTAATTAGTTGTAGGGTGGGCAATTATAGTTTTATTTAAAGCTATTAACAAATTTGTTTCTGTTGCCCAGCATTAGTAATCAGTAATTATTTTCGCTCTAAGTTCAGATTTAATTCGATTAAGAATAGACTCCTCATCAAGAGAATCAAGGATTTTTTGCACCACTGCTTTAGGACTTTCTTCTCCCCAAGATGCACCGTTAGCCAGATAAGTTTTAGTCACTTGCCCGATCGCATAAGAAGACACTCCAGCCACTCCTCCTTGAGCGATCGCCACGGATAAATAAGGTGCAAAGGATAAACCACCTGTAGCGGGAATAGATAGCCCCAAAATGCTTTTAAGCGAGCCTAGACCTAAAGTAGCTAGTATTTCGCTAGCACTTATACCTCCCATACTTAAGGCAATATTTTTCAATAGCTTGACTGCGCCTGATTGAGTCATAGTGATGCCATAGAGGCGAGATAAGGAGATAATAATCCCCACATCGATAATTGCGCCAGAAAACAGATCGATCGCCGTTACAGGGTTAAGAGCGATGGTCATAGCTTTGACCATCATTCCTTTGTTGATTAATTCGTTGGCAGCGCGATCGCGAATTGTTAATTTGCGCTGTAATAATTGCTCGTTTACTTCGTCTGCAAACAGCATACTGTTGAGTGCTACCAAAGATTTTCCCTCGCGGTGTAGCAACTCCAAAATTTTAAGTTTTAATGATTCTACCTGGGGTTTTCCTTTGATTCTTTGTACCCGAAGTTTGCCCACCGCATCCTTTATTCCCCGCACTTCAATAGGAGATGCAGCCACCATAATAATCTCGTCAGGGGAAATTAATTCTTTAACCCTTTCTTCTTTAATTTTGTTGTAAATAGCTAATCTATCTGCTTCGGGATATTGATCGATTTTGTTGAACACCAACAGCATCGGTTTCCCTGCTTCTCGCAGTTTGGATAGAGCATTGTATTCAACCTGAGTAATATCCCCTGATACCATAAACAAAATCAAATCGACTCTTTTAGCTAAATCGCAAGCCAAGGCTTCTCTTGCTTTTCCGTTGACCTCATCAATTCCTGGAGTATCAATCAATTGAATCTGTCTGCCTTGTTCTCCTGTAATAGTTAAGCGTTGCAAATTGTTGGGAGTATCAGCAATCTTTTCTGGAGTTAATTCCCAATTAGCCATATTAACCTCGCGAGTCACCCCATGTATCGCGCCTGTCGGGAAGATTTCCTGTCCGACGACAGCATTTAAGACAGAAGATTTTCCCCTACCCACCATGCCAAAAGCTGCAATTTGCACCACAGAATGTTCTAGCTTATCGAGCATTAGAGTCAGGCGATCTATTTCTGACTCTAATCCAGTTTGTTCTTCAGCGGTAAGGTCAATATTGCTAATCAGATCTCGTAAAGATCTTTGCGCTTTACGGTAATTTAGTTCGGCAGTAATTTCTTCAAAGCTAAACAATGTTTGATCTGATTCTTGCGGGGTTTGCGACAAGGAAATAATGCCTCCAAGATGACGGAAAATGAATTAAATATTTCAATTACGGGTAGACGACTAACTTGATCTTGCCTATATTATTAACAGTAAATATTTTTACTAATGCTTTAAGCAGCGTGGTTAGACTAAGTTCAATTAGAAAAGGCGACGTCCACAGTAGGACATTTTTGCTGATCCTTTAAATAGGGCGTGTCATCAATTAAAAAAAAGAGCTTTTTTCGGTCTTTTAACGACCTATCACGTCGAAAAACAACCTCCGTAGCTACGGCTATGCAGAGCATTTTTCTCCTTATATCTCGTTAAAACGAGCGACCCCGCGGATTTTTAATCCGCTAGGGAACGCGCGAGGAAATCCTCTCTAAAGCCTTCTTCCCTCCAATTGATGACACACCCTAGTTGAGAAACTTTTAATAACAGAATTTAGTATCATTACTTAAGTTTAAACAGTAATTAAATATGAGGGTTATGATTCTTTTCCTTATTTTTATTAAAAGCTAAATTATTTTTATTCTTATGACTACTGTTAACACAAATACCAGTATTGTTCGTATTTTAATAGTTGACGACCAAAATCTGATTCGGGAAACCATACAAATGTATTTGTCCCAAGAAGCAGATTTGGAGGTTGTCGGATACGCTGAGAATGGAGAAACCGCACTGGCTCAGATTGAAAAACTTACTCCTGATGTAGTAGTTTTAGATCTAGAAATGCCTGACACAGATGGCGTAGGCACTATAAAAACTATACGCGATCGCTTTGCCTCTACTAAAATTTTAGTTCTTAGCAGTCACGACGATCGAGATCATATTAATCAAGCGATCGAAGCAGGTGCTAAAGGCTATCTAACTAAAGGTACTCCCGCAAAAGAATTAGCTAATGCAGTTAGAAGCGTTAATAAGGGATATTTTCAATTAGGACCAGGATTAATGGAAAAACTAGTTATTTCCATTAGCAATTCCGCCAACGAAAATTCTCGAACCCTAGAAGAAAAATTAATTATTGCTCTCAAAAGATTTAAGCAAGATACTAATGAACAGATAGGTAAATTGGTTCAATCTCAATTGAGTAAAAATTCTGCATATTCAGAGCATCAACTAGATCTGAAAATACATGGTTTTAAAAAAAAGCATAACGATCTTTATACCTACGCCAGGAAAATTGAATACAAACTATATTTATTGATCTTATTTCAAGTCTTGTTTGTGTTTAGTTTGGCGATCGCCTGGATTCTCTGATTTTATAATTCGTTCTCCTAATAGAAGTAAAATCTGTAGATACTCTCAGTCTAAAATCTTCTAATTAGACTAGGTTTACACATTATTTTCTCTAGAGTCGCTATATTATTTATAAAAAATATTATTTATAAATTAAATACTTTTCTAAAAACTGTGAACCGTCGTCATTTACCAGAAACTGTTGCCTACGTCCGCATTACTCAGCAATCATTGTCGATGGGAAAAATAGAAGGACAAGTACAAGCTGCCAGCTATGAATGGCAATTTCGCTGGCGTTTTCGTCAAAGACAGCTATTTGTTCAGCCTCCTTTGGGAAGAGCCTTAATTCAAGAACCTTTAGAAAGATTCCTTGAGCGTTCTGATTACCAATTAGAGCCAGGAAGCGATTACACTTTTACAGTCAGGACAAAAATGTAGTATTGGCTGCAAGTATTATGTTAAAGGGGTACAGAATTAAAGTTTTATCTTTTGTTGTGCTGGCAGACAATATTAACCGTAATTATTCTGCTGAATATTTAAATATCTTTCAATTAACAAAATAGCCACAATATCATCAACAGGACGAGGTGGAACACGCATTCCTTCTGGAATTATGCGTTGGAACCCTTTCGGTGGGTACATCAACCAATAGCGATCGCGAGCCTCTACTGTACTATTCTTCTCATCAACCTTCACTACAGGCAACTGCTTACCTAAATTAGATTCGATTTGTACGCGCCAGTCTTTAGAAGTAGTTCCGTCTCCTATAACAATTAAATCAACAGCATAGTCCTGACATAGCTGCTGCATTACAGCGATCGCACTAGCCGAATTTATCACCTGATGATAAACTACCTGCTTATCCTCAATCGCTGCCAAACCGCACTTATCTCTTCCAGGATCTAAACCAACAATGGTCTTCATTAATTACTAATTACTAGTAGTGGACATTAATAAACTCAACCTGTTTACTCGCGTTCTGACTATAGTATCGATAGCCATTATCACCCCTTTGTATTTGTATTGGTTGCAGTAGCCCCAAATCGCTGTAATAGCGTAAAGTTTGCCATTGATTCAAAAAGCAAACACGATCAGTAATTATATTCCTGCATGTCCCAAGGCAATACCTGTAAATAACATTCCAAACACTAAGAATGGCTGCGCGCTGGCTTGATATTTAACGTCGTTTTCCAAAGGATCGCGCAGAAAATACATATCTTGGAATACTATTTGCGGAATAACTAGTAAAAAGACAATAGTTGCATAAAGATTCTCATGAATGGCGACCAGATAACCAGCTATACCAATTTGAAAAACATCGATCGCAATTACGCAAATCCAAGCAGCAGTAGTCACTCCAAACATTACAGGTAAAGATTTTAAACCCAAAGCGCGATCGCCTTCCACGCTCTTAAAATCGTTGACAATCGCAATACCTAATCCAGCAAAGCTGTAAATTAGGGTTAAAATCACAATTCTCCAGCTTAAATCGCCAAATAAAGCATGACCAGTCCACCAGGGCAGGGCGATATAGCTCGAACCCAAAGCATATGTGCCAAGCCAGCCGTTTTGCTTCAATTTTAGTGGTGGAGCAGAATATATATATGCCACAACCGAACCACCCAAAGCCAAACAAAGAATAGTAGGAAAATCATGCCCTACTGCCAAATCTAGTCCATAAGCCAATGCCCAAGCAGTCAGGAGTAATACCCAAATTTGCACCTTTACCTGGGGCAAAGAAATCGCTCCAGAAGGAATAGGACGATAGGGTTCATTGATTGCGTCTATTTCGCGGTCATACAGTTCATTTACTGTTTGGGTATAACCAGTCATTAAAGGCCCTGAAAGCAGCATGCAGGCTGCGGATAACAAGAAGTTTTCTACTGTCCAGGTATAGTTACCTGATGATGCTGCACCACAAATAACGCCCCAAATTAAAGGAATCCAGGTAATTGGTTTCATTAGCTGCAGCCTTATTTTCCAAAGAGAAGTTTCTCCTGTCGCTGCACCCTTCATACCTAACAGTTGACGAGTTTTAGAACTACCTGAATTATCTGGCTTTTCTATATTAGTTGAAGTATCAGACATGATGATATTGTATTAAACTTTTTCCAGAAAAACTTATTGCGTAACGTAGAAGACGTTTTAGTAAACGTCCACTGCGTTGCTTCTTACTTACCCAACAGTTACTTCTAAGTAGCCGTTTTGAAATTTTGCCCCTGTGACCGAACTACCGCGCCAAGCAGGAGGAAGAGTAATGTTGCGTCTTTGATCTCCCGCTTCAATAGTTATCTCTGGACCATACTGGGTCAGCTTTACTTCTTTTTTATCGAATCCTGGCAAAAACACCTTGATTTTGCGTTGATCCATGACAAATTCTGTTGGTTTGGGAGCATCAACTCCTTCAGACATAGCCCGAAGCCCATCAATTAGGGGTTGCCAGTTGCTACCATCAAAACCAGGCAAACTAGAAATAGCTAGTGGTGCAAAATCCGCCGCTATACTATCTGTACTTTGACCTTGATTTACCAAAACTCCGCCCACATTCAAACCAACCTGCTGTGCGCTACCCCAAAGATATTTGGCTGTCGCTAAAGCTGCGGGGTTGGGAGTAGTTACCAAATAAGCCATAACCTCTCCTTGGTTAAGAGCTTCGACTCCATTATCTAGCATGTTAGTAGCCAGATTATCGGTGTTGCCCGTGATATCGCTTGCATTCCAGGTTGTATTTAATACAGCACTAGTAACTGGCCCGACAAAAGGGGAAAGAGTTTTAACAATATCTGATTCAACGAAAATACCTCGAAAGCGACGGAAATACCAGCTCAAAATCTCTGGCATCCCAAACATTCTCAGGGGATCTATTCCTGCTGCGCCATCATAAATAACTGCATCGTATAGACCGCTTTGATAATATTCACGGATAGCATTTAAAGCTAAAGCCGTGTCCATGCCAGGAATAATACCCAATTCTTGACCGTATACCTGTTTAATAATGGGCGATCGCAAGTATTGAGCTTCTAGCTTCTTAACTTCATCCCAATTTTTCTCTAGCAAAACAGTAGAATTTAGCTGCACTACTGCAAGATTTGTCTCCATTTCTTGTGGTTGGGGAGTAGGAATAATGCCTAATGTCATCCCCCAAGCAGGACTAGAATCTTGTCCAATTAAAAGAACTTTTTTTCCTTCTGTAGCTAGTTTTTTAGCAGTTGCGATCGCGCTAATAGTGCGACCTGTTCCGCCTTTACCTAAAAAGGTGACGATCGAGGACATATTTTAAAATTTGGTCTGTTATATGGTCTATTCTATTATGGCTAGTTTACAGGTTTAATTTCATCCTCAAAAAACCAAGTAGATGTGCGATCGTCAAATTGAACCACTACACCCACACCACTGCCATCAGTCATTTTATATTCTTTAATAGTGCCAACTTTGCCAAGCTTACCAGCCACACTACCGCTTACTCTATCTTTAATTCTACAAACTTTTACTTTTTGCCCGATTTCCATGTCTGATTATTTTATTCCGAATTATAATGAGCCATCTCACAGTTTAAAGCAAAACATACCCTCTTTGAAGTCACAGATCTTTTGGCAATTGTCAACTTGCCCTAATTAGAAAGAAATGATTCTTGCTATCTTGCCAACACATATTGAACGAATAACAAAATCAGAACAGAAAATCCATATTATAGGTAGTTGTGCAACCCGCGATTCTTTTAGAGTATTAAATAAAGATAGTTTGGTTGGTAGATATACTTCTCGATCTTCACTAATTAGTCGCGTCTGGCCGCCATTAAGTTTTGATTTCTCGTCTTATTTCGATGAGGTAAATCTTGATTGGAAGCAAAAAATGATTGTGCAAGATTTTGCCAAAAGTGGTTTATATTTAGACGATTATGCTGAAGGTATATTGATTATTGACTTTCTCGATGAAATGTTTAAGCTTCTAAAAGTAGGAAATACCTACGTTACTAAATCGAATGAATTTATGCGTTGGGAATTAGAACAAGTTTTGGGAGTAAGCGAAACAATACTAAGAGGAAGACTGCAGGATTTTGATTTGTGGACTGATGCCTGTTATAAATTCACTGATTTAATTCCCAAGTCAATTCGCGAAAAAACTTTTTTGCACAAAGCCTTCTGGTCAGAAAAATATCTTGAAAATGGCGAAGTTCACAGCTTTGAAAATCAAGCTGGCATTAATTTTTTTAATAAAAATTTAGCATACTATTACGATACCTTTCAGTCTATATACTCTCCTGCAAACGTTCTGGAAATTGCACCTGAAAAAAGAATTGCTGACCCAAATCACACCTGGGGATTAGCCCCATTTCATTACGTTTTGGAATATTATCAAGAGTTTGATCGACAAGTAAGCTATTTATATACACTTCAAAAATGACTAAGTATATATAAATTTATCGCTCGATTGGGTTTTTATGATCTATCAGTCATATAATTTTTATTTATTATTAACCAGCTAAATTTCTCTTATTTTTGATTGACGCTTTTATGATGTTATTACGTATTACCATCTTTTTTGCAACTTTTGATTACAATAGATTTTGATTTAGAAAACCTGCCAAAAGCACTATATGGTTACAACTGTCTCCAAAAAAGAAAAGAATGCCGAATGGTCTTGGTATCGAGAACTCTTGACCGTTTTAATTAGGCGCAATCTTAAAAGAAGATATCGAGGCTCTTTTCTGGGTATCTACTGGTCATTATTAAATCCGATGGCAATGACTGGTTTATATACGGCAATCTTTGGGGCTGCTTTTGCTCAATACTACGATAATTCCTCTTTAAACTATATCTTGGCAGCCTTT
>ENA-ORXT01001654-ORXT01001654.1-marine-metagenome-genome-assembly--contig:-NODE-1654-length-29031-cov-4.986807_pt1 | contig 29031 bp, 24 predicted proteins | sample MGYA00237868_ERZ511482 | MGnify/ENA metagenome assembly ERZ511482 | reverse complement strand
TCTTAATGAGACATTATGAAATTGTGTTTCTGGTGCATCCTGACCAGAGCGAACAAGTTCCTGCTATGATCGAGCGTTATAGCAAACTAATGACAGACAACGGTGGGCAAGTTCACCGTCTTGAAGACTGGGGACGTCGTCCTCTAGCTTATCCAATCGTTAAGCTACACAAAGCACATTACGTGCTGATCAACATTGAGTGTGATAGCAAAACGTTGGCTGAACTTGAAGATCTGTTCCGCTTTAATGACGCGGTATTGCGCAATCTTACTGTACGTCGTGATAGTGCTGACACTGAAACTTCTTTACTGAGCAAAGAACGTGCTGAGGAAAGACCTTCAAGAAGACCTCCTCCTTCTGCACCTGCAGCGCCTGCACCAACACCCGCACCTGCTGCTGAATAATCAGCCTAACCATTCGGAGTAAACTATGTCACGTTATTTTCGTCGTCAAAAGTTCTGCCGTTTCACGGCTGAGAACGTAAAAGAGATCGACTATAAAGATCTTGATACATTGAAAGCCTATATTACTGAAACAGGTAAAATTGTCCCGAGTCGCGTTACTGGCACAAAAGCCAGATATCAACGTCAGCTTGCTACTGCAATTAAACGTGCTCGCTTCTTGGCCCTGATTCCTTATACGGATCAACACAAGTAACACTTGCTTGAAATAGGTGAATTATCATGCAAATTATATTAATGGAAAAAATTGATAATCTTGGCGCTTTAGGTGAGATTGTTAATGTAAAAGCAGGTTATGCTCGTAACTTTCTAGTACCTCGTCGTAAAGCGAAGATTGCTACTAAAGCAAATATTGAAGCGTTTGAAGAGATCCGTGCTGAACTAGAAAAAGTTGAAGCAGAAGCTGCTGCTGCCGCTGAAAAGATTCGCGAAAAGTTAGATGGTACAGAAATTACTATCGAAGCTAACGCAGGCCAGGAAGGCAAGCTGTTCGGTTCTGTCAGCAACCAAGAGATTGCTGAAGCACTTCAAGCTGAAGGCTTTGATGTTGAGCGCCGCGATGTGCGCATGCCAGAAGGTCCTATTCGCAATGTAGGTGAGCACGAGGTGGGCGTCCACCTATTCACCGATGTTGTTGCGATGATCAAGGTCACTATTCACTCTGACAACGTTATTGAAGTAGTTGAAAGAGCAGAATCGATCGGTACTTTTGTTGACGAAGATTAATCTTCATTAACAGCAGCCATAAAAAAGCCTGATCACTGATCAGGCTTTTTGTATTTGGCTATAAATAACTAGCGCTAATACAGGTTTTGTTTTTGCATCTTTGCAAGTCTTTCTCTAGCTAAATTAGCCGCCTGCGTTTTAGGATAGCTTCGAACAACCTCCTCTAACGAGCGCCTCGCATAAACCCAGTTCTTCATCTCATAAAAACTAAAGCCAAGCTTTATTGCTGCATCAGGCGCCTTTGCACTGCCACCATAGCTTTGCAAAACGGCAACAAATTCATCAATTGCCCCCTGATAGTTACGACTTGAATACATCACCTCACCCAGCCAATACTGAGCATTGGGCGCCAAAGCGCTGTTAGGATATTGCCGAAGAAACTGCCTAAACAAACTGATTGAGGCAGAAGGCTTGGTTTTGATATTAGCAAAAGCTGCATCGTAAGACTGCCTCTCAGGCGAAGACACCTTGCTCAATACATTACTTGCAGGCTCTACCGGTTGTTTCACACCAATGACCACAGGCTTAATAACGCGCAAGTCAGCCAATTTGGCAACAACCGGCGCAGCGGCGGCGTTCACGACTTTTGGAGGATCGATGATGGGTAGTGGCAATAAAGGTGCAACCACTGCACTAGAGACTTTGCGAGTATTTAACGCCCGAAACAGGTCGTCCATACGATCATCAATTCTAATGAACGTCTTTTTTTGAGTATTTTTGATATCTTCCATATCAAAACGAAGCTGTTCATTTTCGCCTCGAAGATACCGCACTTCATTTTCGAGTGATTCGATTCGCTGTAACACTTCAAATAACTCATCAGGAGTTACTGCCTGTGCTGGCGGAAGTGCCAGCACAGTCATGAAGCTTGCTGCAGCAAAAAGCTTGCGCAAGTGAAATACCATAATTACCGTCCTATGTATTTAATCTCCACACGGCGATTTTTACTCCAAGCGGCTTCGTTGTGACCTGGATCAACCGGAAGCTCTTCACCGTATGCGACTGTCTGAGATTGCTCTGAACCCACACCCTTAAGGTCCATGAACTGCTTAACTGCCTTAGCACGACGCTCTGACAAGGCTATATTGTATTCACGTGAACCACGCTCATCGGCATGACCCTCAAGCCTAATAGTCAGATTAGGGTTACCTGCCAAAAGTTCAGAATGCGCATCGAGAATTTCAAAATATTCCGGCTCAATCGTTGATTGATCATAAGCAAAGTAGATGACACGGCGCGACAAAATGCTGCTTGAGTCATTTAAATCAGTAACCTTGTAGTTGCCCGCAGCACCCAATCGGCTATCGAACGCAGAACTTCCAGCGATACCACCCGCAGCACCACCGAGACCCGACGCACCGCCTCGTGACGTCAAACTAGACCCACCTAAGCCTCCTCTAGCACCGCTGGCATTGCCAAACCCTCGACTAGTTAAGCTACTGCCACCACCGACACCCGCACGAGCCCCGCCGATGCCGTTAACTAAATTGCCACGCCCGTCTCCATAGGCACCTGTCGTCGCACCACCAAAGCTTGATGTCGTCCTGCCACCCAAGCGCGAAGCAGAACCGCCACTGAGCGCTCTACCTGCTGTCGTTACGCCTAGACGATTAGTCCCTACTCTGGTGCCTCGCGATAAACCTGAACCGACCGCGCTTCCCGTTGTTAGTCGGTTAGCTGCATTCGCAGGCTTTGCAGTTTGCTGCATTTGCGAACAACCACTAATGATTAAAACACTAGCAGCAACTAAAGGTATCATCCATTTAATTGACTTCATTGATATTTTTTCCTTTTATCTTAAATAAGGTGACCAAGCAGGCTCACGTACTTCACCTGCCGGTGAAAATAATTCTTGTTTTGCATACCCGTTATCGCTAACGACAGACAAGGTGCCTCGGCCGTTATTTTGAGTCGCATAGACAACCATTGTTCCATTCGGTGCTAAAGAGGGTGATTCATCAAATCGCCCGTCAGATATCACGTCGGCTCCTCGCTGCCCTCGCTCTTTAACTGCAATACGAAATGCACCCGATACACGACGCACAAAAGCGATTTTATCACCAACAATGTCGGCGGCTGAATTGTAACTACCGTCAAAAGTAACCCGCTTTGCGTTGCCACCACCTGAAGCAATCTCATATAACTGTGGTCGCCCACCCCGATCAGAGGTAAATATAATCGACCGCCCATCCTGCGTCCAGTTTGGCTCAGTATCAATTGCTCTAGATTTAGTTAAGCGCTTAAAAACGCCATTAGCTAAGTTTAAGACATACAACTCAGGGTTACCATCTACAGAAAGGCTCAATGCCAACCTTCGACCGTCCGGAGACCAACTAGGTGCACCATTAATTCCTTTGCGCGCTGAGACCATTCGCTTTTGACCTGTAAAAATATTCTGCACAAAGACCGCGGGCGTTCCCCGCTCAAAAGAAACGTAAGCAATCTGACTTCCATCGTGTGACCAACTAGGTGACATAACGGGTTTGCGAGAATTGAGAATCACCCTTGGATTGTAACCATCTGCATCTGACACATAGAGGCGGTAAACACGCTGACTAATCGCCTGACCCGTCACCGTCACATAAACTAGACGCGTATCAAAAGCACCTTTAACTTTAATCAATTGCTCAAATATCTTATCTGCCGCTTTGTGTGCAACCCTGCGCTGATTAGGTAGATTGCCAATCCGATAACTGGCATCTCTTTTGCCACTTGCCGTAGAAATTATTTCAATATCGAGCCCACCCTGAGAGCGACGCCCTCTGACCAAAAAAGCGGCGCCCAGCATACTCAAGCGCTTTGCATCGAGGGCTGATCCATATTGAGCAATATTGGTTGCACGGTTTGCGCTCACGATACGAAATCGACCACTTCTATTGAGGTCAGCTTCGATGATCGCATGGGCGCCACCTTGCATAGGCGCAATGACAATAGGTATTCCACGGTTGCTCGTCTTTGATATTCTCAACTCCAGATCGGCCCAAGTGGACCCGGCAAAAGACAATGCCAAAATGAGTAAAAAGCTACGAATCATTTTTTTAGTTTTCATGTATTAATCCATCGTAATCAATAGTGTTCTATCCAAATCAAAACGACTTGGTGCTGGCAACGGCTCGGCTCTTTGAAATGCATCGTCAATTGAGCGACAGAAAGCTTGGACATTACATTGTACAAATTCAAATCTCTTAATATAACCACTAGAGCTAATTTCAAGCCTAACTTTAGCCACTTGGCCTGCCGTGCCAGGCGGCGGGTTCCAATGGCGCTTCACATGCCGTTCAATCGATGAGCCCCACTGGCTTGCCGCGCGCTGGCGTGCTTGTGAAGCCGCTTGCTGTTGGCGCTTTATAGCAAGCGCTTGCGCTTGTTGCCTTGCCTCGGCTTGCTTACGCACAGCCTCGACACGCTTTCTTTCAGTTTCTTGCTGAGCTCGCTTGGCAGCTTGTGCACGTTTACGCGCCTCTTCAGCACGCCGAGCTTCAGCCTGCTGGCGTTTTTTTGCAGCCAATGCTTGCGCCTTACGCTTTTCAGCGGCTTGTCTAGCAGCCTCCTGCTTACGCTTTTTCTCTGCCGCTAAGCGAGCTTTTTTCGCCTTTGCTCTAGCGACTGCTTCTTTTTTCTTTCTAGCATCTTCACGTTTTTTTAACTCAAACTCTGCGCGGCGCTTCTCTCTTAGCTCGTTATCAGCTTTTTCTTTTGCCAACCGTTTGCGCTCAGCGGCAGCAGCTTGTTTAGCCTGCTCTCGTTTACGCGCAGCCTCTTCTCGCTGCTTCTTTGCTCGTAAAGCCTCTGCTTTTCGTGCTTTTTCAGCCGCAACTTTTGCAGCTTCATCTGCTTGACGTTTCTTAATGGCCTCAGCGCGCGCCTTGGCCGCGGCGATCTCTTGTTCCCGTTTCAACTTTGCAGCAGCGGCTTCACGAACCTTTTTGGCTCTGGCAGCTTCAATTTCTTTTTCTCTCTTAGCTTTCGCTACCGCTACTTCACGCGCTTTTTTGGCTCTGGCAGCCTCTGCGACCTTCTCACGCTGTGCCTTTTGTGCAGCGGCCTCGCGAGCTTTTTTAGCCTCAGCCGCTCTTCTTGCTTGCAACGCCTTCTCAGCTTCTCTAGCAGCCTCTTCCGCCTTTCTCTTTTCCAACGCCGCCTGCTTGACTGATTCACTACGCGCTTTTTCAGCCAGCGCCTCTTTCTCAGCTTTAGCGTCAGCAAGGTTCCGCTGCGCCTCTTCTCTTTTGGCCTCGTCTTTGACCGCTTTTGCTATTTCGGTGGCTAGCCTAAGCTTCTCTTCAGCCTCTTGAGCGGCTTTAAGCGCAGTTGCCGCCTCAGCTTTACGTCTTTCCTCGGCTTCTTCTGACACTTTTAATGCCTCAGCCTGCTCTAATTTTGCCTGCTCTTTAGCCGCGTCAGCAGACTTTCGCTCCTCTTCAGCCGCTGCCGCCTCAACTGCTAGCCTTTCTGTCTCAGCTTCTGCAGCAACTCGGTCCGCCTCCGCTTTCACACGAGCAGCATTTTCAACAGCAACTGCCTCATCATCAGGCGGTACGTTAACCACACTCTCTTTGGGGGGTATCACTGATCGCTCAGTAATAAAAGTCGCCTGATCGCTCATCACCAAGCTTATCGGCAGCTTAACATCTCCGGAAGCAGGCGGCGTCTGCCATTCAAAGCTCAATATAAAAAGCAGCGCAATCCACCCATGAAGCAGTATAGCAACAGTGAACGCAAACGGATGTTTGAAAGGCAGCTTAAACATCAGTTACCAAGTGACTCCGGATCAGCCATTAGCCCTATATTCGTAGCACCCGCCTGTTGCGCCGTTGCCATTGCTTGCATCAAAAATCCATAGGTAACTTCTTTATCTGCTCTAATGTAAACAGGCTTTGCTTTTGAACTTTGAAGCTCTTCAGTAATTAAAGCCCCCAACTCCGCCTGATTTAACGCATCACTGTCACCCACAAAGTACTCACCTGACTCACTCACCGAAATAATAACAGCGGTACTACCCGAGTTATTGACAATTGGCGCGGTGTCAGCGTTAGGTAAATCAAGCTCTACCCCTGTTTGCATCATGGGGGCGGTCACCATAAAAATGACCAACAGTACCAGCATAACGTCGATGTAAGGCACGACATTCATATCAGCCATCGCACGGCGTCCACGGTTACGACGAGACATCGCTATCTCCCAACCGACGTATTGTTGCGCTCTAACAGTGTCGTGAACTCTTCACGGAAATTTTCGTAGTTATTAGCAACTCGGTCGACGCCGTCACTAAATTTATTATAGGCAATAACCGCAGGAATCGCTGCAAACAAGCCCATCGCCGTGGCAATCAAGGCCTCAGCAATGCCCGGAGCAACCACCGCCAGTGAAGCCTGTTGCATTTGGCCAAGCGATAAAAAAGAATTCATAATCCCCCATACCGTACCAAACAGTCCAACATAAGGACTGGTCGACCCAACCGTTGCAAGAAACGATAGATTGCCTTCGAGCTTCTCAAGCTCTCGAGACTCAGCGACTCTCATGGCACGCTGGGCACCGACAACCGCAGGAACGTGCAAACCACCGTCAATATGGCGCGCTCTTAAAAATTCGTGATAGCCCCCAAAGAACATACTTTCAAGGCCACGCTTATTTGGCTTTTTCGATAAATCATCGTAGAGTTTATCAAGTGACACGCCGCTCCAAAATCGCTTTTCAAAACGATTTTGATGACGCCTAGCGGTGCCAATCTGTGACCACTTCACCAGAATAATTGTCCACGAGATTAAAGAGACCAAAAGCAGCAGACCCATGACTATCTGTACAACGAGACTAGCTTCTAGTATTAACTTCCAAATTGAATGGTCAAATGACATTCAAATATTCCCCTTAGCGTTTGACGAACCTGTGTGAGCATCCGTTATTGACAATGACTCTCTGATCATCAGAGGTATTCGTTTTGGTTTAAACTTATTACTATCAAGACAAGCCAAGGTGACACGACCTTGTGCCATGACTTTTGTTGCATCATCCACCACGTGAAGGATTTGTTGCTCCATAATCAAGCGACTTGCACCCAGATCTGTGACCGCACTTGTTACGATAAGTTGCTGATTAAACCGCGCAGGCTGTAAATAATCGATGCTAAGCGAGCTCACCACAAATAGCGTCTGATGCTGTGCTCGCAGCACGTCTTGCTCATAGCCTAGCGCTCGCAACCACTCGGTGCGGCATCGTTCAAAAAAATTGAGATAGTTAGCATGATAGACAACGCCGCCCGCGTCGGTGTCTTCGTAATAGACACGAACGGGGAAAGTGAACATTTTTGTATTACCATTATTTTGCACAGTCTCTCCAAATTATCATTTTTTTAGGATGAGAGCTCATTCATTTTACAAACATTTACGTTTTGTCATCTGGCATGGATAAAGAAAAGTGATTCCATGCAAGTTTGGTCGCCATACGGCCCCGTGGGGTGCGCATTAAATACCCTTGCTGAATCAAAAAAGGCTCAAGCACATCTTCTATGGTGCCTCGTTCTTCCCCTATCGCTGCCGCAATATTATCGACCCCTACCGGCCCCCCTTCAAACTTTTCTAATACCGCTAATAACAAACGCCTGTCCATGTGATCAAATCCTTGCTGATCAACATTTAGCATATTCAACCCTTGGTCGGCCACGTTTGCCGTTATAACACCGTCTGCCTTAACCTGAGCATAATCACGTACTCTTCTTAGTAACCTGTTCGCGATCCTGGGCGTTCCTCTAGCGCGACGAGCGATCTCATAAGCACCACCCTCATCAATTTGAACCCCTAGTATTCCTGCCGCGCGCGCCACAATGTACTGTAAGTCATCCACATTATAAAACTCAAGACGCTGCACAATACCAAATCGGTCCCGAAGCGGAGACGTTAGTAACCCCGCTCTTGTGGTCGCTCCCACTAACGTGAACGGCGGCAAATCAAGCTTAATTGAACGAGCAGCAGGCCCTTCACCGATCATAATGTCCAGCTGAAAATCCTCCATCGCCGGATACAGTATTTCTTCTACCACAGGGCTCAGACGATGAATTTCATCTACAAATAAAACATCGTGTGGCTCAAGGTTTGTTAATAGCGCTGCCAAGTCGCCCGCTTTTTCTAGCACAGGACCTGACGTTTGGCGAAGATTAGCACCCAACTCATTGGCTATAATATGCGACAACGTGGTTTTACCAAGACCAGGAGGGCCAAAAATCAACACGTGATCCAGTGCCTCGCCACGCGCCTTAGCCGCTGGAATAAAGATTTCCATTTGCTCACGCACCGCAGGCTGGCCGATATAATCACGCAGGTACTGCGGGCGTATTTTCTCTTCCGTCATCAACTCATCTAGCCCTGCGACGGGTGAGATGACGCGTCCATCATCATCCATTATGACAAAGACTCCTTAAGCGCATTGCGTATCATCACCTCAACAGGCAATCCTTGATCCGCTTGACGGCTCACCATTCGGCTCGCCTCTGTTGGTTTATAACCTAATGCCAACAGCGCGTTAACCGCCTCCTCTTCAGGATTGCTTTTGGGTATCATTTGCTCACGCTTTGCGACTTGCTCAACGGATCCTGTGCCCTGTGTTTTTGGCAAACGATCCCGCATTTCGATAATTAGGCGCTCAGCGGTTTTCTTACCAACGCCGGGTAGCCGGGTTAAACCGGTTGCATCCCCAGCCATGACACGCTCTGCAAACTCATCAACCGTCATACCAGACACAATGGCTAAAGCCATTTTCGGGCCAACGCCATTGACTTTTAACAAGGTCCGAAATAGCGCACGCTCAGCTGTTGAGCTAAAGGCATACAAAATTTGAGCATCTTCACGAACGACAAAATGGGTATGTAACGTCACCTCATGATCCAACTCAGGTAGATCATAGAACGTTGTCATCGAAGCCTGTAATTCGTAACCTACCCCGTTCACATCTAACATTAAATCAGGAGCCTGCCGGTAAATTAATTTGCCACGGAGCATTCCTATCATACGGTGTTCTCTTTGTTATAAAGACCTATTTTGTGAGCAGTGACACCGTCACTTTCCCAACGCTTTGGCAATTTTAGCATTGTAAGCCCCGTTATGCGCGTGACTTAATGCAACCGCCAACGCATCTGACGTATCAACCTGAATTTTGCCTGATAAATTCAGCAAAATTTTCACCATATGCTGCACTTGATCCTTATCAGCACTGCCCTTACCAACCACCGACTGCTTCACGGCACGTGCGCTATATTCAAACACTTCTAAGTCACTCATAACACCCGCACAGATCGCCGCGCCGCGCGCTTGGCCTAGCTTCAATGCTGAAGAGGGGTTATTGGAGACAAATACCTGCTCAACTGACATTTGTGTTGGCCGATAGGTTTGAATGACATCAGTAATGCCTCGAAAGATAATCCCTAAACGTTCGGGGAATGATTCTTTGCCCATCCTGACACACGTACTGAAAACATGTTTATTATAACGGCCGTCACTATCAATCACACCGATCCCCATTATGCGAGACCCTGGATCAATTCCTATAATTCTTATCATTTAGCGCCAACTCCATTGTGGCATTTTCATTGAAGCAGCATTAAAAATTGTCGCGTGCAAACGACTCTAAAAGTATGCAATCCAGCGTTAGTTGACTAGGCTATCAGCACCTACCTTCCCACTCTTATTATCACTCTTGAGCGCCGATAATCCTATATCAGATCACATCATAATTAGTGTGACCAATAATAGCCTTATAGGATGTTAACCATCAGGCAACCGACTGTCTGACGCCCCTTTAATCTCCCCCAAAATAGTCGTAGCATGATGGCACAACTATAAAAATAATAATCTATCAATAGACTCCTATGACTACTAGCACAGAAATATCGTTGCCAGCTATCGTTCAGACGTTTGTCAGCAATGGCAAACTCAAACGCGAAGATGCTATCCGTGCTGTGCGTGATGCAGCAGAAATTAAAAAACCCATTGTTACTCACATGTTAGAACGTCAGCTGGTTGACTCAATTGAGCTTGCCAGGGTCTGCAGCAATCAGTATGGCATGAGCTTTGTGGATATCGACGCCATCAACATTTCTGTTGAGATGAAGCAACTTATCTCTGAAGACATGATGCGTAAACTGATGGCCGTACCGCTATTTTCAATTGGTGGCGCACTTATTATTGCAGTTTCAGACCCACATTACAGTTTTGAACTAAATGACATTAAAGTCACTACTAAACTGGTCCCAGAGCCCGTTATTGTCGAGCATTCAAAGCTGCAAAAAATAGTCTACGGGTCGTCAGGAAGCGATGGCATTGCCGCGGGCTTAGTCATCACTTCAGAAGCCCATAGCCAAGACCTGGTTGTCGGCACCAAAACGCTCGAACAAAAAGATGATGAAAAGAATGACAGCGGCGTTGATGTTACTAAATTTGTTAATGAATTGCTTTCTCACGCCATTAAAAAAGGCGTCTCAGATATTCACATCGAACCTTATGAAAAAATTCTACGGGTGCGCTTTAGAATTGATGGCATTTTACAAGTGGTCAGCATGCCACCTAAAACCATTGCACGAAAGCTCACCTCTCGCATTAAGGTTATGTCGGAACTTAACTCGTCTGAACGACGCATTCCCCAAGACGGCCGTATTCACTTTAGACTGTCGGATGAAAAATACATCGACTTTCGTGTAAATACCTTACCCACGCTTTACGGCGAAAAAATCGTAATGCGTATATTAGACTCTGATACAGCCTCATTAGGTGTCGACAACCTTGGTTTTGATGACAAGCAAAAAAGTGATTTGATGGATTCCATAGCAAAACCAGACGGCATGATGCTGGTGACAGGCCCCACGGGTAGCGGTAAAACCGTGACACTTTATGCTTGTTTAAACCTGCTTAATACATCTGAAAAAAATATTTCCACGGCTGAAGACCCTGCTGAAATCCAGGTCGCGGGCATTAACCAAGTTAACGTTAATGAAAAAGTGGGCTTAACATTCTCCAGTGCATTGCGCGCATTTCTTCGACAAGATCCTGACATTATCATGGTCGGTGAGATTCGTGACCTTGAGACCGCTGAAATATCCATTAAAGCTGCGCAAACAGGTCACTTAGTCCTGTCAACACTGCACACCAATAGCGCACCTGAAACCTTAACACGACTATTAAATATGGGAATCCCCCCGTTTAATATCGCCTCAACGGTTCACCTCATTATCGCTCAAAGACTTGCAAGAAGGCTTTGTAAACGCTGCAAAAAACCGGCCGACATTCCACCAGAGGCATTGATTCAGTCAGGATTTAAAGAAGATGAATTAGACTCACTGAAAATTTTTGAAGCCAATGGCTGTGGCGAGTGCTCTAACGGCTATAAAGGACGGGTAGGAATTTACCAAGTCATGCCGATTTCCCCAAAAATGGAAAAACTGGTCATGGAAAACGGTAATGCGATAGAGCTGGCCAAATTGGCACAAGAAGAAAATGTAAACGATTTACGCCAATCTGCATTAGAAAAGGTTCGACAAGGTGTCACTACTATCGCTGAAGTTGAGCGCGTAACCAAGGATTAAATTATGGCAACAATAGCAAAAAAAGCGCCAGTACAGGACCCACCCATATTTATTTGGGAAGGTAAAAACAAAGCGGGTGTTAAAGTTCGCGGTGAAGAGCAAGCCGTCAATGCAAACATGCTACGTGCAACGTTAAGACGTCGCGGCATCCAACCTAAATTCATTAAGGCCAAACGCAAACCTATGTTTGGTTCAAGCATTGGGCCTGCCGATATTGCCTACTTCGCACGACAGCTTACCGCCATGATGCGCTCAGGTGTACCATTGGTTCAATCATTAGAGTTGATTAGTAACGGACACGAAAAAGCAGGCATGCAAGACCTGATTAAAAAGATCCGTCAAGATATCGAAAGCGGTGCTGACTTAGGAACGGCGCTTGGTAATCACCCCAAACATTTTGACGATTTGTTCGTCAGCTTGGTCAAAGCGGGTGAGCATTCCGGATCCCTTGAAGACATGCTGGAAAAAATTGCGACTTACAAGGAAAAAAGTGAGTCGATGAAAGCTAAGGTTAGAAAAGCCATGATGTATCCTTTGATGGTATTGATCATGGCGGCCGTCGTTTCTTGCATTATGCTTATCTGGGTCATTCCGCAGTTTAAAAGCATCTTTGAAAGCTTTGGGGCAGACCTGCCTGCCTTTACGCTATGGGTTATTGGCCTGTCAGAGTGGCTGCAGGCTTCTTGGTGGCAGCCGTTATTAGCCATGATTATTATCGGGGTTGCCTTCAGGCAGGCAAAAATACGTTCAGAAAAATTCAATGTTTTTATCGACTCCGTGGTGCTAAAAATTCCGGTAATGGGGGTCATTATCGAAAAATCGGCGATCGCACGTTTTGCTAGAACATTGGCCACTATGTTTGCCGCCGGTGTGCCCATGGTTGAGGCAATGGATTCGGTTGCCGGTAGTACTGGCAATCGACTGTTTGCCAATGCCACACTTCAGATTAAGGACGACATTTCAAAAGGTGTACAATTAAATACCTCGATGCTCACCACACAGCGCTTTCCTAGCATGGTTGTACAAATGACCAAAATTGGAGAAGAATCAGGTCGCTTAGAAGAAATGCTCAATAAGGTAGCCGAATACTTCGAAGAACAAGTCGATGACTTAGTCGATACCTTATCTAAGCAGATAGAACCGCTGGTGATGGCCGTACTGGGTGTCATTATTGGAGGCTTGGTTATCGCCATGTACCTACCCATATTCAAGCTGGGCGCCGTTGTTGGTTAATCACGCAAGTTTTAAAAAGTCACTTGGGCCGCTTCTAGCGGCCTAAATTATTGATAGGATATCGCAAGGGCGAGTCCTTACAGGGGTTACACATGCAGTTACTGGCACTTCTTGAGCAAAATCCAATTTTGCTTATCGGCACCGTTGGGTTTTTCTCATTGCTTATCGGCAGCTTTTTAAACGCTGCCATCTATCGCCTACCCGTTATGCTGCAAAGGGAATGGGATGCTGAGTGTCATGAACACTTAAACGCAGATAACCCTGACTATGTGGCCAAAGAAACCGATCGGTTTAATCTCTTTGTTCCCCGTTCGGCTTGCCCTACCTGTGACCATTCTATTACCTCTTTAGAAAACATTCCGGTTATTAGCTACCTCATGCTGGGTGGCAAATGTAAAGGCTGCAAGACAAGGATTTCTATTCAATATCCCATTGTAGAAATTATGACGGCGATCGTTTCAATGTTCATTGCCTGGAAGTTCGGTTATGGCTGGCCAATGTTGGGGTTGTTAGTTTTTGCTTGGACACTCATAACGCTAGGCATGATCGATGCAAACACCATGCTCCTACCAGACAACCTGACGTTACCGTTAATGTGGCTAGGGCTGATTGTTAATTACTTTGGCACCTTTGTTGACCTGCACAGCGCCGTACTGGGTGCAATTTTTGGCTACCTATCTTTATGGAGCGTCTATCAATTGTTTAAGCTCGTCACCGGTAAAGAGGGCATGGGCTACGGTGACTTTAAAATCCTCGCAGCCATCGGTGCTTGGGGCGGTTGGCAAGTGATCCCTTTTACAATTTTTGCCTCTGCTTGCCTTGGTGCGGTCATCGGCATCATCGCGATGAAGATAAAAAATCAAGAGAACAGCCAGCCCATACCGTATGGGCCTTGGCTTGCGCTAGCGGGGCTTATCGCCCTAATTTGGCGAGAAGAAATTATTATCGCGATGGTTGCTTATTTTCAATTTTAGGCAACCCACAGCCTGTACTGCAGTGTTGCTGGCGAACTTGAAAAAGCGCTAATCAAACAACGAACGTAAACTCAGCTTTTAGGGTTCCGTCTGCAGCTCGTTTAGGGTTGATCTGCAACGGTTCGCGTTGAGACTTAAACCAACTGCTTCCCGTATTGCCCTGTAAGTACAGTTGCGTTGTTAACATCGCCTGATTACCCTGCCAAACCTTTACATGAATATGAGGTGGCCGTCCACTGTAAGGCACAGGGTACAATGTCGTAAAGCGGTAATAGCCTTGGCTATTGGTGAGTTGAGCACCAAAACCATCAAAGTTGGCATCAAACTGCTCATAGCCCTCTTGTGCGGGATGCTCGTAAATACCGCGGCCGTCACACTGCCAAATTTCCACTTTTGTCCCCTTTAGCGGGTTTCCTTGCCGATCCAGTACTCGGCCAGAAAGCACCACCGGTTGACCGGTCAAATTGCCACTCGCTCGAACCAGCTCACTGCGTAAAGGAATCGGAACGACAGGATAAAATGGCCCCTCAACATCTTCAGGGGTAGGCTTTCGGTTCGCAGCCAACAGCTGAAGTGGCGCGCCAAATAAACCAATCAATCCTAAAAATTGTCTTCTTTGCATGTCCTTACCCTCATTAACCAATCAGTTTCAGATGCAAAGCTTACGTAACGGCAGGTATCAATCATAATTACCGTTTTGCAACACTTAAAGCTTAAGCATATTCATTTAATACGTACCCCAACATTGGATTGGATGAATTTTTAAGTGACGTTAGCAGTGACCTATTGCAGTGTTTTCTCAATTTGCGCTAAAAGACGGTTTACCAGTTTAACTTTGGAGCAGTCAGACCGAGTCAGTATTCCTAGTACCCTTGGGATAGTTGTTGGACCCAACGGGACTTTTCTTAGCGTTGCAAAAGTTGAATCGGGCATACATAAATTAGGTACGATGGAAATTCCTAGATTGTGCGCGACCATACTAGAAAGCGTTTCGGTTGACTCCATAACCATCACCTCACGCACACTGACTTTATTTTGGATCAACCATTGTTCCACGACCATCCCCATCGCGCCTCGCTTGGTATGACGAATGTAAGGCATCTTGCGCAGCAGTTCTAGTGGGTCATCTCCGGTCACTTCAGGGGCGGTCAGCAATACCAATTCCTCTTCGGCAAACGGATACCAATTGTGGTACTTATCGATCATGTCAGGCTTGGTAATGACCGCTGCATCTAGCGCCCCTCGGGTAACCTCATCATAAAGATCACCCGAAAGTCCTGGCACCACTCGAATGTGAAGGTCTGGATAGTTATTCATCAGCCGTTTGATGGACCTTGGGATTAACTCTCTAATAGTCGATGACACAGCGCCCAACGTTAATTCTCCGATAAATTGCGCGTCTCCGGTTAGGTCATCTAATATTGTTTCATAAGCGTGCACGACCAGCCTTGCTTTTGGGACAAGAGCCTTACCGAGTTGATTTAAGCGAGGCAGTCGTTGCGTGCGATCAAACAGGGTGACGTCAAATATTTCTTCTAATCGCCGCATTTGCTGCCCCACGGCTGCATGTGAAATACAGATATCGTCGGCCGCTGCACTAAAGGTGCCTTTTTCTGAGATGGCTATTAACGTTTTAAAGAGCGGTATTGACATGATAAACCCTTAACTAACCCTTCAACTATGTCGCGTGAGCATTGGTAAAAAACGCAAACGGTTTACCTTAAATAAAAATTTAATTCAGAAATCACTATATTAATAAACATTATCTAAAGCAATTCTTTACACCTTGTAAAATACTTTTAATTTGCAATTAAAAGGCTTTTACTTAATTGTACAACTCCATTTGAGATATTTAGGAGTAACAATGTCGGTAGACGATAAGATTGTTGAAGACCTCGTTAAGAACAAGGTCGAGCTCGTCACAACGGTTCCTTGCAAACAGTTAGCGGGTGTTATCGAGAAGATTGATGCCTGTGAAGACATCTACCACATACCTTCTAATAAAGAAGATGAGGGGATGGGAATTTGCGCAGGGTCTTACATGGGCGGCAAACGCTCAGCAATCATCATGCAAAATACAGCGATTGGTGTCACCGTCAACACACTCGCGACACTGACGCAATACTACCGCATGCCGCTCCCGATGCTAATCAGCTATCGTGGCGAGCTAGGCGAGCCTGTTGCCTGCCAAGTAGAGATGGCAGTACACACGAAAGCGATTTTAGCGCAGCTTAACATTCCGACTTATCACTTTCATCACGAAGACGATATCGAAGAATTTGACAAAATTTTGCAATATACGTTCATGTGCAACAAACCCGTCGCCATTTTAACTGACGCTAGCTTTTGGAAGGGATATTAATATGGTTCGCTCAGATGTGTTAAAAAATCTTATTCCAGTTATTTCAGACCATTTCACCGTTTGCAATATCGGCTTACCAAGCCAAGAAATGCACTTGATGGATGATCAGGCGACTAACTTCTATATGCTAGGCACAATGGGACTGTCATCTTCGATTGGCTTAGGCTTAGCATTGGCGCAAAAACAAAAAGTTATTTCTATCGATGGCGATGGCTCAGTGCTAACAAACTTTGGCACCCTACCAACCATTGCTAACAATGTGGCTGATAACTTCATTTTGCTGATTATTGACAATGGCAGCTATGGCTCAACCGGTGACCAACCAACCTATGCAGGACAGAAAACCTCACTGTCAGCGGTTGCCACTGCATGTGGCTGTGAAAATGTCGTGGAGTGTCAGGCCGAAGATGCGGTTGAGACAATGAAAGCGGCATTGGCCAGTGACAAGATGACGATTATTGTGTGTAAGTGTGATTCTGGAAACATTCCGGTGCCGGTCATCACCATGGACCCTGTCGTAATTCGTGATCGGTTCATGACTGAAATGGCTAAGCGTAACGCCTCTTAATTTGAAGCTTTACCTTTGAGATGGTCAGTCACAAGCTCTTCACCACTAAGCGATGAAGAGCTTGTACCAATTAGCCACTTATTATCACTGATCTAGCTCTACCTCATAACTTACTGAGCCACTAGCCCCTCCAGCTAAAGTTCCACTAAATTCCCAATCAACACGATCAAACGCAACAGCTGGTGTACAAACTAGTGCCGCTGGCGTTGTGTCACAACTTGCCGACATCAATCGAATCAAGGTATGAGCAGGTGGGGTGTCATTGAGTACCAGCTCGGTAATAGGGCCGGTGCCTGTATTGCGATAATAAAGACGATATTTGAGCACATCACCAGGCAAAGCTTCATTACTTGTTTGCGTTTCGGCCGTGTTCTGGGTCATGTTCTGTACACTTTTTCGCAACTCTAACTTAGAAGCCCCTGTCGTGCTGCTAGACTGCGACGCCGTTGTCGTATCAGTGACCTGCAAGTCGACACTGCCCGCACCACTCCCCCCGTAGGTAAACGTGGCGGTGGTTGTGACTTTATGTCTATCACCGGTCGTGACATTCGCTGGCGCAAAAACCTTGTTAATGACACAGAGTTTGCCGTTAGCCGTCACACCTAAATTAATGGGCCCCAAAATAGCATTACTCTCGCTCCCATTAAGCTGCCCATCACAGTTGCTGTCACGGTAGAGCGTTTGCGCCCAACCCGCACTATTGCTCAATTCACTGTTTTGATTAAACACAACGGTTCCCGCCGTAGGGGTGGTAAAAGCGTGCGCATAAAATACAACGCTACCCGGTAGTACCTCACTGCTGTGATCAGGCTCAAAAGCAGGCTTTTTAATATCACCAAAATCTAAACCTGAATAGCTAGTCGCAGGCGCGACGTTAAAGGTAATCGTGTCACTAGCCGCATCGTAAGTTCCACCTGTATTGCCAAGTTGTGCCCCTGTTGACGCATAACCTGCCCCATTGAATTCGCGCACCTCAACAACACTAGCCGATGCGGGGACGTGTAATTCATAACGCCCATCCGTTGAAGTGATAGCCGAATCATAAATCGCACCTGCGGCGTCAGTGGCAATAACTTTGATCCCACCAATACCCGGCTCTGCGCCATCTTGAATTTCGTTAGCAGACGTACCTGCGGACAGACCGTTATCGTCAAACACCACCCCGCGAATCACAATACCACCATAATCACCAAAGTCCTGACGATTTAGATTAGTCTCATAGACCGTAATATTACGGGTATTAGGCGTCGTTGAAATATAACCTGCAGGGTCACTAGCAGCGGGCGGACAGCTTGCACTACCGAATGGCACGGCCGATGCATCAGACTCAATCAGCTGATAGCTACCCGATAACACTGACTCAAACTTATAAAAACCGCTGGCATCGGTGTCAACACTTAAGCAACGCTCTGCCGCACCAGGCCATGGTGAGCCTTTTATAACCATGGTGACATTGGGGATCCCCCCTTCGGTATTTTCACGGATGCCGTTGTTATTGGAATCATTCCAAACGGTTCCCGTCACCTCATAAAGGTCTGGTATCAGGCCCATATCCAAAGTGAGGTTTGAGAAATCATCGCCCGTGTAGTCAGTAATGGTGTCAACATTTTCACCCAATGGCTCATTACCCGTTGGCACACCACCCGGAGGCGCCGCATTACCAGAGATAGTGATTACGCCGCTTCGAACACCACTGGCCGCCGGCGTGCTGGTGGAGTAGGCGTGCTGATCATCAACCTCATTGTTGTCATCATTCTCAGCGGTGCTTAAAACCGAGGTCTGCCACAACTCTAGCAGCTGGTTATCTGCAAACTCACTGGCAGGAATCTCAACATAATAATCCCCTGAGTCCAATAATTTAAACAGATAGCGCCCCGGCATCTCTTGTCCAATCGTTGTGGTGTCAACGAGCACACCAGCGGCGGTATATAAATTGACGGTGACGCCATTAGGTGCTGGGTAGTCAATGTTCGGATCATACTTACCATCACCATCGATATCAGCAAATACCAGATCACCAATAGAGTAAGAAGCAACCTGTACAGTAACATTGGGCGATACCAAGAACTGTTCCGGCGGCAAGGTGCTTGAATCTACCGCAAAGCGGTTAGTGTAAATATCCCCGGGCAGGTTAGCGTTGCCTGAACCACCATCTGCAAGCGTACCGGGCAATAACGTCACGGTTGCTTTAACACCTTGGCGCGGATTGCCATCTCTTTCCAATTGATAATTGGACACTAACTTAATCGCTGTCGCCTCGGCAAAATCTGCCGGACAGCCGGTGGTTGCAAACTGCGCCTCAGTACACCAGTTCGAGGTATTGTTATCAGGGTCTAACACAATAGATGCAGGCGCATCGGCGGTGTAGTACCACGTTCCCATTGTTGGAAACGCATCGCTGGCACCGGGCACGCTTTCGTCACTCCAACGAGTAACAGGCTCACCCTGCAACTGTAACTTACCGGTATACGTTGAAGACGGCGCATTGCCGTCCCCACTGTAAGGGAAGATATCAATCATTACGGGGGCAGCAATTCTTATCGCCGCTGAAAAATTTGTCCACCCTAGTGTGTAAACTTGCGAATTATTGCGATCATCCAACTGCGCATCCACTGTTTTAGACAGCTGCACTTCACCCACCTGCTCCAACGTTATCGTGTGTGTGTCTGAGCGCGCGGGCAGTGCGGTAATAACATTGTCGGCGCGTATTTCAGCATAGTTAACAACATTGGTCCCATCATCGACTAAAGGGTCTGTATCGGTACAAATGATACGGGGTGGTATGACCGTATTAGCTTTCAGATTCCCCAAATTCCAAACCAGACGAGTATACCCTGGTGCTGGGTTACCATCTTTATCAGTATTGTACTGAACCAAACCAGCCGTTGTCCCGCCTGCGGTCGCTGCAGTACAAGACGCGTTATAAATCGCCTCTGGCGGCAGAACGTTAATGATTTGCAAGTTCTGCGCATTATCCGGGTCTGGCAAATTAGACTGCAGCGCTGTGTCCACCTGCCAAATAATCTGTCCACCCGCAATAGTTGAAGCCGTCGCACCCGATGCTGCGTAGGGAGTAATACTGTGAGAATCTAACGCTAACTGCAATCGGGTCAGCGTGACGCGATCACCATCTATACTGCCATTTTCAGGTGACGGATTATAGCTTCTAGCTGTCCAGCTAGGTGCATACTCATCTGACTTGAAACCAGCAAAATTAACCAATACAGTACCTACAGGAATTTGCACACCATCATGAGGGCCCCCATTAAAACGATCTCTAGCCTTTAACGGCACAACAAGGCGTATGCTTTGTGACGCCTCCAACGCTTTTCCAGCGGCTTTTGCCGTTGGGCTAAGCACTGCACGCGCGGCATTGATGCCATCTATCCCCCCAGCAACCTGAGTCGGGTCAGTGTGCCAGCCATTGGTTGCAGAGGCATCTTCACAGCGTGCCTCGCGTTGTTTTGTCCAGTCGCCGTTGAAACGCCCCGTTGCTGTATCATAGTCATTAGTTCCATCGTGGTCACCATCAAGAGGGTCATCTCCCGTTGTGTCGATATTGGCATATTCAACAATATAGTCTCTATAATCAAAACCGGCATTTGAATAGGTTCCCATGTACGCGTAAGTCCCAGGCGTTGCGCCAACATCCCCTCTGTCAGTTAGCTGCTGAACCGTATTATCAAAAATGTCACAGGCGACTGGATTATTAAAAGCACTGGTGCCAGTGTTAGCAACATAAACCCAGCCCGCCGTTGACATTCCCGCCTCTACTACCCCATCGCCAGCATGATAATTACTAACCCCCGTGTATTTGTAACCGGCACTGGTCACCGCATCATTAACCGTTTTCAGGTTTCTTTTACTGAAACTACCAGCGACCCTCAACTTAAACTCCCCAGGGCCAAGTTGATTGTTACTTCGGCTGCCATCCATCAATTCCCCGTTGTAGCCAGGCTCTGTTTCAGCGTCATAGTTACTAGTTCCTGACGGGCTGTCGGGGTCAAAATCGCTAATTAAGCTTGATAGGTAAACGGTTCCACTGCCGTTTCCAGCGATACCATCGGCAAGGTCTACCGAACGAAGCGGGACAAATATTTGAACACGATGATTAATAACGTAAAAAGGGCCTGCGGTAAGATCAGCATTACCAATCGTTTTTGTAGGATACTGATTACCGCTTAAATCGGCCCCTTGTAACTCGACTGAGAAAGCAGTAGAGGTAGGGTCAGCGGGATTATCCCTTGTATAAGTACAACTGCCTGAATCAGTAACATACTTACCCGCGTAACTTGGGCTAGTAGTGCTATAACCTAGCACTTCAGGGCTCCAGCCGCTGGGGTTGGGTATACATCCAACAACATGAAATTCTAATGGGAAAGCTGGGCCATCCACACTGCCAGAAACGGCGGTAAAAGTATCTTTTATGGTGAAGGGTTGGGTGATTGCCTCTATTCCTACTCTTCGATCAGCCGCTAAGCGGATATTCATATAGCCATAAAACCCCTTTTCAGGCCCTTGCCCTATATCTGAGCTAGTTATGCCACTGACAATCATCTTATATGTGCTGCTAACAGAATGAATCAAATCATATGCCGGCATTGATGAAATCATCACCGGAGTGTTATCAACATAAGGCGTCGGCGTGGCATTGGCATTGCCACTTGAATCTATCGAAGAAACCGATTGTGTTGTTGTGTAAGACGTACCATTCCAAGACTCACCGGAAGGCTTAACCGGTACCGCAAAAATCTTCGCCTGTCCTTCTGCAAATGGCCCTAAGTTACACGTCAGCGTTGACGTGCCATCGGGGTTTTTAACAATTGATGACGGTGGGTTGGTGCCTGCCCCTGCGATTGCAGTACACGCTGCGGGCAATGATGCAAAAGAGACGACTGCATTGGTCGAAGGATGGAGCGTTTGAGTAATGACAACATCCGTTAATACCGGGTCACCAGGAGGAATACTTGAATCTCCCCCATTAACTGAAATAGACCATAAATGCGACGCGACATCTTGCGTTCTAACCACGCGATTTTTCTCACCACAGTCTGCGCCACTGATTTCAGTGCCTGTCGCAGAAGCACAAGGAATAGGATTACCTGAGGCATCAAGCGCGGCAGAACCAAAAGGCTCAGTTCCATCGTTTAGGCCATCTCCTAATGGACCAAAGCTAATGGTGGGAATGGCGTAGCAAATATTTGCTAACAAGGATAAGGACAGGATACTGACCAAGTTTTTTAAACTGCGCCGCATAGTTCACCGTATATTAATTGTTTTTTATAGTTAGATATATATCTCAATTAGATTAACAAACTAGTTTTAATCACAGCTGAATGCGCAACCAATTAATGTTAAGAGACATAACGTTTTTACTATCACAACAATTATCGACGCTAAGGTAGCCACAATTCCCTTACAATTAACAATGTATTTATGTTAGAGTCAATTGGCTAATAAAACGAGGCGTTCGTCTTAAGATAGCGCGTGTACGAAAGCAGGTATTGACAATGCAATGGCCCAATAAACTCACTGTGCAACTTATCGGCTGGAAGAATATTCAGTGATGAAAATGCAGCGAGGTATTAATAACCTTTTGTTAACTTGTGTTGATCTAAAAGCAGGCGAAACAGTTTTACTGGTAAAAGAGTCACCTAGACATACCCTTTACTCAGCCACACTTTGTGACACACTGACCGAACGCATTCGTGAGCTAGGATGTACCGTCACCATCCAAACACACAAACTCATCGCTACCCCAAATGACTTTCCACTTGAACTACTGTCGGCTATGGAGCGGGTTGACCACACGATTTTTTTAAGTCGTATTGGCGATTATTCGCGGTTTTTCCCTATTAAAAGTCGCTCGAGTAAAACGCAGTGCTACGCACTTAATGAGGCGATGTTAAGTTCACATTACGCAGGGGTTTGCTATCGGCTCATGACCCACCTGCAGCAAAAACTTGAAGCCGAAATAATGGCGGCAAAGCATTGGCACATCCATTGTGATCTAGGCACTGATTTACACGGTCAGTTTAATTGGCCTAGTCACACAGGCGGAGTAGATGATGAGTTTTCTCTGAAGTTGTTTCCGGTGACGACATTTAAGCCAATATCTTGCAATAACGCTAAAGGTACGGTTGCCTTGTCACGCTGGCTTATGCCGGGTAGTGCCCCCAAAGTCACGCCGTTTCAGGTTGATTTTGATGGGGTCATACTCGCTGATATTCATGATGGGACTATTAAACAGCTTAGCGGTAATGCAGGCTCAGTCAGGCAGATCAACGCACATTATGACTTAATGGTAACACTGCTTGGGGCCAACCGTAATCGGGTGCACTCTTGGCATGCGGGCCTGAACCCGCACACCGCCTTTGACGGTTGCCTTGTGGATGAACTGGAACGCTGGGAAGGTCTGGCATTTGCCAGCCCTCGCTATCTGCATTTGCATACCTGCGGTAATACCGCGCCTGCTGAGATAACGTGGTCAGTATTTAACCCAACAGTCACTATTGATGGTGAAATTTACTGGCAAAACGGACAGTTAGCTTGGTATCAGCGCGAAGATAACAAGGCCTTAATCAGACAAACAAGGGGCGCTGAATGCCTTTTAGAACCAAGTCGCTGTATCAGTGTTTAATAACGCTTGATTATTGTATCGTGAAATTTAACTAAGAAATTTGCAGGTTCAAGCCAAGCCTGTAAACTACCCGCAAGTTTTACCCACTTTTTGATTCATGATAAAATTCGGTTATCTTCGCAATAAAATTTTCGAAGCCTAAACCCCAAAATAATCCGACAAGAGGTCCTGACTATGTTACGGATGGCATTTTTAACCAGCTTAATGGCAATGGTGATAGTAGCACCTACTGCCCACGCGACCAGTAGCGAACGGCTGTACTACGCATCAAAAGGTGGCTACATTCAAGCTGCAAAGAATCTAATTGAAGTGGATCGGGCAAGCACGACCTATGCGAACCCAATAAATGGTGAAACCGCTTTATTCGCCGCAACCCAAGCAGGCAATTATCAGTTAACTGAATACCTGCTTGAGCAAAGAGCAAACCCAAATCAGCCCGATAATAACCGTATCTATCCGTTACATTTATCTAGTCAAACGAATAACTTCCCAATGGTGAGGCTATTATTAGAAGGCGGCGCCTATGCAGGCCCGGTTGACTTAGATGGCAATACGCCAATGCACCACGCCGCCCGATTTAACAATATGCAAATGCTGAAGCTGCTCCTTGAGAAAAAGGCGCCAGCGGGTCACGTTAACAGAGACCGGATAACACCACTGCACTACGCAAGTCGCTTAGGCAATACAGAGATGGTTAGATTGTTGCTTGAACAAGGTGCTGATGCCAGTGCAATCGACCCTACGGGAGTTTCGCCAATACACCTTGCTAGCCAGTCAGGCAATTTAGAAATGGTAAAGCTGCTTGTAGACGCTAAAGCCAACGTAAACGCGGTCAAAAAAGACGGTGTGACGCCGCTTCACGAGGCCTCTGCCGCTGGCAACTTTAGCGTTGCACAATATTTACTCACAAACGGGGCAAGCCCTGAAGCGCGCACTGTTGGCGGCTGGATACCACTTCACCATGCGGCACGCTTTGGGCACACACGTATCGCAAACACCTTACTTTACAATGGCGCACCTCTAAACAAACGAACCAACGAGGGTAAAACCGTTTTTGATCTTGCCAAGCTGGCTCAACAAGATGGAATGCTGACGTTCCTAAAAAAATACGCGAAACGAAAAGGCAAGCGCATTCCACGCGCTAGAAAACCTGTTGCAGCGGCTATCGCTCAAGCGGCTTCAACACCGAGAAAGGCTACTGCCAATACACCCACGTCAGCCCTCGATAAGCTCGGTCTTGATGCCAGTGCGGTAGAGGCGTTATTAGCGCTTTAGTTCACTAGCAATAACGGGCAGTCTGCTCGCACTACTTCTTCAAGCCAGACCTTAATCTAAGGATGGATTTTGGTCACTATTGAAACAGCGAGCACAACTTGACCCTTACTGAACTGCTACAGCACTATTCATTCGTTGTAACCCCGCTGCAACTGACTCTTTTATTTTTCATTGTGTTTTTAGCCGCCATTGTCAGAGGTGCGATCGGCTTTGGTTTCTCGGCAATTGTTGTGGCCAGCACTAGCTTTTGGCTACCGCCCATTGCATCGGTTTGTCTAACCGTCATCTTAGAAGTCATCGCTAGCCTAATCATGTTTCGCGGCGTACAAAAAGACGTTGACTACAAATTACTAATCCCGCTTTCTCTTGGTACCTTACTCGCCACCCTCGTTGGAGTCTCCTTACTGGCAGTCATTAGCCCTGAGTTATTGCAAATATTGATCGCGCTGTATCTCGCCACTATTTGCGCATTGACACTCATACAGTTTAAATTAAAGCCCAACCCGTCAACCCTCAGAGTGGGAATTGCAGGAGCAATCACGGGCATTATTAATGGGATGTCGGCAATGGGTGGCTTATTTGTCGCCTTCTTTATGACAGGGTCAAACCTACCGGTTGCAACAATACGCGCCACCATGGTGGTCTATTTTTTGGTGATAGAGTTTGCCTTTCTCAGCAGTGCCTTTATCAATCAAATCTACACCATGAAAATTTTCTGGACGTCTATAGCAATGGCCCCTGCGTTATTGATGGGTATCGCAATCGGTACTAGACTGTTTAATCGATTGCCTGAGCAAAAGATCAAACAGTTTATTTTGTATTCCCTTATTGCGCTGTCAGCGTTTGGTTTGATAAAAACATTACTTAGCGGCTAAAAAAGACTATTGATGATTTTAGCGCTGCTCAGTGCGCCAATTCTCAGCAATACCCACGGGTGAGTTATCCTCAGCTAGCATGCCTTTGCCTTTAATAATATCCGCAGCCCGTTCTGCCAACATCATTGTCGGGGCGTTTAGGTTACCATTTGGAACGGTTGGAAAAATGGATGAGTCGACCACTCGCAGGCCTTCAATGCCGTGAACCCGTGTATCTGGACCAACCACCGACATTTCATCTGTACCCATTTTGCAGCTACAAGAAGGGTGATAGGCACTTTCGACGGCTTGGCGAACAAAGGCATCTATTTCTTCATCTGACTGAATCTGCTCACCCGGCTGAATCTCACCATCGCGATAATCATCAAACGCTGGCTGCTCAATAATCTCACGCGTGAGCCGCACGCACGCCCGAAAACCTTCTATATCTTCTTGCTTTTCCAGATAGTTAAAAGTGATCTCTGGCTTAACACTAAAGTCGGGTGACGTCACCCGAACCGAACCTCGGCTCAAAGGTTTATTGTGACCGACATGTACCTGAAAGCCATGCCCTTCAAATGCGGCATTTCCGTCATAGCGCATCGCTGCAGGCAAGAAGTGATATTGGATGTCAGGCCATTCCACCCCCGCTTTAGAACGAATAAAAGCGCAAGACTCAAAATGATTAGTCGCACCTAGGCCCGTTTTAAATAAGATCCACTGCACGCCTATTTTAAACTTGCTAAATAGGTCCAACTTACCATTTAGCGTAATGGGCTTTTTACATTTATATTGGAAGTAAAACTCTAAATGGTCTTGTAAATTTTCACCCACTCCGGGCAGCGCGTGCTTAACTTCAATTCCCGCTTTTTCAAGTACGTTAACCGGCCCAATGCCAGACACTTGCAGCAGTTGGGGGGAACCAATAGGCCCGGCGCTCACAATCACCTCACGCTTAGCCATCGCCTGCTTGGTATTACCCCCTTGTTCGTACTGAACACCCTTAGCGACCTTACCTTCTATGATAATCCGCTGCGTTAACGCGCGCGTCTCAATCGTCAAATTGGGACGTTTCTTTGCAGGCTTTAAATAAGCGTTGGCGGTAGATTGTCGAACCCCACCCTTAACGTTCATGTGCATTGGGCCAAAACCTTCTTGGCGCTCGCCGTTATAGTCCTTGGTATGAAAGTAACCGGCCTGTTTGCCCGCATCAATAAAAGTATCGTAGAGCGGGTTTTGGCGGTTATTACCGTTATTAACACCCACCGGGCCACCCTTAGCACGATAATTGTCTGCACCAAATGACCAGTCTTCCATTTTTTTAAAGTACGGCAAGCAGTGCCTGTAACCCCAATCGGTTGCACCGTGAGATTCCCATTCATCATAGTCTTTGGCGTTACCACGCAAAAACACCATGCCATTGATAGATGAAGACCCACCCAACACTTTACCGCGCGGGCAATGCATTAAACGATTATCCAGATGCGGCTCTGGCTGTGACTCATACTGCCAATTAAATTTTTCAGTATTCATCGGAATCGAGAGCGCCGTGGGCATTTGAATAAAAATACTGCGGTCACTACCGCCAAATTCTAAAAGTAGTACGCTGACATTCTCATCTTCTGTCAGACGATTAGCCAGAATGCACCCCGCCGAACCGGCACCCACTATAATGTAATCATATTCTTTACTTTGCATATAACACTAGCCTCCGCATTTAGGCTGGAAATTGTATCTCATTTACTCTAGGCGGTAACTTAAAACCCTATGAGGCACGACCATAGAAAACTAACTAGGCTCTAGACAACTATCCGTTCTATCTAAAAAGGCTAAGGGACATCCCCTTCATTTAGCTTTAAGATAGTTCACATAGGTAATTGAATCGCCAATGGAGGGTAATGTGAGTTTAGACCGTAGAGAATTTTTACAAATGATGGCAGCGGCCAGCGCCGCAGGCTTTCAACTTCAGAGCGGCTATGCCAGTGACACGGCAACAAAAGGGCCATCAGACCCCTACGAAATGCCGGCTTTTGGTAATGTATCGCTGCTGCATTTTACTGACTGTCATGCGCAGTTAAATCCCATTTATTTTCGCGAACCCAGCATTAACCTTGGTGTTGGAAAAATGAATGGACGTCCGCCTCACCTTGTTGGAAAACACTATTTAAAGCATTACGGCATCGCTCCAGACTCGTTAGAGGCCCATGCTTTTACCTATCTAAACTTCCAAGAGGCTGCGCAACGATATGGAAAAGTAGGTGGCTTTGCCCATCTTAAAACCCTGATTGATCAAATCCGTTCTCAACGCCCCGGTGCATTGTTATTAGATGGCGGTGACACATGGCAAGGCTCGTGGACTGCACTACAAACCAACGCTCAGGATATGGTAGATGCCCAATTGGAACTGGGCGTTGATATTATGACAGCGCATTGGGATATGACCTATGGAATGGATCGCATCACGGAGGTGATCGAAAATGATTTTGATGGGAAAGTAAACTTCCTTGCACAAAATATTATTACGACCGATTTTGAAGAACCTGTCTTTGACCCTTATGTCATTAAAGAAATCAATGGGATACCCGTCGCTATTTTAGGCCAGGCATTTCCGTATACCCCAATCGCAAACCCTCGTCATTTTGTCGCAGATTGGAGCTTTGGTATCCGTGAAGATCGCATGCAAGAGATGGTCGATGAGGCCCGAGGTAAAGGGGCTAAAGCGGTTATCTTGCTTTCTCACAACGGTATGGATGTCGACCTTAAGTTGGCCGGTCGCGTAACGGGTATTGACGCTATTATGGGCGGCCACACCCACGATGGCATCTACCAACCGACCCTTGTCGAAAATTCAGGTGGAAAAACGCTGGTCACTAACGCAGGCTCAAATGGAAAATTCTTAGGCGTACTGGATCTGGAAGTCAAAGGAGGAAAGGTCACTGATTTTCGCTATAAGCTATTGCCTGTTTTCTCTAATTTAATCAAAGCTGACGCAAGCATGGCCCAATTGATTAAAACATCGCGCGCGCCCTATGAAAAAGCCCTGGCTGAAGAGCTAGCGGTTTGCGATGACACACTTTACCGACGTGGCAATTTCAACGGTACCTTCGATCAGCTGATTTGCAATGCATTGATGGAGGGACTAGACGCCCCTATCGCTTTCTCACCCGGTTTTCGCTGGGGCACCAGTGTTTTGCCCGGACAGCCCATCACCTTTGAGCACGTTGCTGATCAAACCGCCATTACCTATGGCACAGTCACCCGCAACCTGTTAAGTGGTGAAGCGATAAAAGAAATTTTGGAAGATGTTGCAGACAATTTGTTTAATCCTGACCCTTATTATCAACAAGGCGGTGATATGGTGCGAGTCGGCG
>ENA-ORXT01001651-ORXT01001651.1-marine-metagenome-genome-assembly--contig:-NODE-1651-length-29074-cov-5.899127_pt1 | contig 29074 bp, 25 predicted proteins | sample MGYA00237868_ERZ511482 | MGnify/ENA metagenome assembly ERZ511482 | reverse complement strand
GCTCACGGGTTCCCAGCAAGTTGAGGTTTGGGCCATTGAGCACCAACACCTGTGACATACTCCGACGCTCCGATAAAAGTTGATAGACGGCTATCGCATCGACAGCACGCAGTGGCGGCTGTTGTTACAAGACATCTGCGCTCTTGAACGCAAACGTATTTGTGCGACGATGCGAGAAGATAGCATCAAAAAGGGTTAATTTACAGACAATTGGCGACATTTATCGACGATTCAGACGCAAACACTGCCAACGGCGATACTGACGCCACACTGGCATTCAGATCGCTGGATCCTGTGCAGATTCTAGATGCCATTGATGGGGCGGGATGGCAGACCGATGGCCGAGTCAGCGCACTGAACAGTTATGAAAATCGGGTCTATTCGATCGGCCTCGAGGATGCGGCTCCCGTAGTTGCAAAGTTCTACCGGCCCGGTCGATGGGACGATGCAACTATTCTGGAAGAACACCAGTTCTGCGCCGCCCTTGTGGAGCGTGACCTTCCGGTTATAGCGCCGCTAAAAGACGCGGATGGTCAGACGCTACATCGATCCGGCCCGTTCCGGTTTTGCCTGTTTCCGCGCTCGGGTGGCCGACCACCTGAACTGGATAATCCTGAACAGCTTGCTGTTATCGGACGCACTATCGGACGACTACATCTGGTTGCTGATACCCACCCGTTTGAACACAGACCGTTTATTGACGCTACCAGACTAGGCGACAACTGCGCCGATTTTCTGCTCGATTCAGATGTGCTGCCCTCAGAACAGGCCCATATTTATGAGTCGGTCATCGACGATTTACTGCCGGAAGTTCACGACTGTATGGAAGCCAACGGGTTTCATGAACTGTCACTACACGGGGATTTCCATCCGGGGAATATTCTCTGGGGCAGCGATAACACACCTAACCTGCTGGACTTCGACGACACGGCCAGCGGCCCTGCAATGCAGGATCTGTGGATGTTCATCTCGGGAGATCGTCGTTACGCCGAGGCACGACTGGCAGACTTGCTGGATGGCTACAACGAATTCAGATCATTTGACGAGCGCGAGATAGCGCTGATAGAACCGCTGCGCACGTTACGCATTATTCATTACGCCGCTTGGATTGCACGACGCTGGGAAGATCCGGCTTTTAAACAGGCATTTCCATTTTTTGCCGGTGCCCGCTTCTGGGATGAGCATATCCAGTCCTTGAGAGAGCAACGAGTAGCGTTGGATGAACCCTGGCTGGTGTACTAGCAGTAGTTAAATACCAGTTCGCCTTTGCCGTATTTTCCTAAGGTGATCGAAAAGGCCTGCTCTTCCAGATCATCGCCAGTCTGGCGACATTCACTACCCGCATCAACGGATGCCAGTTGTAGATGTTCGGACTTGTCATTCATCAAAAGGCTGGAAAATATGTTCATGACCTCGTAGAGGTTGTCGGTCGCCGTGGCAGTGAGTTCCTTGTCTTCCACCATCCCTTCAGCGCCACCCGGCGGGATCATGGAGAGTGCACAACCCAGAGCAGCACCGGTTGCCAGAGTGCAGGAGCAGGTTGCGGCATTGGCACCATGATCATCAATGTAGGTGGCTGTGAAGCCTATAGTCGCATCGTCGAAATCCTTGGACTCGGCGGCTTCCACATCAGCACCCAGAATCATCGTCAGCATGTCTACAAGCTGCGCTTTCTCTGGCTTCTTGAACCTCATGGTCACCCGATAACCGGGCGTAAAGCTTTTTCAAACGACTCAGCAGTAAAAGGCTTGGCAATCAGAAACTGAGCACCCGCCTCTTTTGCTTCGGCGCGCATCTCAGCGGTAGATTCCGTCGTCACGAAACCGAACTTCACGGTGTTGCCCGCCTCGCGTATTGCACGTAGGAAATCAATACCGTTCATGGTTGGCATGTTCCAGTCGCACAGCACCAGCTCGGGCATAAAGTGATCGATCTTTTCAAGCGCATCTGTACCGTCTTCAGCCTCTTGAAAATCCATGCCCGCAAAGCCTGCCTGTTTTAGCGTGCGCTTGACGATCATTCGCATCGACTTCGAATCATCCACGATCATCACTTTCATCGGACACATACCGTTTCAATAAGGGTACATCTTGTAACGGCCGATCAAGCGTCCTTTGAAGGCTATGGCTACTGCATGTAACGGTTAAATCTGCGCGGTATTTTACAGCTTGCGAAACACCAACGATGCATTAGTTCCGCCGAAACCGAAACTGTTCGACATTACCGTATCTAACGCAGCATCATCTACGCGGGCACGAACGATGGGCATACCGGCTGCCGCCTCGTCAAGCTCGGTAATGTGGGCAGATTCTGCGATAAAACCGGCCTGTTGCATAAGAAGGGAATAGATCGCTTCCTGCACTCCCGCGGCACCCAATGAATGCCCGGACAGTGATTTCGTAGAGCCAATATGAGGCATATCATCACCGAATGCGGCTCTGACAGCTCCCAGCTCTGCGATATCACCTACAGGAGTACTGGTCCCGTGGGCGTTTATGTAGTCAATGGGAGTGTCCACCGTGGACTTGGCGATCTGCATGCATCTGGCGGCGCCTTCGCCCGATGGTGCAACCATATCGTGACCGTCAGATGTGGCACCGTATCCAACAACCTCTGCATAGATAGTGGCGCCGCGAGCTCTGGCAACTTCGAGCTCTTCAACCACTACCATGCCACCACCTCCCGCGATAACAAAACCATCGCGATTGGCATCATAGGCACGTGAGGCGATATCCGGTGTGTCGTTGTATTGGGTAGACAGCGCGCCCATAGCGTCAAACAGGCAGCTTAACGTCCAGTGCTCTTCTTCGCCGCCGCCGGCAAAAACTCTATCCTGCTTACCAAGCTGTATGAGCTCGAGCGCGTTACCAATGCAGTGTGCACTGGTTGAACATGCCGAGGATATGGAGTAGTTAATGCCCTTTATCTTGAACGGTGTTGCCAGACACGCTGATACTGTGCTACCCATGGTCTGCGTGACACGGTAAGGACCCACTCGACGGATGCCACGATCGCGCAGTATATCGGCGGACTCAACCTGGCTGAAAGACGATCCACCACCCGACCCTGCGATGATGCCCGTGCGGATGTTGGACACCTCGTCCTCTGACAGGCCTGCATCGGCAATGGCGTCTTGCATGGCCAGAAAAGCATAAGCGGCAGCGCCGCCCATGAAGCGTAACTGCTTGCGATCTATGGCCTCTTTCAAATCCAGATCCGGGGCGGCCGCAACGTGGCTGCGCATTCCCATTTCCTTGTAAATCTCGCGAAAGGTGATTCCTGATCTGGCTTCGCGAAGAGACTCGGTAACTGATGCCTTGTCATTGCCAAGGCACGACTTGATGCCGATACCGGTGATAACTGCTCTACGCATGGTGTGAACTCGTCAGAAGTCTTCGGTGGAAGTAAACAATCCTACGCGCAAATCCTTGGCGGTATAGATCTCGCGATCGTCTACCAGCATGCGCCCATCTGCAATACCCATGACCAGTTTGCGTTCTATCAAGCGGGTAATTGTCAGCTCATAGCGAACCTTGCTGGCCGCTGGAAGCACTTGACCAAAAAATTTCACCTCACCGGAGCCCAGTGCCCTGCCTCGGCCTGGATTGCCTTTCCAGCCCAGGAAAAACCCCACCAGCTGCCACATGGCATCGAGCCCCAGACAGCCCGGCATAACCGGATCACCTTCAAAATGGCAACCAAAAAACCATAAATTCGGGTTTATATCCAGCTCCGCAATAATCTCGCCTTTACCGGCAGCGCCACCGTCAGCGTTGATACTGGAAATACGGTCGAACATGAGCATGTTCGGTAACGGCAATCTGGCATTGCCTTCGCCGAAGAGATTTCCCCGGCCGCACTCGATGAGTTCGTCACGCCCAAAGGCATTTCGGTCTGACAGATCTGGTGGGTTCATGTCGGGTTCTACTGGCTTCCAAAAACGCGTTTGAGAATGTCGGTGGTGCGCTTGACCGGGTTTTCGCGTATGGCTTTTTCTTCCTGTGCCAGATAGTAAAAGATGCCCTCAGAGCCCTCTTCTACGACATGTCCCGTGAGATCGGCATCGACCTTGGGGGCCAACGGTATATTGTTGTACTTCGACAGCAGCTGATTAAACGTGCTGACCGCACCCACTTTCGCCAGCGCCTGGTCCACTATAGGCCGCATCTGTGCCTGTAGCTGGCTACCGGTCTTACCTCTAAAGTATTCAGTTGCCGCATTATCTGGCCCCTGCAAGATACCCTTGGCATCCTCTACACTCATCGCCTGTATGGCGTTGACGAACAGTGCCTTTGCCTTGGGTGTGGCCTCCTCGGCAGCTTCGTTCAACTTAAGCTCTAGCTCGTCGAATGATCCTTCCAGGCCAACTTTGCTAGCTAGATCCCGCGCCTTTACCAATGAAGCCGGCAACGGGATTCTGATAGCCGGATCGCCGCTGAATCCGTTGGCAGCTCCCAGCTGGCTTACCACTGCACTGGAACCGGAGGTTAGAGCTTCTTTAAGTCCTCGCGTGATTTCATCGATGCTCAACGGACCAGTGACAGATCCCCCATCAGAACTCAATACTGATTCGGCAGCCTGTTTCAGGCCGTCCAGATTGGGACCATCTGCCGCACAGGACACCAGCAAGACTGAGGACAGAACAATACCCGTGGTCAGTTTAATCACTTCAGCATTTTCCAGATTGTAGGCAATACGGCCGCCGCGATAAGTACCTTGGCCAGGTCACCCAGCAGAAATGGCGTCATGCCCCACGCTAGAACAGGTTTGTCCCAGCCAACTATCGTACCCAGCCAAGCCAGGCCGCATGCATAGATAATGACGTTGCCAATAACCATGGCTGCTATGGTGGTCAGTACTGATCTGTCCCACTGCCGTTCTGCCAGAACACCGGTGGCTAATGCTGCGAGTACGAAACCCACCAGATAGCCGCCAGTGGTACCCAGCATGTAGGCCAGTCCAATACCTTTTTCAGGCGTGCCTGCGAAGACGGGTAACCCTATGGCGCCTTGCGCCAGATACGTAATAACAGCCGCGGCACCTAATCGGGGGCCAAGCGCCATACCCAAAGCCAGTACAACCAGCGTCTGCAGGGTCATGGGTACAGGGAAGAATGGTATTGCCGCCTTGGCAGACAACGTCAGCAGCATGCTGCCGGCGATAACGGCGAGCGTATTCCTCAGCCAAGTGGCCTTACCAGCCTGCTGAGCAGGTAATACCTGTTCTAACAACGTGCTGGCCATATTCAATGACTGATCGGCATTGGCAGTAGTCATGGCGTTGGAGATCTCCAGATTTGATAGGCAAGAGTAAGTAGTTATCCCTACAGTATATCAAAGCACTGACCACACACCGAGAATAGAAACACCGCACAAGCCTGTACCAATAACCTGATGGAATCGCCATCGCTGTCCGGACAGCCTTCTTTGGTGAGCCTTGAGATCCCACCGGTGCCCGAATGAGACTCAGATTAGTCCACTCACTCATACCCAAGGCTCCGTCCACGAAAATTCGATGGCACCGGTTAGCTGTGTGAAATCTGTATGCCGACGGTGGCGAAACACGCTGACGGCCGCGGCCCATGGTCAGCTGGATGACTCGAGCACGTCATGGCTCGGGCAGCTGACAAGATGATCATTGACCAGACCAGCAGCCTGCATGAAGGCGTAGCAAGTGGTTGGGCCGACAAACGCAAATCCTGCCTTTTTCAGCTCCTTGCTCATCTCGGTTGAAACAGGCGTGCTTGCCGGTATCTGCTCCAGTGACACGAAGCTATTGTCGATTGACTGATGATCCACGTATTTCCAGATAAAGTCTGAGAAGCTTTGACCGGACTCTTCTATGGCAAGCCAGGCACGCGCATTGGTACGCGCCGCTGCCACCTTTTGTCTGTGCCTGACGATCGCCGGATTACGGCTAAGTGCAAGCAGTTTTTCATCACTGAAGCGGGCCACCTTCTCTGGAGCGAAATTAGCAAACAACTTTCGATACCCCTCGCGCTTATTAAGAATCGTGATCCAGCTCAGACCAGCCTGAGCCCCTTCCAGATTTATCATCTCAAACAGGGCGACAGAATCTTTGCAGGGACGACCCCATTCAGTGTCGTGGTAGTGTTTGTAAAGCTCGCTGCCCTGGCACCAGTTGCAACGCAGATCAATGCTGTCAGCCATGTTTTTCAGTCAGAGAAAATACCCGGCCAGCATAGCGGATTAACCGAGCAGCATTATCCGTTTGTACCGGTACGCTTCTCAGGCTCGGGCAGCTCAAGCAATTCTGATGTAAAACCAGCCTGCACACCGTAGGGCCATCGCTCCAGCCAATGCGTATATTGCTCGGGACTCAATGGCTTGCTGATGTAATAGCCTTGAGCAATATCACAGCCTTGTGATTTCAGAAAGTTCAGTTGCTCTTCGTCTTCCACGCCTTCAGCCACCACCTTCATGTTGAAGTGCTTGCCTAAACCCAGCACAGCCTCAACTATCGCTACATCGTCATTGTCACTGGAAATATCGGTAATGAAAGCACGGTCTATTTTTAGTGTATTCACCGGGAAGCGCTTCAGGTACGCCAGGGACGAATAGCCAGTACCAAAATCATCGATAGCCAGCTTCATACCGTGTTTGCTCAGCTGATGTAGCGACAGTATCACCTCCTCAGGATCGTGCATGACTGCACTCTCGGTAATCTCAAGCTCCAGTAGCTCGGGCTTGAGCTTGGACTCCGCCAGTGCCTTGCGCACCATGGGTAGCAAACTTCCGTCAGTGAACTGTACAGCGGATATGTTGACGGCAACGTTCAGACCGCTATAACCAAGCTCTTGCAATTCACGTGTTTTCTGGCAGGCCGTCCTCAGAATCCACTCGCCCAACTCAATGATCATGCCGGTTTCTTCGGCAACGGGCACGAAGGCTTCCGGAGAGACAAATCCGTTGACCGGATGACGCCAGCGAACGAGTGCTTCAGCGCCCGTGCACTGACGGGTATGAATATTGATCTTTGGCTGGTAGTAAACCTCAAACTGCTGATCTTGAAGCGCCATCTTCAGATCCTGCTCCAGCCGTATTCTGGCCGTCAACCGCAGGCGCATTTTTTCATTGAACAGCTGATATTGATTCTTGCCGTTACTTTTTGCTTCCTGTAGGGCCACTGCTGCATTGTTGACTATTTCCTCACCCAGCATTTCCTCATCCTGAGTGACATGAACATCATCCGGGAAGCTGGAGATACCCACCGACACTGCAGCCTTCAGCGTAAATCCGCGATATTCATAGGGAGCTGTAGCCACGTTCATGATGCGCTTGGCGACTTCTTCAGCGGCTTCAGTATCCGGTACGTCACGCTGAATGACCACGAATTCGTCACCATCGAGTCTGGCAACCAGATCGATATCTCGCATCATGGTGCGTAAGCGGTTACCCACTTCGGCAACCATCTTGTCACCTACCAGATGACCATACTGGTCGTTAAAGAACTTGAAATTATCCAGATCTACCAGAAAAACAGCAAATTTCAACTCATCTACAATCGCACCACGCACGGTTTTCTTTAAGGCGTCTTCAAACATCAGACGATTGGGCAGATGCGTCAGCGGATCATGATGTGCTGCAAACTCCAGATACTGCTGCTTGACCTTGACCTGCCGTGACGAGTTTCTCTGCGCTTCAATCAGTCCGTTGTACTCTTCCGCCAACAGACGCAGATCATTGCCACTGGGTATTTCGATCGGCTCGGGAACCTGCCCTTCGCTGTCTTCGCGACTGCTTCGCAATGACTGAATCAGGCGATCCATCGGAAGAACATAGTAGCGTGCAGTACCTATCAGGGTTACCGCTGCAGCGATCAAGCTAGCCACAAAACTGAACGCTGTCAGCATGGCTGCCTGTTTGAGCGTGGCTATGAAGTGACCGTGAACGTTGATGTAGGCAACAGCGGTAAGCGGTCTTGTTTCGGTCTTGATATTCCAGATAACAGGCTTCACAAAGCTTTTACTCTGGACCTGTGTATCGCCAACGCCATAGTTGAGCGTATCGCCTTTGTTCAGGAGCAACCGCTCCTCATTGTCCAGCAGCACCAGCCCTACGAGTGTGTCGCTCATAAGAGCTTCAGGCACGTCGAGAAAATCAGTATCGCTGTAACGAAAGGCGGTGCTGACCAGTGCCTGCTCAACTTCGTACTGATGCTGTAGCGTCTGCTGGAAATTGAGGAACATCACGGCACCATAGACCAGCATCTGTACAACAAAGAGCACGACCGCTACAGAGCCTGAGACAGTCTTGGCTGTTCTCGACCGATAAACCTTGGCTGTTAGCGCACGAAAATCCAACAAGACTCGTCCTTTCCGAAGTACAGAGGCGACGGCAGAAACAATTCGCGCCGCACGACCTACTATCGGCAATAGCTCCAACCCCTGAAGGTGAAATTTATTGCGAAGTACAACGCAAAACCCCCGCATTAGCGGGGGTTCTGGTACTACCGGTAATGAGCGTTAGCTCAGATGAAAAACCAAGGGTCGGTTTGACGCTCAGTTACATCATGCCGCCCATTCCACCCATGCCGCCCATATCAGGCATACCGCCGCCTGCTGGTGCATCTGAAGGCAGATCGGCAATCATCGCTTCTGTCGTGATCATCAGACCAGCAACAGATGCCGCGTTTTGCAGCGCGTAGCGAGTTACTTTAGTTGGATCCAGGATACCCAGCTCAACCATGTCACCGTATTCGCCGTTGGCAGCGTTGTAACCGTAGTTACCTTTGCCATCACGCACCTTGGCAACAACGACCGATGGCTCGCCACCTGCGTTGGATACGATTTGTCGCAGAGGCTCTTCCATAGCGCGCTTGGCGATACCGATACCGATATCCTGCTCGTGGTTGTCGCCTTTGACTTTATCGACAGCTGCGATGGCACGGACCAGTGCAACACCACCACCCGGTACAATTCCCTCTTCAACCGCAGCGCGAGTAGCGTGCAGAGCATCGTCAACACGATCCTTCTTCTCTTTCATCTCAACTTCGGTGGCTGCACCGACCTTGATAACCGCAACACCGCCAGCTAACTTGGCAACGCGTTCTTGCAGCTTTTCCTTGTCGTAGTCAGATGTCGCCTGATCGATCTGCGTACGAATCTGCTCAACTCGTGCGTTTATTTCGTCAGAAGAACCCGCGCCGTCAACAACCGTTGTGTTGTCTTTATCAACCGTAACCCGCTTCGCCGTTCCCAGATCGTCCAGAGTAACCTTGTCAAGAGACAGGCCCACTTCTTCAGAGATAACCTGCCCACCAGTCAGGATAGCAATATCCTGCAGCATGGCTTTACGACGATCACCAAAACCAGGCGCTTTGACAGCACATGTCTTGATGATACCGCGCATGCTGTTGACAACCAATGTAGCCAGAGCTTCGCCCTCGATGTCTTCCGCAATGATCAGCAGTGGCTTGCCAGACTTGGCAACCGCTTCCAGTGCTGGGAGCAGATCGCGGATGTTGCTGATTTTCTTGTCATACAGCAACACGTACGGGTCTTCCAGTTCAGCAGCCATCGCATCCTGGTTGTTGATGAAGTAAGGAGACAGGTAACCGCGGTCAAACTGCATACCTTCAACGACACCTAGCTCATTCTGCAAAGAAGTACCTTCTTCAACAGTGATAACGCCTTCTTTACCAACTTTGTCCATTGCTTCAGCAATGATTCCGCCGATAGACTCATCTGAGTTTGCAGAGATTGTTCCAACCTGAGCAATCGCAGCGTTATCAGTACAAGGCTTAGATTGAGACTTCAAAGACTCAACCGCCACGGTAACCGCTTTATCGATACCGCGCTTAAGATCCATTGGGTTCATACCCGCAGCCACTGACTTCATACCTTCACGAACGATAGCCTGAGCTAATACAGTCGCGGTAGTCGTACCGTCACCCGCAGTATCAGAAGTTTGCGATGAAACCTCTTTAACCATCTGTGCGCCCATGTTTTCGAACTTATCTTCAAGCTCAATCTCTTTAGCAACAGACACGCCGTCTTTTGTTACTGTTGGTGCGCCAAACGCCTTGTCTAAAACAACGTTACGGCCTTTAGGACCCAACGTTACTTTAACTGCGTTTGCCAACACATTTACGCCATTCACCATACGTGAACGCGCGTCATCACCAAAACGTACTTCTTTAGCCATTGTTAAATACCTCTATAAAGCTTTAATACTTAAGTCGCTGCCGCTTATTGAAAGCCGCAATGAGCAATTTTTATCCTTCGATTACCGCTAGGATGTCATCTTCTTTCATCATAAGCAGCTCTTCGCCGTCTACTTTGATGCTTGTGCCGGCATATTGGCCGAACAGAACTTGGTCACCAACTTTTACATCCATCGCGCGGACATCACCAGAATCAGTGATTTTGCCGTTACCAGCCGCAATGATTTCACCGCGATTCGGCTTCTCTGTAGCACTATCAGGGATGATGATGCCACCAGCACTAGTACGCTCTTCTTCCATGCGACGTACTACGACGCGATCATGCAAAGGACGAATATTCATGTTCCACTCCATACATATTTGGGTTAATTCTTAAAGACAAACGGGGTGTTTTAGCACTCATCGCTTGTGAGTGCTAATAATAGGGACGAGACAAGAGGAGTTCAAGGGAGGGAATATAAAAAAGTTAAAAATTAATCTCTATCGATTGATTGCGTAGGCTTTCGAACAAATTCACCTTCAATTATTTCACCATCAGCGCCAGCGCCATGAGAGCCATACCTACCCGCACTGCCTTTAGATAAGGAGCGTTTAATGATTTGATCAACGAAATAGCGCCGAGAAAATGGAATAAGGCATAAGAACCCGATCGTATCGGTAAAAAACCCAGGCGTCATGAGTAGCGCACCACCAACCACTAGCAGCACGCCTTCGAGCATTTCTTTTGCAGGCAGTGTGCCGCTGGCCATACTGCTTTGAAATCGCGCTAAGGTAGACATTCCCTGCTGGCGCAATAGGAAGGCACCGATCACCGCAGTGGCAACCACCAAAAGAATAGTCGGCAGTGCACCTATAACCGTGCCCACCTGTATTAATAGGTATATCTCTACAATAGGGACAACCAAAAAAAGAAAAGCAAAAATAGGGAATGTGCGCACGTGGTGCCTTTAAAAAATATCTAGATAGCTAGATAATGAATCCACACACGAGACTTTTCAAGGCATAACAGTGTATTAAGCAATATTTGGGAAGCAGTGCTTTTTTATGTCAACTCGCTTCTGCAAGGTGTATTTGATCAAAGGCAATTGGTTTGCCGCAATGATAACCCTGCGCGTAATTAACCCCCATACGTTTGAGCAGCTGCTTAGTAATATCATTTTCAACCGACTCGGCAATCGTGCTCAAACTCATTACCTGACCTACTTTATTAACCGCATCAACCATGGCCGCATCGACACGGTTTTTACTCATATTACGAATAAAGGTACCGTCAATTTTCAAATAACTCACCGGTAGATCACGTAAATAACTCAGTGATGAGATACCACTACCAAAATCATCTAATGACCCAGATGCGCCGATATCAACTAATTCATTTAGAAGAACCTGCGAGCGCATAAAGTTTGCCAGCACGATGGATTCAGAAATTTCAAAACAAAGTATTGAGGCGGGAACGTCGTAGTCTTTAAGCATTCTGCTGACGAAGCCAATAAATTCCTCATCATTGACACTGTCAGCGGATAAGTTCACGGTAAATATTTGCTTGCGATCCTCGTGATCGACAAAATCACCGCTAGCAATGTTGCGAACCGTTTTCTCTACAACCCACCGATCAATTGCGCCCATTAGGCCGAGGCGTTGCGCAGCTGGCATGAAACTGCCAGGAGATAGCACTTCACCTTCATGGGGAAGCCTGATCAAAACCTCGTACTGGCGCTCTTTTAGTAAGACTTCAGCCTGCAGCGGCATAATAGGCTGAACATAAAGCGCAAATGCATCATATTTTAGCGCACTGTTAAGCACAGCTTCCCAGTTTTCACCATTTTCTGATTTAGTATTTTCAGTTGGCTCAGCTACATCTCTAATGTAAAGCTGGTTTCTTCCTAGCTTTTTAGCGGTATAACAGGCCTCATCTGCTGCAAGCATCAAACTGCCCATATCAGTAATTCGATAAGTCGAATCGAACTCTAAAGCCCCCATACTGACTCCCACTTGAAAAGTATTTTGATTCCAAGTGAAGCGATAGCCCTGAACATCTTCCAGTATGCGCTCAAATATTACTCTAGCCCGCTCAACATTGCAGCCCATCAACAAAATTGCAAATTCGTCACCCCCTATCCTAGCTAGTCGGTCGGTACTACGAACACGTTTAGCAAATAAGTCGGCAATCTGTTTTAGCAATTCATCTCCAGCTGCATGGCCACAAACATCATTCACTGTTTTAAAATGGTCCAAATCCATATAACACAGCACATTTGTCTTATTATTAGAGGGATCTTCTGAAAGTGCCGATTCTAGAAACTCTTGGAAACTTTTGCGATTGTATAAACCTGTTAGTGAATCTCTTGATGCCTGATTATATAGCTCCTGCATAGCAGCTCTGTCATCAGTGACATCTTGAATCACTAACGCAATATATTCAATTGAACCATCTACGGCATGCACTGGAGCCGTTTTAAATTTAACGTATTTAGACTCAGACGACTTTGTTAAAATTTTGACATCATGTAAGTCAAAAATACTGTCGGGTTTAACAAACTGGTCTTCAATTATTTGCTTGAGTGTATCAACAGCCCTGACGCCTTGAACATTGACAACCTCGTGTATTGGCCGACCCTGCGCCTCTTCAGATGACCACCCTGTTATCGACAATGCAACATCGCTAAGGTACTCCGCTTGTAAGCTGCGATTAATTCTGATGACACCACCAACCGCGGCGCCAAGTACCGCCTCAGTGTTTCTAAACGATAGTGTAGAGCCGCCATGAACAAGCCCTAACACGTCCTGACTCGTCAGTGACTTGGCCTTCATTCTGTAAAAAGCAACCCCTAAGATGACGGCGATCAATAGCAGAACGGCTTGCATCATTGGAAGGTAAATTTGAATGCTAGAAAACTCTGTAGCATCCAGTAGTTGCCAACCAGCCAATAAAAGACTGAGCAGTACTAATAGTACCAGCGTCATAATGGGCATTGTGCTACTCATTTCTGCTTTAACGTTTCTGACTTTCATAAGCTCACATTCAATTTATTTTTTTTATAAACTCAAAAATACAGAACCAAGCACAATTACACTACCGTCTTCCGACGAGCTGCAAAGCAGGCGTCTACGTAAGCAACCGCTGGAAAACAACACCAAAATAATAACAATATAGTATTGATCACGCCAAAATTCATGCAAATACTATTTAATAAATAGCAATAATTAAAAATAAAACTATAAGCATTATACGAAACTTGACTTATTGAAGCATTTATTACTAAATATATTTTTATCCTTTAGTAAAACATAATTGAAATGAGCATTTTAGATTACGATGAATTCGATAGACCTGCCCTACTTAAAATTCAAAAGGAAATTCCGATTGAATTAAAGAAGCGTGATAAAGCATTGAAACAGGACCTACGCAAAAAAGTTCAAAAGATGGTTGAGGAGGCAGGCTACAGCCTTGATGAGCTAATGAGTCCCAATAAAGCATCGGTTCCTGCAAAAAAGACACCACCTAAATATTGCAATCCAGAAGATAGCTCATCAACTTGGACCGGCCGCGGGCGTAAACCTTTATGGGTTTTGGCTGCTTTAGATTCAGGTAAGTCTTTAGATGACCTACTGATTTAGTATTTTCTAAGATGCATTAAGAAAACTAATCATCTTCTTAATAATAATTAATGCACAGATAACGGCAGCGTTACTGTGCATTTACTTTATCAAACTCTAGCCAGCTACGAACGGCTCCCCTATAATGGCTAGCCATAACAATAAAAACATAAACAGACGAGCGGGATGAGTGTTCGCATCCAGTACACATGGGATGGCGTAATTACTGCAGACAAAGCACAGGCTCATATAGGTTGCCTGTGACCAATCAAGATCCGTACAACGCATCGTCTCAATGGATAATCGAGTCAAATGAAAACAATTTTATTCACCCTGATATTTTTCATTACGAGTAACTTGTTTGCAGCATCACAGGTGGACTTACTTCGCCCAAATGAAGCCTTCAAGCTAACAACTGAAGTTATTGATGGTGAAAACATAAAAGCGACTTGGGATATTGCTGAGGGATATTACCTCTACCTTGATAAGGTTGACTTCATAAGTAGCAGCGAAGATATAAACCTAACAAAATTCATCAAACCCACCGGTATAGATAAGAAAGATCCTACGTTTGGCGACGTGCTTATCTATCGGGGTCAAGTCGAATTTAATTTAGCGCTAGAAAGAGCTTCAGGCGGCACAAGCACGCTTGCGTTACTGAGCAAATCGCAGGGCTGCGCGGACATCGGACTCTGCTATCCACCGCAAAAACAAACGGTCCAGATAAACTTGCCTGCCTTAGCAGATGACCTGATGCCTATTCAGCAGGAAATAACGGGCAACCCATTAGCAGAAGAGCTCGGCATTACCAGCATCACAGGTGGCGGTGGCCTTGACGGAATCTCAGGTATTGGTGGGGCTGCCAATGAGCCGCTTTCCCCCGACGAGGCATTCCGGTTTGACCTATTCGCGTTTGACGGACAAACCCTAAACGCGCTGTGGAATATCACCCCTGGCCATTATTTATATCAACATAAAATCAAGTTTTCTGTAGCGGATGACACTACAGGCGTTGTACTAGGCAAACCAAACTTACCTGAAGGCAAAGCTTACAAAGACGTCTATTTTGGTGATGTCGTCACTTATGAAGAAGACTTTGAAGCTAAAATTCCAGTAAATGGATATAAAAAATCACTGACGGTTACTGCTGAATATCAGGGTTGTTCTAAAATAACAGGTATCTGCTACCCCTCTCAGACCAAAGTTATTAATGTTGATTTTTCTAAATTTGCAGCGGCAGAACCGGCGATAAGCAAGCCCACTGTTATCAGCGGAACGACGGCTGATAAAAATATTATAACCGCTGACACATCAACAAAATCAGCTTCTGTCATTGGTAATATCACTCAGTCGGAGCAAAGCATACTAGCCGACACACTAAAGAACGAAAGCATACTGACTATAATCGGTGCGTTTTTCATCGGCGGTTTGCTTTTAACGTTTACGCCGTGCGTGTTCCCAATGATCCCCATTTTATCAGGCATTATCACAGGACAAGGTGGCGAGATTTCGAGAGGAAAATCATTTGCCCTCTCCGTGGCTTACGTAATTCCGATGGCATTAACCTATGCTGCCGCCGGTATTATTGCAGGTTACACTGGGGCGAATTTATCAGCCGCGCTGCAAAACCCTTGGGTCATTAGTGTTTTTGCTCTTTTGTTTGTTGGGCTGTCCCTTTCGATGTTTGGTTTTTATGAACTGCAGATGCCAAGCTCTATTCAAAACCGTTTAAATAATCTAAGCAATAATCAACGTGGCGGCAGCCTGATTGGCGCTGGCATCATGGGCGTCCTCTCCGCCCTAATCGTCGGCCCCTGTGTGACCGCACCGCTAATCGCAGCTTTAGCCTATATTGCAGATACAAAAGACGTCGTGCTCGGCGGGCTTTCGCTCTTTATGCTCGGCATGGGCATGGGCGCGCCCTTGCTGCTCATTGGTCTTTCAGCGGGTAGCATCTTACCGAGAGCCGGCGCCTGGATGGACACCGTCAAACACGTGTTTGGCGTAATGATGTTAGCAATGGCTATTTGGATGCTAGATCGCGTCATTGCACCACAGTTCACACTGCTACTGTCGGGCATTCTACTAATAGGCAGCGCCATCTACCTTGGCGCGACAGACACACTTAGCGAGCAGTCCTCAAATTGGAAACGCCTCTGGAAAAGTAGTGGTCTAGTTAGCTTGCTGTTAGGCACTATCTTAATTATTGGCGCCGCCGCCGGTAGCAAGAGTTATTTTGCCCCCCTCTCGGGATTACTGAGCGATGGTCAGTATTCAGGCAACTCTTTAGTTGAGAGCAAAACTAATGGCTTAGCATTTGAGCGAATAAAAAGTTTAGATGAGCTTAATGCGACACTGATAAAAGCTCAAACCTTACAAAAGCCTGTGATGCTGGATTTTTATGCCTACTGGTGCGTACCCTGCAGAGAAATGGAACACACCGTTTTTAGTGACCCCATCGTTATGGATTCGTTGAAAGACACCATTGTCATTCAGGCAGATGTCACCGACATGACAGCTAACGACAGTGAATTACTAAAAGCACTGAAAGTATTTGGTCCCCCACACGTTTTGTTCTATGACAAGAATGGTGTAGAAAAACAAGACTTTAGAATCAGTGGTGAGATGAAACTGGCCCCTTTTAAACAACATATAAATCAGTTTTTGGCGAACCTATGACCGCAGTCTTGCCTGAAGATAATAAGTTGCGATACACCTTGCATCTGTGAATTTCAGCTACTATAATCTTGCCTCATTCGATTGCGGGGTGGAGCAGTCAGGCAGCTCGTCGGGCTCATAACCCGAAGGTCGTAGGTTCGAATCCTACCCCCGCTACCAATCGAATAGATCTACCGGACACTTATTTATGGTAGCTTTTTTTGTAAAAAAATATCATAAACTAATAAAAAAGCCCCGATAATCGGGGCTTTTTTATTATCTGCAAAACTAGGACAGGCAAAGGTATGCAAGAGCAATTAGACGATCTAATTAATTCAGTCGTGACAGGATTAGATTTTCAGCTATGGGGCTACGAGTATCGCCCTCACTCTGAAAGCGCCCTACTGCGTATCTTTATTGAAAATGAAGGCGGTGTTTCAATTGAACACTGCACTAAAGTTAGCCGCCAAATTGGCGCAGCGCTTGATGTTGAAGACATTATTCCAGTTGCCTACATATTAGAAGTCTCTTCGCCGGGCATTGATCGGGTTTTGTTTACGCCCGAGCAATATTCACATTACGTAGGTGAGGCCGTTAAGGTTCGCACGCGTAGCCCTATCGAGGGACGGCGCAATTTTAAAGGCACTATCGACGCGGTTGGTGATGCTGACGTTAGTGTCAAAATAGACAATGACACATTCGTTATACCCTTCAATGTCGTAGATCGAGCTCGACTCGTACTGGCGTAATGAGAAATAAATAAGATGCCCACTGTATTTTTAAGGAAGCACTCATGAGTAAAGAAATTTTATATGTTGTCGATGCGGTATCTAACGAGAAAAATGTTGATCCTGACATTATTTTCGACGCAGTTGAGACAGCACTAGCGACCGCAACGCGCAAGCGATTTGGCACAGAGATTGATGTCCGTGTCAGTATCGATCGTGAAAGCGGCGATTATGAGACTTTCCGGCGCTGGCAGGTAGTTGACGATGAAGATCCAGAATTTGAGTCGCCTGAGCGTCAGATCCTTATCAGCTATGCCAAAGACAAGGGCCTTGATGCGGATATTGGTGATTACATAGAAGAACAGATAGAGTCTGTTGAGTTTGGGCGTATCGCGGCGCAAACAGCCAAACAGGTTATCGTGCAGCGTGTGCGTCAAGCAGAACGTGAGCGTGTCGTTGAAGCCTTCATGGATAGAGTCGGCCAATTGGTATTGGGTACCGTAAAACGGACCGACCGCCGTGGCATTGTGCTAGATATGGGTGAAAACGCGGAAGCCATCATTCCTCGTGAAGAGATGATTCCACGTGAAAATGCCCGAGTTGGCGACAGGATGCGCGGACTACTAAAAGAGATTCGCGAAGATATTCGTGGCCCGCAAATGATTATCAGTCGTACCGACAACAATTTCTTAATCGAGCTATTGAAGCTTGAGGTTCCAGAAATTGGTCAGGAACTAATTGATATCATGGGCGCTGCTCGCGACCCTGGCTCTAGAGCCAAGATTGCGGTCAGAGCCAATGTGCCAAACCTAGATCCAATTGGCGCCTGTGTCGGTATGCGTGGTTCACGTATCCAAACGGTCACCAATGAATTAAGCAACGAACGTGTAGACATTATCCCTTGGGATGACGATGTCGCACGCTTTACAATTAACGCGATGCAGCCTGCAACGGTAACGTCTATCGTAGTTGATGAAGACCAGCACAGTATGGACATTGGTGTTGATCAAGAAAAACTATCCCAAGCCATTGGTAAGGGTGGACAGAATGTTCGTTTGGCCAGTGAGCTAACAGGCTGGACGCTCAACGTAATGAGCGAGGACGATGCTGAGCAAAAAGCCCAGCAAGAGACCGCTGCAATTATTAGCCTGTTCTCTGAGCACCTAGACGTTGATGAAGAAGTTGCAACCATTCTTCACGAAGAAGGGTTTACCACTCTCGATGAGGTGGCTTATGTCCCTGTTGAGGAAATGATCCAGATCGAAGAATTCGACGAGGAAATCATCGAAGAACTCAGAAGTCGGGCGCGAAATGCTCTACTGACGTTGGCAATCTCAGGCGGTAATGGAAAACCGGCTAAAGATTTGCTAGAAATGGATGGCATGAATGACGAACTTGCCCAAAAGCTTGCCACAGCGGGCATCTGCACAATGGAAGACCTAGCTGAACAGTCTATCGACGAACTAACCGTTGTTGATGGGATTGACGAGACAATGGCTGGCGAATTAATCATGACCGCACGCGCACCGTGGTTTGCCGACGAAAGCATTTCGGAAGAAGAAGCCATTAACACTGACCCAGCTAAAACGCAGTCAGATGCTTAAGGCGACAGGAGAAATAGAATATGTCAGAAATAACCGTAAAGAAACTATCCGAAATTGTTGGGGCCCCTGTTGATACGCTGCTACAGCAGATGCAGGATGCAGGCATTCACGTCACAGGTGCTGATGACAGCATTACTGACCGTCAAAAACTGGATTTATTGGAACACATCCGCCAATCCTCGGGCGCGACAGATACTGCTGCTAAATCAGGCAAGATCACGCTAAAAAAGCGTTCAAATAATGAGCTTAAGTTGGCCGGCACAGCAGGTAAAGGCTCCCGCACAGTCAATGTTGAAGTGAGACGCAAAAAGACAATTCATCGTCAAGAAGTCGCACCGGCGCCAACTGCAGCACCTGTTGAGGCAGTAACGTCTAACCGCGCAGAAGAGCTCAGCAAAGAACTTGAAGCTGAGCGTCAGGCGCGCGAAAAGGTTGTTCTTGAGCGACGCGAAAAGGACAAGAAACCTAGCGCTGTCGCCGCGCAGCCTACTGAAGTTACACCTCCAGCTGTAGAAGCTTCTGTTGAACCTGTCGCAGCAGTAGAAACACCCCCCGTTGAACCGGTTAAAGCAGAGTCTCCTCCAGAAACTCAGGCGACAGCTGCCGCTCCAGAAGCGCCGGCCGTGACCCCTGAACCCACAGCGGAAGTTCAAGCCCAGATGACACCAAAAGAGCCCGTTAAACCGGCTACTGAAGAAAAAGCACCCGCTGCGGCGGAAGCTGAAGGAAAACCTTCCGCTGAATCAGAGACACAAGAGGATAAAAAACCTACATTGGTAGTGAATAAAACTAAACCTGAAGATAAGGTCGACAGTAACGGCTTACCACTAGACCCTAAGTTGCGACGTGCCGCTGTTGCGGCAAAAGCTCGAGCAGAAGCCGCTGCAATCTTCAAAAAGCGCCCTTCAAGAGTTAAACCTACACCGCCTCCAGCACCTGCGCCGGCCCCTGTTGTCGCAAAAGCTGAACCGGCAAAACCGGCAGCTAAGCCTGTTGACGCAAAACCTGCAAAACCTGCTGAGAAGGCTAAGAAAAAGCCGTTCCAAGGTCGCGGTGGCGCACCCGGAACACTCCACACCAAAAATGGTCGTGGGTCTAACCGAAAGGCTAAAGGCAAGCGTGGCAATCAACGTCGTGCACAAAACTTAGTCGACCAGTCGACCGACCATGGCTTTGAAATGCCGACTGAACCGGTTGTGAAGGAAGTTGAGATTCCAGATACGATCGTTGTGTCAGAACTTGCGCAGAAATTGGCGATTAAAGGGGCTGATATTATCCGCACCATGATGGGCATGGGCGTAATGGCCACCATCAACCAAGCGTTGGACCAAGACACGGCGATTCTTATCGTTGAGGAAATGGGTCACAAAGGAGTGCCGGCTAAAACTGAAGATGAAGAGTCGCAAGTTGCTGACCTTATCGACAATATCGGTGACTATGCCACACATGCACGCCCGCCTGTTGTGACTATCATGGGGCACGTTGACCATGGTAAAACGTCGCTTCTGGATTTCATTCGTTCAACTCGCGTTGCCTCAGGCGAGGCAGGGGGTATTACTCAGCACATTGGGGCATACCATGTAGAAACGGATAACGGCATCATTTCATTCCTTGATACACCGGGACACGCCGCCTTTACTTCTATGCGTGCACGTGGCGCTAAGGCAACTGACGTTGTTGTTATTGTAGTGGCCGCTGATGACGGCGTTATGCCACAAACCAGAGAGGCGATCGATCATACGCGTGCTTCTGGTGTACCGCTGATTGTTGCCATCAACAAAATCGACAAAGAAGATGCTGACCCTGAAAAAGTCAGAACTGAACTGTCCAACTTCGGCGTTATTTCTGAAGACTGGGGCGGTGAGGACATGTTCGTTAAAGTCTCTGCCAAAACAGGTGAAGGCGTCCCTGAACTACTAGAGGCTATTCTTTTAGTCTCAGAGTTACTTGAACTTAAAGCACGCACAGAAGGCCCTGCTCAAGGTTTGGTCATCGAGTCACGCCTTGAAAAAGGTAAGGGTGCAATTTCAACGGTACTGGTACAACAAGGTACATTGAAGCGCGGCGATATGCTGCTTGCCGGTGCTGAGTACGGCCGTATTCGTGCCATGATTAATGAAGATGGCAAACCCGTTGAGTCTGTAGGACCTTCTATTCCGGTTGAGGTGATGGGGCTTTCAGGCACACCTTCTGCGGGCGAGGCGGTCATGGTCATGGACAACGAGCGTAAAGCCCGTGAAATTGCCGAGATGCGTTATAACAAAGAACGTGAAACACGTTTTGCAGCGCAGCAAGCGGCTAAGCTAGATGAAATGTTTGCTAAAATGCGCGATGGCGAGAAGTCTACGCTAAACGTACTGCTTAAAGCGGATGTGCACGGCAGCTTGGAAGCTATCAAAGACTCGCTGAAGAAAATCTCAACAGATGAAGTGGCGGTTAAAATTGTCTCCTCTGGTGTGGGTGGTATTAGTGAGACTGATGTTTCACTAGCACAAGCGTCAGATGCGGTCATGATGGGCTTTAATGTTCGTGCAGATGCCAGTGCCAGACGAATTGCGTCAGAAGCAGGCGTTGAAGTTCGCTACTACAGCATTATTTATGAACTAATAGACGATGTTCGCGATGCATTAAGCGGCTTACTGAAACCTGAGCTTCGTGAAGAAATGACCGGCTTAGCTGAAGTCAAAGGCGTGTTTAAAGGTTCAGGCTTCGGTGCAATTGCAGGTTGTTTGGTAACAGAAGGGGTGGTGAAGCGTGGCTTCCCTATTCGTGTGTTGCGTGACAATGTAGTTATCTTTGAAGGTGAGCTTGAGTCGCTACGTCGTCACCAAGATGATGTTGACGAGGTTCGCATGGGGACAGAATGTGGTATCGGTGTGAAGAACTACGACGATGTTCAAACAGGTGACCAGATCGAGATCTATACTCGCACTGTTATCCAACGGACACTGGACAAGTAAATGCCAAACGATTTTTCCCGTACTGATCGAATTGCCGAGCAGATAAAGCGTGAATTAGCGACCCTGATTCGCAACCATGTTAAAGATCCCCGGATTGGCATGGTTGCGATTCTCAATGTCACAGTGACTAAAGACCTTGCGCATGCAAAGGTCTACTTTGACACGATGGATGCTGAATCAAGCAAAGAAAGTGAGCAAGGCCTTAACCGTGCCGCTGGTTTTTTACGCCGCGAACTTGGCCGCGCAGTTAAGCTACGCGCGACCCCTGCACTTAAGTTCATTTATGATGATACTGAACTTAAAGCTAATAATTTATCGCATTTAATTGATAAAGCCGTCGCGTCTGATAAGGATTCATCGACTGAATCTGAAGACACGCCTAAGTCTTAAGACACTATCAATGCCTAAGCCAAAAACAGGTCTGCCGCTTGACGGCATCGTGTTAATCGATAAGCCGCTTGGGTTAAGCTCTAATGCGGCATTGCAAAAAACCAAACGCATCTTTAACGCAAGAAAAGCGGGACACACGGGAAGTCTTGATCCTTTAGCGACCGGCGTGTTACCCATCTGTTTTGGTGAGGCGACCAAGATATCAGCGTTTTTATTAGACTCAGACAAACGCTATACCACGACCATTCAACTAGGCTTTACCCGTACCACGGGTGATATGGAAGGCGAGATAGTGCAAACACGCCCTATTCCTGAGCTAGATGCCGAAAAAATCGAAGCGGTATTGGCGACGTTTCGTGGCGATGTAGAACAAATTCCTCCCATGCACTCCGCCCTCAAACACGAAGGCACGCCGTTGTATAAATTGGCACGCCAAGGCATCACGATTGAGCGCAAGGTTCGCCATATAAAGATCTACGAGCTAATAGCCCTTAGCTTCACACAAGACACCCTCACACTTGATGTGCATTGCAGCAAAGGCACTTATATTCGAACGCTAGCACAAGATATTGGCGAAGCACTCGGTTGTGGTGCTCACCTCATTGACCTTAGGCGAACTGAAGTCTCCCCTTTTGCTGGCGATGCTATCTACACACTAGAAGCACTCACAGAACTGGCAGAGGCAGGTGAGTTAAAGCAAACGCTTCTGCCCATTGATGCCGCGATTCCACACTGGCCATCGCTTAATATAACAGACGAGCAAGCCAACAACCTGTGCATGGGCCGACGCGTCGAATGCGATGATATCCCAGAGTCTGACTCAATACGCCTGTATCGCCCCGATGCTACTTTTTTAGGGATTGGTCAATTGCACGAATCTGGACTATTGGCAGCAAAGCGCTTGCTTAGAACAGACTAAATTGATTTTAAGCTAGCGCTAGCGCTGCTTTTTATTTTATTGCAAGGCCAGCTTAGCCAAACGAGGCAACGTGCCCGTACTGCGCCCTTCATATGCACTCTATTTCTTCGCTTTATTTATCACCTAGATAACCAAATAAACGACGGTCAAAGCACAGACATAACCGCTTTAAACCACCCTCTAAAGCATGGTATGATGCGCCGCTGACCCACTGCTTGGTATTAATTAATCACACCAGTGCAATTAACTCTAGGCTTTGGGATTATCAATAGACCTGTTTAAATACAGATCAATAGTATGGAAAAAGACCATGTCTTTAAATGCAGAAACTAAAGCAGCAATCGTTGCTGAATATGCCGTCAAAGAAGGCGATACCGGTTCATGTGAAGTGCAAGTTGCTTTGCTAACAGCCAACATCAAGCACTTAACTGAGCACTTCAAAGCACACAAACATGACCACCACTCGCGTCGTGGTCTGCTAAGAATGGTAAACCAGCGTCGTAAGCTTCTGGATTACCTAAATGGCAAAGATGCACCGCGTTACCAAGACCTAATCAAGCGTCTCGGCCTACGTCGCTAAATCGAAATGCAAAAACACCGCTTAGGCGGTGTTTTTTGTTAACAAGTCGTCACGCAGGAAGGTTGTTCAAAAGCAGTTGCACACCTCACACCGCGACTGTTTTTGAACAGCCTGCCGGTGACTCAAAATCGTAAAGGAAAAACTATGTTTTCTGTTGTAACTACAACATTTGAATACGGTGAGCATACCGTAGAATTAGAAATGGGTGAGATCGCTCGCCAAGCAAGCGCCGCTGTAAAAGTAGATATGGGTGGCACCGTCGCGTTAGTCAGCGTGGTTGGTAAGAAAAATGCAGACTCTGGTCGTGATTTTTTCCCGCTGACGGTGAACTATCAAGAAAAAGTCTATGCAGCTGGTAAGATCCCTGGTGGCTTCTTCAAACGTGAAGGTCGTCCGAGTGAAGCGGAAACACTGACCGCGCGCTTGATTGACCGCCCGATTCGTCCATTATTTCCTGCAGGCTTCATGAATGAAGTGCAGGTTATTGTAACGATCGTATCCATCAACCCTGAAGTAGACCCAGCCATCCCTGCCATGCTAGGAACCTCAGCGGCACTAGCGGCTTCAGGCATTCCATTCAGTGGTCCAATTGGTGCATCTCGCGTGGGTTTCATTGACGGTGAGTATGTACTGAACCCAACCAAAACTCAGATGGAAACATCGGTACTTGACCTAATGGTCGCCGGTACTGAAGGCGCTGTATTGATGGTTGAGTCAGAGGCTCAAGAGCTTTCTGAAGAAATCATGCTAGGCGCAGTTGTATTTGGTCACGACCATATGCAAGGCGCTGTGTCAGCGATTAAAGAATTCGCCGCTGAAGTCGGTACTGAAGCTTGGGACTGGACTGCCCCTGAAAAAGATGTGGCGCTAGAGGGACGAGTGGCTGAAATCGCAGAAGCTGATTTAAGCGCGGCATTCCAAACCGCTGATAAGATGGAGCGCCAAGATTTGGTCGGTGCTTCACTAGATAAGATCATTACGACACTGCGCCCTGAAGGTTCAGATGAAGACGGCATGCCTAGCGTCGATGCCATTAAAAATGCATTTAAAGGCTTAGAAAAGAAAGTTGTTCGTGGACGCGTCATCGCGGGCGAGCCTCGTATTGACGGTCGTGACACAACGACCGTGCGTGCCATTGATGTGCGTGTAGGTGTATTACCAAGAACTCACGGCTCTGCCCTATTTACCCGTGGTGAAACTCAGGCTTTAGTAGTGACGACACTTGGTACCGCGCGTGATGCTCAAATCATTGATGCATTGAGCGGTGAATACAAAGATTCGTTCTTATTTCACTACAACTTTCCTCCGTACTGCGTTGGCGAGACGGGTTTTGTTGGCTCACCGAAGCGCCGTGAAATCGGTCATGGTAAATTGGCTAAACGTGGGGTTCAGGCAGTTATGCCAGACCAAGAAGCGTTTCCATACACTATTCGTGTTGTCTCAGAGATTACAGAATCAAACGGCTCAAGCTCAATGGCTTCTGTTTGTGGATCGTCGCTTGCATTGATGGATGCAGGGGTTCCTATCAAGTCACCAGTTGCGGGTATTGCGATGGGCTTGGTAAAGGAAGGCGATGATTATGCTGTGTTAACCGATATCTTGGGCGATGAAGATCACCTTGGCGATATGGACTTTAAAGTTGCCGGTACTCGCACAGGTATCAACGCACTGCAGATGGATATCAAGATTCAAGGTATCACTCGCGAGATCATGCAAAAAGCACTTGATCAAGCACACGGTGCACGTTTACACATCTTAGATGAGATGGAAAAAGCGATCACTAAGCCACGTGAAGAGCTCTCTGAGTACGCACCGCGCTATGTTGTGATGAAGATCAACCCTGACAAGATTCGTGAAGTCATCGGTAAAGGGGGTGAGACGATTCGTAGCATCACTGAGCAGACCGGCGCACAGATCGACATTAGCGATGATGGAACGATTAAAATTGCTGCGGTTGACGGTGTTGCCGGTAATGCCGCTAAAGCGATGATCGAAGACATTACTGCAGAGGCGGAAGTAGGCAAAATCTACAACGGTAAAGTCGCTAAAATTATGGACTTTGGTGCTTTTGTTACCATCTTGCCGGGTAAAGATGGCTTGCTACACATCTCACAAATCAGTAACGAGCGTGTTGAAGATGTGAATGCACACCTAAAAGAAGGTCAGGAGGTTCAGGTTAAGTTACTTGAAATTGACCGTCAGGGACGCATGCGTTTGAGCGTAAAAGAGATTACTGAAGAAGAAGCGGCGGCTGCTTCTGCGGAGTAATCTTTGGTAACACTCAAGTGTCAGGGTTAAGCATAATCTGCTTAGCCTATTTAAACGACATCACTGAGTTATACCTAATAAGATAGACAATAAAGGCTTCCTGCAAAGGAGGCCTTTTTTGCATCTAGTGCCGCCTCTTTTGCGTAAACATTAACAAATCTATAGAACATTTCTCAGAGTGTAAATAAGTTGTACACTAAGGCGTTCTGATAATGATAACCATGGATAAATAAGATGGAAGACCCATTTGCTGAATTATTGATACGTTGCTCAGAGCAAGACCAAGTTGCATTCAAGCAACTTTATCAACAGGCCTCCCCAAAACTCTACAGCCTGGCGTTACGCCTCATGCAGAAACCTGAGCTAGCGGAAGACGTGTTGCAAGAAAGCTTTATCAAAATTTGGCAAAAAGCGGATACTTATAACGCTCAGAAAGGCAAAGCCTTGACATGGATGGCGACCGTGACACGCAATAAGGCCTTAGATAAGTTACGCAGTTTGAAATTAAAATCAAAAGAAATGGATATTCAATACGAAGGGTTAGATTTTGCTTCGACCGATCTAGAACCAGATCATCAAGAAGATCTAAGCCAAGAAATGCAGCGACTGCGGGAATGCTTAAAACAATTACAGCCCTCACAAAGAGAGTGCATCTTGTTATCGTATTATTACGGCCATACCCATCAAGAGTTGTCAGAAAAATTAAATAAACCCTTAGGAACAGTCAAAGCCTGGATCCGACGGGGATTGGAGACATTAAAACCATGTCTGAGTTAAATCGATATCAGAACCCAGAAGTGTTTGAAAAGCTGGCCATGGCTTATGCAGCAGGTACGCTGCACGGTCGCGCACGAAGGCGCTTTGAAACACTTAAAAACGAACATTTTTACCTTGAAGCGACGACCAACGCTTTTGAAAGTAAGTTTGGTAACCTTGTCGAGCTATTGCCTAGCGAAAAACCATCTGATCGAGTTTGGAAGAATATTGAATCGCAAATTCAAACACAAGACGCAGCTCAAGATACAAAGCAACGCGGCTGGTTTGGTTGGTTGAAGCCTGCCTACTCTGCCCTCGCCGCATCGGCGCTCGCGGTGACGATCGCTCTGTTTTTGGTCATCGCACCCGGTACCAGCGCGCCCATTGCCTATGCAGCCGTACTTGAAGACACTCAAAATAATCCCATTGCTGTCACAAGAATTACACCTGACCTGTCTGTATCGATAAAAATGGTCAAAGCAATACAGCTTGCAGACGGAACCGTGTTAAAGCTGTGGTGCCATCCTAAAAACGGCGGTAAACCCACAGAAATGGGGGTAGTGTCGCACACGGGTGAAACAACTATTACAATTAGCCCAGAAGAGTGGGAAAACATGAAAACAGTCGGTAAGCTTGAGATTAGTGCTGACTCATATGGATCAGCTCAGACATCTAAGCGTAGCATTTTATTAAAAGGCTACCTGAGCCCAATAACAGAAAAATAAACTTACAAACCTATGACTAAAATTTCAGGACTATGCCTACACCCATTACGTGCGGGCATTTTGCTTTTTAGCACACTATTGCTGATGGCTTGCACGACCATCGCAAACTCTAACTCCTTTAAATCCGGTATTACCCCACAAGGCTTTAAAGGCGATAGGCATATGAATATCAAGCTGCTTGGCACGCTTGGTATTAGCACGGCAAAAGTGACAGGGCTACCAGTAGTTGAACTGTCAGACCTTGCGTGGGATGCCGACGCTAAAAAGCTGTACGCCGTATCTGATAACGGCTATTTGTATACAATCAACCTAGTCACCCGCCAAGGTCAGTTAGTGCAAGCCAACTTTATCAAAGCGGTTCGCTTAAAAGGGGCGGATAAAAAACCACTACGCGGCGCTTTTAGCGATACAGAAGGCCTAACCATTAAGTATGCGCGTAACAATAATCCAAATGATGCTGAACTCATTATCTCGTTTGAAGGAAAAAGCCGAGCAGACCGCTACAGCACCTCAGGCGACTACCTTGGGACAATTACTTTGCCTAAAAAATTGCTCAATCGGCACAACTACCGCCACGGCAACAAAATGTTAGAAAGCGTTGCGCTACACCCTAAATACGGCGTACTGGTGGCCGCTGAGTTACCGCTCAAATCAAATAACGATAACACCCAAAGCATTTACTCACAGCATGGTAAAACATGGAACTTTCCGCGTTTAAATGCAGCAGAAAGCTCAATAACTGCCCTTGAAGTATTAAACAATGGCGATGTATTGGTGCTTGAACGAGCGTGGTCAGGCATCTTTAGCCCGCTAGTAATTAGTCTAAGGCAAGTGCAACTTAATCGGTGCAACAAGCAGAATCAGTGCGCAGTACGTGATCTGGCGATATTTAGCAGTGCGGCAGGTTGGAATATGGATAATTTTGAAGGCCTGACGCATCTACAAGGCAATCAATACCTGATGGTATCTGATGACAATAAAAGCCCAATTCAGCAGACATTGATGGTGATGTTTGAGATTTTGCCTTAGCCCATTTACTGTCAATCAATTATTAAAATAACTAGTGGGCGGTTGCTCTAGCAACTGCCCACAGACTGACGTTAGCCACACCTGCTTGTTTTAGCGCGCGTGCTAGCTCATTGCCCGTCGAACCGGTGGTGATGACATCATCAACAATAGCGACATGGCGGGGCAGCTCGATACCTGACTTTATAGCAAATGCACCGCTGAGGTTAGTCGCCCTATCTTCGCCCTTAACCAGCGTTTGCGCAGTGGTATTAACGACTCGCTTGACCCCCTTGAAGATAGGAATGTCAAGAACCCGACTGAGTTCACGAGCCAACTCCAACGCCTGATTAAACCCACGTTTTCGCAGTCGCGCACGATGCAAAGGCACAGGCAGTATTGCATCCACACCCCCAATTTCTTGTTGTGATAGGTGTTGAGCGAGCAGTGTGCCCAGTACTTTAGCGTGACTCAACTGATGACCAAATTTGAGCCGTTTAATTAGATAATCAACCGGCATTGAGTAGTGCAGCGCACAGATAGCAGAATCAAAAACGGGAGGCCCTATTTGACAGGGTAAGCAACGTGACTGCGTGCGATCTTCAAGTGGTAACGCGCAATGTTCACAGCTATGCAACAACCAAGGCAGATCTTGCTGACACGGTGTGCAAAGCGAGAGTAGATTATCACTGTCCGCTT
>ENA-ORXT01001650-ORXT01001650.1-marine-metagenome-genome-assembly--contig:-NODE-1650-length-29078-cov-35.870901_pt1 | contig 29078 bp, 15 predicted proteins | sample MGYA00237868_ERZ511482 | MGnify/ENA metagenome assembly ERZ511482 | reverse complement strand
TATGTCCAATATCCACGAGACACTCAAAGATGTATTCGGCTACAGCCAATTCCGAAAGAATCAAGAATCTGTAATCAATGATCTATTAGCAGGTAATGATTCCTTAGTGATAATGCCAACAGGTGGCGGTAAGTCCATATGTTATCAGTTGCCGGCAATTGTTAGTAATGGTATTGCACTAGTCGTATCACCATTAATAGCGTTAATGAATGATCAGGTATCGTCTTTACAGCAGTTAGGTGTAGAGGCTTATGCACTACATAGTAACATTCCAAGTGAAGAAAAAAATAGCATACATAAATCCATACAAGATAGAACGCTTAAGCTCCTATATGTCTCTCCAGAGAAGATAGTCTCTGATGGGTTTGTTAATTATTTGCAGAATTTAGATATCTCTCTAATCGCAATAGATGAGGCACATTGTGTATCCGTATGGGGGAATGACTTCCGTCCAGATTATGTCGCTTTAAAAGTTCTAAAAACAACATTCCCAAAAGCACCATTGATAGCACTGACAGCTACTGCGGATGCTGCCACTCAAAGCGATATCAAAAAGCAACTGGGTATAGCTTCTGCAGAAACTTACATTAGTAGCTTTGAGCGGAAGAATATATCTGTAGAAGCTCGGCCAGGACAGAAACGTATACAACAGATTATTAATTGGGTCACGCAGCGTAAAGGTAAAGCTGGGATTGTCTATTGTCTGAGCAGAAAGAACACAGAGACAGTATCCAAAAAATTAAGAGACCTCGGATATAATTCTGCATACTACCATGCAGGTATGGAAGGCATCGAGCGTCAGTTAGTACAGAAAAGATTCTCTGAAGATGATATAGATATAGTATGTGCTACGATTGCATTTGGGATGGGTATAGACAAGCCTAACATCAGGTGGGTCATACATTATTCCATGCCCAAGAATCTCGAAGCCTATTATCAAGAAATAGGCAGAGCTGGTCGCGATGGAGATCCAGCAGAAGCATTATTGTTTTTCAGCTGGGGAGATTTTCTGAATCTTCAAAAATTTATAGAAGAGAGCCCTAGTGCCGAGTCGTTCAAAGAAGTGCAGAGAGCAAAACTGGACCGTATGTGGACATATGCCAATAGCAGTAATTGTAGAACTAATATTGTTCTCAATTACTTCGGCGAGTATAAAAATGAGGCATGTGATCACTGTGACAATTGTCTCCATCCGCCAAAGTATATAGATGGAACCCAATATGCGCAGATGGCCATATCTGCGATTATAAGAACACATGAGACTCTAAATATAACATTACTGGTAGACCTACTCAGAGGCTCAGCCCGTCAGGAAGTCATTAGCAAAGGATTAGATAAAGTCAAAACCTTCGGCGCTGGTCGAATGGTGCCTTACGTCCACTGGATGCAATACATCACCCAGATGATTAATCAAGGAATTATTCAACTGGATTTTTCTGACAGATCTCGACTGAAGCTTACGCCATTATCCATGGCTATCCTAAAAGAAGGAAAAAAAGTGCAATTATCAGAGTATGAAAAAGTAGGAGAGAAAGCCAAGAAAAAAGTTGCAGTCACAAATGTAGAATATGACCTAAGCGATATGGATAAGCTGGTCTACAAGCGATTAAGGTTATGGAGGACAGAACTGGCAAAATCTAAGTCTGTACCATCTTTTGTCATTATGCATGATAAGACCCTAAAACAAATAGCAGCTGCGAAACCCAAGGATCTAGCTGAGTTGCTGACAGTAGATGGCATCGGTCAGAAAAAGAGTCAAGATTACGGTAAGGACATATTAGACATTATCAATAACTAAGACAATGAAAGAATACAACTATGGTATTGCCATACATGGAGGGGCAGGAACAATTCTCAGATCACTCATGACTGCAGAAAAAGAGCAGGCATATACGGCTGCGCTGAAGGAAGCGATAGAAGCGGGGTATCAAGTATTAGATAAGGGAGGTTCTGCTTTACAATCAGTGGAGCGAGCTATTATCTCATTAGAAAATTGTCCTTTATTTAATGCAGGCAAGGGTAGTGTATTTAATGCTCAGGGCAAGCACGAGATGGATGCCAGTATCATGGAAGGTGATACATTACTTGCAGGTGCTATCGCTGCGGTACCTGGAGTTAAGAATCCTATTGTACTTGCACATAAGGTGCTGACAGATTCTGATCATGTTTTGCTTGTAGGTGAAGGCGCATTACAATTCGGAAGACTACACGATATTTCTGAAGAGAAAGAAGAGTATTTCTTCAGTCAACATAGATATGACCAGTGGCAAAAAATTAAAAATACTGATAGTTTTCAATTAGATCACACAGAGAAGAAATCTAAGAACTTAGGTACTGTAGGTGCTGTAGTATTAGACAAATATGGTAATCTCGCAGCAGGCACTTCTACAGGTGGTATGACTAATAAGAAATACGGAAGGATAGGGGACTCTGCTCTGATAGGTGCTGGAACCTATGCTAATAATAAGACTTGTGCCATTTCATGTACAGGAAGTGGAGAGTATTTTATGAGAGGGGTGACGGCTTATGATATCTCTGCACTCATGGAATACAAAGGAATGACTTTAGAGGAAGCAGGTAATGAAGCTATTTTGCATACACTTACAGCATTAGGTGGTGATGGTGGCGTAATTTCTATAGATAGAACAGGCAATATCTCGATGCCGTTTAATTCTGAGGGCATGTATCGTGCATTCCAAAATAAATCACAACAAGAGATTAAGATCTATAAGTATTAGAAGTATAAATGATATGGACTACCCACCTGACTTTTTGACATCAGTGGCGCCTTTCTTCTTCAGGTATTCCATTATTTTATCTCGCTTGTCTCCCTGTATCATAATCTCTCCATTCTTCTGAGTACCACCCACACCACAGTAAGACTTAAGTTCTTTTTCCAGTTCTTTCATAAGAGCATTTGTCATTTCTAATCCTCTGATGATGGACACTGGTTTGCCACCTTTACCTTTTTTTATAAGGTGTATTCTTATGGAAGATTTCGAAATGAAATGATCTTTTTTTTGAGTCATAGTGTTATCCTTCTCTTCGGTTGCATTATCTGGATTTCCCATTTTTTTAAAATCATCCCAATTAAGCGAAATACCTTTCTCTTTTGCCATTTTAACTTCTGATATAATAGGATAAATGTAGATTATTTTGTGCTAATATGCTTTATCGTAAACCTAATAGTATTGTCACTAATAATTATAAGATGAGGTCTAATTAGCAACATTAAATTTCCGATTCCCAAAAGGTGTTCCATTATTATGATGGAGTATATAGATGCCATGAGTTAAATTAGTTATTGATAATCGTGTGTCTGAAAGGTATGTTGTTTGATTAACAACCTGTCCATTTAGAGTATAAATGACGGCTTCAGTCATTTTTGTTAATCTGTTTGTAATTTGGATATGACGCTCCTTGATTCTGATATCTATGTTGTCTGAGATATATCAGTATTAGCATTTTTAAGATCACATGATGGACCTAATGGTATATCTATTGTGCATTCTTCATCTTCTCCTATTATAAATACTAACTCATTAATTACATCATCTATATCTGAAGGCCCTAAGGCAATCGGGAGAACATCGTGGGTATATTCTCCATACATATTACCATTACCTCTTAAGGTCATCGGATTTTAAGACAGCCTTAAATCGTACTCGAAGTCATTTACATAATAGTAAACATCATCGATACACTCTGTCTGTCGTACTTTAGAAATCTTGACCAAAATTATAACTACCATAAAAAGTACCATTAACCCCTTATTTCAGAGCCTTGGTTACCAATCTTACTATAATCAAATGATATGTCAACCAAAAATATTCCTAATGAATTACACAAATGTGGCTCAGCGATCACATCTCTAATAGAGCAGTCTTAAGCTGATGAGCGACTTCCAATTGCAAAAGATATTAGGAATAAAAGTGTTAATAAAAGTGGCTTTTTCAAGTTAGATCTATTGAGTGTTTACCCATTCAATATACCCGTTGATATAGGCATTCGTTGCGTATGTCTATCATAATCATAGAAAAAGATCGAATTACTTAAATATTAAAAAAAATAGATATAACAACTAAGTATCTAAATACTAATCACATATACATTACTCAAAAAACTAATATGATTTCATATGAGTATTAGTCCTTATGTGAAGGTCTTTTTGGAATAAATCTTGGTCTTAGTACGACGATGTAAAAGGGTTTGGTGTATCAAAACCACAAATTCCTTTTTTGAGCATAAACGAATACACAAATATTTTAAGAATTATGATTAGACCATTTCTTACACAGTTCAACAAAAGTTACACAATGCTTTTAGCATTCATGCTGATAAGCTTCTGTACCTTACAGGCACAGGTTGCTTATAACTGTAGTTGTAATCCTGCATTAGACGACGATGTTGTAGAATTTAGGATTAGAATCACTGGCAGTGCAGCTGGAGAAGCATGGACACTTAGTAGTGCATCCAATTTGTTTCTTAGTCTGAATCCACTAACACCTATACCTGACGGTTATGTGGTGCAGCCTACTTCGAGTAATCCGAGCATCTATGAAATTACAGGTTTCGCTTATAATAATGTCATGCCCTATGTGCTGGTAACTGCACCTAACGGTATCACTACTGATGTCAATATGCTTACCTGCATGAGACCAGTAGCAGAAATTATTGTAGCAGGCGGTATAGAAATATGTGCAGGTGTTGATGTAGATCTTTCGCTTTCTGTTCTCAGCGGTAACATTGTCCCTACTTCTGTAAATGATACTACCATAGTGTTTACTGCTCTTGGGAGTGCAAGCCTTATGCAAAATGCTGATGGCACTGCTGTCGTATCCTATAATACTCAAGGAAGCTTCCTAATTCGAGTAGAAGGAACAAGCTTTTCTGGATGTGATTTTTCTGGCGAAATTGTGGTTAATGTAACTGATGCAGCTGAAGGTATGGCTATCACAGGGCCTTGTCTATTGTGCACAGGTGACGTAACAGATATATCTTACAGTGTAAGTAATCCAGATGGTAATGGAATTATTTGGGATGGTTTTCCTGATCCAGTAACATTTAATCCCTCGGTTATGGGTAGTACAATGACTGGAAGTGGATCCACTGTAGATGCTACTTTTCCAGCTACTGCTGGTACATATACATTAGTAGTATCTAATTCTGATCCTGCTGGTTGCGCAATTAATGGTGTAACTAAAGAAATAGAAATTGTCGATGTTATAGATACTGTCGGTATAATAGGAAGTAATTATTTGTGCTTAGATGAGACATCAGCTTATACTGTTGCATCACCAAGTAATTATTCTAATTTACAGTGGTCGATAAGTCCATCAGCAGGAACGACTATAGCTCCTACAGGTGGCGTATCTGATTTAATAGATCTTACTATTGCTAATGCAGGAACTTATACTCTTACAGTATCAGGTAATTCAGCAGATGGTTGCCTAATAGAATCTACTTTAGAGATAACTGCAGCAGATGATGCTTCGACATCTATAGCTTGTAATAATACTGTCAATATATCACTTAACAATGATTGTCTTCTGGAGTTAGATGCAGATGTAATTCTCGAGGGGGAGAATCTAAGTAGTGATGCTTATACACTTGAGATATATGATGAGACTGCTGATAGCATTCTCACAAGTAATATGATAACACAAGACCAGTTAGGTCATACATTTAGAGTAACAGTAATGCAGAGATGTGGTGGTAATTCATGTTGGGGTAATCTTGTCGTAGAAGACAAGTCCATTACGCCATTAGCACCATTCTGTTCTGATCAGCCTGCATTCTCTACGTGTTATAATTTTGATGATACAGATAATCCTCCTGGCTTCCCAGACTTCGATGCAGATGTAACAGTTACATACAGAGCATCTACTCAAGATTGGTTGTTGGAAGGATTTGATAATTGTAGTGATGCGGTACTTACTGTGACTGATGATAATACATCTACAGATGTATGTAGTGATCCTCAGACGATAGAAAGAACATTCGTAGCTACGGATATTAATAATGGCGCTACTTCAAGTTGTGTAGTAGACGTACAAGTAAGCTTAGTAGATAAGACATCTATCGTATGGCCACCTAATTATGATACTGGGTTAGATGCAGAAGGTGGAGATCCGACAGCAATGGATACTGATAACACATTCGGATCGCTAAACCCATGTAATACTGTAGGAAATCCTGCAGCGATGGATAACACACAATTATTCTGTGGGACACAATGGATAGCAGATGCTAATGGAAACCCAACACCCGAATGTACAGGAACTCCAACAGGATTGTTATGTACTAACCTACAATTAATAGGATATAAGGATGATGAAATTCCTATCTGCGGAGAATCTAAGAAGATATTAAGAAGATGGACAGTATGGGATGCATGTGCTAACGAAGATGTGATGTATACACAGATCATCACGATCATGGATACAGAGAAACCTCAGTGTTCTGCTCCACCAGAGACGCAAGCATTTACAGATTTACATGAATGTGGTGCTACTATATTTATAGATCCACCATTGATTACTGGTGAGTGTGAAGAAACGACTTACACAATAAGATATAAACTGAGAGATGACAGAGGATTGATTCCTTCTGAGTTTATTAGTGATGGTGTGGTTTTCGATACACAGGAGAATAAGTATAAGATTGTAGATCTTCCTTTCAGTTCTGATACAGTGTGGATTAACTATATCGTCAGAGATATCTGTGGTAATGAAAATGATGAGTGCTTTAATGAAATAGAGTTATTGGATAATGAGCAACCTATTCCTGCTTGTGATCTTAATAACTCAGTAACATTAAATGATAACGGTTGTGCATTTGCGACGCCAGGTACATTTGATGACAACAGTTGGGATAACTGTGGCATCTTCGAAAATGTCATACAGAAAATGGATGACAGATGTGACTGCCAGTTAGCAAGATATGATTACTTAGATTACTTAGGAGAACTTAATGGGCATTACTATTACCTCTCTAAGGAGAAAGTACATGGTGCAAGAGCATTCTACTTTGCTGATGCAATCGAAGGATATGTAGCCACTGTTAATAATGCTGCTGAAAACACTTGGATAAGAGATCAAGTCAATAGATTTCAAAATGATGAAGATTATATAATAGGATTAACTGGAACAGATGCAGGTACAGCGATTGATAATGCTTCTCTAAGATGGCAGAATGGTACGAGTACACATAGAAATTGGGCTGCCTTAGAGCCAAGAATAGATAAAAATATTAAGGCGATGGGCGATGTATACGTTTTTGTCAATGATGATGGAACATGGGATGCAGAGAGAAGAAATTTTCAAGAAGCTTACTATGTAATAGAGAGAAATGATAAATGTGGATGGTCGCAACAAGTTAAGTTCTGTTGTGAAGATGTAGGGAAAGAGACCATGGTTGCACTTAGAGTCATCGACAATTTCGGTAATCATAACCAATGTATGGTTAGAGTTACAGTAAGAGACTTCATAGCTCCAGAAATAACTTGTCCAGCAGACGTTACAATTGATTGTGATGATGATATAGCTGATGTAACTTCTCAGCCGACAACAAGTGATTTCTGTGGTGGCGTAACGGTGACTTCTGTAATAGGAGAGGACACCTTTGAATGTGGTGATGATTTTGTAAATATCAGCAGAACATTTACAGCCACTGACTTAGGAGGAAATACGAGTAGATGTACGCAAAATGTAAGAAAAGAAAATAGAGATCCATTTAATGAAAGTGACATTACATGGCCTAATGATCATACATTCACTAATAGTATATGTTCTCTTAGAGACTTAGATCCAGAAGATCTACCTAACAGAAGTCAGGAGCCTGTAATCAGAACTAATGAATGTAGTAGCATCGTATTTACTTTCGAAGACTTACTATTTACTATAGTAGATGGTGTATGTCAGAAGTTAGTTAGAACATGGACTGTGGTAGATTGGTGTCAGCCGACAAGAAGATTTACACATGACCAAGTCATTAAGCTTGTCAACGAAATAGGACCTCAGATCAGTAGTGCTTCATGCTCTACAATGACTGTAGACGATGGATTGCAAGTAAGTACATGTAATGTACAAGTAGATGGCATAGTTGCTACACTTGATGATGTAAGCAATAATTGTGGAGACGATGTACTATGGTCATACACTGTTATACTTAACGGTACGACAGGTACGCCTGATCGTACTGGTAATAGTAATGATGCAAGTGGTGTCTATCCTTATGGTCGTCATACAATTACATTTACAGTAGAAGATGAGTGTGGTAATATAGATGAGTGTACGAAGACTCTTATCGTATTAGATAATAAGCCACCGACACCATATTGCTTAAGTGAAGTTGTATTACCACTATCAGAAGATGGTACTGTAGAGATATGGGCATCAGACTTAGATCTTGGCAGTGGAGATGATTGTCCAGGAACTACTGTGACACCATCATTTGATTCGACAAGTATTGTCGCTAATCTGATTCTTGATTGTGATGATTTAGATCCAGGTAGCAATTTCGGTAATGTGACGGTAAGATTATATGTGCATGATGAGCAGGGTAATGTTGCTTTCTGTACGATATTGATAAAATTACAAGATAATAGAAACGTATGCGATAATGTCGGTACTGGATCGAGAGTTCTTATAGAAGGTCAGATAATGACGGAGGAATTTGAGATGGTAGACGAAGTAGAAGTATCTATTATGTCTAATGATCCTGGATTTCCACTGACGGATATGGCTGACATGGGTGACTATGCTTTCGGTGACTTAGATATGTTGCAAGATTATAGAGTCGATCCATTAAAGGATGATGATTATCTGAATGGTGTCAGTACACTGGATTTATTAGTTATACAAAGACACATATTAGGTTCTGCATATCTTGATTCACCATACAAAGTGATCGCAGCAGATATAGATAATTCTCAGTCAATCACTGCGATAGATCTGATAGAACTTAGGAAATTGATATTAGGAATATACGATGAGTTACCACTTAATAACTCATGGAGATTTGTGGATGCAGATCATACATTTACGGATGTATCTAATCCATTCCCATATCCTGAGAATATCACTATCCAGAATATCGTAACTGATATATCAGATGCCAACTTCATGGGTGTCAAAATCGGTGACGTCAATGGAACAGTCACAGCTAATGCACAGTCTACAGAGATAGATGCAAGAAGTGGTGCAGGTGTAGATATTGTTATACAAGAGACAGATACAGAAGCAGGTAACAAGAGATTACAATTTATAGCTGATCAAGACATTGAGTTAGCAGGTATGCAGTTTGCACTGGATATAACTGATAAGTCTCAAGAGATATTAGCAGTCATTCCTATGGCATTGCAGATATCTAATGATCATATCGCTTGGGATAGATTGAGTGAAGGTCAGATTGTATTAAGTTGGAATGATGTAACGACTTACAGCATACAAGAAGGGGAAGTATTATTCGAAATACTTGTGGCTTCTGATAGTAAGCAGACAGATGTCAGACTGATAGATAGTCCACTTAGAAGTGAGATATATACTATATCAGGAGATAGAATAGATGTACAAAATATTAATATTAATCAAGTGGGTAGAGATGCTAAGGACTTCAGTTTCTCAGTACACCAGAATGTACCTAATCCATTTAAAGATGAGTCGATTATAGAATTTGTGATTCCGACGGATGGTGCAGTAGAATTGACAATTACAGATCAGAGTGGAAGATTGCTTTATAAAGAGGCAAATACATTCGAAGCAGGTAAGAATAGAATTATTGTTCACGCAGATGCAATTAATAGCTCTGGTGTCTTATACTATCAGTTATCGACTGATGGCTATACAGCTACTAAGAAGATGATTGTATTACAATAAGCTTGCTAAGAAGATGATACAAATGAAGAACGAAATATTTACACAAACACAGACCAAAAATTACAACATGAAAATTAATAACATTATAGCTTCTACACTTAGATGGTGTATGTTATCTATCATGATGGTCTTCTCATGCTACAGCCTTAGTGCTCAGTGTGAGGATATAACTCTTGCATGTAACGGAGGAATTAATGTATCTATTAATGAGAACTGCTTTGCAGATATCACTGTAGACTTAATATTAGAGAATCCACCATTTGCAGACTTTCCAGAATCCCATGCGAATTATAATATTGTGGTTATGGATGAGCTTAGTGATACCATAGTGATGTCACCTACTTCTGGCGGAACAATAGGGCAGGAGTACATAGGCAGGCAGTTAGCTGTGTCTATAGAGCTTGTACCTTGCGGAATCAGTTGCTGGGGATTTGTCACAATAGAAGACAAAGTAGGACCTCAGTTTTCGGATTGTAATGGTGGTTTCTTGCCAGACGTGATATTGTCATGTGAGCAATTCGGAACATCCACTATTCCCACACCGATGCTTGGAAGCTTCTGTTCTGATGAGATTATTACATTTGATGATGATACGACAGCAGTTGCTTGTACTGGAGAATTTGCGATAGCTATCCTTAGAACTTATACTGCGACTGATGCTTCAGGTAATTCTACGATGTGTAGTCGAAACATATTCGTAGAGAAGGCAGACCTTACGGATATCGTATTTCCTGTTAATTATATAGACACATTGTCATCAGCGACATCATGTGATGAGGCAGATGACTTATCACCTGCTGTGACAGGATTTCCTACTGGAATTAATTGTCCTAATATCATGTATCTATTTAACGATATAGAGTATCCACAATGTGGAATACAGAGGAAGATGCTAAGAGACTGGTTTGTAATCGATTGGTGTACGGGTGAGTCTCGTACATATGGTCAGATTATCAAAGTCATAGATAACTTAGCACCTAGAAGCACTTGTCCTCCAGATACGTTAAGAGTACCACTTGATCCGTTAACCTGTACTGCATCTGCAGTTCTTAATCCCATGGCAATCACAGGGTTCGATCAGACAGGAGCAGTTGTATTCTTGGATGATTGTTCTCTACCTATAGAGATAGAAGTAGCTTTCTTACCTGCAATTGCGGGTACAGATCAGCCAGTAGATGGACCTTATCAGATTATAATGCCTAATCCAAGTGGATTATATGAGTTACCTGCAGTAGAGCAAGCAGCTTGGATAAGATATTGTTTTACTGACGCATGTGGTAATAGCAGTAAGATAGATCAGACGCCAGACGACCTAATGGATGCAGATAACACATGTTGTTTCTTTGAGATAACTACTACTGATAATAATCCACCGATCGCAATATGCGAAGGATTCACTAAGGTTCCATTGTTAGAAGGTGGAGAGACTGTCGTTCCAGCATCCAGCTTTGACGATACGAGTTTTGACCCATGTGGTGAGATTGCAAGATTTGAGGTTAAAAGAGAGCAGACAACTTGTCCAGGATATCCTACAGAGGATGATGAATTCGGGGAGTTCGTACACTTTTGTTGCGCTGACTTAGGTGATACGATTACTATAAGATTGAGAGTATTTGACACTGATGGTAATTTCTCAGAATGCTTAGGATTAGTATGTGTACAAGACCAAGGGTCTTCGACTGTGGCTTGTATGAGTCCAGCAGTTAATCTTGATTGTGACGAAGATTTCAGAGATAGAACACTGACAGGGACACCTACAGGTGGAAGTGATGAGTGTAATAACGGAATAAGAGTAGGTGATGATATGTTTACGTTTGCAGACTTTGATGAGTCTTGTGGCATAGGAACTATCGTACGTACAGTAAGAGTTACTGATCTTAATGGCGACTTAATTAAGACATGCTCGCAGAATATCATTTTTGATGAAGATGATAACCCAGCAATTCTTAGAGATGGAGATTATACTTTTCCTGCTGATTTTATGGCAGACTTGTGTTCAGCTACTTTTTCATTAGATCCTTCAGTGACAGGATTACCTACGACGACTAAGCAATTTGGATGTACTAATATTGCTATTTCTTACAAGGATAGTAACCCATTCACATCTAATGATGATGGAGTGTGTTACAAGATTCAGAGAACATGGACAGTCGTGGACTGGTGTAGATATGATCCTTCTAATCCTAGTCAGTTTTCTGATACAGGCGTACAAGAAATCGTAGTGAAAAATCAAAGTATACCTACAATTAACTGTCCAGCGACTATGATCATGGTAGATGCAGATGCAGGTATGTGTGAGGCACAAGTGGATATAACAGTAGATGTAAGCTCATCTTGTAACGGAGCGCTATCATCTACTTACAGTATAGATTTATTTGACGATGGTTCTGTTAATGATACAGGTACAGGATTAGCAATAAGTGGAGTATACCCCGTAGGTACACATAAGGTTACTTTCAGAGCTAATAATGCATGTGGCGCAGATGCAGCAAGTTGCATGGTTACATTCGTAGTGAAAGGAGACAAAGGACCTACGCCTATATGCTTAGCGAGTATAGTTCAGCCATTAGGCGATAATGGTACTATAGAAGTATGGGCAAGTGATTTTGACTTTAAGAGTGAGGGTGGATGCGAAGGAGATGATGATCTAATATTTTCTTTTATATCCCCTAATGAGCCAGGCTATCCTCAGACTAATATGACTTTTGATTGTGATGATGTGGTGAATGGTATTGCAACAACAATTCCGATTATCATATACATCATCGATGAGTCTGGTAATTTCTCATCTTGTTTCACTGAGATGATATTACAAGATACTAAAGATGTATGTCAAGATATGGGTGGGGCAAGAGCTATGATTGCAGGTATGGTAGCGACAGAATCGGGTGATGCTATGAGGAACCTCATGGTAGAAATGGTCAATATGACTATGCAAGAAAGTAACATGCAGATGACATCTTCTGTAGGAGACTTTGCGTTCTCAGAGCTTAACTATTACATGGATTATGCAATTGCTCCAGAGTCTGCAGACGATTACCTTAATGGCGTCTCGACTTTAGATATACTACATATCCAGAGACATATATTAGGTCAGCAAAAATTAGATTCTCCATATAAGATGATCGCTGGTGATATAGATAACTCTGCGTCAATAACAGCATTAGATCTTATAGAACTTAGAAAACTAATCCTGGGAATATATGATGTATTACCACAGAATGATTCTTGGGTATTTGTAGAGAAAGGACAAGGATTTATAGATGAGAATAATCCCTGGGATTACTCTACTCGGATAGATCTACACAGCTTATATCTTTCTGAAATGAGTGCAGACTTTGTAGCAGTTAAGGTCGGAGACGTCAATTCTACTGTAAATGTAAATACGCAAGACAACGCAGAAATAGAAAGTAGAAAGAATAATAAGATCTACATCAGTACAGATGATGTAACTTACAATGCTGGAGAACTGGTAGCCGTTCCTGTAAGAATGGATAAGGGTGATGACATCGCAGGTATACAATTTACCTTAGAGTTTGATACTGATAACTTATTGTTCGAAGGCATCGATAATGGAGCTATAGAAGTATTCGAAAGTAACTTTGCACTTCTTAATAACTATGATGGTGTTATCACTTTCAGTATAGATAATCCAGCTGGAATATCTCTTTCTAATAGTGATATCTTATTCACAGTATATTTTGAATCTAAGCAATCAGGTCAGTTATCTGAGAGAGTAGATATCAATTCTAATGTCACTCAAGCAGAAGCTTACACATTAGATTATGATGTCTTAGACTTAGAATTTGTAACAAGAGATAATGGTAAAGCTGGCAATGCACTAGAAGTGTTCCAGAATGAGCCTAACCCATTCAGTACACTGACTAATATCGCATTCTACATACCATCTAAGCAATCAGTGAATCTAACGATCTATGATGCTAATGGAAAAGTAGTCACGACAGAAACAAGAATATTCGAACAAGGCATTAGTGAATTCAGCGTAAAGTCTGAAGACTTAGATGGATCAGGAATATTACTATACAGAATAGAAAGTGAATCTTCAAGCATAACGAAGAAGATGATACTTGTAAGATAAAATGTGTTTTTTTGTGTTCGTAAAGCCGATTGTGATGGTTACAATCGGCTTTTTTTTGTGTGCCATGCATGCTATGTACCCGTTCGGCATAGTTTGAAGCCGAGCGCCGAGTTTAGGCAACTACGTCTTGTATATAATCAAGATTCAGTCTTGAATAATAAGCAGATTAGTAATAAGGATTATTATGAAAACGGAATTTTCATTTCTGTATATGACATAGGCGGCCTTGCAAAGGCTCTCCTACAGCCTATGCCAAACATCACTTTCGTTGTTCTTCCGATCGGCGTAGTTTGAAGCCGAGCGATGAGTATAGACAATTACGTCGTGTATATATTCAAGATTCCGTCTTGAATAATAACCAGATTAGATAATAAGGATTATGAAAACGGAATTTTCATTCTATTAATGACGTAGGCGGCCCCCACCCAAAAGGCTCCACTTCAGCCTACGCCTAACGGTGTGCCATGCATGCTATGTACCCCGTTCGGCGTAGTTTGAAGCCGAGCGCTGAGTTTAGGCAACTACGTCTTGTATATAATCAAGATTCAGTCTTGAATAATAAGCAGTTAAGAAAATCAGAATTATGAAAACGCAATTTTCATTTCTGTATATGACATAGGCGGCCTCGCAAAGACTCTCCTACAGCCTATGCCAAACATCACTTTCGTTGTTCTTCAGCCTCCGCCTAATATTAGTTTTATTGTTCGTATTAGCCTTAAAATCAAGCTATTAATTCTTGAAGAATATTTATATTTACATATGTCTACAGGATATCAAATCGATAATCAAACTGCACTTTATTTTCTGACATTTACAGTTGTAGAATGGGTGGATATATTTACACGAAAACTGTATGTAGATATATTGCTTGAGAGTTTTACATATTGTAGAGAGAATAAAGGACTGCAGTTATATGCCTATGTTGTCATGTCTAATCATGTGCATGTGATAGTGAAAGCAGAGAATAACAATCTGTCAGACGTAGTCAGGGATTTTAAGCGCTATACGGCAACTAAAATTTTGAAAGCTGTAGAAGAAAATAAGTATGAAAGTAGAAAAGTATGGATGCTTAAGCAATTTGAGTTTGCCGCTAATAAACATCGGAGAAATAGTAAGTTCCAATTCTGGCAACACGACAATCATGCCATTGAATTAGAAAGCCACAAATTTGTCATGCAGAAGTTGGCTTATATTCATGAGAATCCTATTAGGGCTGGTTTTGTAGAACATGCTTGTGATTGGATGTACAGCAGTCAAAGAAATTACGATGATTTATTTGCGATAATCGAAATTGATAAGTTAGACCTTTAAAACTTCTCGTTCGGCGTAGTTTGAAGCCGAGCGCTAAGTAGAGGCAACTACGTCGTTTATATATTCAAGAATCCGTCTTGAATATTAAGCAGATTAGATAATAAGGATTATGAAAACGGAATTTTCATTCTATTAATGACGTAGGCGGCCCCCACCCAAAAGGCTCCACTTCAGCCTACGCCTAACGGTGTAGCCTATACCCGTTCGGCGTAGTTTGTAGCCGAGCGCTGAGTAGAGGCAACTACGTCGTGCATTTTTTCAAGATTCCGTCTTGAATAGTAAGCAGTTAAGAATAATGAAAACGGAATTTTCATATCTAAACATGACGTAGGCGGCCCATCCAAAAGGCTCCACTTCAGCTTTCGCCTAAAAGTGTAGGTTAAACCCGTTCGGCGAGTTTGTAGCCGAGCAATGAGCAGAGGCAACTACGTCGTGCATTTATTCAAGATTCCGTCTTGAATACTGAGCAGTTCAGATAATAAGAAATGAAAACGGAATTTTCATATCTAAACATGACGTAGGCGGCCCTCGCAAAGGCCCATCTTCAGCCTACGCCTAACGTGTAGCCTATACTCGTTCGGCGTAGTTTGTAGCCGATCGCTGAGTAGAGGCAACTACGTCGTGTATATATTCAAGATTCCGTCTTGAATAATAAGCAGTTAAGGATTATGAAAACGGAATTTTCATATCTAAACATGACGTAGGCGGCCCACCCAAAAGGCTCCACTTCAGCCTACGCCAAACAGTGTAGGTTAAACCCGTTCGGCGTAGTTTGTAGCCGAGCGCTGAGTAGAGGCAACTACGTCGTGTATATATTCAAGATTCCGTCTTGAATAATAAGCAATTCAGATAATAAGGAAAATGAAAACGAAAATTTCATTTTATTAATGACGTAAGCTGTCCTCGCAAAGGCCCATCTTCAGCCTACGCCTAACAACATGGTGTAGTCTAAGAGCTATCTCGTACTGCTGACCTTGTTTGTCGTACTATGAAGCGGAGCATAGAGCTATGGCTTCTTCGTTACATGTATGTTCAAGATTCATTCTTTAATAATAGGCATTTTGAGCCCTTAGTGGTCATGGCCATGGTCACGGTCTTCCGACTTCCCATCCGTTGCATCCATTCTAAGTAGTTTAGGACCAAGTAACATGTTAATCTCGATATCCTCAGGGATCTATATCAAAGACAACTACGTCGCATGCCTCCGATGTCAAACTACGTCTTAATAAACTTACTCATATACTCAGTGCCTTGTGTACTCTTATAATGTATTAAGTATACACCTGAACATATATCTGATACATCGATATTAGATTCTGAAGCAGAAATTCTTTTTGCCATAATGTTCTTACCGTACATATCTATCACAGTAAGAATGCCTTCCATTGATTCTTCTGATTTGATTTTGAGAACATCATCTACAGGGTTAGGGTATAGTACCAGAGTTGGATTATTATGTAACAGATGATCTGTACTCGATAAGGGCGGTCTATATTCTACATTTGTGATTATTATCTCATCGTTAATGCTCCCTATATCTATATATTGGCCAGCAGAATTTATGGCTTTTACATTATAGAACTTTACCTTGACGGTATCTCTGCCATCTGGATTATTGGTGGTAAGATCTGGTTTAATAATATAATTATGATTTAAAATTTTGAATCCTACCCCTTGATCTATTCCATTGTAGTTACTTAAGATAATAGGCCCGGAGTCATCAATTAGATTATAGCCATTTTCTATTGTATTATAATGTTCAATGGCTTTATGGTATTGGAATACATTATCTTCATCAACCCATATTCTACTGCCAAAACTTTCTATAATATTAGTATCTAACTGCATTTCAAAACTCAGACCGTGAATCGGTTCTTCTAGCAAAACGCCTTCTTCTCCCAAAAAAACGTCTAGGGTAAACAAGCGAACAAGTAAGTTAGCTGTATCAAAATCTACAAATTCTTTGTCCATTCTTACTGTAAGATTTACATCTCCTTCTGTTGTTAACTCTTCATTTTCTATCTCATAATTAGAATGGCTTCTTCCATAATTATTGGTGGTGTAATAGAAGTCACTATACTCTATGATGCCATCACCATTTACATCGGCATATTTAGCATTTACGTCTGCAATGCTCAGCGACGGATCCCAGTCATCAGAAGTGAAGGCATTCCATCGTATAGATTCGTACTCACGTGATGGACCTTGTAATCTACCTCTACCAGCATATACGCCACTTATAATTATGTCTTCTCCTCCTACCAGATTGTCACCATTTATATCTCCTGGCCAGACACAACTCTCTGCACAGGGAGAGATATTGCAGTCTAATCTACCATTGATTGCGTCGTTATACTCTTTCCTTAGATTATCAATAATATCTGGATATAACTCAAACATGCTCTCGTCTTCGTATCTTGTACTATATGAGATATGATCTGCGAAATCTATAATGCCTTCCTGACCTGGTGTGAGAATTGTATCCTCGATTTTTGTAACAGCTCTTACATCAGTAAAATGTACACTATCCGTCAGCATAGACCAACCGTTCTCGTCATTAGGAAAGTCAGGGTAAGCTATATTAGTAGGTGTCCCCGTACCAGTTGTATCGTATCCAGAGCCACCATAAGTGAGGGGTCTACCATCTATCCATTTGGAATCTAATAAGTAATAATATTGTATTGTACTTCGGGGGTCAGTTGTCTGGGGTATATTATTTCCTATGTTAGGATTGAAAAAGGGTTGGAATGACTTTATATCATGACTGAGTATAACACTCGATTTTATAGCGTAGGCAGAGCCTAATGCTTGATCAGTTGGGTCGCAAAATAGTCTATCAGAATCTGGTGCATAAGTATATGTTGCATTCAGTTCCTCCGAGCATCCAATCAAATTATTGAATGCACAGCCAAGATAGCCATCTTCCCATAAGCCTATTTTGAAGTTGTTGTAGGTTTTGTCTCCTTTATAAATATACTTGACTCTATGGAAGATTGATTTATCCAGTTCAGTTGTGCTTGGGCATTGTGTGAGGTACTTGGTCAAATGTGTCTCCATGACAATGCGTTGTCCTCTAGATAGAGAATGAGGGACATTATCATTATATACAGAAAAATTAAATGTGTATGCGGAAAATTCAGGCTGTTCCTGTAGCGCTATCGGATAGTCACCATCTAATGGGTCATAATCACCATCAGAATTAAAATCGAAGAATGGTGCCATATCATAATCGATCGCAAATTTTCCATTATGTGGATTGTTCTTTGCCGGCCATTGCAATATGTCTAATGGAATATCAGATTCTCTAAGTTGGCTAATACTAAAGAGTTCTTTTAACTCGATAATATCTTGTTCTAATATAGTCCATATTCTGTTGTAGAAAGTGCAGAAGGCTTCTTGATCTGTAGAATCTACCTCTACAATAGGACCTACCTGATGATCGGTAGATCTTGTATGGTCATATGTAGATATTGCAATACTCAAATTACCTAAGGTATCATAGCCGCCCATCCATAGCCCGCGAGATGTGTACGAATTAAAGATCGGAATAACTGGATGTACGTAGTATGCATCATTTATATCACTAAACGAAGATATCGCCCCACCTGCTCTGGTGTAAGTGATACGATGATCATTTATTAATTCACTGAATGCATCATTGTCAGGAAGTTCACATTGCGAATGTAGTTGTACAGAAAAAAGGAGTAGAAAAAGTACGGAGATAGTATAGTTAGTTTTCACAGCGTAATTTTTATACAACCTATGAAAAACTATATATTGTAAATTTGAATACTATTAAATTTGTCTTGAAAAACTACTATATGAATATTGAAAACCAGTAATTCGAATCGAAATGTCTTGGTAGGTCACCATGACTTGAATCATTAAGTAGACCTGTAATGCTTAAGGGTAGGTACGATCTATGTGATAGTTACTTCTCACTTTTCCCAAAAATAATTTTAGCAGAATCTTCTATAAGTACCTTACTGATGTCAATTTCTTTTGTCAACTGTACCATAGTTCTGTCACTCATAATTCCTGATATTTTTTCTACTTTATCTAAGGTGAGAGAACTGGATCCATCTAAGTGAATCTCTATTTCTTTCATTTTCATATCAGCACTTATTATTGAAGAGCTGTTTCGGGCATTCACTTTTACATGATCACTTTCACCTGACAGCTGTGCTTGCGCTTTAGTTTTTAGGTCTATGCTTAATTCATTGCAAACTATAGTGGCTGTACAACTACTATAATCAGAAAGAGACAAATTGATACTATTAATCGATAGAGTATCTGAAGATGAAATAACAGAAGATTTATCTGCAGCGATAGTAAGGGTCTGTTTGTTTGCGACTCCGATGTTTATGGTTAATACTTCTTTGATGTAATCGTAATTCTCTTTGTCCGTATTCCTATCGGATGTTTCACGCTTTATATATTTAGGGATTTCGAATATATTAGAGTCATCAGTCAGGGTTAACTCATTGACTATATACGAAGGACCTTCTATTGTAATTAAATTAGAGTTAGGATTAAGGATGTAATTATGATGATGAGATAGTTTTAGAATCTGACCGCTATAAGAACCTATGTCTTTATATATAATACTCTTATCCTGATCACTGTACCTGATCTCATGTGCTCCGTTACTATTCTGTAATTCTGATCTTGGGATGATGGCATTCTTTGCAGTACTTAAGAATGCTATCATTCCTAAGAAAAGAACAGTGATTCCGATTAATATTAATTTGTTAGAAGTTTTCATGTATATTTTTTGATATTAAAGTTAGTAAGCCCACATCATAAATCCGATAAGGTTATTAGATAGAAACCAGAAAGCAATAATACAAAGCGAGATGGCAGATAGTCGATAGTACCACCTGAAAAAGAAATTATTGCCACTCCCTTTAAGTGTTTTGATCAATGATAAAATAGAACATAATAAAAAGACTACAGAGCTAAGGCACAGTATTACGCTTCCTATATTAATGGTTTCTGGAACTTCATATAATTCTGTAGTTAAGATAAAGCTAATAATCATGATTACAAATGAAAGTGAAGCGAGCCAAAGTATCGTTCGATTTTTTCTTGGTTTTTGATCTTTTTTTAATTTTAAAATTAACCACCCAAAAATTCCAATTAGAAAATTTGATAGTACTATAAGTATGGAAAAAACCAGAATACAAACCTTAGTTAACTCTTTGGCTTGACTTCCCTTTTCGTAGTACTCATTACCTAGCCATAGAATGGGTGTATTGTTTTCATTCTCTATAAGCGATACTAAAGGTAGGTTCTCCGTACGCCTATAATAATGACTATTGCCTTTGTGAATTAGTGAATCACGTACTGCTCCAGTAAAATCTTTGACTAGCAATTTGTCATTTTCAAATTCTATAACATGAGCTGTTGAAGGCTTTTGAAGGAAGTACATTGTTTGTACTCGAGGACTTTTAAAATTATAGTACCCGGTATATTTCTTTTTCACTTCATCTGGTATAGGTATTATGTCAGAATTATCATACTCGTTTTTTCCTAAATAAAATCTTAGAATTTCATTTAAAACTTTCCAGATTTTTCCTTGAATATTAATCGATACTGCAAGTCCAAGATCTGCTTCTTGTGAATATAAGTACATAGAAGAAAAACCATCTATACCACCATCATGACCATGAAATAAATAATTATTTGACCATATTTTCGCATTCGCTAATCCGTACCCTCCTTTATGTCCATTCTTTGCGGCAATAGTGGTTTGAGGATTTTCCATTCTATCTAATAATTCCGGCTCTATGATAATATTATTGCTCTCCACTGTTTTTCTATTCAGCATATATCTTAAGAATAGAGCCATATCTTGAGCATTAGAACAAAGATCACCTGCAGCTCCACCAAGAATTGACTTAAAGCTTATTGGATTTAATTGCCCACCTTCTCTTATATAACCTTGTGCAATTAGCAATTCAGGATTATTTTTAAATAGAAATTCTGAGTCTCCCATTCCTATGGGGTTTAAGATTTCCTCCTTTAGATATTGTGAGTAAGGCTGATTGGTGATTTTTTCCATTAGGTGTCCAGCTAATACATATCCTGGGTTAGAGTAAGCCCAACGTTCACCAGGCTTCCAGCGAGTATAAAGAGATTTTCTATGGGAGTGTACTAGATCTCGTCCACTGGGTGCTTGATCATATCTGTTATTGTTATTTCGAGCATGATTATGCATCTCATCAAAACCCGCTGTGTGTTCTAGTATTTGCTCTACAGTTATTGGATGTTTATCTTTCCATGGATTGGGAAAATTTAGAGTATTGTCTATTTCATCGATAGTCGTATTAACACTGACTTTACCTTTTGATACTAGATGTAAGAACCCGAGAGCAGTAATTGATTTTGTAATAGAGCCTATTCTAAACAAATGCTTATCAGTAACTTCTTCTTTGTTAGCTATATTAGCATAACCGACACCTCCCTGGTAGATAGTGGAGTCCGATCTTACAATACTGATCATAGCTCCAGGTATGTTATGCTTTTCTATGATTGAGTCTAATCTCGAAAGTAATATATCGATGTCCCTTTGACCAAAAGAAAAATTATTAACTAAAACGGATAATATAAATAGAATTAGATATTTCAGGTTATTCATTTATACAGTGATTATTTAATTGCTGATTTTAATGATAATTAATTTTTTGAATATCTCTTATAAAGTTTTTCAACTTCCGAGAATTCGATATTTAATAATTCCATTTTCTTAAATAATTCTGGAAGTTCCGTTTTGACAAATAGGTCTTTCTCAATTTTGTTTATCATCTTAGGTGCTTCTGTTGCTACAAAAAATCCAATTCCTCTTTTGTTATAGATTATTCCTTTTTCAGTCAGGTAGGTGTACGTTCTCATAATTGTATTTGGATTGACTTCTATCATGGCTGCCATTTCTCTGACTGAAGCAATCTTCTCATCTACGGGCCATAAGCCTGTAAGAATCTTTTCTGATACCAGATCTGCAATCTGCAGATATATGGTTTGATTTTTTTTAAACTCCATTTAGATTTGCTTTTCCTTCATTTTATAATAAGTAATAAGCCATAGGTATGGTACTGCAACTAATGTAAGTAGATAGGGCAATCGACCCAGCCACAACTCAGCACCATCGATAAAGTCGGAAGATAAGGTGATATCTTTCATGTTAGCTGGTGTTATTGATATGCTATAAGAATCTATATATTCTCTGAAAATTATTCTGGCACTAATAACAACTATGAGATTTGCTATAATAGTTATGAATAGTATTAATGTAATAATCTTAGGGATCTTATATTTTTTAAATACGATACTGGATAGAAAAGTGACAGCATGCACGATCATATAGATATTAAGGATGTACATATAGTATTTTGACTTAAGTTCAGATAGAGGTACATACACCACATTTAATATATTTCCTAAGAATCGACTATAGAAAAGATAGGAGATTATAAATATTACTGATATATATAGAATGTAGAGTGGGAGAGTGTATAACCATTTCACAAATATTTTCTCGAGGTTACTGGTCGGCTCCGCTAAGAATTGAGTATGCTTCTGGTCATTCTTATTCTCATGATATATAGATGCAGTAAATATAAATCCACAAAGAATAATAAGTACTCCATAGACTATTTCTCCGGCGTCTGGAGGAACCTGATTGCTGCTGTTATCTCCATCTGATGTGATAAACATCATAAACCCTGCTATTACAAATAATGAAATGGAACTTATAATAATAAGTTTTCGATGGATGATCAGATCTCTTTTAATCATCATAGATATTCTATTGATGCTTGTATTCATAATTGGCGCTTAGAATTGTTTTGTAATTAAGTCTTTGTCAGTAGTAAGTGCATTAAATAATACTTCCAGTTCTACTTCCGATGGCTCTAACTGGTCATTGGGTAATACATGTATATATGCCCCACTTGTCATTTCAGTATAGAGACACCGTGTATCTTTTTCTGGAGATAAGGACTTTCGGAATAGTAATTTGTCTTCTATGGCAGTTACATCCTTATTGAATATTATTTGCCCTTCGTCTATGACAATTACTGTCTCTAATAGATTGCCAAGGTCTCTTATCTGGTGGGTAGATATTATCACCATCTGATGTTCGCTATAGCCTGTCGCCATAATTTTTCTAAACTGACTTTTAGAAGGTATATCTAATCCGTTAGTCGGTTCATCTAATAGCAGATACTTTGCGTTTGTAGCTAATGCAAATGCTATAGAGACTTTTTTCTTTTGACCTAAGGATAATTGATTAAGCTTTTTCTTTTCTGATAATTGGAAAGCTTCTACAATGTCATAGAACTTCTTTCTATCAAATTTTGGATAGAATCCACCATACAGGTTTACGTAAGTATCCACTTGTATAGCGGGTAATATATAATCCTCAGTCAAGAAGAATATGGACTGCAACATTTGTGCTTTCCTAAGAACTGAGTGATAATCATTAACATAGATGTCTCCCAATTTAGGAAATAGGACACCGTTTATCAGTTTGAGCAACGTAGATTTTCCAGTTCCATTTTTTCCCAGTAATCCATATATCTTCCCTGGATGCAGTTCTAATTCTAAGTTTTCAAAAAGCTTTTGTTGTTTGTTGTATGAGAATGTAAGGTCTGATATTTTGATCATTTGTTTACTGTATTAGTATAATAGTACAGTAAACATAAATCAAATTATTTAGATATTCAAGTATATGTGAGAATATAATTGTGATTGCATATCAGCTTAATCATAGTTGTATTACTAAAACTATAACAGTTATACGCAATCTATTAGATAGAAGAGCTAACTCAGTTAATACTTAATGTGATAATTAATAAGCTTATCTATGCTGATCGATAAGTATAGTATTGCCATCAGGATCTTGTATCATTATGTTAGCAGGTCCATTGCTATCAGCTGCTATGACGGGGTCTATTTTGATACCATCAGAAAGTAATGACTTTTGGATGTCTCTGACATCTTGGAAGACTTCTGTGTTCTGAGCATTCTGATCCCAGCCAGGATTGAAGGTGATTATATTTTCTGGAAACATTCCTTGAAATAATCCGATTAGTGTATTTTCATTTTTCATGATGAGATAATTCTTTTCCATATTTCCTGCAAATTTGGAGAAGCCTAACTTTTCGTAGAAAGCTTTAGAGATGGCAAGATCTTTAACCGATAGACTAATTGAAAAGGCACCTAATTTCATGATATTTTTGTTTGCTGATTCTCAAGATAATGAAAATATCATTACTATCATTTAGCTTTTTTATTTTCAATTAGGGCTCTTATTTATAATAAGAATATATGATTGTTAGACTTTTTTATTTTGTTAACTTGTTCTCATTATGACAACTATAGCATTGATATCAGATACACATAGTTTTTTGGGAGATGATGTGATAGAACATTTGCAAGATGTAGATGAGATATGGCACGGTGGAGATATCGGCAACCCTAAGATTATAGATACATTAGAGGCTATTAAGCCTTTGCGTGTGGTATATGGTAACATAGATGGTCAGGAGATAAGAAAAGATTTTCCGCTTAATGATGAGTGGATCTGTGATGGGGTCAAGGTATTCATGACACATATCGGCGGTTATCCTGGCAGATATACGAAACGTGTCTATCACTTGCTTAAAGTAGCACAACCTGACTTATATATCTGCGGTCATTCCCACATCTGCAAAGTAATGAGAGATCCTGCGATGAACCTCATACATATGAATCCTGGTGCTTGCGGGCACGAGGGCTTCCACCATCTAAGAACTATGCTTTTGTTCGATTGTAATGATGGTAAGATAGAGAATCTTAGGGTCGTAGAGTTAGGTCCAAGGGGTCAAAAAACTGGATGACCTTTTAGAGTTATACTATTCCAATTGATTTCGTATTTATCAATTATTTTGAGAGTCGTTTGAGAGTCGTTTGAGAGTCGTTTGAGGTTCTTTGATTCTTGGAAGCACTATAATTTCTACCTTCGTATACAGTCTTATAATACAGTCTATATCTGATATTCAGAGAAACAGATTGCAATATGTCTTGACATTAGATCCTCAGACATTTTTTTTGTGAAAATTATGCACAATAATTCAGATAATAATTTTTGCGGCTGAGTTATAAGTTTAGAATTTATTTTCGTAGACTGCAATATGTTTAATGATTGTTAGACCTACTCCCTCTCAGTTTTGTATACGGCAGGTTCTGGCAACCCAAACTTATATGAAAAAATAACTGCTATGAAAATCAAAACCTCTATGAAAATGGCTAAATGCTTTCTCTCTTTTCTCATTTTATTATTTACAACGATTACAGTCACTTACGCTCAGAGAACCATAACTGGTATAGTGATTTCTTCAGAGGACGAGTCATCTCTGCCTGGTGCATCCATCTTAGAAGTAGGCACCTCTAATGGGACTGCCACTGACTTAGATGGTCGATTCTCGCTGACTGTGAGTAGTGATGATTCATTATTAGAGGTATCTTTTCTTGGCTATAGGACTGAGGAGATTCCGATCACAGAGAATGATATCACGATTTTTCTGAGAGAGGATGCTAATAGCCTGGACGAGGTCATCATAGTCGGGTATGGCACTCAGAAGAAGAGCGATCTAATCTCTGCTGTAGCCAAGACAGACTTAACTAAGGCTGTGCTTACACCGACTTCTGATGTTACAGAAATGCTTAGAGGCAGAATCTCAGGATTGCAAGTAGACGTAGGTGGAGGATCACTCAGGCCTGGTGGAACTTCTGAGTTGATCTTTAGAGGACGTAGCTCGATCGAAGGTAATACAGGCGGGATATATGTGGTAGACGGTGTCGTTAGAGACGGAGGTATAGAGGATATTAATCCTGATGATATAGAATCTATAGAATTTCTCAAAGACGCTTCAGCGCAGGCTATATACGGATCACGTGCAGTGAATGGGGTAGTGCTCGTCACCACAAAGCGTGGTAAGGCAGATGAGCTGAGTGTATCTTATCACGGCTTCTACACGACGAAGTCGATAGAACGAAATTTCGATGTATACAGTGGTCAGGAATTTGCACAGCTCAGAAGGGAAGCACTTAGGTCTAATGACGCAAATGATGAGTATCCTAATGATGAGGATATCTTCTCAGAGGTAGAATTAGAATCTATTGCTAATAACCGATTTGTTGATTGGGAGGAAGTGTTACTTAGTTCTGGAAATGTGAATAGTCAAACATTTAGTCTCAATGGTGGGTCAGAGAAAACTAAAGTCTACGCTAGTTTTAATTACTTCAAAGAAAATGGAATTATTCCGACTTCCAGTTACGAACGTAAAAACCTAAGACTAAATGTAGATCAATCCATCAGCGATAGAATGAATGTCAGGTTTGATGTCAATCTACTCAATGATGATATCGAAAGAGCTGCAAATGTAAATGTAATCACATTCTCTCCACTGGGACGTGCCTTTGATGATGATGGCAATGTCATCAGATTCCCGAGCGGTGAAGAATTAAGTGCAACAAGTCCTATTTGGAATCTTAATGAGTCTGATGATGATGAGATAGGAAATGATTTTGTTATAAATGTCATACCTACATATCAGATAACAGATGATCTAAAGTATCAACTTACACTATCAGGCACACGTAAGACTTCCGAGCGTGCAAGATACCAGTCATCTCTCAGTTCTGCTGGAGATACAGATAATGGGATAGGGCGAATAGATAATAGATTGAGTGAGGCATTTTTTATAGAAAACATATTATCATACGATACGCAATTAAATGCAAATAATGGTTTTAATCTGACATTGGTACAGGCGATAGATGAGAATAAATTCTCAAGAACTTTTACAGATGCAAGAGGCTTTATCAATGAGACTCTTGGTTACGATGGGATAACTAATGCCATTGGTAATGTGACCGTCACCAGAGATAAGACGAAGATTCGTACTGCTTCATTTATGGGTAGGGCAAGATATAACTTGGCAGAGAAATATCTTTTCACAGCAACCATGAGAGCAGATGGTTCTTCTTTTTTTACTGAAGAGAATCGTTGGGGATATTTTCCATCGGCTGCATTAGCATGGAAAGTTAAAGAAGAAACATTTCTAAAAAATTCTAATTTTGTAAACGACTTAAAAGTAAGACTAGGTTATGGACAAACAGGACAACAAGATATTTCTGGAGCTGTTGGTTTTTTTCCATCGATTCCTGTTTTTCAAATTGGATCTCCTAATAGTCAATTTATTCAAGGTGTAACTTTGTATAATGCAAAAGAATTTAACCCGAATCTTACTTGGGAAAAAACTACTACTTACAACTTAGGCTTAGATTTCGACTTCTTTAAAAATAATATAATTAGTGGTTCTTTCGATATTTTTAAAAGAAAAACAACAGATTTATTAGTTGTAACAAATGTCCCTCCAGGGCAAGCCTTAAGCGATAGACTAATACAAAATGTTGGTGAAACAGAAAGTAAAGGTTTTGAATTAGGTTTAAATTTAAGACCAATAGAAAATGATAATTTTTCATTATCCTTAAATGGTAACATATCATATAATAAAAATGAAGTTACTGACTTGAAAGGTATAGAACAAATACCAGCAGGTGGAGGATTACCAATAGGTACTGGTAATTTTTTATTAAGACATGCAGTTGGAGAGCAAGCTGGTTCTGCTTGGGTTCTTAAACAAGTATATGATACAGACGGAAATCCTATTTTAGGTTCTTTTGTAGATTTAAATGGAGATAATTTAATTACTGAAGAAGATAGATATTATAGAGCCATACAACCTAATTGGACATTTGGTTTTGGATTGAATACAAATTATAAAAACTGGGATTTAAGCGCAAGTTTTAGAGGACAATTAGATGGAGAGATTTATAACTCAAGACGTCTAACAGCAGGAGTTATCGAAAATATTTTACCTTTAGATGAACAATCGCTTAACAATACTTTAGATTTTTACGCTGGTGAGGCTAATTTAGCATTTAATGAGATTAGAGATCCAGTACAGTATTCAGATTACTTTTTGGAAAAAGCATCTTTTTTAAGATGTGAAAATATAGTATTAGGCTATACCTTAGACAGTAAAACATTTAAAAACGCAACAGTTAAATTATATGGAGCAGTAAATAATCCTTTTATATTAACTAATTATAGTGGGCAAGATCCTGAAAATTTTGGAGGTATTGACACAAACTTCTATCCTAGAGCTACTATATATAATGTAGGTGTTAACATTGATTTTTAAAAAAATTGAACTATGAAAAATAATATTTTAAAATTCGTATTAGGTCTCAGTATTTTGCTTTTTGCAGGTTGTACTGATGATTTAAATACTAAACCGAAAGTAGAACTTTCGTTAGAAGAGCTATTAGCTCAAGACCCAAATGCTGTAGAAGGCATTTTATCAAGACTTTACGCATCGTTTGCCCTTTCTGGGGCAGATGGACCTGGAAGTTCAGATATTAGTGACGATGCAGGTGAGTCTCCTTTTTTAAGAGGAATTATAAATTTACAAGATTTTACTTCAGATTCTATGAAGAATCGTTGGGGAGATAATGGGCTTGACCAATTAACTACTACATCAGATTGGACTTCAGAAAACAAGTTTTTTAGGTATATGTACAACAGAATTTTCTTTACAATACCACAATGTAATAACCTACTCTCTATTTTAAAAAATGTAGATGTTAACAATAAAGAACAAATTGTTGCAGAAGTTAGGTTTATTAGATCTCTAGCTTATTATTATTTAATAGATGTATTTGGAAAAGGTGTTTTAGCA
>ENA-ORXT01001648-ORXT01001648.1-marine-metagenome-genome-assembly--contig:-NODE-1648-length-29093-cov-24.718259_pt1 | contig 29093 bp, 32 predicted proteins | sample MGYA00237868_ERZ511482 | MGnify/ENA metagenome assembly ERZ511482 | reverse complement strand
CATGACTGCGAGTGTTTCGAAACGGGTTCGGGCACAGCGTTGTGAATCGAACAGCCACCAGTACGCCTCCTGCGTCGGCGACACGTACGGCTCAGCGATACTGCGCTTCTTCCCTGCATCCTCAGACGGCAAGGGTGCCCCGTCGTATTCGCGGGCGAACGCCCGGCAGTAGGACACGAAGTTGCTGACCGACCCGTCTGACTTCCCGGCATCACGAAGTTCGGCGGCGACACGCTGGATGTTCGACTCGGCAAACAACGTCATAAAGTCGCCCGGCACCACCAAAGGCGAGTAGGCGCAGAGTTGAGCGAGTGAACCGAGCATTGCCGGGGCAACGGCTGCTCCGATCTTCCCGAACGCCCGGAACACGTCACGGCAGTAGAAGTCCCACTTGTCGTAACCAGCAGCGACGAACGGGTCCTGCGGCTTGAACCCAAGCACCCGTTTCTTCCACGCATCCGAATCCGGTATCAGGTATTCGGCTGCCCAATACTTGCGGCCATCACGGCCCGTACGCAGAACCGCGGTGCGCAACTCGTCGCCGGTGCTTGGAGCCGATGAAGCCAGCATGACGCCGAGCGCTGCCACGCGGACGATGTACCCGAACCGTGAAGCGCTGGGCTTGGTGGACGTTTTTCGGGTGCGACTGCTATCGATCTGGTGGGGCGTCGTACTAGGTTTGTTGGTGAGCATTGAGTTTCCTTCACGAGGGGATTCATCGAGAGCGAACCGGGTGCAACCGGTTCGCTCTCTTCGCGTCTGGCCTTGCGGTCAGTCACATGATGAACATCTGTTTTCGGAGGGCCGTTTTGGAATCACTGGTTGTCGCTCCGTCCGATTGTTTTGGCAACCTCACGACTCGGCGCAATAGGCTGTTGCGTTACCGGGGGAGGGTCTGGTTCGTTGAGCAGGGGGTACAAAGAGGGCATAGACCCTCGTGAAATGCCTGGGGCGTCGAGAACCCAGAACCTGTTTGGCCTACTGATGCTGCTGGACCAGGTGACGCCGGATGCGAACACTGGGCTTTGGATTCGTACCACTGTGATCAAGAACACTTGGTTCCCCGACAGGCCTCGAAAAGACGGCAAACCTGAGAGGAAACGAGCCAGGAACAGTCAGACGGTGCTGAACTACCTTGCATTCCTTGACAACGAAGGCTGGATCAGATGGCCGAAGCGATACCGGCGCGTGAGCCTCACCGGCCCTGACGGAAACGCTTACTGGTACAGCGGCGTGTCAGTCAGGTACGCAAACGAAGTCGCGGGCTTACCTGTCGCCGAATGGTTAGCGCACAACTGCTGTGAGTGGACATCGCTGCAATCGCTACCAAAAGATCAGATAGATGTTTTGGCAATCTTTGTGCCCGGAGCTGACTTTGATGCGAGCTATGCGTTGCGCGGGCCCCACTCTCGCAAGTAGCTGCCCGGCTACCGAAGCCCGATCGGGGAGAGCCTGAAGGTTTGTAGTGCCAGGGGCATGAAGCCCCGAGAATTGGCACCTGAAGTTGAGTTGTTAGCCGCATTACCGCTGGCCTGCCTCTCGCTTGGAAGTGATTGATTTTCGGGTGCGAAGAGTCGCACTGTGAATCACTATAAAGACCCGGTGAGACATTCACTACAAATAGTGAATCACTGCCTATGGGTTATCACCCGGCTAGCCTCGGCTTCGTGGCAAAGAAGCGCAAACCGGGCACCCCGGAACTGCACACCCCGCACGCCCGCGCCCTCCTCGTCATACAAGGAAGTTCTGAGCCGGTCACCTATGAAGAACTGGGTGCACACCTTGACCTGCATGAGCGTTCTGCGAAGCGCATCGTGGACGACATGGTCGACGCAGGATGGATCACCACCGAACGCAAACCCCACCACCTCGAATTCCACATCAACCCCAACGCCAAGGTCAGCGACGGCACAACACTCGGCGACTGGCTCAACAAGCACACATAGGCGACTGTGCGATTCGGGCTGCGACTCCGCTTCACACACAATCAGTTTGGTCACGGGCCTGATCGGTCAGACGGGTAGCTCGCCCTCGACCTATCGAAGGGCATTGTCTCGGGGCCAAGCTGCTCGATGCGAAGTGCGTCGGAACCCGACCGTTGATTCTGACGTGTACGGGTGGTCGTTGGTTTGGCGGCATCGCAATGCGCTGAAGTTTGATTCGACTAGTGATCTTCTGCCTTCACAGAGGGCTTATCCGCGACACGGCTCCGCAGCGCACACCGACCTACAATCTTGTCGGTCTCTGCAAGATTGGGCACGTACTTGTGAATCTGCACCCACTGACACTCCGATACTTCGAGTTGATGCAATCGGCAGGTCTGACCGCCAATGAATCGTTCATTGAAGAGACCGAGCAGACGTTCCGCCAGCACGTAAGCGAGATGGGTCCACACACCGGAACGGGCCTCCTTGCTCTCGCCGGGCAGGGGGTTAGGGCAACTATTAGCGCGCTCCAACAGTGCCGAACGGGCGACGCCCCGATCACCCTCCCCGAGATCACTGAACTGGAGGCGCTCGCGATGCGATACGCAGAGCAGCGGCTGGTTATGGCAGGCGACTTTATGCTGAGCCTCGGCAAGCTCATGGAGCACGATTGTGTTCCCATCTTCTCATGGGCACCACTGGCCCGGTCAACAGTTGAAGTGTCGACGATGGCGTGGCGCATCCTCGGACCGCTTGACCAATCTCATGTGACAGCGGCAGATCGCCAGCTGTTCGTCGCCCGGTACCTCAACCATCGGATAGCTAGGCTCCGTGGGCTCAGTCGGGACTCGATCGACAAGTTCCTCGCGGAAGTTATGGACCCCGCTGAACTCGATGAATCCGATGCAGGACAGCGCACAAAGTTGCAACAGATCTACGACTGGGCTGCGAATGAAGAGGTGCAACGCTTTAGCAAACAGGCGAAAGCGCACCCTGAAGGGACCTACCTCGTCGAACCCCTCCCTTCCGTTACAAGACGTATCGAGGAGTACTTCGAGTCCAAAGCCGAAGGATCCATCAGTAGCGACGGCGGAGCCGCACTAGGGGCTAGCTACTACCAGAACGCCTCAACGGTTGCTCACGGCGATCCCGACGCAGCCGAGGCACGAACAGGCCCGAACGGTGGGATCGGTCTCCGGGCCGATGACTACGCTTTGACTATGACTCTCGCAGTGGTGGCCGACGCAACGTACCGATTCCAGCGTGCCGTCGTGGGGCAAGACTGGAGCCCGTCCGTTGATACAGAGATGATCCACGGCGTGACGATTGGTCTCCTCAATGCACTCGACTCTCGATGGAACGACTAGCGAAGTGAAGGCTGATGGCTCGCCGCTGGCGCAAAATCAACTTACCCGAACTCGCCGCCACAGCCCTTTCCTACCACATGAGGGCGATGTGCTGAAGGACTATCCTCAGCTAGACCTGCCAGGCTGACCAGGCGAGGAGTACTCCACGATGGGTGACAAAGCAGCAAGTACTGAGCAGGGACCGTCAGAACCCGGTTCCTGGGTGCGGCCGTTGCTATTGGGCGTCGTCGTCGCCGTCGTTGCCTGGGTAGTCGTCTTTGGCGTTGTCGACCCGGCACCACGTACCGCTGAGTTTGACTGGGCCGGAACGCTGGTGTTCGGCTCGCTGACAGTGTTCGGCATCCTGCTCGTCTTGCTGTGCTCATCTTCGTTTGCGTTCAGATCACTCTTTTCCAGTCTTGCCACAACGGCCCTTTTGTGGCATCAGGTCGTGCCTTCCACCACTGACGGGTTCGCTGGGGCCTATTGGGTTGTCATCGCGCTTCTCGCCATTGTCAGCCTGTCGATCGTTCTGGGTTTCAGCTCCCTCCTGGAGAAGTTTCAACACAGGACTGCGGGATCTTGAGCGAAGCCAGCATCTAGTACCGGGTTGTGGGTCGTCTGAGCGTTCGCTCTTAGCAGAGGTGTTTGACGGCATTGTCGATGACGTAGCGTTCGTAGCTTCCTGGTTCGCGGCCGTTGGTGAGGTCGTCGCAGATGTCTTGTCCTATGGCGAGTATGTATTTGTCGGGGATCGCGAGGGCTTCGGTAGTGGTGAAGCCCTCGTTGACGATGAGCCCGGCTCGCGTGTCGGTCAGGTATGCCTCGGTGGAGTTGCCGCTGCATCCTGTCAATACGGCGAGTGAGGCGAGTGGGAGGAGGATGCTCGCTACTGCCTGTGCCAGGCGTAGGGGGTGGCTGGTTGGTGTTGTTACGGGCATGGTTGTCCGTTCAGGTAGGTGACGGTTGATCCTGGGTCGTATGTCCCGTCGATGGTCGATTCGAATCTGTTTGGTTCGGCGTGTTGTGCCGGGCCTGTTTCGGTGCCGGTGGCTGCGTCAACGGCTATCGGTTCGCCGGATTGGTTGCGGAATGAGAGTTCGCCGCCGATGTAGTTGGGTCGGGTGGCGAGGTTGGAGTCGAGTGTCCATGTGACGCCGTCAAGTGTGAGCATCGCCCACTGGTTGTTACCTCGGATCAGTGCGCCGTCGGCGGTGAGTAGTTCGGGCCAGTGCCGGTCCGGTAGCGGGTTGGACGGGCCTGGTTTGGTCGGGTCGAGGAGTTCCCAGGTGTTGTCTCTGAGTCCTGTCTTGACTAGCAAGTAAGGCGAGCATTGTTGGTCTGTGAATTCGAACCCGAGATGACGCTTTGTCTCCGCAGGGGTGATGGTGCCGTTTGTGATGTCGAGGAATCGGAGAGTGTCTTCGTTCCCGTCGATCGAGACCGGCAGGTAGCGCCCCTCGATTTGTTGGTCGCTGGCCTGCATCCCTATGTCGGTTCGGTCGGCCAGGATGTCGCCGTTTGTTGTGTCGATGATGACGACTCGGCGTTGTTCGGCCGAGTTCAGGAACGCAAGCACGACCCGCGACCATGTCGGAGACCACCAAAACACGTACCGGTCAGACGGTGTCGGGAACACGAGTTGAGCGTCCTGCTCACCTGTCCCTGCGTTCAAAGAAGTCAGAGTCAGTTCGTAGGTTTCAGCGCCGAGCCCTTCGGCTGGGATGGTGAACATCGTGGCGTCAACGATCCCCGAGTTGACGACCGCTGTGGTCTGGTCTGTGCGGCCAATCCATTCATGCAAGCCCTCCACTGGTAGCTCAGCGACCCAGGCTTCGTGACCGAGAGTGGCATCGAGAGCGATGACTGCGCCGCCTTCGCAGATCCACGCGAATCGGGTCACCGACACCCATAGCGGGCTGCTCAGTTCATCGTCGCAAGGCCGTCGACCTCGCTCGTATGACCCGCCTGTGTCTGATGTCTCTAACGCCGGTTCGAAGCGGTGTAGAAACGGATCGGGTGTCATGCAACGCAATACCCTGTTGCGTCAAGTGATATCACTAAACTGACTTCACTGGGGTGCTCCGTCGTGGTCCATTTGTTGCGATGCCCCGCAACTCTTACCCGCCGAAAACCTCCCCAGAATGGGAAACACTCATCGCCCAAGACCTGAAAGCCATCGGCGAACGAGTCCGCACGACACGAGAAGCAGCAGAACTATCCCAAACCCGACTCGCTGGGCTCATGGACGTGGCCGTCAACACCCTCCGAGGCATCGAAAGCGGCACGAGCGTCGCGTCAATCGCGACTCTAAAGCTCGTTGCAATGCACCTCGAAACAGACCCACGCGAATTAATCGGCGGGCCGGTCCAAGGCGAAGCGTAGATCCACGGTGGCTGCTACTGCGATGGCCAGATTGTCACACCCCGTGTCGTATGGTGTCATCATGGAAGGGGCCTCGCAAACTGTGAGATTGGCGAGTCGTATGGCGCTTTCGCTCACCGGTCAGGTTGAACAGCGAGTTGAGTCTTGTTTCATTCGCAACGTACCGAGTTCCGCAGGGTCCGGTCCGCCGTGTTAATCGAAGCGCTCGACCGTTTGGGTTACGGCTCTGAGTTGTGTCTCACGGCGATAGCGCCTCCTTCTGGGGGCGCTGTGATCGACGTAGTTGCGTTCACTCAGAGTGCTCCTCAGGATCTGCGTACCAGCGCAATCGCTGGTTTCGGGCGCACCGATCGGCCAGTGTCAGACTTACTGGAGGGTGCAAGGTCTATGGCAGCGCCGTTTGCTCTGATCGAGTCTGGCGATGGTTCTTTGACCCTCTTCAACGTGGGTTTGGAGGCCTTCTCTGCGGAGGTTGTTGCCTTCCTCTCGCCGGTCGAAGCCGCACAGTCGTCATTTCCGTCGAAGATTGCGGAGGCGCTGGCTCCGCGAGCTATCAAGGCAGCTAAGACGGGTGTGCGGCAGCTTTCGTTGTTCCCACTCGACGCGCGGCTACTCGACGCAGCTCGCGGTCGTTCAATTGATTCAATTAGCGGTCGCCTCGAACAGGCATTTGGGCGGTTGGTTGGCGATTCTGTGATACCGATAGCCGACGCTGCCCGGCTTTCGATATCGGCTCTTGCTTGTGTGATCGTGCGCGACAAGTACGCGTGGACCGACACAGACCCGGCCCGTCTCGTTGATGCGGCCCTGACTCGTCATGGTGACTACTTCGCCTCACTCGCAGAGTGGCAGATCGCCCATCCGCAGCTGGTTGCGGCAACGCTTGATGAACTCGGCGATGGTCTCGACTACTCGGCTATCGACGCTCGTTCGATTAACTCCGTCTACGAGCGTCTCTTCCTCACGCCACAGCTTCGACGCGAGTTCAGCATCTATCAGACCGACCCGCGACTTGCAGCGCGAGTCATGGAGTATCTGCCGGTCGAGGAGATCCCACCAGACAAGCGGTTTGTTGTTGATCCCGCCTGCGGGTCAGGAAACCTGCTCCTCGCCGCTCTTGAGCGGCTAGAGAACCTCGTTTCGCCGACTCTGAGCCCAGCGCAAGCTCACGATTGGCTCAAAGCACGAATCTACGGGGCCGACATCGAACCGACCGCCGTCGAGATAGCCAAATTATCTCTTCTCGTGTCGTCCTTGCCACTCGGCAATTCTTGGTCCGTCGAGACCCGCGATGCCTTAGAAGGACCAGCGACACGTCTTGAACCAGCCACAATATGGGTTACGAACCCACCGTGGCACAAGGCACGAGGTACCGGAAAAGAAGCAGCGACCGCGTTCATTTCTCGGGCAGTAGAAGGCTTGGCTGATGGAGGGCTGCTTGCCTGCATCCTCCCCGTTGGCTGGCTCAGTGACCGACAGCATCGCGAGTCGCGAGCCGACCTAGCGGCGAAATGCACTGTCTTCGAAACGTGGCGACTTCCTCGCGACATGTTCGCGCCGTATGCTCGTGCCGAAACGGCGGTCTTGTTCGCACGCAAATCCCAAAAAACAAGCCGGAGCACCTTCGCCTTTAGCTGGGTCACCACGGGGATCGAGCGCCGCTCGGAATTCCTCGACAAAGGGATCGTGCAGTTCCAATCAATCTCAGATATCGACCCAGGCCGTGGGTTCGTTGACAGCCCCGCTGAGCAGATCCGCTCAGCGAAGAACGAGACCAGTCGCCCCCTTGAAGACTTTCTGAAGTTCCGCGGAGGGGTGAATCACACCGGAACGATTGATCCGCAGCCTCAAGGGGCAGGAAAACCATTTCTACTCCGTGGAGAGTCGCCACCGATTTATCGCTCTCTACCTGGAGCGTGCGTCACATGGATCGGTGACCCGAGCGAACACGTCAGTGTCAGCCCAACCCGACTTGAAGGAGCGAGGGAGCACCCCAAGCTCCTAGTGCAGACTCACCGCTGGGCGGGCAATCCATGGCGCGTTCGCCCTGTCGTTGACACAGTCGGGGTCGTTCCTTCAGACGCTTGGCAATACGCGACCGGATCGAAACAATCCATCCATGCGTTCCATGCGTACTTTTCGACAGCATTTGTGTCGTGTTTCGTGCATGGCCGATGCGCGACCAAGCGCATCTCGACCAAGGTGCTCAACGCGATCCCAGTCCCCGGAAATTGGGAGGCGTACGAGCCTGATTTTGCTGCTATTGGTGAGGCCATGCTCAAAGAAGACGCCACGCTTGCGCCTTTGATCGACCGAGCAGATTCTCTTGTCGCGAGGGCGTTTGGTCTGACTTCGAAATCGAAGTCTTACCGGTCAGTCCAGAAACTCATGGCGGGACAGAAGGATGCGGATGGCCGAATTCGGGTTACCGCCGAGAGCGTTCCACCAGCGCCGCCTGCCGAGTGGACGTTCAATCAAAGCTCAGGGGTCGTGCTAGATGCTTCGGCCGATGCAGTCACCGTATGGGCGCTCGGAGGCCCTGAGGACGGATTCACGATTGATTTACCCGCAGCGATGCCAGGATGGTTGATGTCCGAAGGAATGGACTTCGAGATCACAGGGACGGAACAGGATGGGCAACTCCGGTTCCATCGCTGCGCCTACCTTTCGGACGACGAAGTGCTCGGTGCTGGTTGGAATGACAGCTGACGCCGAGGTCTACTTTCTTGACGTCCGACAAGCCCACGCAACCGTCATCACAGCTGGGTCCAGCGGTGTTCTGGTTGTCGACTGTCCTCTCTCGGGCGCGGTGCGAGCAGAGGAAATCATCTCGGAAACGTCTTCGGAACGACTCGACATTGTCGTAACGCATCGCGACCTCGATCACTGCGGCGGGATAGCGAAACTCGTTCGCAGGTTCGCAAATGAGGAATCACGGATCTATATGAACCCTGCGTTCGCGATCTCGGCTGCGCAAAGCGATTTTCCACTCGTTCGGACGGTCCTTAAAGGCATCATCAGTGCGTCACAAGAGACCGGGGCCGAGATGAAGGGTGCCGTGCGAGGAGATCAAAGTTCACTAGGACCGTTGAGCTGGGAGGTCAAGTCGCCAGCACACGTTGATGTCATGAACTCGGCCGTTGGAGGCTCCGTCAATCGGTCGAGCATCGTACTCCGCGTTGATGTCGCATCTAGAACCTTCCTGATCCCTGGCGATCTGGACGACGTTGGAATCTCGAACATAATCAAAGCAGGCGAAGACCTATCCGCTCATGTAGTCCTGCTGCCGCACCACGGGGCAAGACTGTCGCGAATCGAAGAATTGCTAACGGCCGTCGATCCCGACTACGCCATCGTCAGCGCTGGCCGTCGAATGACACACCCAGCGAAAGAAACGCTCGACGCTGCGAGCCTTCACGGATGCATCTTGATGTGCACGCAGGTCAGTCGACATTGTGAGCCAGCCGACATGATCGACCCAGCCTGCGCCGGAGAGATCGTCTTCTCTGTTGGAGCCAGTGGGCATCTTGAAGTCAGCCCAGATCGCGACAGACATCGGGAGGTCATCGTTACTTTGACAAGTGCCGTCTGTGAACCAAAGTCTGGGCATACCGCCTCGTCGAGTTAGCAAGCTGTCAACCCGAAAGCCAAAATTACTGACTGCACCACACTCGGCGAGTGGAGAGACGGCGAAGTCATGAAGATGGCACTTGAACGGGCTGGCGTGCTGCATCTGGTAGCGAACTCGGACCCCTTAGCTTGGAACGGCAGTTATCGAGAATGCGGGCGAGCAGTGATTGAATCGGCTGTCAGTCGGTCGGAATGTGTCGACCACCCACGGACCTACTGGTGCGGCACACGCTCACGGAGTAACTGGGTCGTCGTCCGGTTCACTGCTAGCGACACGAATGTTCCAGGCGACAATGGCGTACTTGGCTTCGTCTTCGGAAAGATCCGTGGTCCGCTCAAGTAGCTGCGTGATGCAAATCGCTAGGTTGTGGTTGGCGAGCGCCCCGAAGGTGTCGTTCGTCGCTGGCGGGTTGCCCAGCCGGTTCTTCAGCGTTTGCCCTAAACAGATTGACTCCTGATCTTCTATGTCGGATGCCGGACAAACCAGGTCGGCCGAGTGAAGTGAAGAAATGGCAGACTCGATGTCGTCTGGAAGGTCGTAGGTCACGGGCCGTTTCTAGCACGAGGTCGCCACCAAGGCCATTTCCACGGCTTCATATCCCGCACAAACGTGAACAGGTAGCGTTAGTGGGCGACTGCTGGGATATCTGAGCCCAGTTCAGTGGTAAGACGAAGCAGCCACTGTGGTGAAGACCGAAAGTGCATGAGCCGACAACCGTTGCGACCATTGGCCTGTGGAACCGTCGATAGACCCCACACAAGGAGACTGTTTACAGTTTCCACCATTACATGTCGAAGGTCCACCTCCGGGTGGGCCTTCGATCGTTTTCGGGTTGGGCGGGGGTGCGTTGCTGGGTTCGATTTCGGGGTTGGCTTCGAGGCCACGCTTGCGTCGAAGGCTCGCGATCAACTTCACGTTTTCGGCCACTGTCATGCAGAGCTTGAAGAGACCGCGTTTGTTGGTGCCGGAGACTCGGGTGGTGAGCGGTTGGGCGTGGTTTGTCTGGTTGCCTCGCATGGCACTGAAGTTTGATTCTGCGAGCGAGCGTCTGCCGCACGGCGCGAATACGAAGCGGATCGAGACAATCTTGTATTGCTGAGATAGGTCGCGAGAGCGTACGTAAAGGACTCGAAGATTCGAGCCTCGTGCCTTCGGTTGCCTGACAACGATGTGGGGCTGTCGAGTTAGACCGACAGTGACTGTTGGGCTGCGGAAGAGGGACTGTCGGGTCACGCCGACAGTGTGCGTCGAGCTGCCGAAGCCTCATTGGCAATCAGGAACGCGAAGGAAGATCGCTCGTTGGCTGTTCTTGGCGTGACAGTCGCTGAGGCGTGCGAGATCGCAGCCGCTGTCGAGGAGCAGACGTGGGAGGCCTGTCAGGACCCGATTTGCGGCGACGAATGCCACGCATGTGTGGATATGACTTGCGCCGTCGACAACAAAGGACTTGAGCGCGTTCTAAGAGCAGCGCTTTTCAAGGTCGCCTATGACTGTGGCATTCTGGCCCAAGTCTCGGACGGAGCCTCAACACTTTTGCCGTTGCCGGGATAGAGGCACGGCGCAATGCCGTGCCTTCGATTGGTGTCCGCGGCCTTTGACAAGCCCCCGCTGGGGTTCTCCTGTCGACGCTCGTTGTGCATGGTTCGTATACGATTGCGGTCGTGGCTCATTCGAACCCGAAGATTGCCTCTATGCCTGTAGTCGTCATTGCATTGGCTGCTGTGCAGTTCGGGACGATCATGTTGGCAATCTCTGAGCTGACGAATACTGGTGGACCACGTCTTGATCGTGGCCTGAGATCCTTCGCTGTCTTGGGCGTGCTGTGGGTTGCAGTTGTCGTCGCTGATCTAGTGCTGCACCCCACAATGAGGATGACGCGTCTGCTCACGGGCGGAGCCTTCAAAACGGCATTCGTTATCACCACGGTTCACGCTGTTTTCGCCGTGGGCGATGCACTGCTCGGTACCAGTCTGTCGAGCCCAATTCATCGTGTTGCTTCGCTCGGTGCTGGCCTGGCTGTGTTGTGGGCGCTCACTTCCTTATGGGGTCTCGTGCGCGAATGGCGAAACCCAAGTGCCTCGGAAGACAGGCAAGAAGAGGGTGCTCGCCACCATGTCACCCAAGTCTGACCTCGAACTTGTACGCGTAGCTGCTTCTCGGCGGAGCTTCTTGCTGAGCTGGCGTCTGTATCTCGTGTATTTGGTAGTGGGGATTGGATACCAGATCGTTGTGCCGTCCGCATCCGGCGAAGTTCCTGGGATGCTGATTGCGATCTGCGCTGTCGGGGTCTGGTGGTTTAACCGGACTCGGGCGGTCTGGATCGAACGCCACGCGCTGGGTGTGACAGTTCGAACCCGCCGCTGGGCAAAGTACGAAGACCTGTCATCAGGACGGTTGCGTTCCGACGGCACTGTCATAGCCGAGCACCCTCCCGGCGTAACCGTGAGCTATGAGGCTGCTCCGCAAGCTTGGTGGCGATCCGACCGCAAACTCACCCTTGGCGTCGAGACCTACGCGATCTACCCCGAGTCTCGTGCACTAGCCGCAGCACTCATCGACGAAAGCCGGTGGGATCGCTTAGAAGGAGTGCACGACGCAACGGCTTCTGGCGAGGCAGGCATCCTATGAGTGGGCTTGCCAAGTTCGAGTTGTCGAGAAGGCCGGCGCGTTCCCGGATGGCCAGCAGCCTACGAAGCGGCGTCGCTGGCTAAACCCGGTTACGTCGATGACTGGATGCTCGGTCGAGCCACCATGAACGACCTCATCCCTGAGCTTGCGGCCCGGTTGCCCTTGACGCCATTTGCGATCGCATCCCATCTGCGAGCGGTGTGGCGAGAGGTCGCGTGGTTCGACGATGCCCAAGGAGCGATCGCCATGGTCGGTCAGGTTGGTGTTGCGCAAGCGATTGTCACCGTGAATCCGCATGAGTTTCATGGCATCGCTGCCTCGTGTGGCCTTGACCGAGTGCTACCGCTGATCGTCACCAGCGCCCATCTGGCAACCGAGAGCAAACCAGCGATGGCCGACCACGTCCGGGCGCTGTCAGGCCTGGCGCCCGGTCTGGCGACCACGCTGCTCATCGACAACCGCCACGACAACGTGACTGCTAGATCGAAGCGGGCGGGCTGGCCCTGTTCTATGAGCGCGGGCCGGGTCGCTTTGGGGCCTGGCCGAGCTACTCGACCAAACGGACTAGCCAAGCAGCTCTGCGATTAATGACCGTCGCAGACGAGCAGACACGACAAAGGCCACTTGACCGGTTGTGATCCGGCGTACCCGAATTGTGATGCGAGGGTTCGGATGTACCATCGACAAACTACACCGTCGCGGTGCACCATCGAGACGAGTTCGGATCAGAAGGGACAACTGTCGTGCGAGAACGCCGACCAGACGATGAGAAGCGCAGCGGCGAAGATCGGCGCAAGACGGTGCGCCGCGTCACCTATGACCGTCGCAGGGGTGAACGCAGACAGATCGACGCCGTGCCAGTGAGCTGGAGCCGCTGGGACTGACGATCAGATAGATCGCAGATCTCGGGGATCGGCTACACCGCTCGGCAAGCTCCTGCGCGCAGTGGCGATCGCCCGCTCGAGGCGGCATGGTGGTTGCAGGCTGAGTGGAGCGAGGAGCAAATCATGGGTAGTGAACTGTGGGCCATTCACCAGCAACGCGGCGTCTTGGTCCCGAGCGATGTGTTTGCTGCGGTTCTGGGCGACCAGCGAGAGCGGTTTCTGCGGACGTTCGGAGCATTCAGCGATGAGCGTTGGTTGCAGCCAACACGGTGTGGCGATTGGGATGCGCACACGGTGTTTCGCCATCTGACCGATGCTGCGGAGATGCAGGCCGCGGGATTCACGGGTGAGCGACCTGCGTTTGCCGGGCTGATGTCGGACTTCGACCCGCAAACAACGCCCGACGAATGGCTTGCGTATTCCGCAAGTGAGACTCCGGCCGAAACGTTCGGGCGCTACGAACGCGTCTCGCAAACTTCGCGCAAGGCGGCGAGCGAATCATTTGCATCTGGCGAGGACCGCAAGGCCGGTGGACCGTACGGTCCAGCGCACTGGTCGGTCGTGACCGTGCATGTGCTGTGGGACGCCTGGGTGCACGAGCGCGACATCTTGCTGGCCGACGGCGAGGGGCCAGTGGGTATATCTGGCTCCATGGCCGAGCAGCGTTTGACAACCATGTACGGCGCGCTGATGACCGCGGTGCCGGGCGTGCGGTTCGGTATGCCACTCGTTGCGACCATCACGCTTGACCACGACGAGGCGCCGCCACTTCATCTTGCGATTCAGGGTGACGCGGGCGAACTTGCGGTGTCTGAGATGAGCGAACTCGAAGCTCCTGATCTACGGGGTGACCTGCTCGGATTTGCCGACTCGCTCGGAGGCCGCGGCGAGCCACTGGCCGACGTTCTGCGTGGATCGGCCGACCTAATCGGTGGCATGTCAATACTGGGCCAGGCGATCTAAGCCAGCCGTGGACTCTCGGCCGAGCGACCGAGCTTGTGTTCAGCTGGCTCGCTGGTTATCTGGGCGCAATAGCAGTTCGCGAAAGAGGGCGTCGGTCTTGGCGAACGAATCTATAGCGGCAGCTTCGTCGTAGCTGGGCCAGTCGCGCCATGTGTAGCCGTGGTCAGCTCCGGCGTAGATCTGAACCTCGACGTGCTCCTGATCAGCGACGGCATCCAGGAAAGGCTGATGCGCAGCTACTGGTTGCATGCGATCTTCGGCACCAATACCGATGAAGAGACCTGCGTCGAGATCTGACGCAGTCAGGTGAGGTGAGTCCACTGTGTCGTCACAAAGATCAGAGGGGTGCCACAGAGCGCCGGCAACAAAGAGGTCGGGCAGGCGCATCAATGTGCGGAAGGCCGCCCTTGCTCCCATGCAGAAACCGACCACGCCGAGGCGATCGCTCTGATCGAGTCCCGTGGCCGCAATCACAGCGTCGAGATCAGCCTGCATGTGGTCATCGTCTCGACAGGCAAACACGGACTTGATGTGGTCGAGCAGGGTCGGGTCTGCCTCGCGCTCGTGAAACTCGTAGCCGATCATGCGGCCGTGCCGGTGATACAGGTCGGGCAGAACGACGTCGTATCCAGCGGTGGCCAATTGCCGTGCAAACACGTGGGAGCCATTGCGGATGCCGGGCCCATCGTGAAACATCACGACGCCGGGATGATGTCCCACACGTGGCCGTTTTCGTAGAACTGCCATGGTGCCGTGGCTCGTCTGAACGTCGACAATCTCTTCGATCAGGTTGTCTACGGGCTCACTCATACAGCTTCAGTCTGCCAAACGCCTCGTCGACGTGCTTCGCCTTGCGCACACGAGCGAGACCGGAGCGCCGCTCTAAGGTCAGGGGATGGTTACATTCCCCGAACTTGGTTTCTACACGCTGGCGGGTGCTCCCGAGACCCCGCGATCGTTGATCGACGAGGTTCGCCACGCCGAGGAGCTCGGTCTCGGTGCATGCTTCATCTCCGAGCGCTACAACGTGAAAGAGGCGTGCACGATCAGCGGGGCGGTCGCTGCGGTATCCGAGGACATTCGGATCATCACCGCCGCGACGAATCACAATACTCGTCATCCAATCGTGACGGCGTCGCACGCAACCACCATGCACTTCTTGACTGGTGGTCGGTTTGGGTTGGGTATCGGCCGAGGAATCGCGGGTCTGCAAGATGCGTTCGGGATCGACCGCATCACGACAGCACAGATGGAGGACTTTGCTCAGATCATGCGCCGACTCTGGAAGGGCGAGACCATCGTTGGTCACGACGGTCCGGCAGGTTCTTGGCCAGTGCTAAGGCTGGACTCATCGTTTGACGAGGACATACCGCTGGCCATTGTTGCCTTTGGCCACAACACGCTTGAGTTGGCTGGGCGGGCATTCGACGACGTGATCCTGCACACGTTCTTCACCGACGAGACGCTCGTCCGCAGTGTTGCGACGGTGAAGCAGGCAGCCGAAAGAGCCGGGCGAGACCCGGACGCAGTTCGGGTCTGGTCGTGCTTCGCCACGATTGGCGACAACATCTCAGCGCCGCTTCAGACGAAGAAGCTCGTGGGTCGCCTCGCGACCTACCTGCAGGCGTACGGCGACCTTATGGTCAGGACCAACGACTGGGATCCAGCGGTGCTTAACAGGTTCCGCGCTGATCCGTTCGTAGCAGGATTTAACGGCGCGCTCGACGGCAAAGCGACCACCGATGAGCTGGAGCACGTCGCCAGGCTGATTCCTGATGAGTGGCTGGCACCGGCAGCGACCGGCACCGCCGAACAATGTGCCGTCGCGGTGCAACGGCAACTCGACCTCGGCGCCGACGGCGTGATCATGCACGGCGCAACCCCCGCCGAGCTCGCACCAATCATCGACGCCTACCGCGCCGACCAATTGTTACGTCCCCTGGGGACGTAACAATTGGCTCAGCTCGGGATGGGGGTGCCTTGGTGGAATCGCATGCGCCAGCCTTTGGGTGTCTCTTGCCAGATCGACATCCGTCGGCAGGTGCGGTCGGGCTGGTGCGCAACGTAGGTCAGCATCCATGTGTCGGCCGCCAGTTGGCGAAGCTGTTGATCAGCGAACGGCAGCTCGACCTCGATGCCGCTGAGCGGCGTGGCCGTGATCTCGTCGAGCGTCCAGAGTTTGCCGGAGCAACCGTGCTCGACGAAGTCGCCGTGTAGGTGATGATCGAACCAACGGGGATCACCGCGGTAGTCGTCGAGCCACATGCGGTACTCCAGTCGTCCAATGTGGGTTGGCTCGGGCCGACCCGCTCCGTAGGACCACACGGTCATCGGACGGAACTCATCGTCGACTCGTTCCCACTGGTCATAGGTGGTCTCCATCTGGAACCCTGTCCGTTCGGCGGTTCGCAGCGACGGTGCATTCTCGGGATCGATATAGAGCGTCAGCCGATCAACACCGAACTCGGCTGGTGCCCAGTCTCGAACCAACGCGAGTGCTTCTGCAGCGTGGCCGTGACCTCGATGGGAAGGAGCGATCCAGTAGCCAAGTTCGATCGCACCGAGCTGAAGCGAGCGACACGAGATAAACAGGTTGCCTACTGCGTTGTTGCGCTCGCGGTCGACGAGGGTCAGTGACCAGCCTTGACCCTCGGCCGGGCGGCCTTGTTGACGCACGATGAACTCGCGTGCCTGGCTATTGCTGCAGTGTGGCTCGACGCTTGTGATCAGCGGAATGAGTTCATCGGTCGACGCGTCGACGATCAGGTCAACGTCACGCTCGTCGGGAACTCGCAGCTCAATCCGGTCAGAGGAAGGAAACTGCCTGATCGGCGCAAGCGCCCTCGGGCGACCCCGGTTGTTCAATGGCGTAGGTTTCACGCCGCCCATGATCGCACGGAGTCTGGTGCGAGGAGGCCGTGATTTCTGCCGGCCGCAAAAGATCTGCTCGTCAAAGGTTCGATCACCGCATCCGAAAGGTCAACTCAACGCCAACGTGTCGACCGCAGGGGTCGACACATTGGTGAGGGGTCGACACGTTAGTGATGAAGAGTGGCGCTCATCAGCAGTGTCCTAGTGTCACCCGCATGCATATCGAGAGTTTTTCGCTGATTGTCAGGGACTACGACGCCGCGATTCGCTTCTTCGTCGAGGCGTTAGATTTCGAGCTGGTCGAGGACTCTCCGGCGACGACCAACGACGGCCGACCGAAGCGATGGGTCGTTGTGCGGCCGCCGGAAGCCCAGACCGGTCTGCTCTTGGCCCAATCCGATGGCGAAGATCAGGCACGCACCGTCGGGAAACAGTTTGGCGGGCGCGTCGGCCTCTTCCTTCGCGTCGACGACTTCGAGACAGCTCGAAAGAGAATGCTCGACTACGGCGTGGAGTTCATCAGTGAACCGCGCGTCGAGCCATACGGCATGGTCGCCGTCTTCGTCGACCTTGAGGGCAACCAATGGGATCTGCTCGGCCCGCCGACGATGTGACTGCCAGAGAGTCGCTGCGGTCTAAATAGTGCCGGAATTCCGCTTCCGGAATCGAGAATTGGTGTGGGGTAGCCGTTGCTTCGGATCGCATCCTGCAACCGTGGACGCTGAGCGCAGATCAAGAATCACGTCCCGAGGGTGCTGTAGTAGTTTCGGCGCAATGCGCACTGTGATCAAAAACGGGATCGTCCTTGACACCACCACGATGGAGTTCGTGGGCGAGCGTGCGGTCGTTATCGAAGACGGCAAGATCGTCGACGTTGCCGAGCAGCACAACGGTCCTGCTGATCTAATGGTCGATGCCGATGGGTCCTATGTGGTTCCTGGGCTCATCGATGGCCATGTGCATTTTCGGCTTGCGACCATGGATTTTCGGTTGCTCTCCACGATGACCGAGGTCGAGTTCGGAATTCGCATGGCCACGCTTGCGCAGCAGACTGTTGCTCGTGGCTTCACCACCGTTCGGGATCTTGGCGGCGATGTCACCGGGCTTGTTCGTGCAATACGGCGAGGCGTGACCGGCGGCCCCCGGATCATCCGCGCTGGCCGCATGCTGAGCCAGACCGGCGGTCACGGTGACACCGAGGGCGGTCACCGCGAGGTCCCGACCTGCGCGTGTGCCATGCGCAGTACCGCCTTTGGCATCGTGGCGGATGGCCCCGAAGCGGTCCGCAAAGCGGCGCGGCACAATCTTCGCGACGGCAGCGCGTTCTTGAAGATCCACGTGTCAGGTGGTGTGGCGACGCCATCGGACCCGCTCGAATCCGTGCAGTTCACTCAAGAAGAAATCTCGATCGCCGTGGTCGAAGCATCCCATCGTCAGACCTATGTGGCAGCGCACGCCTATTCGCCCGAATCGATCCAACTCGCCGTCGGGGCCGGAGTGCACAGCATCGAACACGGCAACATGCTCGACGATGCATCGGCGCAGACCATGGCAACTGCCAACGCCGTGCTCGTACCAACCCTGGCGACCTACGAGGCAATGGAACAACTCGGCGAAGAGCTCGGACTTCCGGCATCGAATCGCAAAAAGAACACCAAGGTGTATGACGCAGGCCTGGCATCGCTCGAAGTCGCGGCACGAAACGGCGTGACGATGGGATTCGGTACCGACCTCATCGGCGAGAGCCAGGTTCGACAGAATCGAGAGCTGGTGATTCGGCACGAGGTCGAGCCAGCAGTCGACATTCTACGGTCGATGTGGATCACGAACAGCCAGCTCTGTCACCTCGACGGCCGCATCGGAACTCTCACACCCGGCGCCTTCGGCGATGTCGTAGTGTCGCGCGTCAACCCGCTCGAGGACCTGACTTCGTTCGCCGACCCAGCAACCGCGTTCAGCCACGTGATCCAAGCCGGCCAGCTCGTCGGGTAGCCCCGGCAAATGTTACGTCCCCAGGGGACGTAACAGTTGGCCTTGTCGGGTGGGCATCGGCGAGGTGATGAATTCGCGGAGCACGGCGAAGGTTTGGTCGTTGTGGTCGAGTCAGACGCCGTGGCCTGCGTCTGCGAATCGTTCGAACTGAACCAGCGACGGATCGAGATTCGCCACGATGTCTCCGCTGTCTTCGACCGTGCATATCGGGTCATCTTCGCCCGCGAGTACCAGCGTCGGGCACCGGATCTGGTCGAGCTGATCGAGGAAGTCCATCGTGTGCCAGATGCCCCCGAGTTTGTGCAGCGCAATCGCCGAGAGCTTGCGGAAGATGGTGTGGGCCGGAGTTTCACCGATGGCTTGACCAATGGGCGGGCTAGCCAGCGTCGCTAGCCCAGGTCGATGATGGTCACGGAGCCGGTGTTGCCGTCGACCTCGATGGTTGCGCCGTTGGGGATGCGTTTGGTTGCTTCGTCTACCGACACCACGCACGGAATGCCAAGTTCGCGGCTCACGATGATGGCGTGGCTGAGAGGCGCTCCGACGTTGACGACTACCGCCTCGGCGGGCACGAATAGCGGTGTCCACGACGGGTCGGTCATAGGGGCGATCAAGATATCGCCCGGTCCAAGGTCGACGGGATCCGAGGGATGCTGCACAATGACTGCGCGGCCCCGAGCAACACCGGGGCAACCCGGGATGCCGGCGAGCTGATCGCCAGCCGCCGCAGTTGCGACCGCCGCGGCACCCTTGGCGGGCCACTCGGTGTTCGGAGGCGGGTCTTCGGCAATGATGTACGGCGGTTGCAGCGTCATCAGCCAGTCGTGGTGGGCTTGGCGCTCGGCCACGATCTTGGACACATCGGCCAACGAACCACCCACGAAGCTGTCGAGCTCGTCGCCGAACAGCATGCAGACATCGCGCCGGTCCTTGAGATCGCCCCGCTCGACACCGCGGCGACCAAGCTCCCATGCTGCGACCCGGATCTCACCGATGACTCGAATGATGTTGGTCTTGGATCGCTCACGGCCGGCCAGGAATGTCTTGGCCGACTCCAGCGCCATTGCGAACTGGCCTTGGGTCTCAGGGTCGGCGGCCAGCGCTTCGGTGATTTCGTCACCCAGACGCATGCGCTCGGCTTCGCGACTTGCGTTCTCGGTGAGCGGAGCGGCATCGTCGTCGGCGGCACGCATGCGATCGACCAAGGTCAGCACGAGATCGGGCTCGAGCTCCCACGTCGGCGAGTAGATGTCCCATTCGTTGGGGCCGCGGCTGCCAAACTCCACCATGAACTCTTCGAGTTGGTCCATGAACTCCGAAGCATCACTGGACCCATCAGCGGCAATACGTGCTGTGAGCCCAGTTGGTCCAACACCAAACGCAGCGGTTAGATCCGAGGACGCCCGAACCCTGCGCGACAGCTCCCACATTGCGTAACTCGGTGCAGCCGAGTCGACGCCGCCGATGCCAGCCATCATCGGCATCGCATCCAGCGGGCGGCCAATGGCGGCACACACCTGACCAATCACGCCAGGGCCGATGCTGGCCGCAGCCGACTGGTTAATGTGCTGGTCGAACAGCCGGCGCACCACTGCTTCGAGGCTGCGGCATCGTTCGAGAAGCTCAGCGTCGGACGCCGATGCCAGGTCAGGTCGTTCCTGTCGAATCTGTATCGCCAAGACGCGGTCGGCTTCGAGCTCGGCTTGTGAGCGGTCGGCCATCGCCCACCCAAGCCAGGCAGTCATGACTTCGGAGGTGGCCTCGTTGTTGTGCCAGTCGAGCTCGACATAAGGCGGCACGTCGGTCGCGCCGGCGAAGTAGGCGTTGTCGATCAGTTCGGCGCTGAAGCCGGGGGTGCGGTGGCCCCAAATTCGCATCATGGTGGCGTTCAGATAGGCATAGCCGCCAAAGAGCCCAGAGACTTCGGGCCGATCAGGGTGCACCTCGTGATCGTTGATACCCAGACGATTGACCATGCAGTCTCGCCAACCCAGGACGGTGCCGTTCTCCCACACCAGATCCCATCCCAGCGGGCTCGGAGGTTCGGGCAAGACCTCGCCGACGTTGGCCCTGGTCCACAACGGATACTTCTCATCGTGGTGGTTGTCTTCGATCCACCGCAGTTCGCTCATGAGTATTCCCCCTGGTTTGTCCCTGAGACATGATGGCAGAACGGAGCGCGGAGTGCCGCAACGGGAAACTGCAGCAGGATGCGCCGCTAGGGCGGTTCAGATGGCGAGGGTCTTGACCACCCAGGGTCAGAAGGCTCATGTGTTGCCCACGAGCTCAGCCGCGCGCCCACGACCGAAGCAGCGATGCAACCGCGCCAGCACCGAGCGCACCTACCAGAACGGCTTCGGTGCGGTTCGCGACTGCTACTGCGGTGTCAATGTCGGCGGCCTGAGGTCGGAGCCCATCGCCAAGGGTTGGACGAAGCTCCTGCCGCTCGCCATAACGCAGCGGACCACCGAGCTGCTTGTCGATTGCGGCGGCAACGGCGGTCTCGGCGACCCCAGCGTTCGGAGAAGGATGTGCCCGCGCATCACGCTGAACCAGCCGCCATATCGCCGAAGTTCGTTCCGGTTTCGCAAGTGCAACCAGTGCTACGAAGCAGCGAGCAGGCACATAGTTCGCCACGTCGTCGAGTCGGGCCGAGGCCCAACCAAAGTTCTTGTAGCGCTCGTTGCGGTGGCCAACCATGGCGTCCATAGTGTTGATGCTTCGGTAGGCAAGAGTGCCGGGTGCTCCAGCGACGAGCCCCCAGAACGCAGGTGCAACGACTGCGTCGACGCTGTTCTCGGCAACCGATTCGATCACTGCAGCCGCAATGCCAGACGCGTCGAGTTGGCTGGGATCGCGACCGACGAGCGACCGCAGATTGGTTCGCGCCGTGTCGAGGTCATTGTCGCCGAGGGGGTCCGCCACCAGCCCAGCAGCTTCGCGCAGTCCCCGACCCGCGACCGATAGCGCAACGGCAAGTGGGGTCGATCGGACGAGCGCTCCCGCTGCGCAGCCCAGAGTTAATCCGACGAAGGTGTAGCCGACGCCCGCCGCACGATGGTCAGCCCAGAGGGTCCCTTCGACGCCCTGCATCGTGGCGCCGAACCAGGCAACAGGATGGAACCGTGTCGGAGGTTCGCCTAACGCTCGGTCGATCAGTAGGCCCGTCGCAACTCCTGCTGCCCGCCGAGCAGCTCGGCCTCGGTTCACTTTTTCCAACGATCGATGCCGGCCGCAACCGACGCATGCACCGCCTGTGCGATCCGGCTACCCCACAACGATCGCGGCCCGGCAAATTGAGCGACCTCGTCGTTCGCAGCGCCGGGGCTGGCGGGCCACACTATCACCACCGCATCAGACGCCGTCCCCGTTCCCAGGATACCGGCTTCGTGTATCGCTTGCGTTTTCGCCTCGGTTGCGGTGATGACAGCATTTACTGCAGCACTCACCGAGATGACGCTCGGAAGTTGCACAACACTATTGATCGTGCCTGGTTTCCAAGGCGTGTATCCACCCGCCGGGTCCGCAGCCCACGTTGGTTTGAAGATCCCGACGGTTGTGTCGACGACTACACCCTCGCTCGACGCACGCTCGACGCGCGCAACATCGGCTGCGGTGAACAATGCGATTCCCTCACCGCTGATCCCAAGCGCCTCGACAGACTCGCTGACATGTCGGGCAAGGTCGATGCGCGCATAGTCCAGCGGCACACCGATGTTCAGCAGCCACGACGTGCGGTTCAGTCCTCCGCCGACCGGAGCAGACGAGAGCGTCCGGACTGGTTCGGGCCATTTCCACACGAGCGTGTGAAGACCAGGGCCGTCGGGCTGACGGAGCACGGGTTCGATCACCGTGACGGTATCTCGATTGCAGCGATCTGTTCGGCGAGGTGGGTTGGCATCGGCCCATGATGCTGCATGGACGACGAACCCACGAACTTCGGACGCGCTTGGCGTGCCCGCAAGTAAAGTCAGACCATGAGTGCATTGACGAATGAATTTCCCGCTGGCGTCCTGACGGGCGACGCGGTGCCCGCCATCTTCGAGCTTGCCAAACAAGAAGGGTTCGCCCTGCCAGCAGTCAACTGCATTGGCTCGAACTCCATGAACGCCGTAATGGAGACCGCTGGCAGGCTGAACAGTCCCGTCATCATCCAGTTCTCGACCAGTGGAGGCGCCTTTGTCGGCGGCAAGAGCGTTCCGGTTGACCCTGCTCAGGCCTCGATCTTGGGCTCGGTTGCGGGCGCTCGGCACGTGCGCACGATGGCCGAGGCATACCAAGCGCGGGTGATCTTGCACACCGATCACTGTCCGAAGCCCAAACTCGACTGGATTGCAGGCTTGCTCGGTGAAAGCGAGAAGCATTTCGCAGCTACCGGCGAGCCGTTGTTCAGCTCACACATGCTCGATCTGTCCGAAGAGCCAATGGAAGAGAACCTCGATACTTGCGCGGCGTACCTCGAGCGGATGGCGCCGATGGGTATGACGCTCGAAATCGAACTCGGCATCACCGGTGGCGAAGAAGACGGCGTCGACAACTCCGACGTCGATGAATCTGAGTTGTACTCCACGCCCGAAGAAGTCGCCTACGCCTATGAGCGTTTGATGAAGGTGTCGCCAAACTTCACGATCGCTGCTGCTTTCGGAAACGTGCACGGCGTGTACAAACCAGGCAACGTCAAACTCACACCCACCATCTTGCGCGATGCTCAGGCCCACGTCCACGACAAGTTCTCGACCGATTCGGCAACGCCAATCAACTTCGTGTTCCACGGCGGTTCCGGATCCACGGCCGAAGAGATCGAAGAAGCAATCAGCTACGGCGTGGTCAAGATGAACATCGATACCGACCTCCAGTGGGCGTTCTGGGACGGAGTTCGTGCCTACGAGGCCGAGAACACCGACTACCTCCAGGGCCAGCTCGGCAATCCCACCGGCTCCGATGCGCCAAACAAGAAGAACTACGACCCGCGTGTCTGGCTTCGTGCTGGCGAAGTTGCGTTTGGTGAGCGTCTCGAACAGGCCTTCGCCGAGCTGAAGAACGTCAACACCCTGGTCTGACCACCGTGGTCGGGAATCGGTCATCACCGAACGGCGAGGAACTCGGCCGAACATGACTGCCGATTGCGAGGCCAGCACCCGATGAGCGAGATCGCACTGCCACGTTCGCTACGCGGACGGCGCATCGAGACGTGGCGGCGAGCTTCCGCAACTGGCGAACGTAACTATTCGCTCTTGCAGGCGCTTTAGCTGCTAGCGGCGTGCCCGGTTGTTGGTTTCGCGAGCAGCGCGTAAGCCAACCAAGAGGAGTACGAACACCACGAGCATCATCGTGACGATGTACCAGTAGGCAGCAGACGTGCCTTGCTCGAAGTTCTGGGTAGAGAACGGCAGCTCGCGATGATTCCACAGCAGCGCAACGCCCACTCCGGCAACTACAGTCGCCACCAATGGGTCGGTGCCGCCTCCGGCGACCATCACGGTTGCAAAGACGGCAAGCGCGGTGGCGCCGATGAGCAAGCCAGCCCAGCCAAATCGCAGGCTGGCGAAGGTCGCTTCGTCCATGGACTCGACGGCCAAGAGGGCCCCGATCCATCCGAGCAGCACCGCAACCGCACCAACAAGGGGCGAAACCACGAACGTCTTCAACATGGTTCCAGGATAGTGGGCCTTAAGAATGAGGCAAGCACAAACGGGGTACACACTGGATTCCGCAGGCCAGAAGGCCCAATTCGTCCCCGATACGCAGTAGCTTGAGCGGCCATGATTGCTTCGGGCGTGTTCGACTTCTTGAACGGAATCACCGATTGGCTCGATGAGATATCGGCGCGCTGGTGGTTCATTCTGGTCATCTTCATCATTGCCCTGCTCGATTCGATCGTGCCCATCGTGCCAAGTGAAACAACCGTGATCATCGGCGGCATTGCTGCTGGCCAAGGCGATCAAATCCTGCTGGTTGTGATCGTGATGGGAGCCGTTGGAGCGTTCTTCGGCGACTCTATTGCCTACTATCTGGGCAGTCGTTTCCGACCGTGGGTCACGCGGACGCTTGGGCGAAAGAACGGAGACGGCGACGAGAAGATGGTCAAAGCCGCCGATCAGATAGCCAAACGCGGCGGGCTCTTGTTAATCACGGCGCGCTTCATCCCGGGCGGGCGAACGCTCATGACATTGTCGTGCGGAGCCACCCAGCGGCCGTACAAAAAGTGGTTTCTTCCGTGGGATATCTTGGCGACCTCGCTGTGGGCGAGTTACGCAGCCATCATCGGCTACTTCTTCGGCGACCTGTTCGAAGATGATCACAGCACCGCGTTCTGGCTCGCGTTCGGAACTGCACTCAGCATTACCGGCATGATCGAAATCGTTCGTTACATGCGCCACCGCAACGATCCCTCACCCGTCTGATTCATGCTAGTTCAGGCTGGCGCAGCGGCAGCTGGATATGTTGCTGGGTTGTTGCCGTCGGCTGAACTGGTCGCCAAAGGACTTGATCCGCGGCGGGCTGGCTCGGGTAATCCTGGCGCAGCCAACATCGCCAACCTGCTCGGCAAAAAGGCGGGCGCGACCGTGTTCGGCCTCGACATGGGAAAGGCCCTGGTTGCGGCTCGCGTCGGTGCGGCAGTAGCAGGGCCCGCCGGAGCCAACATTGCCGCATCGGCCGCAGTGCTTGGACATTGCTTCCCGGTGACCAAGGGTTTTCGTGGCGGCAAAGGTGTGGCCGCAAGTGTCGGTCAGATGCTGGCGACATTTCCGGCCTATCTACCGGTCGATATTGCGCTCGCCGCGGTTGCGGCCACGAGCGACTTCTGGAAGCAACGACCCGTTGCCACCATGGGTGTAACGTGCGCGCTGTGGACGACGCTAGCGGCGATCTGGACGCGTCAAGGGCTGCCCAATTTGTGGGCGCCGAGTCCAAGTGCAGCCATGCCGGTTGCGGCGGCCGTCTCAAGCGCAGCGATCGTGTACCGGTTCGCCGTTGAGGCCAAACGCCCGCCACCAGCCGAGTAGTTATAACCCGTCGTGCTGGCGGCTTCGTAAAGCATCCGGAATATTGCGACGGTGTTGGCTTGTTTCGTATTCCCGCACTTCCGTGGCAACACGATTCCGACTACTCGTGAGAAGAACAGATGCAGCCAGCGTTGGTAACTGATTCAAATGCTCAGCTTCCGGCGATCCTGCAGGGGCGCTACGACGTGCAGGTCGTAGCGATTCCAGTGGTCATAGACGGCGTCGAGTATCTCGAGGGCCAAGATCTGGATGCCGACGGGTTCTACGAGCTGTTCGCTGATGGCGCACCCGAGGTCTCGACTAGTCAGCCCAGTCCAGGAGCGTTCGTGCAGACGTATCAGGCGTGCATCGACGCTGGGCATACCGAGATCGTCTCGATCCACGTTGGCGAAGGATTCTCGGGAACGCTCAACAGCGCCAGGATCGCCGCCGACATGGTCGACGCAACCGTGCATCTCGTCGACAGCAACACCCTGTCGTTCGGGATCAGCTGCTGTGTGTGGAAGGCCGGCACCGTACTCGCCGATGGCGGTTCGACCAAGCAAGCAATAGCCGCTGCAAAGGCGCTGAGCAACGAGTTGTACAGCGTGACCGCACTTGGTGCAGCTGAGCTGCTCAAGGGCAGTGGTCGGGTCGATTTCGAAACGTCGGCGACCGGAGTCGATGTATTCCTGGCTGGTCCGGGTGGCAGCTTCGAGTCGGTAGGCGTCGGAGCCACCGTCGATGAGATGTGTGATCTGATGGCCGCCACTATGGACGCAGATGGCGCTCCGATCCGGGTCGCACTCGGAATCGCGGACAAGACCGCACTGCCGTACTACCAAGGGCTTGAACTACGACTCGCAAATCGTCCTGATGTTGTCGAGATCGTCCGCTATCGGATCGGTCCGAGCGTGGGCGCTTTCACCGGGCTGGGCACCGCCGGCGGCTTCTGGTATCGCACGTAGTCTCGGTTCGGGCGCTCCGAAATTAGGGTGCTGAACAACACGTGGCGCACATCACGACGAGCATCCATGACCGCTCGTAAGCAGCACGTGGCGTTGACATCCTGAAACCGCAATTACAGGCCATGGAGTAGCGGTTCCTGCAGCCTTGCGGTCGCCGCGTAGAAACCCGCAGGGTTCGCCGATCCCAGTGCCGCAACACCGGCGTTCTTCAGCACCCTGCTAGCCCAGGTCGTCGAGTGGCGCCCAGGTCGAATGGGTGCCGCTGCTGATGCGCTCGGGCAAGCGAATTTGTGCAACAGGACCGGCTGCCGGGTTCGCTGCGTCGAGGATCACGCAGTGTGATTCGTTGCGATTCATGTCGCTGGTGAACGTGACCAGATAGCCGTCGTCTTCGGCGGTTGAACCAGTACGAGGCGCCATCGCGGTCTCGCTCAGAAACACGCCGTCGTTGAATTCGATGAGGGTCTCGGTGCCGGCATCGACGTCGCGCTTGATCAGCGCATCAAAGGCAAATAGGCCCGGGGTACAACGCGCCTCATAGATGTACCGATGGCGCCGACCTGCATGGCGTCCGTTGACCATCGGGAACTCGACGCACCGTTCGCTGAGCTGTTCTTCGGCTGTCTTGCCGGTGACCATATTGAAGCGCCATCGATGTGCACGAGCTTCGAGCACGTTCATGTCGAGCGTCTCGAGGCCTTTGTGTTCGCCGGTCGAACGCTCAATACCGCGCGCTGTCGGGTTGTGCTGGAAGTAGCCGTCGAGCACGATCTCGTTGCCGTCTTCGTATGCGTTTGCCCAATGCAGCACAAAGGTCGGGTCGGCTTCGAACCATTTGATGTCGCTAGTGTTTCCGTGGCGGGGGATGACGGCAAAGCGGCTTGGTACGTCGCGCCAGAACTTGTTCGAGAACCATCCGTCGGCGAGTGCTTGTTCGTCCCAGCCCAGGGGCAGGTCGTTGAGAATCGTGTAGTTCTGGGTGAACGCAATGTCGTGGGGAAGTCGCGGACCTGGCAGCGGTACGTCGACATAGTTGATGACTTGGCCTTCAGGGCTGACCACGCCGTAGTGCATGTAGGGCGCCTGCTGGTGGTAGTTGAAGAACAACAGCTCGCCGGTGTGTTCGTCGACCTTGCAGTGCGCCGAGACGCCTTCGGAAGGAAACCGGCCGCCCCAGTCGGCACGACCCTGAGGTTCCAGCGTGCGCGGGTCGAACGCATAGAGATCGCCGCATTGATAGAAGCTCGCAAACGCCTGCCCACCATGCACCACGACGTCGGTGCTGGCGTTGTCCTTCATCATCGTGCGGGCGCCCGAACCATGCTCCGCGATCGCATTCGACGGATGTTCAGTGATGCCGGCCCACAGGCTCTGCTTGGCGTGTTGCTCGGCAACGAACCCGTCGGTCTGGATGAAGCGGTTCGAATAGCGGGCGTGGCCGTTTTCGAACGAGATCGAATGCACCAAGGCGTCGCCATCGAAGGGGTGATAACGCTTGATCGGCTCGAACAGCGCTGTCTCGGTATTGCGCAGATAGACGCCGTTGAGATCGGTTGGGATCTCGCCAATGACATCAACATCGCCAGGCTCATAGAACGCGTCGTATTCGTTGACCTGCGGCTTCCACACGCCAGTGCGATACGGGTGATCATCGGTGGGCGGCAGCGCGTGATCGACGGTCGCTCGATGTTCAACCTTCATTGATGGTGCCCCGAGCCGCTCGGTAGTGATCGTTATTCGAGCCTAGGTTCTACGGCTGGGCCTGTGTTTGTTCGCCAGCCGTGGGGTCAACTCTGGCAAGCAAGTGCTGCGATCTCTCGCCGCAGGTTGGCTCGCGCTGGGACTTCGAACTTCGCTTGGCCAGCGGTGGTGAAGAACAATCGGTCGCGTTCGAGGAAACCTTCGAGGATCGCCTTGCGGCCCGAACGGAAGTCTTCATCGGCTATGTGCGCATACTCGGCGCGCACATTTCGGGTATAGGTGTCGTACACCTGTGGTGCCGAAGCAAAGATGGCGAGGTCGGCATCGAGAAACGCCGCCGTTTCACGTGGCGCGCTGTCGGGCAACGAGTGGGTGGCAGTTGCCAACACGACGGCGGCAACGTCGTCGGCCTCGGGGCGGTCGACGGCCACGAGCACTTCACGAGCCAGCTCGGCGCTCTGTTCTTCGTTGTCGGACCGAGTCGGGTCGTAGACGGCGTCATGAAAGAAGGCTGCCAAGCGCGCCGTTGGCGTCGTCACGTGCAGGTCAGCCAAATGGCGAAGCACTGCCTCGATGTGCTCCATCGTGTGGTAGTGCCGATGGGGCTCGGTGTGGCACGCCGCCAAGTCGAAGCCAATGTCATTGGCTGGCTCAGCATCGAGTTCCAGCTCACGAGCCAACGCAAGCCAACTCTCCATAAACGTCATCGCGACCATGTTCTCATGCCGACACCCCAGGGTGTTGTCACGAGTTTGGCGCGAGTGCCCTGGGGGTGTTGTCACGAGTTTGGCGCGAGTGCCCTGGGGGTGTTGT
>ENA-ORXT01001647-ORXT01001647.1-marine-metagenome-genome-assembly--contig:-NODE-1647-length-29111-cov-8.920128_pt1 | contig 29111 bp, 20 predicted proteins | sample MGYA00237868_ERZ511482 | MGnify/ENA metagenome assembly ERZ511482 | reverse complement strand
AAACAATCCACCAACCCGCCCTCCGGGCGGCCTAACCAATTCCAGAAACCCGAGTCAACAACTCACGGGGCAGTCCCTTGCGGTCAATGCGGATGGTGCGAGCTCTTGGGTCTTGCGCGTTGTGGTACGCCTCGAGGTTCACTCCCTTGTGGCGGCGAAGCTCAGCCGCAGTGGACGCGGAGAAGATGCTGATGAGCTCGCTGATTCGCGCCCGCTGGGCGTTCTGCAGTTTGTGTATGTCCTTGAACAGATCCGCAGCGATGCCAAGCTTCGCCATTAGCTGTCTCCTCGCAGTCGTCCGTTGATCTCAGCGGCGTCGCTACTCGCTGGAAGATAGATGATCCAGTCTTCCAGACCTTCGCTACTGATGCCGTCGGCGACGATGGCAATCTGATGTTCCGGCCAGGCCACCTCCAAAGGTGTTCCATCATCGCTCTCGTACCCGATTGCGCACCATGGAGCGCCGAGCTTGAGCACGTCTTCGAGCAGCTCTCGAACCGAGTCGGGTTCGACGAGTTCGAGCTCTTCGCGCTGCTCTTCGGTGAGGGCCACCGAAACGGGCGCGGCGGGCGCCAATACTGGCTGGCCCTCGGCTGCTGCGGTGACGAACAGCTGAGCGAACAGATCCTCGTTGGGCGATGTAGACGTGATGATGACCGCATCCCGGCCCGGACTCTTCATGAACTGAACGACGTTCGACCATTGCAGCAGTCACTCCACCGAGCCCGTTGAGCGGTTGCGTCCTCGACGTCGATGCTGGCGTCGGGCAGGGCAAGGACCACCGTCCACCGCTCGGCGTTTGGGTCATCGAGTCGAAGCGCCATCCCGATGGACAGCTGTCGTTCGGTGACGTACTGCCCGACCAGTGCGAATCCCTCTGCGGCTGGCGTCGGCCATTAGCCTTTGCCGCAAGGTTCTTCCGGCGGTTCTCCACCGTCTCCACCAATGCATGATGTGATGACAACGCCGCTTTGAAGAGCGTCCATGGGAACAGGCTCTTGCCTCTTCCTGCGACCGGGGCGGCGCCGGAAAGCGGGTGTGTCCAGGTATCGGCCAGCTCGCCGAACATCAGGTTCTCTTCAGCTGAGGCCTGGATGGGGATGGCCTTCGGTTCAAGCCGGTCCGCCCACTCCGAACCAAGCTCCAACTTCACCTCGCTGTGGCCCTTGTGCCGACGCACATAGAGATGAGCGATCTCCTTCTCGGTGATCTTCTTCGGGTCGGTGATAGCCGTTGGGTCAAGCAGGTTGATCAGCTCGGCGAAGCTCTCCGGGCTGCCGTTGTGCGGCGTGGCACTGGTCAGCAGCAGTGCTTCGGTTCTGGGAGCGAGTACCCGGGCCAACTGGTTGTTGAGCGTCCCCTTGTTGACCAGGTTGTGGCATTCGTCAATCACCACGGCGTCCCAACGGATGCCCTCCAGATGGTGGCGGTATCGGCCAGCGTTCTTGAGCGTGTCGATACTGATGATGCTGCGCTTGTAGTACGTGAAGGGGTTCCGATTTGCGGGAATGTGGCGCTTGACGTTTTGGATACCGGTCGAATCCAGGCGCACCAGCGGAATGGCGAACCGGGTCCACAACTCGTGTTGGAACTGCTCCAGAATGTGCCGTGGGGTGACCACCAGGATCTTCTCGCCACGGCCGCGGCGAATGAGCTCGCTGAGGATCATGCCGACCTCCAGCGTCTTACCCAAACCAACCGCGTCCGCAATGAGCAGGCGTGGGCGCAGGCCAGTCAGCGCCTTGTGGACCGCGCGACGCTGATACTCCAGCTTGTCCAACAGCTGCAAATCGCTGACAGCGAGGCCGGTTTGAGTGGCGGCGATCGGGGTCTTGCGAATCATCGCTTCGAGGTACAGACGGGTATCTCGAAAGCTGGGGCTCATGTCCTGGCGGAGCACCGTGTCCTCTGGGCGCAACGGCTCGATCATGTCCAGATGGGTGAAGAACGTTGCCTCAGTGTCTTTGACGAGCGTAGATGTGCCGATGCAACGAACCATCAAGCCATCGCTTGCGGTCTGCTGCACACTGCGCACCAGCCACTCCTCGTCGCGGACAACCACTTGCGCGCCCGCCGCGATGAGCGAGAGAAGGCCATTCGGTGTCTTCTTCATAATGTGAGCCCTCTACCCCTTTTGTCCGCGTCAGTTCCGGGCCCACCACCCGCACTCCCAGCGCTGTACCGAGCATATGTGACAGCGGGCGGGCGGGTCAGGCCGCCAGTTCCTTGGCCAGAGACAACTGCTGCTTCACTGACTCCGCAATTGCGTAGGCCAACACCGGAGGAACTGCGTTGCCGATCTGCCGGGCAATCTGCGTCTTGCTCCCGCACCACACAAAGTGGGAAGGGAACGTCTGAAGCAGTGCAGCCTCGCGATGGGTGATTGAACGGTCAACACGCTTTGACGCCTTCGTCCGGTGCCATTCCGGGTGCAGATACTTGCCCTTCTCCGGCTTATAGAACTCCGTCCTTATGGTGACCGACGGTTTGTCCCACTCCATGCGCCCCATGACGTCGCTGGTGCCGGTCGGCTTCTTCTTCCAACACGGGGGCAGCAAGTCTGGACGTTCGCGAGCGAGGTCGTGCCGGCCGCCACCCGGCGGAATAACTGCATAACGGTCCAAGGAAAGTTGGGTCGGGCTGCGCCCAAAGTGCAGCTCTTCCATGGAGAACGGACCTGGGATGGACTGGTCGAATACCACCTCACTGCGTTTCGGCAGCGAATTGGGTGCCCGCTCGGTGAATGGCACACCATCCAACGCGTGTCGCACGCTCCGCCAAGGTTCTGTGTCCAGCTGGGGCTGGTTGCTATGCGTCGCTACCGGCAGAAGCAGTTTGCCGATCCGCGACCCAATGATGATGGTTCGGCGGCGCTTTTGGGGCACCCCGTAGTCCGCAGAATTCAATACCGCTGCCTCTATCTCGAAGTCCCGCAGCTCTCCTTCATCCACCTCGAACTTGAGCCGCGAGAACTCCCCCGACTTCAAGAACCGGTCCACGTTTTCGATCACGAACACGTCGGCGTTCGAAGCCTTGACCACGCGGACGTACTCGGTCCACAACTTGTTGCGCGGATCGTTCTTGTCTTGGAGACCGAGTCCCGAGAACCCTTGGCATGGCGGCCCACCAATTACCACATCTGCCTCTGGGACATCTCGGCTTGAGAGCTCGGCTATGTCACCACAGAACGTGTGCACGAGATCGGGGTCGAAGTTCGCTGCGTATGTCGCCGCCGCATGGTGGTCAAGCTCCACAGCCAAAACGGGCGCGAAACCGCCGTCAACGAAACCCTGGGTCAACCCCCCACACCCAGCAAAAAGGTCAATGACTTTGTGCTTCGTCAAAGCTGAGCCGTCCTATCGGTTGCGGCTGATCCCTCCGGCGGGCGGGGGAGCGACAGCGGCTCGACAAGAAACCTCCGCAATTTAAGCTCGGGCAGCGCATCATGACCTTCCTTGCACCAGCGTTTCCACACCGTCGGTGCCAATGGCCGAATCTCATTCGGCGAAGCCTCCGCAGATCGTCGACGGGCAATCCACTCCCATCGGACCGTCCAGTCGTCAGCTTCCAGGTCGAGCAGTTGGACCTCGAACTTAAAGTTCCGAAACTCGCTGCCAGACCAATGGGCATCGTGATTCACAATCTCCACTCGCGTGAGTACACCAAGGCCGTCGAAGCGCACGTTGCCCTTCTGGCGTCCAGCATGAGGAACGCCGGTGAAGAGAAGAATCGGACCGCCGTTATCCCGACGAACGTCGTCATTGCTTTGGTGCTCAAAGGTTGCGGTCTCGAGCTGACTGTTGCCGAGCGACTTGCCAGGTTCTGCGTGTTTCGGTTCGCCAGTCGCTGGATCGAGACGGTTGTCGCCGAAATACGTGACGGTGCCTGAAGCTCGATCAAAGCTGTCGTGCCACGGCGTCGCCTCGCTGCCAGCCTTCCACGGGGTCGACCTCAGAAGGAACGCTGGCACTCGCTCACCCTCATCGCCCTGCACACAGGGCAGACGCGAGATCCCGCGTTCGAGCTTGGCTTTGGGCATTCCGTCGGTAAACGTGTGCCAGTAGAAGTTGGGCATCGCGTCAAGCTCGCGGTGTTCCGGTAGCTCGGGCCGGGCGTAGCGGTAAATGGTGCCCATTCGCAGCTCGCGATTGTTCGGTTGGTTCTGCTCAGCTGCTCGCAGTTCGCTCATTTCGGCCTCCTTCCGTCACCCAACCGACACTAGAGGGCTTCGCTGCTCGGGGCTGAATTGCCCGTCATAAGTTCATTGGCCTTTTCTTGCGCGTAGGCAGCAACGCGCTCGCCAAACGACGCCTCGGCGGTCCGGGGAAGCACGACGGTCAGGTGCACCTTGGCCCGGCTGGCCCCGACGTAGAGCGCCTGCCTCATCTCCGGTTCGGCCAGGGATGTAGGCCCAGCGATCACAACCGCCAGTGAGTCGAACCCTTTGAAGTCCGCAATCGTCGATACGAGGACCTTTCCGTTCGTCGCTGTCGTCGAGACAAGCGCGGGAGCAGCGGCTGCGACCGTGCGTCGGTGAGCTTCGGACGCAGTCAGCACAACTACATCTGACGGATCCAGGCCGTCATCGAGATGGCGGTTCACGTAGCCCAAAGAACGGTTCACCCAATCGTCTTCCCAGTTCGTGCAAACTTGCACATCTGGTCCGCCAACATCTGATAGCGCTGCGACCTCGGCGCCGGACAGCATTCTGGATCCCTCGACGATCTCATTTGTATTGCGGCAATTCTGGCTCAGAGTGAACTTCGCTGGTGCGCCGCTATCGATGAGGTCGAGCGCTTCTCTACGGGCTCGGCCAAAGATGTTCTGATTCGGGTCTTGGAACAACCGCCATGTTCCCGAGCGGAAGCCGCCAGCCACCAGAGCGTCCAAAAAGTCGATGAATTCCTCGCTGAGCAGATCTTGGCCTTCGTCAATGACCAGCGCCTCGTATCGGGGGCCCGCTGAACGCAACAGCTCCGTGGCAAGCTCAGGACGGAACCGTTGGGCCAAGAAATACTCCTCAGCATCCGGTAAGCGATCTACCGCATCGTGACTCTCAACTACCTCTTCAGCGAGGCCGCCGACGGACGCGACCTCCACTCCCTCGGTGCCCTCAAGGCTGGCTGCGAGCGAGCGGGCCAAGGGCTCCGAATAACAAACGAGCAAGGTCTTGAGACCGCTCATTGCGAGGCGGCGAACCTCGCTTTCAGCAATCAACGTCTTGCCAGTTCCGGCCGCTCCCTTAATAACAACCCGTTCATTCTCCGAGAGCCCATCAAGCAATGAAAGCTGGCCATCGGTCAGTCGGACCAACTCATCCTGGATCCCCAAGAAATGGAAGCGGCGGCTGACTTCCGCCGCAAAGTCCGGACGAATCGCCTCGCGTAGCGTCTCGACCTCATTAGATGTCAGGGGAGCGGAACTAGTGCGGGACTGCCAGTACTCGCCCAGCCTTGCCACATAGCGGGCCAGAGAAGCTTCAACATGTCGCTGATCGAGAAGGATGTCTGGCTCCACACTTGGACTCTGCATATTCAGCAAACAGTCCGGAGTCATCACTCCGTACCCGACCTGAAAGTGTGACCCCGAAGCTCGGCGAAACCCCTCCGTGGCGAGCCACATCTGCAAAGAGCCAGCCGCCCCTCCGGCCTGATCGAACGGCCCCTCATATTTGGTGTCGGTATGACCCGTGCGGTCGGTGAAGTGCCACACTCCGTCCTTAAGCGAGACCCGCCCGCCCTTGACCTCCAGGCAAAATACGCCGTCGGCGCATATCAGCACAAAGTCCGCTTCGGCCCACCGCTTCTTCTTGTGCCGAACGAAACCAACCGAGTGCATCAACACGGCATCCCCCGACAGCTCGTTCCGGAATCGCTGCGCAAGCTTCTTCTCCGCTGCACTGCTCAGACGGCGGCCTTCGACCTCTGGAATCAGGCGCGCCATCAGCTCGCAGTGAGCGAAGTGAAGTACCCGAGATCTGGTGTCTCAGGGTTTCCCACCAAAAGTGCCCGGTCCAGGAACTGGTTCCGCCACTCACAGGACGTCTCAGGCAACAACGCACACGCATGACACGCCGCCAAGTTGAGTGCTTCCGCACCTTGTGTTGCCGTCTCGATACAGAGCGGATCAGCGCTACACCACGACGACCGCAGCATTGCCTCGCGGAGCGAAGCGGACAGCCGGCCATCCTCGGTCATCGATACGACGCCGCCCAAGCTTCCCGCTGAATCCGTTGTGGCCGTGTAGATCAAAAGGCCTGCGCGTTGTTTCGTGACGTACAGGCGTTCTGCAAGCGATGCTGCCGGATAGCCGCACTCCAAAGCCCACTGGTCGATCAACGCATGAGCCAGCGTGTGGATCATGATGAAACGCGGACTGATGTCGTCCGGTACCTCGCCGAAGGCGTGCTCGGCCCGTTCAGCAAGGCGGGCTGCGCGGCTCACGACTTTCGGTGATGCTTCCCACTGGTCCAGACGATCAGACGAGAGCTCGAGAAACACGCCTTCACCACTGACCTCTATTGCGGGAAGCCAGCCAGTCTCATCGTTTCCGATGGGCACGACAGAACCGGAGGTGGGTTCATCTGGGTCTGATGACCCAACGGGCGGTTGTAGCCGGGAGAAGCCCCTTAGCACTCTCACCACTCGGAGTTTTGGCACGTTCTTGACGACCGGAACCCACGTTGCCGCTTCGTCGCCAACTTCTTTGGCGTCCAGACAGACGAACTCGTCGTGGCGGTCCTTCTCCGGCGCTCCTTTCATCAAGGCTTCGTACTCTTGCGGCTTGACCTCGGTTGAATCAGGGGCTGACTCTCCTGCCTCCACCGCCTTTCGCTGCAGCGTCGCTCCGACCAGATCCTCGAGCGAATGTTCATTGCTCGCGACCCCCATGCCTTCCATCGTCGCTTGGATGGCTATGGGCGGAACGTTCTTGAGGACTTTCCAGTATCTGTCCAGCAAGCGGTAGACGCCTTCGGACCAAGGCGGAATTGAGATGGCCGAAATTGTGTCTGCGAACCAAACGTTGGACGCACCACGCTGCAGAGTGACCGGCGTCTTGTCGCAGTCTTGCTTGTGGTCGGCGCCGAGCCACGGGCGTCGACCCTGACAACGGGTCACCTTAAAGAGTGCCTTCTTGCCGAAGGCACCATCCATTGAACGTCGGGCACCGCATGAACACTTGATCTCGATGTCCTTCAAGCCCGACGATTCACCTCGGCTCTTTAGCTGCAGTTTCGCCTTGCCATTGCCGTCGTGGTGCGGGTGTTGATCGTGAACCCAGCGATAGAACGGAAAATCGTCCAGATGGCCGTCCTCACACGCGACGACGAAACGAGATGGGACAAGGTCCGGTTCGTCTTCGCACATGTTGCAGGTCGCCTTACCAAATGGCGACTTGAAGAAGTACAGCGAATCCAGCCGATGACACTGGGGGCACGAATGCTGCTCGGGGAAACGAAAAACAGGGATGTCCCAAGACTCGTCGCCGCCCGCTGGCGGTGTCCGGAAGCCCCACACCCCAAGCTGGCGTTCTAGGCGAGGCTCGTGAATCTCACCAGCATCCTCATCAACCTGCCACCGCTCGATGCCGGCGACAATAAATGATTCATTGGCTTGAGCAATCAGCGCCCCAACCCCGTAAGTGGTCACGAGCTGACTCGTTCGCACGCTGCCTTTGATTCTTGAGTCGCTCATGCCTTGCCCTTCAACAAATACAGATTTGATTCGGTATCGACTGCACGAAGGCTCCACATCGTTGGCATGCCTTCAGCCCCGGAGTGATCTCGTCCAGCATCGACAAGGAGAGACTTCTCAGGCTTGCGTCTATTCGCGAAGACCAGGTCGGTGACCTCCTCTGCTTTCCGTTTCCATTCCTCGACAACCTGGTGAAGCACCTTCTCGGTGGCCACGGATTGCTCCGGGTCCACCCGCTGCACCCGCTCCACGATGCGATCGATGACCGGTTGCGCCCGCGCCTCCAAGTTTGCGACCTGCGCCGCTCCGCTGTTTGACCGGAACTCGCTGTACCGCGCTCTCATCATTCCAATGAACACCGCGTGCAATCCGCGGTCGCGAGCGCGCGCTGCGAACGGGGTAACACTCGAAGCGTCAACTTGTCGATAGATGCTCTGGTGGAACGCAACAAAGTCTTCGTAATGTGACCGGTCCCGTGAGCGAGCAGCGTTGAACAGAGCAACGACCAGGCCCGGGTGCCGGCGGCCAACCCGGCTCGTCGCCTGGATGTACTCCGACGATGACTGAGGCTGCCCCATCACAGCCATAAGACCCAACCGGTCAACGTCCACACCGACCGAGATCATGTTCGTTGCGAGCATTACGTCCAGACAATCTGGATGATCAGCGCCGTAGCCCATCTGCTTCAGCAACGAAGGAATGCTGCTGCTATCCACCCTGGACGTCATCTCCCGCAGCTCCGGACTTTCGAATCGCGGCTCGCGGCCCGACTCCTTGGCCAGTACCGCTACTCGGTCGACGACATCGTCTTGGACCTGGAGCAACGCGCCGCCGAGGACGCGAAGGCTGTTGAAGTAGCCAAGGAGGGTCCAATACGGATCCTTCACCTCGTCAGGCGCGTCAAGCTGATGGGCGAGTTCGAGTAGCGCAGAATACGTGCGCACCAACAACGTTGCGTGACTGGTACCAGGTGCCAGCAGCCCCAAGTACCGGCGGGTGCCCTTGGCCTCCCGGGGAACTTCAACCGCGAAGTATGAATCGCGCGCATCGAGGCCCGGCGGCGGGAACTGGAAACCCTCGCTGGCGTAAAGCTGGCCGATTTGTTCCTCCGCGCGACGAATCGTCGCGGTCGACGCAATAACTTTCGGCCCGATGCCGCCGTCGTCGCACAACATGTTGATCGCCGACTCGTACAAGCCGACCATGGTGCCGAGCGGTCCGGAGATGAGGTGCAGCTCGTCCTGAATGATCAGCTCTGGCGGTGGCACATCTCCGTCCATGTTGAACAAGGGGCCAACATCTTCACGCCACGGCAAGCTGGCGAATTTGTCGACGGTCGCAATCATCAACGTTGGCTTCTGGTTATAGATGTCCTCGTCAACGACGTAGCACGGCAACCCCTTTTCAAACTCGCAAGCCTCGTTGCGGCACGTAATGACGAGGCGGGGGTTGTGGTCCGCGACAAAGTAGTTCTTGTAGGACAGCGGCTCTGCGCACCACGAACATGACCTCAACTGAACAGGGTTCTTTTCGCGAAGGGTTTTGCCGTTGTGCATGTCCTTTAGGGCTTTACGGGCGTCCGCAAGATTGTTTGGTGTCGCTGCGGACCCGACCCACAAGCAAATCGAGATCTCAGCCTGCCCAAGGTCACTTCGTGTGCGGCGAATGGACTCACACGCACACATGAGCATTGACGCTCGTTCGAATTGCTGCAGGGTGAGGAGCCGGAGGGTGTACCGCATGATGACGGTCAGGCCACCGCCCCCATCACCGGCAACGTGCCCTCGGAGCCGCCTCAAGAAGACGGTGAAAGCAATGAGGCCAAGGTAGGCCTCCGTCTTGCCACCACCCGTCGGGAACCACAAGAGGTCGACGATCTCACGATCATCTGACTCCGGATCGGCAATTCCGGCTAAAGCGATCAGGATGAACCCAAGCTGGAACGCCCTCCAGTTGTGTACATCGCCCGATAGGTCCGGTTGTGATGCTGCCTCGCCCTGGGCTTTGTCCCGCGCCCAGTCGGAGCGGGCTCGCTGCATCAGCATGGCACGATTCGCCAGCTGGAACGCTTCCCAGGCCACCGCATCTTGCTGTAACAGATCGATCCCAGACTTCATGCGCTTTGACGCCAGTTCACAATCGACAAGGTGGCGATTGGCAGTGTCAGCCCAACTCGGGCCAAGCGACGCGACATCGTTTTGTCGATCGCCTATCCACGAGTCGTAGCCATCGACAAAAGCGCGGAGGCCAGAACAAATTTCATCGCGGTCGCCTTCCGCCAGGCGACGCATCGAGAAGTAGGGCGAAACCACCAGGGGATTGTTGTCGGCCAAGAGCAATTCATGACTTGGTGTGACGGTCGAACGGACGGTCAATGCTCGAAGATCATCTGAATCGCTGACCTCGGCTGCCTCCCATTCGGCTGAACAACCGTGACCGGTGGCAAACGTCGGGCTATGTCGGTACAGCAGCGCAAAAGAGCGAGCATCGCCATCGGCCCCATCGCCCCGGAGACTTGAGCGGTCCATGAAGACAGGATTCCCGCTTTTCTCGGTGACCGTCAGAGCTACCTGAAAGAACGTGTACGCGTCGCGCTTCCACTCGCCGGCTGGCACTTCCAAGGTGTTGATCACCGCAGCGGTTACCGCGACGCGGCCGCGTTCATCTGGTTCTCTCTCTCGCACAAAGAGCTCGAGACCGTCGCCCAATGAAGTTCGAGTGTCGCTTTTCGAACCCGATAGCCCCAACGAATATTCGTGCTTCAGCGGCGAACGTCGCCACACCTCAGCTGAATGTGCATCGGCTTCTGGTGGGAGCTCCTCTTCGGTCTCGCGGGTGAAATCAACCATCTCTGGGGTGTACCGGGCTGAGTCGACCCTGAATTCAAGTTCACCCACCTCCGCAGCGGAGACTGCGAACGAGATTCCGAGCGCCGAGGGATAGCGGACGTTCGCCAGCGCGATCGGTGGGTCGACCCTCCCGTCCTCGTCTTGTTCCACAAGATCAACGTCGTGCTCCGGATCAAGAGTGTTGTCGACATTCTCACCGCGAATCGGGTATAGCGCCCCAGCGATGTACCGGCCCATTGGCGGCTCGTCCAGCAGTTCCTCGCTCGGGGTCACGTCGTCTGTGGGGGAGGGCCCAACCAGGTTGCGAACGACCGCCTCTACCAGCGAGTCTCGAAAGGTGTAGTGGTCTTCTCTTAGCGTCATGATGGCACCTCTGCCTTGCTATCGAATTCGAATTTGCCCATACCAACAAGCGAAGGCACCAGCCAGGCGCCGCCTGTGCCGAGACCAGCCTGATTGGTCACCAACGGGTCGCCTCCAACACTTCGGACCCCGTCAATGCGCAGTCCCGTGATCCGTTTCGGGTACTTCCACTTGCTTCCCCACTTGATGGTCCAGAGAAGGTCATTGCGAAAGGCCTCGCTGACCTTCCCAACCTCCTGGTCCGCCCAGACAACTTTGTAGATCGCTCCTGGTTGTCCGATCAGTACACGGTCGAAGATCAGCGATGCCGGGTCACCAACATGCATCTCTTCCCACAGCCGGAGCTGAATCTGCGCCGACGATGCCGCTCCGAATGGCTCGTCAACAGCAACATCTGATTGACCAACTTCTATGCCAGCTCGCCTGTTTCGGGGAGCGATGTGCAGCCACCGCTTGTTCGTCTTGTCCGGCGTGAGCTTGATTGTGATCTTTGGCAGGTCTACCTGCACTAGCTGGTCGATGGTTCGCGAAAGGGCAACAAAGAGGGTCTTGGCAGACTCGTCGCTGAATGGCCGCTCGGCCCAACCTTCGGGGACGACTGCTACCCGCTCAAACTCCAGACCCTTTGACCGGTGCACAGTCGACACGAGGAGCGAAGAACCTGGCTGCGAATAAAGCTCGTCCGGCAAACCGCCGCTCTTCATCCGCTGGACGAGTCGGTCCAGGTTGACATCCGTACCAGTGCGAGCCACGGATCGCAGCGGACCCCAAACCTCGCTGACTTCGGGGACGTCGTGCGTGCGTGTCGACGAGCGAAGATCGCCCAAAACCCGTGTCATTTTGGCCTTACTGGCGACGCCGCCGCCGATCGCAACCGCCGCCCGCGCTATCCACGGGGCAAGACAGCGATCAGCGGTACCACGCTGAACCACATGATCAACCCCGGCTTCTGACAACGCACGTGATACCCACAAAACCTGACCATTATTTCTGCACAGAATGGCCGTTCGATCGCCCAGCTTGGCTTTGTTCTGCAGGAACTCCGGGTTTGGAACCTTCGGGGCGTCTTCGAGTAGCTCAGCCAAGGCCAACCCGGCCTCCGCCGGGTTTGTCGATACTTCGAAACCGAGTTTGCAAGCTTCGATGGCCAGAGATGACCGAGCGCGGTGATTTACCGTGAGATGCCGTTCAGCGAGGCCGTCGACTGACGCTCGCATCCACTTGAACAAGGCTGCGGAACCGTCCAACTCTGGGCTTTCCCCCTCGGCCAAAGAGAAGTCGTAAATGCCCTGCGCAGGGTCACCAAGCAATGTGAAACCGACATTGAGACTTTCGAGTAGCTCACGTACGAAGTGCATCCTCACGCTCACCAAGTCCTGCACCTCATCCACAACGACGTGCTCAATGTCCTCAAGGAACTCTGCGAACCTTCCGAGGTTCGTTCTGGCCGATGCAATCCGATCGTCGTATGTCTGCTCGGTCCATGGGCCATCTGGGTCCACCTGGGCAAGGACCCGGGTGGCGAAGGAGTCAAAGGTGACCGGACGGATTGCTCGAGCGTCACTCCCGGATGCACGCAAGCGCCGGCGCAGTTCCCCCACGGCGGCCCGACTAAAGCTCAATGCCAACACGCCCCCAGGTCGCAAATCTTGATGGTCTACCAAGTGGCCTAGACGTGCGACAAGGGTGTGCGTCTTGCCTGTCCCTGGGCCAGCAATGATAAGTTGACGAGCCTCCGTGGGAGCTAGAACGATGGCTTCTTGCTCAGCCGTCAGTGACATCATGTTCGGTTCCACAACGGCTCGAATTCACGGAACGCAAGCTGTCGGCCGTACTGGGCCAAGTTGTCCTCGACGTTCACGATCAAACACGTTTCCTTGCCGCCGTTGAGGGGTCCACGTAGTCCGCGGCCGACCATCTGTTGATACAAGTTCGGGCTGTAGGTCGGCCGGGCCAAGTACACAGCACTCACCGATGGAGCGTCAAAGCCCTCAGTCAGCACGCCATAGTTCGTCAGCACGCGAATATCGCCTGACCGGAACTGCTCGATGTAGTGACGCCGCGAACCCTTACTGGTCGCTGCCGAGATTGCTCGTGCCTCAATGCCCGATGCCGAAAGTAAGCCTGCCATGAGTTCGGCGTGTGTCACAGAGGCCGAGAACAAGAGCACGGTGCTTTCACCGTCGATCGACCGGATGGAGTCGAGGATTGTTTGGTTCCGGCCTTTGTCTTCGCCGATCCGCGAAAGTACAGAGGCTGGCAAGCGTCCGAGCTTCTCGACCTCGGCCAACTCGTCCGCTGTGAGCGACACATCAGAGCCGGTAAGCAACCGATGCTCAACGTTCGAGAGGACGCCCATTTCCTGCAGCGTCTTATAGGGGTCTTCGCCAACGGCGTCCAACCGCTTGCCGCCGAATCGTTTGACCAGACGATCCGTCTCCTCAGCGCTCGTCCCTCGATACGGCGTGGCCGAGAGACCAATGAGCGGAACCCGATCCTGGTTGCGGCCCATACCTAGCCATTCCAGCAACTTGGTATACGACGTTGCGGTTGCACGGTGTGCTTCGTCGATGACGACTGCTTTAGCTCTGGCCAACCACGAGTACTGCCGTTTCGGAATGCAGACGTCAAGTTTCTGAATCGTGGCCACCACAACCTGATTTTGGTCATTCAAATTCTCAACATCGTTGTTCGCCCAGAGGCGGCCAAGCTTCAAACTCGAGTCGGGACCGAGTGCCCGCCAGTTTTCGGACCAAGCTCCTACGGCCTGCTCGCAAAGTTCATCGCTTTGAGCAACCCACAGGATTGGTCCTTGCAATGCGCCGTCCCGCATCGCCTCAATGAGAGCGTGGGTCGCCGTTCGCGTCTTTCCGGCACCGGTAGGAAGCGACAGCAAGCCTCTCCCCATTCCCTGATCGACGAGCTCGCGGATGCGGTCAACAGACTCCGCCTGGAATTGGTGCAGCGGCGGCAGGCGTGGTGGACCTTCAACTACGACCAAAGGGTCCCTGGATTCGCTGGCGAATCCCGCGTACTCCACTGGGAAGCCCAGGTCTGTCACGAACTTTCTCGCCTTGCGCATCCCGGCCCATCGCAGAGGAACATCGAAACCCTCCTTCGCCAGATCTTCGCGATGAACCTGAAGAACTTCGACTCCATGGACCGCCAACGCAAGTTCTGCGATCTCGACGCCAGCAAGATCCGCCCCTCCGCGTTGAGCCATTTCCTCAACGAGGTCGACCGGAAGTCGTTTCTTGAGATTGGCCACACCAAGAGCAGAGAGGACCTTCTCCGCTGGCGTTTTCTTCCTGGCAACTTCTCGGCGGCGCTTCGTCGCCGTCTTTCGATCCTGCTCGCCTAAGAGGAACACCCGGTCCTCGTCCGCCAGATCAATTTTGGCGTGGTGGACGACCGCGTCAAGAATGACCGGCAAGTCGCGCGGGTCACCACTCAGGTACAGAACATTGTCCTTGAAGAAGCTTGTGACTGTCTCGCGGGAAGAGCCTTCCTGGGATGCTCTCTCCACTTCAAGCTGCTCGCTGACCACGACCTCAATCGCGGTGGGCAACGCCGGAAAGAGTTCACTGGCCTTCACCTGCTCCAGTACCTGGATCGGTCGAACGTTCACCGAGAACAGGTCGCCCACGGCGCGGAAGTTCCACTCCTCAACCAGTCGATCCGCTACCTTCTGACTGGACACGACGGCATGAGGAATGTGTGCGTCTCGCAACGCTCTTGCATCTGCTGCCAAGGAAGCAACGACGTCCTTCAACAGAACGACTCCGCCGTGGCCGTCTGGAACCGATTCGATCGGAGCGAGATTGGAGTTGAGGACCAGCCCCATGGCCTGCCCGAACACATCTGGCCCCTTCGCGAAAGCCAGGTGGAGTGCTTCGGCCCACGTCGGTCCACGGACATCTTCGAGTGTCATTGGAAGCTTCAACTGCAACGCCACGTCGTCGTCTACTTCTACAACGGGCAGGAACGAGGCAAATTCAGCGAGCGCACGGCCGACAGCAAACTCCGCTTCGACTCTGCCAACAGATGTCCTCAAAAATCCGTGCTTGCGCACCATCCACAAACTGGGGTTTGGGCACGTCAGTTTCTCGTACCGGCTGTTGTTCGCATGAGCAAGCAGCCAGGGCCGAGCTGCATGCCCGAGCTGAAGTATGGCCATGCAGTAGTCGGCGTTGGCCTCTGGGTCTAGACGCTTAAGGGGCTCGCACGGTCCGACATATCCCCCTTCGGAAAACTTCAGGAGGCTTTCCTTCGGCCTCTGTAGGCCAGCATTCTTCGCAAACCGCTTCCGGTATTCCGACTTGAAGCCGTCGAACCAGTACTCCTCGTAGGGCGAACGGTCGCTCACGGGCGTCTCAACCACTCCTAGCCACCGAAGGACCTCTCGGTGGTCTCCGTGGTACCGCATATCAACCAAGCACGTGTCATTGAGGTGGTCATCCTCAGCGACAACGCCACCCGGTATGAGCAACGCGCCAACTCGGATGAACTCGCCGGCACGATTGCGAGCACGCATTTTCGCGGACTGAAGATGCTCGTTCACAATGGCTTGCGTCTTCGCAGCCCCCAGGTCTGAAGCAAGCTTCCAGAATCCAACCCAGAACTCTTGCGACTCCGTATCCCCCTTTAGCGCGAGCGCCGCAAGTTGTCCCTCAGCGTCCAGCGTCCGGATTCCCATGGCCGTCAGCCGCTCGCGTACCTCGACGTCGTTGGCGAGGTCGGACGACACAACGCGAACCCCTTCGCCAGGCGAAGCTCCCATACCCGCGAAGTAGAGCAGCTCGGGGTCAACGGGGGACAGCGATCCATCCCTGGTCAAGACGATGGGCGCAGAGCGCCAACCAGTTGCTCCACCCTCTTCGAGGAAGCTGGCAACGCCAATAGCCGCGGTCGACGACTCGAGGTCCCCTAAATCGATCAGGGTCGAGAGCCACTCGGCAAGCGTCTTGTCAGTTCGTGACTCCATTAACCTCGCCACGCGGGCTCGTCGTTGACGAACTTCAACTGACGGGTGCACCCAATCGCGGTCAAGTGAAACGCGTGCGAACTCCTTTAGCGCTTCTGACGGAACGCCATCCGGGTGAAGCTGGAGATCTGCGGGTTTGCACAACTTCCCATCAAGATCAGGAATGGTTTTTGCGTTGGCCGCAAAGTAGTAGACGTCCTCCGTGATTTGTTCGTCAGCCCACTGCGGCGCCTCCCGCCCCCGGCCTGGTAGGTAATCGAGGTGGCGGGCGGGATCGTCCTCGCTAGAGAGGTGTTTGAGATTCTTGACGATCATCTCTGCTGCGCTCTCGATGAGTTCAGCATTGAAGCTTCCTTTGAGAAGATTCTGGCGATCGGCATTCGTCTTCCACGGAGCGTTGAGGATTCCGCGCAAAGTGGTCCAATACTCGGTGGGAAAGAAGGCCCAGAAGGCCCCTCGAGTTCGAGTGGTGTCTAACGGGACAGCCCAAACAAGAGGGAGCGTTTCGCGGTCGGCCAACTCACCAGCGGACTTTCGAGCTGCTGGGCTCATCGAGTAAGACGAGTGGCATGTCCGCCACTCCGAAGTTGCTCCGTCCACTGTCAACAACGTTGACGACTTGCGTCGCACAGCGCTGACTGACTTCGAGAATCCCGAACCCTCGTCGCGCAACACGAGCTGGCCCACGTGGTCAGAGAAGAGAGCAAACTCGGGGGGAAAGTTCTCAAGGTCCTCAAGTAGCCACGCTGATTCCTCTGCAAGTGGGAGCCTGATGACCGTTGTCGCCCACTCGCCAAGCTCCGCCAGGACCGGGTCGCCCTCCATCTCGCTAGTTGGATCAAGCGGAAATGCAAGACGGAGTTTGGGCGTGGGAAACTTCTGCTCCACGGCCCTCGCGATCGCTTCGCTTGACCGGACGGGGTCAAACCGGAACGAGCCCGCGGTGCTGAAGAACTCTGGCGCATCGGTGACTGCCAGCACGCTCTTGAAACCGAGGCCAAAGCGACCGATCTCGTTGCTCCGTTTCGATGAGCGGTGAGCGCCCAGGATGGCTCGGACGCCATCTACATCGATGGGAGCGCCTTCGTTAGCGCAGTAGAGCGCTGATGGAGTGAGAACTACTTCGATCCGGCCACCCACAGCGCCACCATGCTGCAAGATTGCGTCGGCCCCGTTCTGCACCAATTCGTAGATCTGGCGCCGTCCATAGCCGCCCTCGGCGATCTCCCGTTCGATTGCAAAGTGTTCCGGAACGAGGTCAGGGTGCACTTCATACGCGTCCAGGCAAGAGTCCGTGTATTTCGCCACCGACTTCGTGACGTCTGAATCGACCTGCCACCGCACTTCTTAGACCCCCGACGTCACCAGATTGCGAGCTGAATCGTTTCGTCTCCCATCCCTTCGTGACGTGCGACAGTCGCACAAGTCGCGAATCCCACTCGATTTGGTGCCAAGGCTGGAGGTAGATCGTCGAAGTTTCATGTGATTTGCACCGCAGGGGCAAGCCGCGCAATCGAAACGATAAGGACGAGTCAAGTCAAGGGTGGAAGAAGGTATCGCATTTGGGTTCACAGAAGGGCTGTACGGCGCAGCCGTGACGCGCCGTGCAGGAGGATTCTTATCGGTACTGCATTACGTCATTCATGACGTTCCGAGCTGCTGTCGCGTAGCGCCAGCTCGAGTGCGGCGTCCACCAGCGCAAGGACGTCTCCGAGCGTTCGCTTGGGGTCGTCGTTCCAGTGGCGGAGATTGTCATGCACCGACCCGTCGCCGTCCATGAAGACTTCGGGCGGGAGCTGCGGGTCCAGATCGGGCAGCGTCTCGGCGGCGCGATAGAGCCACCGCTGAACCAGTAGCAACGGGCCCGGCAGCGGCAAGGCGTAATCATCTCGGTGAAAGGTGCGCGCTGCGTCGCGGCCAATGGCGGTGAACGAGTCCCACATGTTTGTACCGCAGCCGCCGGTCACCGTCAGACCAAAGGCCTGAGCAACGGCGCTGCCAAGACAGATGCCATCGGCTGCTTCGAGGCCGACCTTCGTGTCGCCCTGACGCCAACCGAAATGCACCAGCGCGCACCGAGCGCGCCGCAAGTGTCGGACTGCGGTCTTGTGCTCAGTGACGGTCGTCGTGGCCGGGTGTGGGGGAATCGTCTTGTGGTTCATGCCGCGAACCTACGGATGGCCCAGGACGGTCTCGCCGACCGTCCTCGCCGCTCGCCGCTGTCTACTTCGCCAGTTCGATGGTGACTGTGCCAATCCGATCGGCACTCTGGATGTCGCCGGACACAACGAGGCGATCACCCTTGCTCAAGGCCAGCGCATCCGCCTCGCTCAGGTCCTTGTTGAAGTCGGGGAGGATCCCATCAGCATCGGTCGAAAGCTGCACGTAATAGTCGTCCCCCAACACCTGCTCTCGAACATCGAGCACATAGCCAACCCAATCCTCGGCCCGGTAGTCGCTCTCCAACTCGTCCGCGAACTTCTCCCACTGCGCGTCGGTCTGTTCATCGGAGCGCCGTGTGATCTCATCGAAGGTGATGGCGGTGCGAGTCCCGGCCGCAGTTGTGCTCACATCGCCGGTCGACGTGTCGTCACCGCCACCACCGGCCACCGCAGCACCGACGATCAGCAGCAGAAAGACGGCCGGGATGAGGAAGCGCTTCTTCTTCCACATCGGCCGATCATCGATCACGACCTTCTTTCCCGTCTTGCCGGAAGGTGCAGGCCCAGCAGCCGGCGGTGGCGGTCCCTCGTTGGAGGTTGGCGGCAAGAGATTATCGGACATGGGCGAACTCCATCTGTCGGTTACCCCATCTCGTATGTGCCAGCTGTGACAGATTGCAGCTGCGCGCCAACCGAAAGTGTCAGACCCGGCTGAGAAGGTTCTCCCGGCCCCGAAATGCGGGGTCATCGAAAGGAGAATTGTGACTTCCCCTCAGCGAGCAGAACTGCTCCGCCTCATGGCTGCCATGGCCAGTGGTGACCGTGCTGCTCTGTTTCCATTCGTCGAGATCTTCGGGAATGTGCTGGCCGCAATGGTGCGGCGCACCCTGGCTGATCTCGGCCGAAACGACGTGGCGAAAAAGCCCGAAGATATTGACTACCTCGTGCAGTCGGCCGCCTTCGTGATCTTTGACCGCTCCTCGTCATGGCGTCCCGATGGTGGCGCTCTTCCGTGGGTTTGGGCCGAGCGGGCGATCCGGGCCGAGATCGTCCGCTGGCTCGGCCACCCGTCGGTTGAATGGAGTGGTGACATCGAGGTCGATGATCTGCGGGCGGGACTTCCGATCGCCAGCCGTGAGGTGGACCTCTCCTCGCTGGCCGCAGACCACCGGCTCGTCGCGCTTCTGCTCGAAGCCGTAAAAGAAGTCGCCAGCGAACGGGACCGCCACGTCCACCTCGAGTACCAGATTCAGAAAGGCCTGGGGGATAGGTCTCCCGCCACCACCGTGGCTGACATCTTCGGCCTGTCACCCGCCAACGTCCGCCAGATCGACCGTCGAGTCCGCCAGAAGCTCCAAGCCCTCATCGTCAGCGACCGCCGGTTTGAGGCCCTGATTGGGCTGCGCTGGTGGGCAGCCTGAACCCGTGCAACCATGACACCGGTCTCCACCGGACCGGTACGACCAGAAACCAGTGCGAACAATGACGAGAAATGCGAATCCTGGAACCCACCACCAGACCAGCGGTCAACGCTCGGGCAGGGAGTGATCATGTTCCACCAGGTTGAACCGCTCCCAGACAAGCCCGAAGCTGGTCACCACGAACCGCCGATCCTCCGTGACGCCTCCAACGACGCGCAACCCGAGCCCGTCACAGGCGGGACCTACCAAACCGATGTGACCACGCTCACCGAACGCATCGCCGTCCAACTCGCCGCCGAAGGACTCCAACATCCCGTCGCCGCCGCCGTCGCCATCGCCCTGCGCGGCGCATCCGGTCTGGCACCGGTCGGGTTTGCCGCCGAAGTTGGACTCACCGAGGCAGAACTGCAAAACATCGAAGCCGGACAGGTGTCGCTGCCGGATCTCCCGGCCAGCCTCGGCGCCCGCATGCTCAACGCCCGCCTCGAACCGCTCTCACTCGCCGACCTCGACCAACGACTCCGCGGGAACTGAACGCGTCCGCGGGCGCGTCCCCCGCGAAACAACCCGCAAGCCTCAGCCGACGTGATGGACTTCTTGGAGTCCGTAAACCGGGGTCTCCAAGCCTTCCATGCGGGCCTTGATCTGCAGCGCCAAATACAGCGAGTAGTGGCGGGACTGGTGCAGGTTCCCGCCGTGGAACCAGAGCGCTTCCTGCTGGGTGGGCTTCCACATGTTGCGTTGCTCGCCCTCCCACGGACCCGGATCTTTGGTGGTGTCTGAGCCAAGGCCCCAGACCTTGCCCACCTTCTCTGCCACTTCCGGCGAGATCAGCTTTGCCGCCCAACCGTTCATGGAGCCGTAGCCGGTGGCCAGCACAATCAGATCCGCGGGGAGCTCGGAGCCGTCGTCAAGAATCACGCTGGTGGCGGTGATCTCGGCGATGTTGGCCGGCGCCCGCAGTTTGACCTTGCCGTCGATGATCAGCTGCGACGCGCCCACGTCGATGTAGTAGCCGGACCCGCGGCGCAGATACTTCATGAACAGGCCGGACCCGTCATCGCCCCAGTCCAGCAGAAACCCCGCGTCGTCCAGCGCCTGGTAGAAGTCGGCGTCCACCCGCGCCATCTCCTGGTACACCGGAATCTGGAACGTGTGCAGGATCCGGTAGGGGAGCGAGGCGAAGATCATGTCCGCCATCTCGGTGGTGACGCCGTTGGCCAGCGCTTCCTCAGAATAGAGATCTCCCAGCGCCAACTTCATCAAGGTCTGGGACCGCGCAATGTGGGTGGATGACCGCTGGATCATCGTGACTTCTGCCGCCCCGCTTTCCCACAACGCAGCACAGATGTCATGGGCCGAATTGTTTGACCCCAGAACCACACAGTTCTTGCCCGCGTACTCCTCGCTTGACCGGTGCCTGGACGAGTGATGGATGTCGCCTTCGAACTGATCGGCTCCCGGGATCTCAGGAACGTTGGGGACCCCGGACATGCCGGTGGCAAGAATCAGCTGCGTTGGTTCCAGAGTGACCTCAGCGGTGGTCCCATCATCCGCGGTCCGGACAACGTCCACCTTCCAGGTCCCCGCCTTCTCGTCGAACTGCGCGTTGACACACTCGGTCGAACCCCAGTAGTTGAGCTCCATCACTTTGGTGTAGCTCTCCAGCCAGTCACCAAGTTTGTCCTTCGGCGCAAAGACCGGCCAGTTCTCCGGGAACTTGATGTACGGCAGATGGTCGTACCAGACCGGGTCATGCAGGCACAGCGACTTGTATCGATTGCGCCACGAGTCGCCGGCCCGCGGATTCTTCTCCACGATGATCGTGGGCACGCCCAGCTGCTTGAGTCGAGCCCCCAGACCAATGCCGCCCTGGCCGCCGCCAATGATCACGCAGTACGGCTGGGTGGTGTAGCCAAGTTCGGCGTTGTCTTTGGCCCGCTGTTCCTGCCAGGTCAGCCGGTCCGGGTCGGCGCCGTGCACCACGCCCATGGACCGATTGGTACCACGGGGTTCTTCGTGACCTTTGAGTTCCAGCATGGCGGTGAGCAGCGTCCAGCACATGCCGTCCACCAGACGGATCTGGCCGTTGCCCCGGGCGGTGGCGGTTTCGAAGGTGATCCAGGCTTCGGTAACCCCGTCGGCTTCGGTGGCCTCTCCGTCCACTTGCCAGTTGGTGGGTGCAGTGGTGGCCGCACAGGACTCAAGCAGCTCCCGAACGCCCGCCCGGTGCTCCACCGTTTTGAGGTTCCAGGTGAAGGTCACCAAGTCTCGCCAGTAGCACTCTTCGGCAAACAGGTCGGCGGCGCCGGCGTAGTTGGCGGCTCGGATAGCGGCGTCAAAATTGGCGAGCCAGCTGGTAACGGTTTCGGTTGGCGTGGTCACGCTCTTCCCCCAGATCATGATTCGCCCGAATTTTCAGTTGCAGCGAAACGCTACTCGACGCCAGCTCCGGCCCGTGCCGACTGACTACCCAGTGACTACCGAGTGACTGCCGACTGACTACCGAGGGACTGTCGACTGACCACACAGTGACTGCCGAGGGACTACACAGTGCTACACGTCGCCGGGGGGAACGCAGTTCCACATGCCGTTGACCTCGGCGAAGTTGACCACGTAGTCGCTGAGCCGCTTGCCCGCATCGGCCTTGGCGCTCACGGTGAACGGTCCATCGTCGCCATTGCGAAGCCGCTCGGCGTACGCCCAGCGGTCATCCAGGAAGCGGTCGTAATCCACAAGCCACTCCGCAGAGATGCTGCGTTCGTTGGCCTCCATGGGCAGGTCAACGCGGTTGAGTCCGGCGATCATGTCTTCAAGGTGGGCGGTGCCAATCTCCACCAGTTCGGCCCGGTCATCCAGAGTCTCGGCCCCGGCGGCGCTCGGAAGATCGTCAATGAGTGCCTGCGTCTGCGCACAGATGGCGTCAGCCTCGGTGACGAAGTGCAGGGCCGCCAGCTGCTCATCGGTGGCTTCGGCCACCGCCACCCGATCATTGACATCAGGAAAGTTCATCTCGTCCGGGTGCGAAACGCCGCGGCCCCGAATGAACAGCAGCGTCCACATCACCGCCAGCAACAGAAACGTGCCTGCGCCCAACACCCGACCAACGTTCCAGCTGAACCATGAGTCATCGGGGTCGAACTCTTCGGCGACGGCTCGGCTGCCATCGCCTTTCTCGTAAGGGCCCTTCTCGTAGGGGCCCTTCTCGTGAGGGCCCTCTGCGTGACTGCGATCGTTCATATTTCCATCGGTCCCGGGGGGATCCACCGTTACTCTTGGGCCGTGACCAATGAGGCCAACGCCAACCTGCTACTGGATGACTTCGAGGCCCGCGGCCTCATCCATGACACTACCGACCGAGCTTCGCTAGCGGCGGCGCTCAATGAGGGAATGGTCACCGTCTATGTGGGCTTTGACCCAACCGCGGACACGCTGCACCTGGGCAACTTCATTGGCATTCTGGCCATGCGCCGGTTCCAACTCGCCGGGCACAAGCCCATTGCGCTGGTTGGCGGTTCCACCGGGATGGTTGGTGACCCGGGCGGCCGCAGCGAAGAACGCAACCTGCTTGATGAGCAGACGCTCCAACACAACGTGGCCGGCATCCACGCCACCCTCAGTCGGTTCCTTGACTTTGACAGTGGTGCGGCCAATCAGGCCAAACTCGTGAACAACTTTGACTGGACCGGCGACGTGACCGCGCTGGACTTCCTCCGAGACGTGGGCAAACACGTCACCGTCAACCAGATGATGGCCAAGGACTCGGTGCGCAGCCGCCTGGACAGCGAGAACGGCATCTCCTTCACCGAATTCAGCTACATGCTGCTGCAGGCGTTTGACTTCTGGTGGCTGTTTGAGAACGAGAGCTGCACCATGCAGATGGGCGGCAGCGACCAGTGGGGCAACATCACCGCCGGCACAGATCTCATCCGTAAGCGATCCGGCGGTTCGGCCCATGCGCTGACCTGGCCGCTGCTGACCCGCAGCGACGGCGCCAAGTTTGGCAAGACGGCCGACGGTGCGCTGTGGCTTCATCCCGAACGCACCCTCCCGTACGAACTGCACCAGTACTTCCTGCGGGTTCCCGATGAGGACGTGCGCGCCATGCTGCTCACCCTCACGCTGCTTCCGGTGGAGGAGATCGACCAGATCATGGCGGCGCACGAGTCGGCGCCCGAACAGCGAGCCGCCCAACGCCAGCTGGCTGACGCGGCAACCGCGCTGGTTCATGGCGACGCCGACGTGGCCAAAGCCAATCTGGCCGCCGCCGCAATGTTTGGATCAGACCCGATCACCGCCGAAATGGCCGAAGCCATGCGCGGCATCATTCCCGAATCAACCGTGCCGTCAGGCATCCTGGCCACCGAGCAGAACCTGGTGGAACTCCTGATTGCGACGGAGCTGTGCACGTCCAAAAGCGACGCTCGCCGGAAGTTGGGCGAGAACCAGATTTCGGTCAACGGCACCAAGGTGCAGGATGAGGCCATCGATGCAAACGCCAGCCTGCTGGACAATCGCTACCTGCTCATTCAACGAGGCAAAAAGGCTCGCCATCTTGTTGTTGTCGAGTCCTGAACCGATACCCGCTGATGGCTGACTTTGCGGCGCCGGCGGGCTCCATGTTGATGCGGGAGGCGCCCGCCATTCTGCAATTGCCGCGGCTGCTGCTGCAGGCGCCAAAGCTCATCCGCGCTCCGCACGGCAACGAACCGGTTGTCGCGTTTCCCGGCTTCGGCACCAATGACGCCATCACGCTGCCGCTGCGCCGGGCGCTGTCAGGGCTTGGTCACGACGTCCATGGCTGGGGTCTTGGGCGCAACCGAGGTGACGTTGCCGGCGACATCGATGCCGCAACCGCTGTGGTGCGGAAGGTCCACGAACAGGCCCAAGCCAGGGTGGCGCTACTGGGCTGGAGTCTGGGCGGTGTCTTCGCCCGTGAGATTGCCCGTGACAATCCAGACATGGTCCAGCACGTGTTCACCTGGGGCACCCCGGTGGTTGGCGGGCCGCGCTACACGCGCTCAGCTCGCGCCTATTCCGAAGACCAGATGGATGAGATCGAAGTGCGGATGGAAGAACGTGATGCTCGCTTGATCACCTGTCCCATCACTGCGTGGTGGTCCAAGTCCGACGGCGTCGTTGACTGGCGAGCTTGCAAAGACACCATCAATCCCCACGTGGAGCACATCGAAGTCCGCTCCACCCATGTGGGCATGATGATCGACCCCGACATCTGGACCGGGATCGCCAACCGCCTGGTCGACCAACCACCTACTGGCGAGTGAGACTCGCTTCCAGATGATCCGTCAGCGGCTCGCCCGATGCCGCCATCCATACCCGGTAGCTCATCTGGTTGTCAGCCACCGTCACCTTTCGAACCACGTCGGTGACCGACTTTGCCGCCGGGCCGGCCAGCGGAGTGAATGAGGTGACCGCCACTCGGGTACTGAACGTTGTCCCGGCCAGAGTCACATGGTGGGTTTCGATGATCCCGGTGGGCTGCACCAGCGCAAGTTCGTAGCCAACCCGAAGCTCGTCCAGTTCGTTGACCGCCCGCAGATAGCCGACTTCGGCATGCAGAGGCTCGCCGGTCTCGCGGTGGCGAGTCCTTTGGGAATAGGCGAGGAACGGTTTGCCCACGTGGCTGAAGGTGACCTCTTCGTTGTAGGTGAACGAGTCAATGGTTGGATACTCGCCCGCACCCTGGCCTTTCCAGGTGCCAAGCAGAAACGCCAGCGGTTCAAGATCGGCATGCAGGGGCGGGGCAGGTGGTGTGGGCAACATGAGGCAAGTATGGCCTCGCCAATCGTCACCCATGGGTCGGCGATCACCGGTCAGGCTCAACGACCACCGGATCTCCCACTGAGACCGTTCCCGGGGAGAGCGGTATGGCATACAGCCGGCTGAATCCCGGATGACGATCGTGCAGGATGCGATTGAAATTCTGATCCGAAAACCACTGGGCGTTTTTGGCACACGGGATGGCGTGGGCACTGACCAGCATCGGAACCGGGCCAACGGTGATGCGCGAGCCGGGCCGCAGCTCAGACCACCCAATGCCGCTCAGCGTGATGTTCTCACCCGCGTTCCCCGCAGCAATCGGATGGCCTTCGGCCCGGAGGCTCGAAATCACATCGCTGCTCCACAGGCAGACGGCCTGTATCGGGCGACCGTGATGCCGGCGGTCCGCCTGGGCGTCACCCGCAACCCCCGCAGGTCCAACCGTGGCGGCCGCCACCGGTTCTTTCGGCACCCCGCCGTTGGACACGTGCATTTGCTCCACCTTGCCGGTGGCGGGTCGGGCACCGTGACCAAGGTGGTGGCGAATCCGGCCGACGTCGGCCAGCGCATGGACGCCGTCATGGATGGACTGGCGGGCGAACCAGCCAACCGAGAGATCGTTGCCGCCCACGCGAAGCGAACGGTCCCACTGGTCATCGGTGAGCGAACGGACAAGCGCCGCAATGGCTTCGTGCTCCGATGCGACCGCAGTGAGCACACCAGTCACCGATGCCGCTGGCCCGGTCGAGTCGAGCGCAAAGGTGGACGTGGACGGGTCGAGGGCGCGCTGCATGAACACCCGGTGACCCGCAACCGTCACCCAGAGGTCTTCCATTACCTCCGCTATTGACAGGTTCTCGATTGCGGGGTCCGCCTGGCTGGCGCGTTGGTTCAGCGTGGCGTCGTCGAGTCCCTCGATGGCAGCCCGAAGAACCGGAGCGATGATGGTCTGCGACGTGGTTGTATCGCCGCGGTCATAGAGATCGTGGTCAAATCCACAATGGTCGCACGGCCCGGCTGCGTCCTGCATCTGATCAGTGTCGCAGACCCGGCGCTGCGGCCCGGCACCGTTCCTGGGGCATACGGCCACGCGGTAGGTTCGTTTCAACCCAGGAGGAGACGCTCATGGCCGAGTTTGATCTGGTTGTCCGCGGTGGCAACGTGCACGATGGCAACGGGTCCGAACCCCGCACCGCCGATGTTGCGGTGAACGACGGTGTGATCGCAGCGGTGGGAAAGGTCGACGGGGCCGGCACTCGGGAGATCGATGCGGACGGCGCACTGGTGATGCCCGGCATGGTCGACATCCACGCGCACTATGACGGCCAGGCCACCTGGGATGATCACATGGCACCGTCTTCGTGGCACGGCGTGACCACGGTGGTGATGGGCAACTGCGGGGTTGGCTTTGCCCCCGTGCACGACGACGACCATCAGCGACTCATTGAGTTGATGGAGGGTGTCGAGGACATTCCCGGCGCCGCATTGGACGAAGGCCTTGCGTGGAACTGGAACTCCTTCGACGACTACCTCACGGTGTTGGAGCAACGACCCCGCGATATTGACGTGGGCGCCCAGTTGCCGCATGGGGCACTGCGCCTGCATGTGATGGGGGAGCGCGGGGCCAACCGCGAAGACGCAACCGCTGACGACATTGCGGCCATGGCCACCTTCGCCGCCGAGGCCATTGACGCCGGTGCTCTGGGGTTCACCACCTCGCGCACCACCAACCATCGCACCAGCCGCGGTGACTACACGCCCACGCTCACTGCGGCGGCCGATGAATTGGTTGGCATTGCCTCCGCCCTCAAACCCCACGGTCGTGGGGTGCTCCAAGTCGTGTCGGACTTCACCACCGGTGACGACGAGGTCACCATGCTTCACGACATGATGCGGGTATCTGGCCGCCCGTTGTCGGTATCGATCGGCATCAACGCCGGCACCAACGCCTTCACCAGCCGTGTCCTGGATGCGTTGACGACGGCCCGAGAGCAGGGTTTGGCCATGACCGGCCAGGTGGCCACCCGCCCCATTGGCGTGATCCTGGGCTTTGACTGCACTCTCAACCCGTTCATGCGGAACCCCGCCTACCAGGAGATAGCGGACCTCCCCAATGCGGAACGACTGGCCCGGCTTGGGACCGCCGAGGTCCGCCAGGCGTTGATTGGCGAGACCGAAGCCGCCGAACGCAATCGGCTGGTCGGCTCCAAGCTGATCACCCGCTTTGACAACATGTTTGAACTGACCGACCCGCCCAATTATGAGCCGTCGCCGCACCACAGCGTGGCGGCAAGGGCTTCGGTCCTTGGGATTCGGCCCGAGGAGTTGGCGCTCGATCTGCTGCTGGCCGATGACGGGCAGGGACTGCTGTACACCCCGTTCCTCAACTATGTGGATGGCAGTCTGGACGCCTTGCGGGAGATGCTGGTCCACCCGCACACGGTTCCCGGCCTGGCCGACGGTGGCGCCCATGTGGGCACCATCTGCGATGGCAGCTTCCCAACCACCTACCTGACCCACTGGGGTCGGGATCGGGACCACGGCCAGATCGACCTGGCGTATCTGGTGCAACAACACTGCCGCGATACCGCCCGGACCGTGGAGCTCTTTGACCGTGGAGTCCTGGCTCCCGGGTATCGGGCCGACATCAACGTGATCGACTTTGCAACCCTGGGCGTCCGCAAGCCCCACCTGCAGTGGGATCTTCCGGCGGGGGGCCGCCGGCTTCTGCAGCATGCGCACGGCTATCTGCACACCGTGGTTGGCGGCCAGGAGACCTATCGGGATGGCACCGCAACCGGCGAGCTTCCCGGTCGTTTGGTGCGGGGTCGACAGGCGGCACCACACCAGCATCGGCCGTGACATCGCCCACGCCGGGGAAAGTACCTATTTCGCGGCGTTGGTCAGCCGTCCTACGCTGGTGCTGAAACCCTCCGGAAACGTTGACGCAATGCGGTTTTTCGGCCGCCGGATGCGGAGGTGTGACCAGCGTCACGCGTCTTTTCCCGGTTTTTGTGTTGCGGTGGGTTGATGTGGCGGCGAAAGCCCCTTATATTGAACCTTCCGCTCACCAAGCGGCCCGCCCTCCGGGGTGGTGCCCCAAGAACGAGCTGGCGGACAGTGTCCTCTTAAGGACGGCGCCCTTCTTGGATGAGACAACACTTCGGTGAATTTCTCTTCTTTCGGGTTCCATGTCTGTAGAGCCACCCAGGCAATGAACTGGGATGACGCTCCTTGAAAACAGAAGAGAGGACAAAAGCCAGTGCGGGCATGAGCCTTGCTGTTTCTTCAGCGACGTTCATGACCTGTCATTAACTTTTAACCAAAAAGTATAAAAATCGGTCAGGCTCCAGCTTTGGAACCATCTCAACCTCAACACTGCGGCATTTAAGTGGTGGCGAGGAGCGGTTGGGAAAGACGCTGGAAACCGAACCTCTAATACGCACGGCATCACAAGAAACTTGCAAACCTCTTCGGAGGCCTTCTCTACGGAGTAAGAGTGCAGGTTGATGCCCGCAACTGATTGACGGCGACATCTTCGGATGTCGCAAGATTTTGACGGAGAGTTTGATCCTGGCTCAGGACGAACGCTGGCGGCGCGCCTAACACATGCAAGTCGAACGAACTCGAGACTTCGGTCTCAATGAGTGAGTGGCGAACGGGTGAGTAACACGTGAGAAACCTGCCTCAAAGACCGGGATAACCTCGGGAAACTGTGGCTAATACCGGATACCCCCATCGGAACTAATGTTCTGATGTGGAAATGCTCCGGCGCTTTGAGAGGGTCTCGCGGCCTATCAGCTAGTTGGTGAGGTAACGGCTCACCAAGGCATCGACGGGTAGCTGGTCTGAGAGGA
>ENA-ORXT01001646-ORXT01001646.1-marine-metagenome-genome-assembly--contig:-NODE-1646-length-29135-cov-13.603448_pt1 | contig 29135 bp, 32 predicted proteins | sample MGYA00237868_ERZ511482 | MGnify/ENA metagenome assembly ERZ511482 | reverse complement strand
AGAGAGGTGGACTGCGTTGTACCGGAATTCTGTCGGCCCGAGAAGTTTAATAATCTTGTATATCCCTGTATCCTGCCCTTTCATATCTGGAATACGGATCTGATATAATCTTGCAATTTTTTGTCGGACAGGATAGATATATCCTCTCCTCTCTTTTCTCAGGGATATATCCATGACAACCCCTGCTGCACACCCAGCTGGACGCGAGTACCCGTCGAGCCCGCGCGACCCATAAACGGGCGCGTCCAACACGGCACACCCGAGTCAGGGGCGGCCGATGGGCACTGGGAGGGCGATGGGCTCGCCCTGCACAAACCAGCGGGGGTAAGTGGCCTCACGCTGGCAGGACAGCACGCAACCCCCCCTCTCAGACACGAGGGAATGAGGGTACGCGTGGCGGTGCGCCAGAGGCAAAATGCGCCTCGGGCACGCGACACCACACAAGGCGGCTGCCTACGAAACAACACGCGGCGACTCCCCGCGTGTCATCATGACGTAGGGGCGGGCGAACACCCCCGCGTTGCAACTGATTGCATCCACACTCGGGCCCTTGCACTCGGGGCCCGAGCCAAAAAAATCTTCCGACCGCGGCCCGCCAAGTGGGCGGACCGCATCGCTGTCCCGTGTCACGCCACAGCCCCGGGCGAGTGACCCCGTGGCTCCCCTGTTGCCCTAATCTCCTAACACCCGTCAGCCGGGACGGCTGACCCTTGAGCAGGGGTAATTGTGGTAGTATGCCACCTACCGCGGTGACCTGTCGCGATCCGTCTCAACTATTGCTTACCTCCAAAAATTGGCGGTTGCAGAGAGAAGGGGGCAGAGCCGACGACACAACATGGAAATGAGGTCGCATTGGCTGTTCGACAAGCCAAGATCAAACTATTGTCTGGGAGTTACCGCCAGTAATCTTGCAAGCCAATCAACGTGTCTTGCAGGAGTTACGCAGAGCCATTGCAACCCACAATGGGATTATATGAGTCTTTTTGGCTGCTTGCTTGGGCCTGAAGAGGTCATGGACAGGGTTCTGGACCAGACCTGTGATTTGTCATGAGATTAACAAATTTCTTCAGATTTCTTGACATCCTGATGTACGTTTCCAGTGCGCAGAGCTGCATGAGGAGACTGTGTAAGAAACTCAAATGATTCCTAGGCTTTCCGTTGGTCCACGTGCGCTGTAGAATGATTGCAACCACTCTGCAACCGCCATTTTTTGGAGTTCAGCAATAGTGTCTATTCTACCTCGAAAGAGGATCAAATGATCCTCTCGTGAGGATCATTTGATCCTCTTCCAGAATCGTCGATTCCAGGCCATCTGAGTAGGAAAACGGGCGATCTGGTCCCTACAGAATCACTGCGATGCGTTTCTCGTCGATACCAGCGCGCTGGGCCACAACGGCCCCGGTACAGCATGAAGAAGGCAGGGACTCTGTTATGTTTCTTTGAAAGAGGGATTCCCCTAGGTATGGTGCTCTTCTATAATGTGGCCACGCTTGCTTGTGTATGTTTGTTGACAAGTAGATGTGGACCACTAAGTCTCGATGGTGGCCCCCTGACACGAGGCCGATTTCATCCAATGGGCGCACGTAATTACAAGACGAGTGTCATGCTAGGTTCTGTTTGACACCGTGCCAACGGATGAAGTTGCAGCTCATCAGGCAATGCCAAAACCCCTCGTCCGCGCCGTGCGACAGTGCGGCTGGACTGCGCAGCCGGGCGGGTGGCGGGATTCTTTGATGGGGTAGACGCCCTTGCTACCAGCCCAGCCATCCCAACCCGAGAGACAACCACCGCGGCCCAAAAACGCCATTCTCACGGACAGGTCCATTGGGCCTGGGGAGATCTGGAAGGCGTCTTGATGAGCCATTGAGGGGAGCCATCGACGGATGTCCACCCCTCAGTGGCCAAACGACAGGTGCAGTATCAACTGAGGCCATCTGAGGCCGTCTGAGGCCATATGTGGCCATCTGTGGCCATCTGTGGCCCCAGTGGCCAGAATTGACGGTCATAAGTAGGCTCGCCGCAGGCGAGGATGCGGCCAGATCGGCGCCAGACTGGCACCAGGCTCCGTCGTGAACACCCCGTCTTCGTCAGCTCCTCCGCGTGCAAGTCATCCTCCCCCCCGCTCTGCCCCGTACGTACCCCCACCTCCCCCCCGCCCCGCTACAATGGGGAGGTGCTCCATCTGCCAATACATGGGCCCCCCCGACGGCCCCAGCCATGACGCTCGTACTTGTCCACTGAAGGACGTTCAGTGCCGGAGGACGCTCCGCCCGAGCCACCCACTCTACGAGCCGGGGCAATGCGTCCAGGCAGTATGCATCCACAAGGCTTTTTGCACGACCTGCGGTGTCACGGGTCACCTGTATGGGACACAGACTCTCAACCCATCGCGCTTCAAGATCAACGACAAGGGCATCGTCGTAAGGAAGCAGAACCGGACGCCATTGACAACCGAGGACTTTGTGTGCACCCTCATGACGGACGTGGCGATTGCTAACCTCCTGAGCAACACCCAGAGCCAGACGGCGGCCAAGGCCGTCGACGCCCATGAGCGCCGCGTCTCGAGCACTCGCTTGATCGACAATGTCAACGCCGGCGGCATCGACTTGGACGAGACAATTCGTCTTTTGGAGCACAAGGGCACCAAATCGGCGTTGCTCAGCGCAAGAAACAAGGACTACTTTATGAACCTGACGAAGGGCGCCCACTTGGGTGCGATTGAGGCTTCCCGCATGGCTGCGGAGGCTGCCGAGAGCAGCTTCGATGAGCAGTCGGGTGGCGAGGAGGAGGGAGAGACGAACGACGGCGAGAAGTCGGCCGCAAAGAAGGACGCGCGTCGCGGCGGTGCTGCAAAATTGAAGGCCGCATCTGCGATCGAGAAGGCGCGCAAGAGCCGCACGGACCGCTATGCGCTCGCTGTCTCGATGAGCCGTACCCGCAGCCGGGCGCTGCGGCCGGGCCAGCCACGTCTTGGCAAGGCTACCGCCGCCGGTGGGCGCAGTTCGGCGGCTTCTTTGGGGTCGGGGGTTGATGGCGCACTCGACCTCGATGGCGCCTCGTCCCAAGTCCGCGATATGTCCTGGCCGGCTGGCGCGCGCGTGGCGTTCGCCGCCCCCCTGCCTTCCTTTTTCTCTCCATCGTTTGCGGCGACCCCACCGGCAAAAATTGCCCACATGATGCTTGAAAGCATGTGCCAGTGTCCGATGCGCGACGTTGACGAGGACATGGGGGGACTTGTCGTCAAGGGCGCTGTGGAGAGCCATGTCCGTGGCTACACGCTGGCGAGCGGGACTCTTTCGGCTGCTCAAGTATCCGAATGGCTCTGCGTCGCAATGCCTGGCGCGATGCGGGCTTCGACTTTGACTCCGATGGAGCGGGCGGTGGCTGACGTCGTCGAGCGTGCAGCTGCCTCTGCGGCGACGGCGGCTGGGATCAACACTCCGGCACAGCGCCCGCCGGCGCAAGCGCAAGGGGGAGGGGGCGCGTGAGATGGGAGTGGCCTCGCCTGCGGCTGGTGTGCGGACAGGATCGCCGCCAGTCGCCCAGGGACTCGGGTGTTTGCATGCTTGATTCAAATTTCTCTTGTCGCCAGAAAATTCTTTCATCGAGCGAGGCTCCACAAACACCGACTCTGTTCTCCACCCCACCCTCTGCCAGACTGGAAGCACGGCGGACGAGTCGCCGCAGATGCAGGTGCGGTCTGCTGCTCGACCAGCAGCTGCGGCACTAGTGCTCTCCGCGTCCCCCGCCAACGAGCGGATGGCTTGGGGGACAGTGGTCGTCGTAGCTGTCTTTGGCGGTACGTTCGGTGATGGTGACCAGCGTGGCGGTGCGGTGGTCAGGAAGCTTGCCAACCTCCGGCAGGCGGTGGCGGTACGCTCCCTGTCAAAGCTGGTGGCGGGCGATGGGTGTGAACTGCAGAATGTTCTCGTGGCTGCCTGCCCCTACGCGCCCCGCCCACGCCACCACCGTCGCACGCATCCCCACCCGCCGTCGGCGTTACCGCCCGCATCCCACTTCTCCGACACCGCCGCCGCCCGACCTTTTCCCCCCTCCGCCACTTTCACCACCTGCAACCTGCAGAAGGCGGCCGGCGGCCGTCCAAGTCGCGCAAAGAGTAAAATGCGCTAGGTCCCGACGCCCTCGTGCCGACACCGAGAACGACGTCACTGTTGTTGCCGCCGCCGCGGCAGTGGGGGGGGGGGGCATTGCAATTGCCGAAGACCTCGGCGAGGCGCCCAGACCCGGGGGCGATAGCACGCCGTGACGGAGGGCGCTCTGGGTAACGCCGTTCTTTGTGGCGTGGCGGCGACTATGGCGGAGCACGCGCCGTGGCGCTGCCGACGCAGGCCGCTACATCATCGACAATATCGCCTTGCAACCGCTCCTTCGGCGGCCCAAGGACCGGGGGGAGGGCGACGACGGCGGCGGCGCCGCCCCGATGGTCGTCACCTGGGACGGGGACGGCGTCGTACGGGCGGAGCGTGGCTGCGCCTTCGCTGCCGCGGGACCGCCCGTGGAGGCCGGCACGCCGCTCGTGGCCGCCAGTGGCGTGGCGGGTGCGCTTGGGGCGGGCGGATGTATGGCTTGCGGGCGGGTGGGAAGGTGGTTGTCGCGCCGCTGGCCGGCGAAACAGTGGGCTGGGCGGCCGACGTCCCCTGTGTGGTCTTTGGGTACGTCCAGCGGGCGGCGGGGGAGGGGCGGGAGGAGGGGTTCACGTCAGCATCCACCCAGGGGGATGGGAGATATGTTTGGCATGCGGGGCATCGGCTCCATCGTGCGCGTGTGGCGGCCGTGAGCGGCCGCGCGCATCGAGGCGCAACGTCTGTTTCTTGGAAAGTGAGGGTCTGGGTGGAGCGCGCTGGGGGATGCGGCGGCGGCGGTGGTGGTGTCGTGTGCGCCAGGCACGTCATAGGTGCCCAGTTTGTCGCTGTTGCCCGGCGCCACGAAGACGTTCTTGGTCGAGAAGCGCCCCGGGACCACGTCGGTCGTTGTCGCGGAGCACTGCGCCTCAGACACATTGGCGGTTGTCATCTGGGCGAAAGCGGCAGCACCCCGCTGTCGTCTGAGGACTGCCTGGATCGGGCGGCAGGGAGGCATCGCCTCGGTAAGCATGGTCGGCGACGTTACACGGAGTACTCCCGCGCATTGTGCAGTGGGGGCGCCTATCTTCCGGCCCGCTGGTGCCGCAATGGTATCACCTCACCATAGCTGTTCACACGACGGCGGCCGGCGCAGCACGTACGCCGCCAAGCGCACGGCACGCCTCAGACGACTCTACCACTCATCCAGCAGGACGAATACGCACCAAGACAAGGGATACGTCGCCGGCTAGCCGCAGGGCATGCACGGCCACATCAACCACCCCCCCACGAAGTTGCTCGCACGCCGGCGGCATACAGAAAGGGAGCAGGTTGTACCGCGACGCCTTCGGTGCGCCACGCCCCGTTTTCGCACGAGGACGCTGCGCGCAGCAGATTCTACGCGCCTGCGGTGCGCACACCCGGGCGACCGCGGCAGCGCCGGCGCCATGTACTCGCGCCGGCGCTGACAGCGCCGCCGATAATGCAGGAGGTGTCCCCGCATGCGCTCTTCCTTGGCTCGCTCCGCCGGCAAGATGATGGTGGCGACGAGGTGCCAGTAGGGCGACAGTGGCATCCAGGAGCGACTGGCCCGCCCAGCTGTTTCCTCTCAAACGCGACAGAGTCATCACAGGGCCTTGGCGTTGATTTGAGGATTTTCATTACCGGCCCAGCCACTATTGCTCCCGGCGCTGTCAGCGCGTTCAGAAGGATTCGCCAGGATGGCAAGCGAGCTCCAGATTTCCCAATAAGAAAACAGTCGGATCCCGGTCTCTGGGAGGGCGTTACAGGACCCAAGGAAGGCACCACGGATGGCGGCTTCCGCCATTGTTACGATCTGTGGACCTCGATCCAACTGGCAGGGGGCACCCTCGAGCGGAGCTCTCTTCCCTTGGCCCGCTGGAGGGATTGCCGGCGTGGCTGACGCTGCCTGCTCTCATACGATGCCTGGCAGAGAGGGTCTCGGATGTCTTTTCCGAGGGGCGTGTGTGGGTGCCGAGCCCGTTTGACAGAGGCCACTCGACTTGGCTCTTGTCGAGTCGCGTCTGGGTCGGTCACTGCCGGCCACCTCCGCACCAACATCGCTCTGTGTGGCGCCACCCAAGACGGGCGAGTCAACATGACACCTTCACGGCGTGCGACGGGCGTCGGCTCATTGCCCGGCGCGGTGGAGGCGGAAACCGTTGAGGTGATCTCGCTCATCACACCGCCCGCGTCTCCCGCGCACGATGATGTTGGCACAGGCTCGACGCCCCCACCTCTCTTCCAACCATCTGTTTCTCCGCCGCCCCCGCCTCCCGCGCAAAATGTTGCGGCCGCAGGCTCGACGCCTTCCCATCTAGTCCAACCATCTATTCCCCCCCAATCCCCTCTTGCCGCCGTCGCGGTCGCACGGTCCCCTCTACTGGACATTGCTCCGTTGCGACCAATCTACCTCTCGCCTCATTCTTCGGACGAGGACCCAACCTATGACCCCTCCCCCGCGTCCGGTCGCCGCCGCAGCGTGCGCGGTCTCCGCTCGGGGGCGGCTGACGCTGACCCCGAGTGCAACTTTTGTCCTGGTTTTTCGAGGACCGGCGGCGTGATGGCGTCTGAGCTATTGGGGCCATTTGAAGCGCGCAGCAAGGTCGGAAAGGGCATCATGCACCTCTGGGTGCACGAGGTGTGCGCCCTGTGGTCCCCCGAGGTGTACCTGGACCCCGACACAAATGCGATGTTGGGGGTTCACAAGGCGTACGGGCGCGGTCGGCGTCTGCGCTGCAGCGAGTGTGCACGCATCGGGCCGACGGTGGGATGCTACGTACCCTCTTGCAGGAATGTCTTCCACTACCTTTGTATCATGGCTGGTCGGTGCCATCTCGTGAAAGACCGCCATGTAATTTTGTGCGAGCGGCACAAGGGTGAAGCCGCCAGCCTCGAGTTCAAGGCGGATATGGAGCGCATCGCGGCTGCCGCGGCGGCGGCGGTGGCCAGGAAGGAGGCCGTGGCGGCGGCCTGCGCGGGCGACCCTGACGCAGGGAAGGACACCCCGCACTCCCAGTACACGGGGCTCCGCCGCGGAGAGACGGAGACGATCGTCTCTCGCGCCGGGGGGATAGCCGCCTCCCCCCCGGACGGAAAGGTGGTTACGGTAGCTCGGCGGACGCGACGAGTTCTCGGACCAGGGGAGCGGCTGATTCTTGGCGACCGACCAATGCGTGTACCCACAAGCGTATTGGAAAGTGTTCTGGCTCGATTGTCAGCCGCTGTCAAGGCCCCCTCCCGAGACTCCCCTGACAAGCAACTTACAATTTCCGCACAGGACAAGCCGCGTCGATTGCCTGTCGTGCTGACTCGAAACCTTCGCCAGGCACGTGTTTTTCGGCGGGGGGAGCTGCGGCCCTCGTTGCCTGTCTTTCCGGCATCTTATGACACCACGGTGGTGGCTCCTTCGTCTCAGCCGTCGTCGCCTCCGGCGGCGCTCCCTGTGGGGAAGGGCAAGGCGCGTGCTGTTCCCGGTGGTCCTGGATGGCGCGCGGCGACCTTTGCAACAGGAGGAGGTGGGGCGGGGGGGGGCCGGGAGGGCTGCGTCGCTGCAAGGGGGCCTGCGTAGGGACCGCCTCGTGGGTGGTCACCAGACGGAGATGTTGACCTGTCCGGTATGCTGGCTGCTGCATCCGCGGCTGCCGCACTTGTCAATTTTTTGCCATCGAAGGGCCAGGGAGCTCACCTGGCGGGAGTGATCGACGGCGCAGCGGCGGTCTCTGGCTCATCGGCGGGAATCGCCCGCCTGGGAGCCGCCCGCGGAAGGCTCGGTGAGGCGGATGCGGGCGGCAAGGACGGCCAGGTTGATGCGCGGGACGACCTTCCTCTCGTCGGCGGCTCATCAGCGGGCAGTGCCGGGCTGGGCGCCGCCCGCGGACGGCTGTTGGGGGCGGAGGCGGGCGGTAAGGACGGACAGATTGACGCGCGTGACGACGTTTTTCTCGTCGATGTTTTGCTCGCCGGTGGCGCTTCCAAGGCGGCGGCGGCGCTGGCCGAGTCTTCTGCAGCATTGGCATCCTCGGCAATTTCGAAGCAGACGTCGTCGAGCACCGACAATAAGGCGACTACTCTGGCGGCCGCGGGGGCTGATACGCTTCCGCGCGCGTCATCGGTGGTGGTGGCGCGTGTGTCGGTGCCCCCGACAGCTTGCGTCGTTGGTCAAGGCGGGCTGAAGAAGATTGAGTCGGTCGGCACCGCCGCCGTCACGACCGCCCCCGACCAACCCACTGTCGCTGAGCCGCCCAAGCACGTGCCGACGGCGAGTGCGCTGACCGAAGGCGCCAGCAACAACGACGAGGCCGGCCTCGGATTCGTGGGAGAACGCGTGACCGAGGAGGTTGGGGCACGGGCTATTGACGAGGTGCTGCCGCATGCCCCGCGCTCGGAGCCGGCGCGAGCTTTGGCGCTATCGACGGCGGGCAATCTGCACTTGGTTGTGGACGAGGACGACGCTCTGCCCGGCCCCACGGCCGTCGCTGCCGCCACTGTCCCCGCGACCACAGCTGAGCTACCCCGCGACAGGGCCGTGAAGACTGTCAACGCGCGGGGTGCGGCTGCCGAGCCGTCACCAACGTCCGGCAGTGAAGGGACGTCGGCATCGCCCGCCCCGCCTCTGCCAGTGGACGGGAACGTCATGCAAGAGTCTGGGGGAGGCGCACAGAGCGGTGAGAATGACGTGCGTGCTCCGCGCCTGCCCGCCTCGCGTGTGATTGAAAAGTCACGTATGCGTTAGACGTTGACGTAGTTGCCTCCGGCCCGTGTCTCGGAAGTCTCCTTTATAGCTTTTGCATTTCTCTCGTGCTGTTAGCGCAGACGCGCTTGCTTGCACGCACTTGCTCTGTTTTGCTGCACACCACGGCGCCGCCATCTCGTCTTTACGCCTTGGACGGCAACGACAGAAAACCAACAGCACGACCCTTCACGACAGGCACTGAAGAAGGAAGGCCATCGTGCGTGAGAACGAGTGTGTGGCATGGCGGTGAACAAGAACAACCATCGTGTGTTCGTCTCTTTCTGGTTCGAGACATTGTGACACGAAGACAGCTCGTCAAAAGTGACCTCCCCTCCCTTTGCTGCTCTCATGGTGGCACGATTGCAGCAATTCGTTGCACTGGGATGTCGTGCTCACCACTTGGGCGGTCAGCACGCAGCAGTGCACAGATCGGCAATTTTACGGTCAAGTGGGATTCCTTCGACACTGAGCCATCTGGGCGGATGGCACGATGTAGGGGCGAAAGAGGGGCCACAAGAACCAAATGTGCATTTTTTTTTGTTCCAAGCACTTTTCAGCTACTGAATGCTGCATGCGAGCGTCTCAGCGATACCCAACGCAGCTGCCAAACCCTGCGTAGAGTCTGGCGTCCCCGCCCATGTCTGGAGTGCTCGTCTTGACACCGATCCGTGTGCAGGTTCTCGGCGCCTGCGGCAGATCGGACCCCGCCAGCAAGCCCGCCGGCTCACCGGTTTGGCGCTGGAAGGCGGCGGTTAAGAATCCACATGGGATGGCCGATTGACTGGCAGGACGCCGCAACTGACCATTCCAGGGGCAGCAGCCGTCTACGGCACCACCGCGGTCCGCTCCCTCGCCGCCGCGCGATAGCGCCTTTCTTCCAGGACCCATGCGGCCCAATGGTACGCGGACACGTACGCAGCAGGATTGTACGCGCCGTCGGCGACTTCATGGGCGGCGAGGTCGGGCTCATCCATGCCGCGCTCCTCCAGTCGTCGACGGAAACACGGCGCATGCCGCTCCTGGGGTACACTGGCGGCGGCGGCGACGACGGTGTGCTACGACGACCGCATCCCTGAGGGGACCAGCGCCGAAAGTGCCACGGTGGCGGCGGGGGAGGTGCGATGACGGCGGCGGGCGTGGCCAGGTCTGCCGCAAAGAGGTACCGGCGGTTGCGGGAGTGGCACCACGGGGGCTGCTATGCAATATCGGCTGTCACAGCGGCACTCATCGTCCGTGGCGGAAGACGCCAAGGACAGGACCGGAAAGTCTACTAGCGCGCACATGCTCGGCTGCGGGGGCTGTGGTCGCGTCGCCTACGCGCTCGTTGCGCGCGCGACTGCCGCCGCACTGACGGCGTCTGAGGTGAACATCTGAGACGTGACGGGCGACCTGGCCGTGGAAGTGGGGGTGGTGCTCGAGTTGCTTGAGGTAGGCGCCGCGTTGGTCGCCCTCGGTGGGGTGATGGCATGTGTGACGCCGTCTGCCGCAGCGGTGGCGCCTCCGGGGGACCTCAAAGAGCCCCTATATGTGTGCGCTGACGCGGATTGAGGCGCGCGGCAGGAGGGGGCGTTCGAGGTTGAAGCAGGTGGAGCGCTCCTTGTCAGCCATGGCCACTGGTTAGCTGTTTTCACGGAACGGGAGGCGGCCGATTGGGGGGGGGGCGACGGGAGCTATTTGTACGACTCGGACGGCGACGACGGGCGCGCCGTGGACGGGCAAGACGACGACGTGCCCGAAGGCCTTGCAGACGAAGAGGCCGGCTCGTGTGTATCGCTTCCGTCGGCGACTGCCGGTGTGCTGGCTCGCGTTGCTCAGCATACTGGTTGTGATTTTCTATTGCCTATGCAAACGAGCGGGCCGGCGCATATGTCGACCTCCGCGCGCAAACGGGCCTGGCGCTCCTGTTAGGGCGGCGGACTCGCGTCACACAGCTTACAAGACCGCCGGGCGGGCGTGAGGAGTGACAGCAGAACAACGTCGCCTTAGTCGTGTGCTTCTCATTGCTTTTTTTTCATGCTTGCAAATGTTGAGCTATAAGACCAATCCTCGGGCGGCCTCACGTATCCCAAGTCACCCCGTCCAAAGGGTCTGCGTCGCGGACAGGCAGGCACAGACAGAATACTATAACGTTTGCATTGCCGCAGGAAATAACGCAGGCGCAAGACCGCGCCACACCCGCAGAGTGCATCGACGCCCGAAGGGCGCCGTCACGAAACCGCAACTTCTGCAGCGCCGTTACAGAACTGCGGCGCGAAGGTACCGGCGGCAGAGCAGCGGTCCATGATGGATCTGTCCCCCAGAAGAGCACATCGCTTCAGTTCTTTCAATCGGCTCGCACCCTCTGTTCGTAATCCCCCGTCACTCTGCCTTTGTCACTGCCTTTGTCCCGCCACCCGTGACGTAGAGCGCACTACTTGACATGCGCACCTGCGCTGCCCCCTCCGCGACAGCCCTGGCGTCAACAGTGTCCAGGAAAAGCGTGAACGACAAACACAGGCCGTCAATGAGCCCAGCTCGGTCTTTTGGCGCACTCATCTCCTCGGCTGCAGCAGCAAGATGGAGACAGGGAGTACTTCCATTCCCTGCGCTGGAAAAGGCGTTGGCGGGAGTGTAGAAGTCCCCGCTGGCGCTGGAGAGGCGAGCACGCAAGGCACACCGCCTCGAGGTGCTGGCCACTGAACGTTGGAGCCCGAGAGCGAATGGCGGCACCCTCCCACGGATTCCAACGGAACGGCACCTTGGCGCTGTTGCTACTCTGCCAAGGTCAACATTATTGAGAAAACGAGAAACACGGGGTGCACACTTCCTGGCCGAAGCGCAGATCCTCGTGAAGCAGGTTTTCCATTACCCCCCAATGGGCACAGTCAAACCGCGACAAGCTCATGACTCCTCCAATAACAAGCCCTCCACGACGCACCCTCAGATATCAACCTGTCCGATGACACCCGCTCAAGAGTACGAATCGCATGGACGTCGGCAACGCATCTGATACCAGGCCACCGCCACCGCATCATTTTTGCTGGTGCGCAATGAACAACAGCATTGCTCATAAAAGTAAGAACGACCGAATCACACAGTGTCAGTACTCCGACTGCTCAAAATGCCGGCCCGGCGCGTCATTCACGTCTGTGCACCATGTACACACGAACCCGCTTACGTCTTCCCGTTGCGCTCACTCGGAGAGTACCGTCCTTGCCCGTACAGCACGTACCTGGTAGACTGACAGGAAGTTACGCGGCATCAACCTACGACGCTGCCGTCACCGTGGCAGCGGTGGGCACGTGACCGACCATGGCGGCGTCGACGGTCGGCCAGGTGGCGGATGCAGTCCTGGTGAGTATCACGAGCAGGTGGGGCAGAGCTCTGCTGACGAACGAGAGGACAGAAAACGTCCGCAACGGAGATACCTCAGAGATGCGCCACAAAATGCATGCGATGCGGCGACGACGATATCTTGAGCCCGACCGACAATCATGACCGGACCCATTCATGACCTCGACGGTGTCACGACAAGGATAGGAATCTGATATGGCACATGACAGCCACTGAGTCTTCATCACTTCTACGTTCTGTCATGTAGCACCCTCTCACAGACAGGGTTTGTTCGTGCACGATCGGCAGGGAGGCGTCTCAGGCTCCTCTCGCTTCACAAGTCTTGCTTCTCTCGCGGGCAATGCTGTCCGCCCCATTACAACACCACGAGCCGTCCTCCGGTTACTTTGCGGCCAGATTGGCTCATCAATGAAGTGTTCTGAGACAGTTTACTTGCCCTTTGATGGTGGTCCACTTCACGTGTGAATCATTCGTGACGTTTGTTGTTGTTGGCAGATGGAATCACACAGCGCGGAGTGTTCCCGTCGGCCTCGTTACGGCGTATTTTGCTGCACAGGTACACGCAGGGCCGGGCCCTGAAGAGCTGCGGTCTTGACGCCTCACCTGCAATGAGAATACGCCTACAACCGGTGCACAACCTATCCCGCTGCACCACAGCCACGAGGTGGCAGGTTTGTGGACAGGCGCCGCGGGAGTCCCCCGCGCCGCCTGTCATTCGTCGCCTCTGATATAGGATCAAATGATTGGGCCAACGGCCTCCGCACCGCAGCTGCGTGTGCGGACGGGCCACGGCCGTGCAGAACCGCCTCCCGCGTGATTCGTCCAATGGGAGCATCATCCCGGGTCCATCTGAGTCAAATGATCCGCCAGCCAACTCCCACCACGTGGAGCGCCGAGGAGCTCATGCCTGCATCAGATCGGGTGATCGCCCCGATCGCCAAGACCGACCAATCGCGATTCTTTGTGTGCGCGCAGGTGGCGCGCGTGAAGAAGCGCCGCCGGCGGCGTTTGTCCCATGGGAGCAGTTGCAGTTGTGAGAGCGATTCTGTTCTTCCATCGTCCGCCAACCAAGCCCCTCGAACGCCCAATGGGAGCACCTTTCGGGCCCAGATTGTGTAATCGTACGGCCGCCGCCCAGCGATCTCGCATGAGCAAAGAAGTGCCCCTCACCGGGCCGACCATGTGGGAGCCGCTGTGACGTTCAGTGATCTGCTACAGCCCGGATGTGCGCGCCACTAGACCGCGCCGGTGTGCCCCACCCTCTCAGTGGAGGCACCTGCCTGCATTAGGCTGGACATCATCACTCCATCCGACCCCCTCCTTGTTTTTGTCGCTTCTGCGGATGCCAGTCCTGTCCACTCGGCCAGCAGGTTGACTACGATGTTCTCGGAGGCCACCCGGCAGCATGTCCTCGGCTTGCTCGAGGAGGATTACTCACCGGAGGAGGTGCGCGGCATCATGGGTTGCTCTGAGCGTTCGATGCGGCGCTGGCTGAAGCACCTTCGCGACAACGAGACGGTTTGGAGGAACCCAATGCTCCACAACAACCACGAGGACGCTGCCGTGCGCAACCCGACGCTCACTCACGCCATCCTCTCCCTGTTGCAGCGTGAGCCGGCCGCCTTCCTCAAGGATCACACCGACGTGCTGGTGGCTTTGAGCTTTGACTATCCGGCCAGCAACCACCGCTACGTCAGCCCAGCCACCGTTTACCGCGTGCTGAGGGCCAACAACATCACGAGGAAGCGGATTGAGCGGCTCTACTCGGAGCGCTCGGAGGAGGCGCAGCGTGCCTTTGCCGTGGCAATCAATGAAATCCCCATGCGGTGCCTCATATCGGTGGATGAGACCCACACTCAAGGCTCCGACATGTACCGGCCATATGGGCGGAGCGTGCAAGGCGTTGCCTGCATCTTGTTTGACCGCGACACCCGGCCCGTCCCTCGCACCAGCACCATGATGGCAGTGTCGTTGTCGCACGGTGTTCTCTGGAGCACCACCGTCATCCTAGGCGGCGCACAAACTTCTGACGACTGGCGACTGTTTCTGCATTGTCTTCGAGGCCAGATGAACACGTACGTGCCTGGCCTTGCGTGGGAGCTGCAGCCGGACGCATGCGTCATCCTCTACGACAACGCCGGCATCCACGACGCCGCAGGCGATGCCTTCATGCAGGCCAACGGCATGCATTTCGTGAGGCTTCCCGCCTACTCCCCGAACCTGCAGCCTATCGAGGGCGTGTTCAACGAGCTCAAGCGAAATGTGCGGGACCTAGTTTACCTCGACCACAGGTATATGACGAAGCCAATGCGCCTGATGGCAACTGCCACTGCGATGTTGACACAAGCACAAATCGCTGGCCAGTTTGTTCGTGTCTCAAACAATATTGCCGAGTTGCTTGCGTGATGGGAGTGAACGGCGCCTTGTTGGATTGTGTGCATAAAAGTGTGACGTACGGCTGCTGCCTTGCTTGTCTCTCTCCCGCAACACAACCTTCATGGCCAGCGTCCCCTAGTGTCGACACCACGGCCTACCAGGCCAACCACCGCACATGCCGGCCCTACAACTTCTAAAGACACGTTGGTGGTCTGGTACGTCACCTCACCGGCGTGCTCTTGTCCACCACCTCATCGGCGTGTTCTTGTCCACCACCTCATCGGCGTGCTCTTGTCCACCACCTCACCGGCAAAGCACGACTCCACCCACCTGCCAGGCGGCGGGCCTGCCTCCCTTGACGAGGCAACGTGAAAGGCAATGCCCGCCACATGAGCGGTCCACCTTGTGCTGTTGCACTTGTGTGGGCGCGGTCATGACAGGCGGAAATGCAGTGGCCTTGCCTCATGGAAGGCTCTGGCCACATACACCTCCGTACCCTCACGGACACCCACCTCCGCCTCCTTACTTTCGGCGCCGATCGGTTGGACCTCCTGCATTTTGCCTCCACCCTCCTCTACCTTTCTCCGATTGCCGCCGCCCACCCCAACTCCCATCACATTGCTGCCGCCCAGGGCATTCATGTCGGCAGCCGCCGCAGGGAGGGCGACGCGCGCGTGTTGCCGCCACCTCTCCTCGGCGCGGCGGTCACAGCTATCGCCCCTGCGGTGGAGCAGCAGCATTTGCCTCGGCGACAGACACCGTGAGACCAGCTGGAGCGAAGACGGTCGCGACGGGAGTGGCGTCGCCGGCGACGGTGCGGATCTTCTTATACAGGTCCTCGGTTTGGACGATGTAGCAAGCCGCTCAAGGTAAGGTGGCACGCGTCGCCGTGGCGTGCATCGAGAAGAACTTCTGATCGCCCTGCAGCACTATCCCGCCGCGCGTGCCACTACCCCTTCCTGCGACCTGCCCAACGTGTGGCACAACGCGTTGTACCAACTCACAATGACGCCTGTGAAAGCAACCCCGAACACTAGGAGCGAGACGGGACCCCTACCGAGCGCGGGCGCACCAGTCGACGCTCTGCTTGCGCTGCCGACGCCACCGCCAACACGGTGCGGGGCGCGCTGCCGCCCGCCGCCCGCCGCACGTCTGATACCACGTCGGCTGCTCCCATGTACGCTTCCCCCCCCCTCCCCCCCCAACGCGAGAGAGGAAGAGCCCCCTCCCCGCGTCAAGGGTGACGGACACCCCCCGCCGCCAGTCGACGGCCACGTCGACGAGGGGCGGCGTAATGGAGAGCGGCTCGAGCGCCCACGCGAGCGCCGACGTGTACACCGTCACTACCGTCGGCGCGCCAGCGGCCGCGGCCGCCCCGACCGCCGTTCCGAGCGGCGAAAAGAGGTGCGCCGAGAGGGACCAGCGGGTGCCGCCGCGGCGGCCGCCGCCGCCGCCGCTCGCTGCGGCGGCCACGGGCAGGCGGAGCAGGTGGAGGTGCCCGTCGACGCCCCCGCCCGTCCGGCGTGGGTCCACCCGTCACCACCGCGGCCGGCATGGCCGACGCCCACCGCGTCGGTATGAGCTTCACGCGGCAGCCGCTGGTGCTCACCACCGTGGACGACGACGACGAGCGTCATGGTCGTGGGTGTGGCGACGTCGAGCAGTCCGCCGACCGACGCGCGAAACGCGCCCGGCGGCGGTGGCACGGCGGTGACCGACACCACCTGCCGCCCGTCGGTCGTGTACGCGGCCCTATCGACGGCCGCGTGGGGCGCGGCGGCGACTCCGTTGCCGCCGGTCTGCCCGCTCTCGCACCCGCCGCCGCCCGCCGCATCGGGCGGCGCCACCGATGGGCAGCCAGCCGGCCGAGAGGGACTGAAACAGGCCGGCACAGGTCCACGACGCGCCCGAACGGGCGGCGACGCGGGCGGTCGGCAGCGGGCGCGCCGCGTGGGGGGCGAGGGGGGGGGGGGGGGGGGGGGGGGGGGGGGGGGGGGGGGGGGTCACGCAGCCGACGGCGCGCCGTGGGGCGCGTCGGCGGTCGCGGGGAGCAGCGCGTCAACGAAGCCCGCGGCGGGCGTCGTCGGCGGCATGGACGGGGGCATGGTTGTGGGAGAGTGGAAATCTAGGTGCGGCGCTAGAGGCGAGGAGGGAGAGTGCCCGGCCTCACGAGGCAGTGGCCGAGGGTGGGGGGGTGGCGGGGGCAGCCAGACGCGGAGATGCGGGCCACCGGGCCGCGTAGATGCTGGTCCGGGCCACCGCGGTCGGCGCGGTGGTGCAAGTCTTGGCATCGGGGAGGACGGTGTCGCGGGTGCTCGATTAGGAGGCGGCGGCAGCGGCGGAGGTGGTGGTGGTGGCGGCGGCGGCGTCTCTGGTACTGCCGCGGCAGCGACGGCGCCGGGCTCCCGACCCGCGTCCCCCGCCACACTTGGATGCAGAGGAGCCCCCGCCGCCGCAACGTCATTGACAGGCATCGCCTTGGGAGCGGCACGGCCGCCTCGATCGCCGTCGAGGCGACGAGGCGGCAACAGCCGCCGAAGTCGGGGTCAGCGCAACCCTTGACTGGGCGGAATCCGCCTCCTCGTTGTCCGCAGCCAGGTGCAAAAGACTTGGCGTCAGTGTCGCGCCTGTTCATTGGTTGCTCAAGGACACTCGATCGCACTGCAGAGCAGCAATGCTTGTCAGAGGCCGCTGGAATATTGCCCCAGATTCGGTCATGATGTCAAAAGCGAGCGGCCAGGTTCCCGGAATCCACTGGTCCAAACTCGTCAGGCCAAGCCCCTGTGGTCGGTCCACATGCGGCAGCCAATGGAATCAGCTGAAGATATCTTAACAGTGGCCCCCTGCGCCAATAGATCGCCCACCCGTTTCAGCTCCGAGCCAGCCCACACAGGATCATTGAATTGCATGGCGCCTCCCAGCCCCCATCCTGGGGGGTCGTCTAAGAACCATACCTGTACTAGACCCCCTCCGTGAATACATCGCCCACCCGTTTCACGACACGGTGAGAATCATGAATGAGTGGGCTACTTAGGATTCGCGTGGTCCATCAACAGCCGTCGTTTTCCATCGTCGCGGCTCCCCGAACAGCCCATCGGTTCCCATCGAAGCCCATCGCCCATCGGAACAACGTTTCGCTGGGCGTTTTTGACCTCTGTGGAAGCCCTCCGATTCGCCATCGGAACAACGTTTCGATGGGCTTTGAGGCCTCACACGAGGCTGGGCCTCGCCCCAAAGATGCACGGAACGGCCGTTTCTCTCCAGCCCTGCTCGAGACCGCGGAGCGCCAATGTGATGTGATTGGGCCAGCACTTGTCAGCAGCTTTTGGTGAGAGTCCCATCCTTGCTGTGCACCCAGACTTACAGAGGCACGCGGCTCACCGCCCCGACTTCGCGTCGAGACTGCTTGGCCTGCCAGCCCGTGGCAACGTGCCGAAGCAACACCGGCGACCATGCGTAACAGGAAGAGGCGGCGTGGAGCGGACGGGTACCTTCGGCCCCCGCCAAGAGGGGGGCAGCGCTGAGAGGACGCACAACGGGGGGCGGGGCTGGACGGACCAGCAGCGTCGGCCTCCGCCCGGGGGGGGGCGGCGCTGAGGGAACTCACGAAGGGGGACGGCGCACAACGGGGCGCGGCACTGACCGGACCAACAGTGTCGGCCCCCACCAGAGGGAAGGCACCGCTGGGATGACGCACAATGGGGGGCGGCGCTGAACGGACCAGCAGCGTCGGCCCCTGCCCGGGGGGGGGCGTCGTTGAGACGCACGAAGAGAGGCGGTGCGCAACGGGGTGCGGCGCTGAACGGACCAGCAGTGTCAGCCCCCACCAGAGGGAAGGCACCGCTGGGATGACGCACAATGGGGGGCGGCGCTGGACGGACCAGCAGCGTCGGCCCCTGCCCGGGGGGGGGCGTCGTTGAGACGCATGAAGAGAGGCGGTGCGCAACGGGGTGCGGCGCTGAACGGACCAACAGCGTCGGCCGCCGCCAGGGGGGGGAGGCGTTGAGAGGACGCGCGAAGGAGGGTGGCGCTGGACATATGAACGAAGGTGCCCGCCTTGTCGGGGGGGGGGGCACCGTGACAATACTCCAACTCGCCCGACAGAGCGCAATAAACGACTCTGCATTTACTTCACGTCCCACGGAAAGAATGCATTGAGAAAAAAACGCATGTCTAGGCGCTCCTGAAGTGGACTGTCCATGGTGGGTGGGTCCGCGTCCACGCCGCAGCGACCGGCCAGGTCCGCAAAGTCAGGCACCACGAAGGCCAGCCGCCGCACGTGCTCGACTGGCACGAGACGCAGCGTGACGTCAGAGGCATTATCGACGACGCGCCATTTGAGGCGCAGGCATCCGCGCGCCACGAAGGGGCAGAGCGGCTCCGGTGGCACAACCTCCAATGGCACGAGGACGACGGCGTCCCCATTGGGCCCCCTCACGATGGTGCGGAGCTCCCCTATACACAGCCGCGACTCGTCACCGCCCGGGTGGTACAGCACCGCATCGTACCTCGGAGCGCCGAGGTAGTCCTCGGCCGCTCGCATCTGCTGCTGAACGCGCGCGCCACAGTCAAAGCGCGCCATAATTGGCGTGCGCGTTGCGACGCGTACGTGACGATGTGGCGCCAAGCACAAGAGCGCCGAAATGTTGGCCAAGTCCGGCCGCGTGGCCAAGTCGCCCACTAACACCTTGGCCACGTTGTACACCCGTCGCTTCTGCTTCCGCAGGTGCTCCTCGGCGGACGCTGCGCCGGCGGCCGCCGCAACGCCGCGCACAGCGGTGGTTGCACTGCTGGTTGCCGCCGCTCTCAGCCGAAGTCGGCTCCCACCACGAGCGCCGTGCCCTGCCGCAGCTCCTCGCCTGAGGAGCTCGGCCTTCCATGCTGCAGCAGCAATGACGTCCTCCTTGTCATGGCGGGCGAGGATACCCCGTGCGCCGTGGGCATGGCGCACGAGCTGACGAGTGAACGTGCGGCCATCCTTGCTTGTGCGAGCGTAATAGGGCTTGTCTGCCCTGTGTCCGCTCTCGTTGGTGGCGGTGTTACCGTTCTGCAGGTTGCCGTGCCATTGCACTGCCTCTGCAACGTGACACAAGAGCTTGTGTACCTTGACAGAGGCAATGTGCCCGAGAATTGGAGTGACGAACCGGTTCACGAAGGCCGTCGCCTGCTGGCCGATACTGCGGCCTTCTGTCAGGGTCATGGGTGGTGGCACGGCGCTCGTGGTGCGCCCGGCGATGCGTGCATAAAGCACCGCGTACTCGGCGAACATCGAGGTTACAGCGACGTGCACCGGGGTGTCCCCCCACACCTCTTTGTACGCCGCCCAATCAAACGAGAAGTTCTTGCCCACCTTGGCAGCGTCATCGTCGCAGTCCGCCTCGTAGCCCGCGACGTCCGTCGAGGCGTCGCGCACCGCACGCTCCGCGGCGTACTCGGCAGCGAAAGCGCCAGCGCCGTTCTCGTCGCTCAGCGGGCCGAAAAGCCCCGCCACGATGAAGGCCAGGATCGCAACGCCGTCCCGCTGTTGCTTACCGGTAAATACCGCCTGCTTCTCGTTGGCTCTGACGATGTACCTGCTTCACAAAACCCGAGAAGGAAGCGCGGACAGCACAAAAGACAGCAATATAGGGTTGGTCAAGGTACGAGTCAGCACAGTACTCGAGTGGGTGCTCGTGGGCACGGTGTCAGGCCATGCAAAATACCGAAACACGTTGCAGAACAGAGCAACAAAGAGTGGTCGACGTACCCTGGTGGCGTCCTGCATGCTTTGCTTCGTCGATGCAGGCGCAGCAGTCGCTTGAAGGCAACTCGACGGGTGGCCGTGCCCGACCCTGCCGGGGGCTTCTTCCCTTTGCAAAGATACGGGAACACGCGCACGAGGCGGTGCACAAGCATGCGAGTAACTCCCAGGTCCATGACCTTGTGAGAAAACGTGGAGAAATCCGGCACGAGCAACGCAGGAGAGCAGCAGCACATGCGGTTAGAAAACGGTTCCAGCGAGCAAACGGGGCGCATGCGGTGGCTACATAGGAAAAGCAGAGCAATGCCGACAAAGAACAACATACATGCAGCACATCAAAACCAATCATCCGATACAACAGCAGCGGAGCCGTGCCGAGGCCGGCCATGCCGGCAAGTCCTGGCACGCCACCGGAAGTTGAGTCGAGCGCACTAAGCGCCACGCGCCGATGCCGCTGACGTTGGCGGCGGGTGTGCTCGTAGCCCTCCACCTGATTGGTGACCGTGTTGATGACGTCGCGGTCTGAGGCGTTGACCGTCTGGGGCGCGCCGACAATGTCGATCTTGACCATGCAAGAGGTGCAAGGATGAGCGCACTGACCACCTTTCAATCCCAGGACCGCCCTCTCCTCTGGCTGATCACACAAGTAGAGCAGCACGCGGGGGAACGCCAGGGCCTTCTGGCCGTTGACTTGCACGCGAAAACCGATGTGGCTGCGGCCAATCACGTGCGTGAAGGCGGCGTAAATAACGCGCTGCAAAATCCCACACCGTCGAATGCGGGCTCTCTCGTCCGCCCCTGGCTCTTGGAGCTTGCGGACGATGGGGACGTACGCGACCGTCACCCACTCGATGGTTCCTGACACGTCATTCACGAGACGTACACGTATAGGGTAGAGTTTGTGCGCTGCGGAGAGGCGACCAACCAAAGTGATAAAAGCACGAAGGGCAGACAACAAAAGAGGACCAGTTAGTGACTGCCCCATGGGACGCAAGAAGCAAAGGGCCAAGTGCCGGGGCACGTGGTACAATCATTGGCAGATTACACTCACACTCATAGAGCATAGAACGTACCACCTGACCATGACAACTGGCTGCTGTCGGAGAACACATGAAGGCCGAGGACGCACGCCAGCTCGTCCCTGTTCTTCATCACGAGCTCCTCGCAAATCTTGAAAGCGTCTCCATCCATTGGCGTCTCGCGCGCGTCGCTGGGGGGAGCAGGTCCCGCGACTCCGCTCCACAGCCGAATGTCTTTGCCCTTTGATCTGAGCAGAGACCGGATGACTTGCAGCACGTCGCGAAAGTAGGCCTCGTACGACACGCCGCCCTCCACCAGCTTGACTTTCTTCCAACCGGCATTGAGCGCCGCGTCATCTAGGTCATCTCGCAGCGCGTTCTTGAACGCCTTGACGGAGGGGAACGTGTGCCGCAGGGTCTTGTGGTGACCCGCGTCCTGCGCCATCCCCGCCTTGGTGCCGTCCCAGCAGTCCAGGAACTCGTATAAAAATTCTTGTTCCTTCTCCGACAAGCCCGCCCCACCGACTTTGAGCACAAACCGCTGCAAGGCCCGCAAGCGCACTGTGTTGAAGCGGCCGGTCTTGGCGCGCTTGCGCCGGTGGACGAGCGGCTCGGCGCGGCGCGCGTCGCCAAGTGCCTCGTACAACGCGCGCACATGCAGCCCCACCGACGAGTACAGGTACTCGGGGACCGCGTCAGCGGCGGCACCGCCGCCGTCCTCGGGGGGCACCAAGATGCGCGTGAGTTCGAGCAGCGTCCGGAGCTGGGACTCCACGGCGCTGTGAGCCGTCGAGCCCGACTCAGGTGTGTCGGGCTGGGCAGGCGCGGATGGCGTGACGGACGAGGCGTCCGACTCGTCGTCGGCCATGTTGCCGTCCATGTTGTGGGCATGCACGCCGCCGCACACCGCCCCGCCCGCGGCTCCGTGTGCATCGTCGCCAGCGAAGCGGCCGGAGACTCGTCGTTGGCCACTGCCACGGCAACTGTCCTCCGTCAACCCGCCGTACTGCCGACGACGTGGCAGCTGCGTGTGGTGGCCAATGAGACCATCGTGGATGCCGTACTGATGGCGCCTGAGCCCCGACAGAAACGGGGTAGAAAAGCCGCATTCGCACTGGAGAAACGGCCGCGTCGGCGGCACATCCGACATGCTGCCTGCCTCTGCATGAAAAAAAACATATATAGAGACGACCACAATGAGATGAAGAAAGGTAGACCAGTGGCTACACATGAAAGAAAAGGTAAGGGACAGGCGTCAGCACTTATCCTCTATCGCGCAGCACACAGAAACTAGAGTGTAAGAGCACCCCCGCACACCCATCAACCTAGGGCGCGTGTTGCTCCACATCGACACGCCGCCACCGATACTTGGAGCCGAGAACACGGGGAGGTCACGTACAAACGATGCGCACATGCAAGCGTCAAAGACGTTGGCCCCGGCGGAGCGGTCCATCGGCGCACGTCGCGTGTCGTGCAAGTTTATGGTGCACCGGTCGACCGCCGTCCGCTCCCACACCTGGCCGGATGCGGCGGGGGCCTGTGATGACGAGAACCAGCGAGAAAGTCAAACCGTAACCGGCGCACCTATGGGGCACAAGGAAACTGCTGATGACAGTGGTCAGGCTCCAGGGACACAACTCGGAGAGCGCGTCGCCGAACACCACAGAGACTCGGTCGGTCGGTCCTTTGCCTCGCGCCCGACGGTAACGTTGCCAACCGGATATATCGAAAAGCCGCCCCACAGCACAAGCATAGCGCCACCCCTAGCCTGGCGCCCCCCCCCCCCCCCCCCGACAACACATGTGACACGCAGGGTCGTAAAAACCCACGTACCTGGCACGCAGCCTCTAGTCGGCCGTCGTCTGTGTCGGACGCCTCATGGCCACAGACAGGCGGGGGCGTTGGTTAATGGGCGGGTGGGCGATTACAGGGCGGACGGGGTCCCCAAGAGTTGTCCGCACTCAGCCGCAGAAAAGCCCCAGGCCAGCGAATTAGAGAGGCGGGCGTCCAGGGCTCCATGGGCGCACGTTGAGGGGACGGCAGCCACCAGTAGCAGGGCGCCATCGTGACGCGACACGGGCTGTGGCCGTGGCGGAAGGTGCTCGACGACGGCAGGTCCCATCCACAGAAACACCGATGGGAAAGACCGTCCTCGTGCGCACGTGACGTGAGTGGCGATGTGCCAGCGGCGAGGGCCGCCTGGCGAGCATTAAATTGTGGCGCCATTTCATAATTTGACACTCTGGACGAAGATCCAAGTACAATTTGATTGTACGAGTTTCATTCTCGGCTGGGCCGTCTCCATTGGCGCACGCTCCTGCCTAGTCTTGCGCACCATGATAGGACTGAAATGTGGTTCAAGTACACTTCGTGATTGTAGTCGGATACAAAGCGCGGTCGATTACTGCTAGCAGGTGGACCAAGTGGCGCCTTGTTTTTGACTTGGGCCACGACGGCGCGTCTTGGCGCGTCTTGGCCCCAACGCACTGGCACACGGCCCTCGCATCCAAGTGACAATGCAGTGTTCTCCCCCCCGCTGCTGATCGTGCCAAGCTGCCCCTGGCAGCGCGCGCAAGGCACGCATACCACCACCCAGTTGACTTTAGCCGCCAGCACCGAGTGGCTGGGAACGTCGCATGAGGCTGCTTTCTGCGATCCTGACGACTGATCCTGACGACTGTCTTTGTGTGCCCCGTTTTCCGGTCGTGGTTCAGGGGGCTTGCCGTCGACTCCCCCGTCCACTGACCCCATTGAGCACTTTCTCCCCCTCCCCCTTGGCGGCTTCGTTTTCTTCAGCCTTTTCCGGCCGACGCTGCTGCAAGCACTCACCCCCCCTCCTTAGAGGGGCCACGACCCCCCCCCCGCCCTGTGCGCCCGCGGACACCGATTGTATTTTCGTGAATCCCGCCTCGCGGGGCTGCGCGCGCTTTTTTCTCACTTCCCCAGACGACACTCCTGGTGGCCCCCTCCCCACTCACTCAGGGACGCCGTCTGCTTCGGCCATTTGACGCGCTTGGAGGGTTGCACATCGTTTCGCCCCCCTTAGGCACCTCCCAGGGGGCCCCCGGATCATCACCAGACGACGGGGCACCTGAGGCGAGCGTGGGTGGGCTTCCCGCACCCCTCGGACGGTCTGTGTGCGGCTCCGAAATGGTACATAACCGCTACTCGGCAAGCGTGAGTCCCGTGTTGACTGGTGTCCACAACCCCCCAGAGCCACTGCTGACTAGAGCACGCTGCGCTGTTTCTGCTCCCTGCGCTGTTTGACCCCCCCCCCCCCCCCCCCCCCCCCCCCCCCCCCCCCCCCCCCCCCCCCCCCCCCCCCCCCCACCCCCCCCCCCCTGCACCGTTGTCAACCCCCAACCACTGAGCGCACCGTCAATCCTCCTCGTCGCCCGCCATGGTCGGCTACCGGCCTAGTGGGCGCGCCCCGCGCATGACCGCTCTCCGCACGACGGCTGAGTCGCGCGCAGCTTGGCGCGAGAACCAGCTGCGTCTCGACCGCCTGCACGCCGCGGAGCTGGCGGCGGAGTGGGACAACCGTCAGGGCGGCAACGACCAAGCGACGGAGCGGGCGGCGCATTCGGCCACCCCGCAGCGCGACGTCGACCACGACGCGCAGCTGGCGCCGCAGGTGGCTACCGCACAGGGCGGAATCGATCACACCGCGGCGGCCGCTACGCCCGTAGGAGCCGCTGACGCCAGCGTCGGGCAGCCCCCCCAGCTGAACCAGTACATGCCCGGTTCTCAAGCTGTCGACGCAGCAGCCGCCTCCTCCGCCGCCGCCGAGCTGCCGGCTTGGCTGCCCTCGACGGACCCGGCAGAGGCACCGGGAGGCGCCGCCGCTGCCCTTGGCGTGGCGGACGCCGACTGCGTCGACAACCGTGGCCGCTCTACCATTCGCAGTCCCCCCGCACCACCGCCGGCGGGTGAGGTGCAGGACGGGTCTCAGACTCAGTGGAACCTGGTGGCTGGGCTGCGGCAGCCAGGGGACCGGGGCGTCACCAAGGTGCGCAAGCTGGCCGCTTTTGGGCCTAACCGGTTCGCGCCTTTTGACAACCGGCCGTTCCAGATACCGACGGTGCCGTCGTCGTCTCCCCCGCGCCCCAAGCCCATGACGCCGCCGCCACCCTCGACTCTACCCACCCCGCGCCAAAGCTCGGCTGCACACGAGTCGGCCGGCAACGCGACCGAGAGCACGTTTGCGGCGTCGGCTCCGCCGCTGCAAGGTGTGCCGCCGCTATGGACGCCGTCCGCATCTATGGCAGCGGCAGCTCCGTGGGCGGCGACTCAGGGAGCGTCCGCTTCGTGGACGCCGGCGCTGGTGCCTGGTGTCGCGCCGCCGCCCCCGTCGGCGCCGTCTGCTGCCGACGTGGAGGCGGAGACGGCGGCTGCTGCCGCTGCGGCTGCCGTCATCGCGTCGGTTCCTCCGCCGTCGCCGGCGTCCCTCGCCGCCCCGTTTCCGCCGCTCCCCGCCCCCCGTCGGCGCGCCAGCGGCGGTAAAGGGAAGAAGCGCAGCCCGGCTAAGGCGCCACCGGCTAAGTCAGCTGTGGCGCCGCGCAAGAAGCACAAGGCGGTTGACAGCGCGGCGGGCGGTGACAACGACGGGGCGGAGTTGGTTGCGAACGCTTCGTCGTCGGCCCCGACGCCCGAGGCCGTCGCCGCGTGGGCCTTGGTCAGCGGGGAGGTCGCCAAGGCCGTGAACAATGGCACCAAGGAGCTGTGGGCGGCGCTAAAGAAGACGACGGCACAGATGGAGCACCTGCGCGCCGACTCCAACCGCCTCGAGGCGCGTGTCGACGGCCAAGGGCAGTGCAATGAGCGCACTGCCATGGCGGTGGCGTCTTTGCGCGTCATGGTGCGGAGCGGGGAGCATGGCGGTGCAGCCAACAAGATTGGTGCGCTCGGCAGCAGCGGCAAGGCAACCGAGCAGAGTCGCGGCAAGGACGTCAAGCCCGTGATGAAGGTGGAGGATACCAAGGCGTCCGCGATGGCGCTCGCCCCGGCAAATGACCTGCAGGCTGCCAAGCTGCGGCGCCCCGTGCGCGCCGTCTTGAAGCACCGCATCGCAGCGACCACCGTGTCCCGCGAGGTCCTTATGGACCCGGACATGGCGACGTCTGTCATCCAGGAGGAGGTCATCAAGTCGTTGGGGGTGACGCCGGACGCAGCCGACAGCTACCTCATGAACCGCATCTACTTCTCGTCGTCGACGGCGGGCGCTGAGCCCACGAAGAAGCGGCCGATGGCCGTCATAATGACGACTATCCCCCACACGATGGCACAAATCCGGGAGTTTGTTGTCAAGCCGTTTTTTAAGGTGCTCGGGTTTTCGTACAACCCGATGCCCCTTTCGAAGGCTAAGAAGTGGTCCGTGAATGATTCCTTCCTCACGTCCTACAAAGGCGAGAAGGCGGTGGTGGCGGCCGCCAAGCACATGTTTATGAAGGTTGGTGCCGCGTCTCGCATTGTCAAGGACAACACAGCCGGCAGCCGCAACCACGTCGACATGGTCGTCGGTCATCACGCGCTCATCGCTAGCTTCGCTCGAAACGAGTTTGAGATTGGCTTGGGCAACCGCACGCGGCGCCGTGGCGGCAACGGCACCGGTGCGTACGAGCACTGGGTCGATGAGTTCTCCACGTCGATCATGCACCTCTCCAAGAGTCACAAGGACAACAAGGTGCACGGCGGGTACCGCATCACGGACGCCGTCGATCCGAACATTGTTGTGCGCACCACTGGCGGCGCTTGGGTGTTTACCGCGCCTGCCGGCGCGGTCGCGGTGCGGTCGGCGCGACAGACGCTCAAGTCAACCGCCAAAGCATCGGCCCGCCCCATGGGATTCCCCAAGCGCACGGCTGCCGCGTCAACCCCTGCTGTAGCCGGGTCTTCCGCGTACCCGACACTGGCAACTCGTCGAGGAGCGACAAGCGCCGCTGCCGGCGGCACAGATCGACCGTCAGCGTCCGACCAAGCAGCAGGTGCGATGCCAAACTGCGCTGAGGACTACGGCGTCGGCGTCGAGGACGAGATCTCGGTCGCGCGGCCCGCACCTTTCGTGATTGTCGTGGACAACGACGCGGACCACCGCGCGGGGGCGGCTCTGATCGGGATTGATGAGGAGGGCGCGACCAGCGTGGGTGGGGTTGGGAACGGGGGAATGAGCGACGACGGAATGAGCGACGCGGGCGGGGATGACGCGCGTGGGAGCAACGAGCGCGCCAGCGACGGTCGCGGCACTGACGGAGATGACAGTGACGTGGGAGGGCGCACTTCCTCCAGCGAGTCGTGTGATTCGGACGCCAGCTCCGGCGCCAGTGATGAGGGGGACGAGAGTGGGGATGGCTTTGCGCTTGAAGATGACGAGGAGGAGGCGTAGGGGGTGCACTGACGTTGCTGCGACGCGCGCACACTGTTGCTGCGACGCAAGCACATCCGGTGGGGACAGCCTAGGGCTGCGTTGCTTTGTTGTCGGGGTTTTGTTTGGCGGTCTTTTACGCCGCTCGTGCAGCTCATAAGCACGATTGTGTGTGTCCGCTCGATAGAGAAAAAATCGAGCATGAATGCCCTTGTCGTGCCTTGCAGATCCTATCATCAGATGCAGAGCAACAGGGGACACAAAAGTACGCTGCTTGTCGGTCCGTGTTCTTTTTTCTTTTGTCAGCTCCTTCGTTTTTCTCACGAGCGCAGAACATTGGCCAGATCGCACAAGGTCTACGTCCAATGGGAGATAGGTTCTTCAGACCGCGATCTTTCGAGAGCCTGAAACGGCCGCGCCTGCCCAGGAGCGTGCGCTGTCTCTCTGGCGAGCCACTCGAGTCAGGGCCCTGAAGGGCGGAAAAACGGACTACGCCATCGGCTGGAAACGCCCATCGGAAAGCCCATCGCTATCCCATCGAAAGCTTGTTCCGATGGGCTTTGCGGGCCCATCGGTTCCCATCCAAAAGCCCATCGATCCCCATCGGAACAACGTTTGGATGGGCAGTCGGGGAGCCGCGACGATTGTGGGCCAACTGAGATGCCGATGGTCCTGGTCCTGTGAACTCGAGCGGCCGTTTCGACACTCACGATCGTCTTTTTTGTCTGCTGTTCGATTGTGACACATGCGCTCACAGGGTGCTGGAGGGGGTCTGCCGTCTCGCGATTCTACTTGTGATGAAACAGACACAGGTATCGTCAGAATATCCTGCAGCCTGGACGGGAGGAAATCCCGTTCAGGGTTTGGTCACGGCACAAGGCCTGAACAAGCGATTCCTTGTTACAATCCCGTCCAGGTGCACGGTCCCTGTCACGAGTGGAAACGCAGCGAAGATCACGTGGTGCGATTAGGATCGATGTGCACGATTATGCCAGGGACGTTAAGACCTGCCTGCACGTCTGTTATGTTAAGTACTCTTCAAAATGCTGCGTGTCAATTGCATACACTGTGGCTGCGACCCTTCGTCGTCACGACGGACTCCATCCACATCCGACGATGTGAAGCCGCCGCGATTGTGGACGTCGGGAGCCCGTGAAGAGGGCGCCGCGTCACGGAAGCGTGCGAGTCCTCGACAGACATTGGGCAAGAAACGCAAAATTTCCACTCGCGAAGCGAATGGAGACGCGCTACGTGCAGCACGGCTTGTTGCTCCGTCGCTGACTTTGCGCGATATTCACGACGAAGTCAGAGGTGGTGACGGCGTCCGCCGGCGTGAAGAAGACGAGCGCCGATTTGGTCGTGACGACGACGAGGCGGAAGCGAAGTACTCGACTTTTACTACAAAATGCGTAAGTTGTGTTGCAAGATCTGAGGAACCGACCTCGTGCCGCCGCCTCGGCCACACACG
>ENA-ORXT01001644-ORXT01001644.1-marine-metagenome-genome-assembly--contig:-NODE-1644-length-29184-cov-86.825128_pt1 | contig 29184 bp, 23 predicted proteins | sample MGYA00237868_ERZ511482 | MGnify/ENA metagenome assembly ERZ511482 | reverse complement strand
CAACTAATAACTTCCAGATCGGGATGTCCCTTAAATTCCAAGACCCGCCCATGGCGGTCATGACGACGGAGGGCAGAACCACAAAGGCCAAAAACCCAAAGCCAAAGGCGAGCAGCGAAGCCCTGAGCGGCAAGAGCCTGTCTTCCCGCGTCCAACGCGCCAGATAGATCGCCGGAATATGAGCGATGATGAAGACGAATAAGACTCCGGCAAACCATCCGGGTCCGGCATAGACCAAAGGCTCAAGCGATGAGAAAACCGTCCCGTGCAAGCCGATGACAATGGGCAAAGCCAAATAGATTGGACCTGTCTTCGGAAACAACAGATATAAGACCGGGCCAAATAACAGCGCGCCGCCGAGCCAGATGTCGACGGGAAGCCCCATCAACATCAGGGTCGCGCCGCCGTAAGTCCACCAGCCGAAATATATCGCGATTTGATGCGTAATAAATATTGTCCCGACGCCGTAGAGAAAAGCGAAAAGCGTTCCGACCAGCGTTTGATAGCTGCCGCGGTGTTTCCATCCCAAAATCATGACGGCGATTAGCGGCCCCAGAAACAAGGCCCACCGTAACAGCCATATCCAGCCAACCGGAATGTCGAGGTCGATCATCTGAGAACCAGATTAGAGAGCGGCGTTGTCAGGCGTTTCGGAAGCCGCGTCTCATAAATTTCAACGGTCAGAAAGACGAAGGGAAAACCGAGTGCCAGAATAAGCGCAAACTTTGGCAGGCTAAGGATGAGCAAAAGATGGATCAGCGTGCCGACCCGCATCAGCAGCCCCTCTTTGGTTTGTGTCGGCTTCATGAGCAATAAAATCACGATCAGAAGCGTGGGAAAAATAACGGTAAGGGGAAAGGCCAAGAGAGCCGCCTCATTATCCATTTTTAGGGACGCCGCGGCAATAATCCCGCGCCACAGAAACACGGCAAGCGCCGCGAGTGCAAAGCCGAGTTTCGCGATTCCCCTTATCTCAAACATGAGCGCTCAATATCCCCAAACTGCGATACCGAACGAATGGGTGTGTTCGTCTATTTTTTCAACCGAGCAAATCGAATCCGGCGCCAGGTTGGTTTTTTGGTCAGTGCGGAGCAAGCGACTTTGACAAGACAAGGATAATCGCGCCTAAAAAGCCTTGCAGCTTGCAGGATAATCACTGCCTGCTTAAACAACCGCATGGATGACGCGCAAATCGTAATCGGCTGGAGGTCGGCGTTAATCTTCGCCGTGTGTTTGCCGATTCTAATTTCTGCAGTCATCCTGATGTTCAGGCGCACGGAACGGCGGGCGAATATTTTTCTGGGACTCGCTCTGATTGCGAGCGTTTGGAGTCTGGGGCCGCAAATCATTGGCTTCGCAAACGCCTATACCGTTTGGCCGGGGTTAACATTTTTTCCGTTCAACTCCGAGCTTCTCATTCCGCCTCTCATTTATTTTCATGCCCATGCGCTGATGACAAAGGAGCCGCTCGGCTGGCGCAAATTCCTTCTCCTTCCCGGTATTCTGGCATTGCTATATTACCTATCTGCGTATCTATTTCTGGGCGATTATGAAAATAAGTGGGCCTTCACCCGGGAATTACATTCGCCGATCATTGAGCCGATTTTGATTTCAGTGACGTTGATCATGGCGCTCACCTGTTTGTGGCTGACAATCTCGCTTATCCGTCATTACCGCTCATTTTTACGCCAAACCGAATCTGCTGCGCGGGATTTCGATCCTGTCTGGTTGATCTGGGGATTTGGGCTGCTGGCTTTGGCCGGAATGATTTGGTTCAGTCTTGGCCTGATCTCCCTGACAAATCCGGACATTAGCTATCGCGCCGCCTATCCTTTCCAACTCGCTGTCATGATGATTTTTGCAGCGCTTGGGTTTTCCGCCATAAGCCGGATCAACGAAACGTTTCCGAAAATCGCGGCCGCAGATGACGGGATATCGGCGCCCTCACCTAGCGAAAGAGACTGGAAAGCCGATGGCCAGACGCTGACGCAATCCGTGCTATCCAACCGTTGGTTTCTCGAACCGCAGCTCTCCATACGCGACGTTGCAAGCCGCATGGGCACGAATGAAACCTATGTCTCGCGCGCGCTTAATCTTGGTATCGGCAAAACCTTCAACCGCTTTATAAATGAATTGCGGGTTGAGCATGCAAAGGCGCTCATCCAATCGCGCAATGATAATTTTCTAACCATTGCCATGGATTCCGGCTTTAATTCCAAGGCGACGTTTAATCGCGTTTTCCGGGACATCGCGGGTGAAACCCCTTCGACATTCAAAAAACGCATGGCCGAGACTATCTCATGATCGGCGAAACGCCTCATTTTCAATATTTAGCGTCTCAATTTCCGTATCGGGGCGATTGAAAATTAGCGTTGCCGCACTGCGTGCCCATCGAAATATTTGATGGAGACGTAAAATGATGAGCTTAAGACCTTTAGTCGTCGGCGCGGCGGTGGCCATGACAATAGCCATTCCCGCACAGGCGCAAGAGACGCAGCCGCAGGACGGGATGTTGACGCCCGCTCAAGTCAGCGCCGATATTGCATTGGCGCAAGAGGCCTATATGCGCATTCACCCCGGCTATACGCGCTACACAGACGCGGAAACTCTGACCGCAGCTTGGGCCGCTCTGAACCTTAAAGCCGAAACGCGATCGGGGTTAAGTGTCGGTGAATTCTACATCGGCGTGCAAAGCGTTCTTGCGGGGATACGCTGTGATCATACGAAAGCCGAGCTGCCCCGCGCCATTACAAAAGACCGGGACATCACGCCCGTCTATTTGCCATTCGTCTGGCGCGTGGTTGAGGGCCGCGCCGTCATCGAAAACCCGGGTGAAACAGGTCTGAATTTCGGTGACGAAATTATGTCCGTCAATGACCGCAATTTTAGTGACATGATGAATGAGGTCCGCCCGCTCATCCCTGTGGACGGCGATACTGACTTCGTCAAAGACATCCACATAGGCGCGTCTTTTGAATTCAAAGGCGGCGCGATTGATCACTTCGGCGCGCTCCTGTGGGACATCCAACCTCAAGCCCGCGTCGAAGTTAACACTGCGAATGGCGCGCGCAAAACGGTGACCGTTGATCGTATCATTTATAAGGACTGGGAAGCGCTGGTCTTGGACGGAAAAACGAGCTCTGATTTCCCCGACTCTGTCACCTTCAACCGAATTGGGGACAAGGCTGCCTATCTTCGCATCGACAGTTTTGTAAATTACCGCAATCCCGTCAAACCCGACAAAATCTACGACCCCATTTTTAAGGCCTTAAAAACTGAAGGCCGGGACACACTTATTCTCGATCTGCGGGAAAATGGCGGCGGGTCGACCGACGCAAAGGTGAGATTATTTGCGCACTTAATCTCTGAAAAATCGCGCCTCGTCCGAAACTCGCGGATAAAGACATTGGACCATTCGGGTCTGGAGCCATATCTGTCGACCTGGGACAAACGCCTCCTCAGCCCTAATCCAATTGGGTTCAAGAAAAACGAAGACGGCACCCTCTCCTTACGAAAAATGTTCAATGAGGAATTGAAAACTGTGAAACCTGACCGCACGGCTTTTACCGGCAAACTGCTCGTTCTGACCAGCCGCTCAAACGGGTCCGCGACGACAGCCCTTCTCGCGAAACTCCAAGATATGGAACGTGCAACCCTGATCGGCGAAGAGACCGGCGGAAGCGCGGAAGGCACAACGGCGGGCGTGCTGTTCACCTTAAAGCTGCCGGAAAGCGGCATCCGCACCCGTGTGCCAATTTTCCAAGACTTCAACGATGTGAGCGCATTCACCCCGAACAAGGGCGTCGTTCCCGACATTTTGGCACCGATGACCTTTGACGCTTTTGTGGAAAACGAGGACCCCGCATATGCGGCGGCTCTGGCCCTGATCGAGTCCAAATAATCGCGTGCTTTTGGCCCCCGCTTTTAACACCCCGTTAACCCTATCATAACCGTTCCAGCGGAAGAGGAACGCTTATGTTGCGTTTTCTCTTTATTTTTGCGGTAAGCCTGATGGTTTCGACTGCCGCTTTGGCGGAAAATCGCTATGCATCGATTATTGTCGATGCGGATACGTTGGAAGTTGTCCACGCGCGCCAGATTGATTCGCCGCGCTATCCCGCATCCCTGACCAAGGTCATGACATTGCACTTGGTCTTTGATGCGTTGGATGCCGGGACATTGACGCTGAGTGAAAAGGTAAAAGTCTCGCGTAACGCCGCGCGCACGCCGCCTGTCAGACGCGGCTGGAAATCAGGGCAAACTGTTACGGTCAGAGAGCTGATCCAATCTGTTGCCGTGCGCAGTCATAATGACTCGGCGGTAGTTTTGGCTGAGCGTCTGGGTGGAACGGAAGACCGTTTCGCGGAGATGATGACGGACAAAGCGCGGGCGCTGGGCATGCAGCGCACGGTGTTTAAAACCGCCAATGGACTGCCCCATCCGGATCAGAAAACAACGGCGCGGGATATGGCGAAGCTCGCCAATTCCATTCTGACGACCCATTTTGACCGCTATCATTACTTCGGTCAAAAAACCTACCGGGGTCAAAAAAACACGAATGCTCTCCTTCACTCTATGCCCGAAGTGGATGGATTTAAAACCGGTTATACCAATGCGTCAGGCTATAATTTAATGGTCAGTGCCGTGCGCGATAAAAGGCGTCAAATCGCCGTTGTTCTGGGCGGGGCCAGCGGGAAAAGCCGCAATACCCATATGCGCGATTTGGTGGAACGCGGCTTCGACGTTATGGGCGTTGTTCCGCGCAGTGAAACGCCTGCGCTTATTCTTGCCAATACCAACGCCCCGACCGCCGTGTTGCGGGGCGCGTCCATGCGCCGCGAGACCAAGCCTTGGTCCATACAGCTTCGAAACCTCCCGTCAGAGCCTTATGCTCTAAGTGCCGCGTCATCGCTCGCACCGCAGGTCGAACCAAAACTTTCCAGCGGATTTATCAAGGGCGCGCCCGTCTTTCACGTCAAATTGGCGGGTCTGTCCGTAGCGGATGCAAAGGCCGCCTGTGCAAAAGTGCTGGCCGCGCAAACACAAACCAAATGTTGGCTTATCGCGCCTTAAACCGTAGATGGTCTCCATGGACATCGTGAGAACGGAACGCGGCCTGCGAAAGGTCATTTGGGGCTGGCGAGGGTCAGGCGACCGTATTGTCTTTGTCCCGACCATGGGCGCACTGCACGAAGGCCACCTCACCCTCGTCCGATTGGCCAGAAAACGCGGCGAACGTGTGGTAGTGTCTATCTTTGTTAACCCTACACAATTCGCGCCCGGCGAAGATCTGGACGCTTATCCCCGCACGGAAATCGAGGATGCCCGCTTGCTGGAAGCAGAAGGCGTAGATCTGGTTTACGTGCCGGACCCGCAAACCATGTATGACGTGCATCACGCGACAGGCGTGACCGTTGGCGGGGTCGCGAAGGGCCTGGAGACGGATTACAGGCCAACATTTTTTGACGGCGTAGCACTTGTCGTGACAAAACTGTTTAACCGCGTGCAGCCAGACACGGCCGTTTTCGGCGAGAAAGACTATCAGCAGCTCGCCACCATCCGGCGTCTTGTGGACGATCTGGATATGCCGATAAAGATCGTCGGCGCGCCGATTGCGCGTGATGAGCATGGTCTCGCCCTCTCCTCTCGTAATGCTTATTTCGATGCGGACGGGCTTGCGCTCGCGCGCAAGCTCAACGGCATTATGAAAAATTGCGCCTCCGATATGCGCGACGGTCAACATGTCGACAAAGCCACGGATGCGGCCAAGGCAGCGCTTCTCGAGGCCGGGTTCTTATCCGTTGATTATGTGGAAGTGCGTAGCCCGAACTCGCTTACCGTCTTGGAAGGCGGCTATCTCGACGGACCCGCGCGAGTGCTCGTCGCGGCCCACTGCCCAAATGGCGAGGGCAGCGTGCGCTTGATAGATAATTTCGCGGTTTAAGGACACGGTTCATGATAACTTTGCATCATCTGGAAAACTCCCAGTCTATTCGTATTCTCTGGCTCTTGGAAGAGATCGGCGCCCCTTATGGGTTTGAGATGTATGACCGCGATCCGAAGACCATGCTGGCACCGGACATCTATAAGGCGCTCTCGCCGCTTGGCACGGCACCGACTATTACGGACGGCGATATGGCCCTGTCCGAGAGTAACGCGATTATTGATTACATCGTCGATCAATCGGGCCGCCCGGATTTGCGGCCAGCGGCGGACGACCCTCTGCGCGCAGATTACCTATTTTGGTTCCACACCGCCCAAGGCACGTTACAGCCCATGGCGACATTCGGGTTTGTCTTGGGTTTGGCGACGCAGCGCTCACCTTTTCTAGTCCGCCCGATTATCGGTAAGGTCGAACAAGCGCTCAAATCTGCTTTTATTGAGCCCCGTCTCGAAGCGGTTTTTATCGCCATGGAAGTTCAGCTTGCGAGTTCAGAATTTCTCGCCGGTGACAGGTTCACGGCTGCGGATATTGCGATGGGCTACACACTCCAAATGGCCAAAATGCGCGGCGGAATTTTAGACGGTTATCCGAATATATTAGAGTATGTCACGCGCATGGAGGCTCGCCCGGCATGGCAAGCCGCTTTAGAGAAAGACGGAAAATTTGAAGGTGTTCCCAGCTAAAAGAGGAGCCGAACTAAGCGCGAATTGCGACTTCCTGCCCGTAATTATCTGATAATTTTGATAATGTGCGATCAAACGCATTAAGAATATCTTCGCGTTTCACTGGCTTGGCGATCGTGTCGTCCATGCCAATATTCCGGCAGATGCGGCGTTGTTGGTAATCCGGGTCAGCGGTCAGCGCGATTATGACAACGTTCGCATAAGCCTTGTCCGATTTGCGGATTTCCAATGTGGTTTCGATCCCGTCCATAATCGGCATATGAATATCCATTAAAACTACGTCCACAGGCGCTGTATTCAAGATGTTTAGGGCCTCGCGGCCATTATTTGCGAAATAAAGCTGGTTGACGCGCTTACCGATGAGGCGATTTACAACTTTTTGGTTGATTGGATTATCTTCGACACAAAGGACATTCAGGCCTTCAAAGGGCATGGAATGTAGAGCATCAGGATCATTACCATCGACTGTTGCCCCCTCAATAGGGCCAGCCAAATCTGCCGGATTGTCTTTAGCTAAGACTTGCGTAACAGGGGCCAGGACTTGTGGTGCAGGTGGCTCAGCAGGTACGATTTCGGTATCAACCTGCGCTGGCAGTTCGGCCTGACCCTCTACGATAGGAAAAATTAGTGCGAAGGTTGAACCTGCACCGCGCGCGGATTTCACCCGTATTGTGCCGCCCATCAGTTCGCACAGGTTCTTGGTAATGCTCATGCCCAAACCTGTTCCGCCATATTCACGTTGGATCGAACTATCAGCTTGCATGAAGGGATCAAAAATACGCTTTACCTCGTCGGATGACATGCCGATACCGGAATCCTTGACGGCCAAAATAAAGGAAGACGCGCCGGCGATGTCCGCTTTTCGCGCGAGCAGCGTTACGCTTCCGCCTTTGGTAAACTTTGCGGCATTGGCCAGCAAATTATTCAAACATTGCTGCAAACGAAACTCGTCTAACGGCATGGAGGCGGGGAGCGCCGGATCTATGACGATTTGGAAGTTCAGACCTTTGCTGTTCATCTGCGGTTTCCACAAACGCGCGACAGTTCCAATGACTTTGCGAGGGTCGGCGAGTTCCACGTTTATTTCGACACGGTCACTCATCAGCTTTGCGTGATCCAAAGTGCGGGACAGCAGATAATGCAACCCCTCAGCGGCGTCTTCAATGTCGGTGATGACCTCACGAACTTCCGGGCTTAAAGATTCGTCTTTTAAGCTGTCACTCATACCAATAATGGCGTTCAGCGGAGTTCGTATTTCATGGCTCATCCGGGCTAAAAATTCAGACTTTGCCTTAGACACTGTACGTTCTGCCGATAGAGCCTCGGTCTTGCTGACTTCTTCGGAAATATCCATGACGAAGGCTGTTGCGCCTGAGGGCGTTCCGTCCGGCGTACATGTAATCTGTCCGATAGACCGTTGCCACATAACGCCTTCGCCTTCGAGACGGACACGATATTTCAAATCAAAGTCACGGCGTTGTTCTACAATATCCGCCCACTCTGTTGTGACCTGATTCAAGTCATCCGGATGGACAATAGAAAATAAGCCGTCAGCTTCTAAGCTGGTCTTCTCATTCCCGGTTAGGCGGCTCGTAACAGAGTCCGAATAAATAAATTTGCCTGAATTGAAATCCAGTGACCAAAAACCTGCATTCGCGGCCGTCATGGCAATTTCGAAGAGGTTGCGATACCGGCTGCCAGTCGTGATATCGCGGACGACGACGACATAACCCTCACGGCCTTCATGCCACGAATTCACACGCACGCGGCGTCCATCGGATGTCGTGACCAGAACTGTAGTCCTATGAGGTTTATCAGACTTTAGGGACTGCTGGATCAGTTCCACCATCTGCCCGCTCTCTATCGGCGCCCCTGAAACAGGGTCTTCCATCATAAATTCGCCTAATAAGTCCGTCACAGAAGTGCCGATAAGGTTTTTATATGCCCCAAGACCAAGAATAGTCGAGATGTCGCCGTCGACAGATTGCACGATCAGGTCTTTATTCACGCTGGCATAGGCCATATCCTCTGCATTGAGGATATTCGAAACATCTTGATCGGGTCGAGCCGATCTCTGTTTCCTGCTTCTGAATGTAAGTGATGGCATCACGACCCCGTTTCTCTTATAATAGGGTTTGGCCAAACAGGTTTAATTTTTGCTGAATTTTGGGGCTTATGTGAGCAATAATCGCAGTTCGATTTAGCCTATATTGCCTTTATCATTATCAAAAGCAGCATCGGCACAACTCCATTCGCATCTGCCAATGTTTCTCAATGACAGACCCACAGCGTTTTTAAAACGGCTCCCCAGCCAATGTCGCCGCCGTAAATCGTTGCCCGAAACGCAAGAATAAGTGCCGTCCTCAATGAGTTTTGTGTCCAAACCCATAAACTGATAAGATGCCGCCAGTTGCTTCTGGGCTGAGATAATCTTTTTGCAAGACCTCGGTCGCTAAGTTCATCAAGGCTTTAATCTCGATAATATTATCATTTTTAGCAATTTTTATTTCTAAAACCAATATTTCGTGCGAATTCCTACAGATTCAGGGCGATACGGGGCAGAAATTTTCAATATTCCCACAAGTTGGCTGTGTCAATTTAGCCACAAATGTTAAAAATGTGGAGGCCCGCTAAGCGAATATTCTTGAGAGATGCCCCTCAGAGGATAGGGTCTCGCCATGCCATAAATAGAGTCAGATAAGCTGACCACGCGGCATAGGGGACCCCACTTGCACTTAAGGATACTTCAATAATGCAAAACTCTGCATATAAAAAATGGCTCGCGCTTTCCGCGTCGACCCTCATGTTCGCGGCTCTACCGCTACACGCTCAGGCTCAAGTCGCTGACACCACAGTGAACGCAAATGAAGATGTGGTCATCACCACAGGTACGCGCCGCTCGATGCGCTCTGCGGCTGACACACCGGCGCCGGTTGATGTAATCACGGGCATCGAGTTTACGACAAATGCCGCAGATGATGTGCAAGACCTTTTGCGAACTGCCGTTCCGTCTTATAACGTAAATACGCAGCCGATCTCTGACGCCGCGTCCATCGTGCGTCCGGCTAACCTGCGCGGATTATCGCCTGATAACACGCTTGTCCTCGTCAACGGTAAGCGCCGTCATCGCGGCGCGGTTATCTCCTTCTTGGGCGGCGGAATCGCTGACGGGTCGCAAGGTGTTGACGTGTCTTCTATTCCCTCCTTGGCGCTGAAACAGGTCGAAGTCCTGCGCGACGGTGCATCTTCGCAATACGGCTCCGACGCGATCGCGGGCGTGATTAACTTCGTCCTGAAAGACAATGACACTGGCGGCGTTATCGAAGCCAAATATGGCTCCACATATGATGGCGACGGTGACAATTATCGACTGGGCGGAAATATCGGCTTCGGGCTTGGTGAAAAGGGGTTCATCAACCTCACAGCTGAATATGGTGAAACAGACGGCACAGTCCGCTCCGTTGTACGGAATGATGTTCAAGCCCTTATCGCCGCAGGTAACACAGCCGCAGCAGATTTTCGTACAATCAACACCTTTACGGATGAGGTCCCGCAATATTGGGGACAGCCCGATGTCGAGGGCGATCTGAAACTTTTGGTCAATACAGCTTATGAGTTGAGCGAAAGCGCTGAGCTTTATGCCGTTGGCACATATGCGGAACGTCAAACAACAGGGGGTTTCTTCTACAGAAACCCAACAAATCGAGGCGGAGTTTACGCCGCGACAATCAACCCGGCCACGAATAATAGAGTTGTCACAGACCCTGTATCAGGCTTGCGGGTTGATGAGGTAACTGGTGTTGTCGTTCCAAATGAAATTCCGGGTGTCCGCGTTGGCGCTCTGGATGGAAACATTGCAAGTTGCCCGGGCGGCATCCCACTTGTTGGCGGAAATAACGGCACACCGGATGCAACGGTTCTGGCGCAGGTTGCGGCCTCCGCAAACTGTTTCTCTTTCGCAGAAACTATTCCCGGCGGTTTTGTCCCGCGCTTTGGTGGCGATTTGCGTGACTTCGGTATTTCCGGCGGTCTTCGCGGTCTGATAGACTTGGGCACAGGCTTGACATATGACCTGTCCGCGACCCACGGATCATCCAAGGTTGATTTCTTTATCAACAACACTGTCAACGCCTCTTTAGGCCCGAACACGCCGCGCGATTTCGTGCCGGGTGGTCAAGAGCAGAAAGAGACAACCTTGAATGCAGACTTTGGATATCTCTACGATGTCGGGCTGCACTCAGAACTCTCCATTGCTTTTGGCGCGGAATATCGGAAAGAAACATTTGATCTTTTCGCGGGGGATGCGGCCAGTTTCGCACTTGGCCCTCTGGCCAATCAAGGCTTCTCGTCAAGCTCTAACGGATTTGGCGGGTTCCCAAGTTCTTCTTCGAATTCACAAGACTCCATCGGATCCTACATTGACCTGGAAGCAGACGTCTCCGAGCAGTTAACACTGCAAGGCGCGCTGCGTTACGAAGATTTCTCAGAATTCGGAAGCACGGTTGACTACAAAGTTGCGGCTCTCTTTAAGGCAACAGACAATATCTCCCTTCGCGGTACCGTCTCAACAGGCTTCCATGCGCCAACAGCCGGGCAAGCCAACATTACCAATGTGACGACACAGAACGTCAATGGGGTATTGGTTGACCAAGGTACATTGCCGCTGAATACCGCGGCCGGGCAATTGGCAGCAGATTTCATCGCAAGCCAAAATGCCGGACAGCGTCCGGAACTTGGAACCGAAGATGCGTTTAACCTCTCTGCAGGTGTTGCCTTTGATTATGAGGGGCTGACAGTCACGATTGATGCTTTCCAGATTGATGTGGACAACCGCATTGCTTTGGGTGCCAATGTTGATTTCTTGGATGCCTTGCAGTTTGCAGGCGCGACAGCGACAACTGTCAGCGGCGCTCTGACAGAGCTTGACGCAAATGGGACCATAAACCGCGCTGACTTTGCCGGATTGGACCAGTTGTCACAATTCCGCTTCTTCACGAACAGCTTTGATACGCGGTCTCGCGGCGTTGATATTGTTGCGCGTTATCCATTCAGCTTGGGCGGCGGAACCTCGGCTATCTCTCTCGCCGGTAACTACACGGATACGAAAGTCACCGACCGTGGTGACATCAATCCGATTTCAGCTGGACGTGAGCAATCGCTTGAAGACTTGCTGCCAAACATCAAAGGCAACGCAACCTTCACCCATCGTCAAGGTATGTGGCGCGGCCTTCTGCGCGCCAATTACTATGGCGGATGGGATGACACAGGAAACGGTGTCGACGACATCGGATCTGAAATCCTGATTGATGCAGAAGTCGCAGCGGAAGTGCGTGAGGGTATCGAGATCGCAATTGGCGCAGCCAATCTGTTTGATAATTACCCGGATGAAAACCCCGGTGCAGGTGGTTTGGGTCAACTTTACCCGGAAGCCTCGCCAACCGGATTTAACGGTGGTCAATATTACGCGAAGGTCCGCGTCGAATTCTAACGTCGGCTTGCAGTGAAAATAAGAAAGCCCCGGATTTTGGTCCGGGGCTTTTTTTATAGCGGATTACCAAGCGCCTAAATCTATGAGCTTGGCTCTGAAGGCCGCGGGTAAATCTCCTCCGGTCTCCGAGCCCGTCAAATCAGCCGGTTGGTCGCCGTCTTGCAAATAACGCCAGCCCTGAAAGGCACGCCTTGGTTTAGGCAGCACGGGAATTAGCTCCGGATCCATCAATATCGCGCAGGCGCGATGTCCGTTTTTCGTCGTTTCTTCCAAACCGACAATACGATTTCGGCAAAGAATATTCCCCTTGATAACCCAATAAATTGAGCCGCCATCCAATATCTCTTCGCGGCGTTTGGGAAACATGCGCGTGACGTGAATATGATGGGCAGACAGGCCTTTCTGCTGGCGGCGACGAACCACCTGATTTTGCCAATCGGCCAGAGTTTGGATCGATTCAGATCCTACGGATAATTTCTGTAAATGAACGGTCATCCTCGCCCATTTAAGGCGGCGATGCGCAAATGGCTAGAAGTTGCGTTGAAACGGTTCCACATCAACGATGAAACCGTCGGCATTTTCGTCCACGCGGAATGTCACCATATCGGGTTTCGATGTGTCCGGCGACAATTTCGTCTTTCGAAGCACGCGGCCGGCAATAGATTTAACTTGACGTTTCAGATCCCCGTCACGCGTATAGGACGGGTCCATACCGAAACGATGACGCAAAGTCGCATTGGTCAACATGGCTGCATTTTTCGCACCGGACGCTTTAGTTGAATATTCTGTTGTGACTGACACACAAAATGTCTGATTATCCACGCGATGTGGTTGATTTAACGGCCATGTCAAGGCCGTGCCTTCGGCCAAATCAATTATCTCTGCGTCAGTATCGAATGTTGTATTATAAGGCAAATCATCTGCCAAATCATCGGAGACTACACTTTCATAGGCTTTATCCGAAATGAACTTTTGCGTCAGCGGATAAAGATACATCCGTTTCTTCCCGCGCACATGCCAAAGTATCGTTTCAGTTTTGTCGAAATGATACGGCACCTTGGCAACAGGAGACGAAATCAGAATTCCACCACGCGGGTTAAAGGCACGATTACCGGTGTGTTTCGCCAGCTCGCCATACATCTGATCGAGCACAGTTTTGTAATCTTCATGCACATTCATCGCTTCGCGGACGTTGATCCAAACAAGCCCGGCCTTTGCGGCCTCTAAGAGTGTTTTCCCGGGGACGTCGCGGAAATCGCCTGTTCGGAATTTATTAGGAAACAAAGGATGATCGGCTGCGCCCATGGTGCAGACGTCCAATTTGTTAGACGGGTGACGCTCTAATAGCGAGATCAACGCCTCATCTGTGAAGAGGCCTGTCGCACGCAAATTATGGCCGAAGCTCATAATTTTCTCTTGGAAGTCAGCCGTGTGTGCGTCAGACCAATCCGTCAACATTGCTGTCGCATCGGGCAGCGCATCGTCTTCATCCAATTGAAGCACATCAGTATTGGAATTATCTATCAACATAACCGGTCTCCTACGGTGTAAATATTGAGATTATCTTTCATCGCTCTAACGACGTGAGTTTATCCTTAACGCCGCGTAAACTCCCATGAGAATCAAGCCGACACCGATGACCAGTCCCGTGAACGCGATCGTGGAACCCCAAGCGCCTAAAAGCGCTTCAGCTCCCTTAAACAAAACGCCGCCTGCGGCACCTGCCAAAATGAAGCCGAGAAGAATAAGGACCCAAAGGCCGAACCCGCTCTGTCTCTTTGGTTCTGTGATCGCTGTTTCCGGCTGAGTTGTTTCAATATATTTCGACGCCGAGTCTGTTCGGGCCCGAAACGCATCGTCTTGCGCCAGTTCATCTATCACTGCGACTGGCTTTTTGGGTGTGGTCTCAACCAGTGGCAGTTCCCCTTTAATGGCCGCGGGAGCCTCATCCAGTGTCTCCACCGGACGCGTTGTGCGCGTGTTCAAATCAATAACATTGTCTTGGGAGGATTTCGCAGGCTCAACGTCAACCGTCTCGGACTCAATCAGGCTTTCAGGCCAATCGGCGTCCCGGTCCTCGAAACGTGTATCCGCATCCTCAATCAATGCATCGAGACGCGCCACAATATCGGTGGCGGCGGCCGCGATAGGTGATGGCGGGCGAACATCATCCGTTTCCAATGAAAAATCTTCGGCCTCAAACTCCCCTTCATCCAAATCAAAGGCGATATCCTTGGAAGGGTCGTTTTCCACGGTATCTCTGCCCATAATTTCGTCGGCCAGAGTTCTACCCGGGACCGGCAATTCTGCCTCGTCGATAATGTCGAGTTCTGAAAGTTGAAGTGCGCCGGCCGGGCCGTCCTCGCGGCGGCGACCGGGCCCGATGAGAGCCTCATAGGGGGCGGTCGCGACGATACCATTTGAGTCCTCTTCTGTGAAAACGGGCAGCCCATCTTCAGTTGATAGGCCCTTTATCGACGTATCTTGAATGGGCGGCAGATCTTCACGCCCGGCCGCGAGATTTCGCTCCGTGCGCAAGAATAGCGCCTTTTCAGCCGTTCGGCGGCGCATCAGCGCATCAACGACATAGGTCCGGCCTGCGATCTCAGATTTGCGCCAAATATCCAAGCCATTGGCCGCGTCCAGCGGACGTCCATTATTCAGAGCCCGAAGCGTATCGCTTTTGAGAAAAGCCTTGGGTCCAATGTTGAAAGCAAAAGAGCACAGCGCATCAAATTGGCTTTGTGAAATTGGAGCGTGGACTTCCGAATTAATCATATCTTCAAAGGGCTGCAAATCTGAGCGCAAAGTGTTTTCCGCCTCGCTTTTATCCATGACGACGGCGTCTTCGGAATAAAGGCGATGGCCATATCCAACAATCCGCTGTCCGGTAATCAGTTCACGGTCAACCGGGCGGTAGCCTTCAAAGGCTTTGATGAGCTTCAGGCCCATGTCGGAAATTGTAAGGTTCTGGCTCATAATTGTCCCAAATCAATACAGCTCGGGCGGAGGCCCGATTGAATTGAGAGAAACGTTGCAATTGTCGGGCCGAATTCGCCCTAAAGGAGAATAAGAACAGCCGTACCCAAAAAGGCGAAAAATCCAACGACATCCGTCACGGTTGTCACGAAAACCGAAGAGCTGACCGCAGGGTCAGCTCCTGCGCGCTTCAGTCCCAATGGCACGGCAATCCCTGCCAGACCCGCAAAGAGGTGGTTTACGATCATGGCAATAAAAGCCACGCCCGCGAGCTGTTTATCGCCGAACCAAAGATAGGCAATCAGCGCGAGAACCACCGCAAATATCACGCCAATGATGAGCGCAGCTACGCTTTCACGCCGCACGGCCCGCCAGGCGGATTTGGTCGTCAGCTCGCGTTCTGAGAGCGCGCGCACGGCTACAGTCAAAGCCTGCGTCCCGGCGTTTCCACCCATACTGGCAACAATCGGCATCAGCACAGCCAACGCGACAATTTCCGTTATCGCGTAATCAAAACGGGCAATCACCAAACTGGCGAGCACGGCTGTTAGCAGATTGACGAACAGCCAGGGCGCACGGGCGCGAACGGTTTCAATCGCCGTATCGGCCAGCCCCGCGTCAGAGACACCCGCCAAGGCGAGGATGTCTTCTTTGTTCTCATCCTGGATAATCTCGATGATGTCATCGACGGTCATCATTCCGACGAGACGGCCTTCATCATTTATGACCGGCGCCGAAATGAGGTTATATTTCTCGAACAAATACGCCGCTTCTTCTTGGTCGCTACTCTGATCGATTTGTACGACCGTATCCGTCATCAAATCCGCAAGACGCATATCGCGCTGTCCGCGCATAAGCTGACTGACCGGCACATAGCCAATGGGCTTGAACGCTGTGTCGATAATATAAACGTTGAAAAATATTTCCGGCAGATCTTCGCCTGTCTCGCGCATATGGTCTATCGCATCGCCGACCGTCCAAAATTCCGGCGCAGCGACAAATTCGCGCTGCATGAGACGCCCAATAGTCTCGTCATCAAATGCGAGGCTCTCCTCATAGGCGACACGCTCTTTTGGTGTAACAGCGTCCAGCACGTCCTCGCGCTGCGCATCTTCCATTTCCTCCAGAATTTGCGTCGCATCATCATTGTCCATATCGGACAGCGCATCTGCAATCCGTTCCGCATCGAGGAATGGCAAGATGTCCTCAACGACGTCATCTTCCAGCTCGGCAAGAACATCACCGGAAATGATGTCAGGAACGCGGGCGATGATGTCTTCGCGCTGCTCGGAGGAAAGCTGCTCCAGCTCGTCGGAAACATCCGCTGGATGGAGCCGTGCCAGCGTTTCCGTCAAAGCAATATCGTCATCCATCGCCAAAGCGTCTTGGAGGGCGGTATCGTCTTCGGGCTGGAGGTCGGTCTGGCTCATGATGTCGCCTTGGGGAATCGATCTTCGACGTGACACGCCTAGACTCTGCCTGCCCTTGCGTAAATCCATTTTACGCGGCGAAAGCGACGGGCTAGGCGAAATCCATGAATAGTATCGTCATAGAGTGGATTGGGAGCCTTATACTGCTCGGCGGACTCATCCGCCTATCCATCATTGATTGGCGAACTTACCGCCTGCCCAATATCTGGACCATATCACTGATGGCTTTGGGCCTGCTCTACAACTTCAATGTCTCTTTGGATGCTTATCCTTATCTGCTCGGCGCGGTTTTGGGTTATGCCGTGTTTTGGGTCGTGGAGACAGCCTATCGCCTCATTCGAAACCGCGATGGATTGGGGCGCGGCGATGCCAAACTTCTTGCCGCCGGCGGGGCTTGGTGCGGCGCACTCGCCCTGCCCTTCATCGTCCTCATCGCGAGTAGTGCGGGGCTGATTTATGTCTTGATGCAACCCGCAGAAAAACGCTCAGATATGAGACTTGCCTTCGGACCGTTTCTGGCCGCCGGAATCGCAATTACATTTCTGACGCTGAAATTTATCTAATTCGTTGAAACACTGGTTTTAATCAGGCTGGCAGGTTCGCACGATGGCAACAGGGTGCAGGCGCTCCCATCCCTCTTTTGTCAAGGTCACGACGCGCGCAGCTGGATAACGCATACCGCCGTCCATGACTTCACCCTCCCCTAAACGCAGGGTCACAATATTTCCCGACGGGTCAGTATATTTCGTTGAGGGAAAAGGCGTTTGCGCCGCGAGGTCGAGCGGGCCATTCAAACTGGCATAGCGCGCTGTTTTCTGATCTGCGTAAAATATGAAATCGCGACTGTCCCCTGTGGACCAGCCAAACATACCGCACTGCCCCGGCGCAAGTTGTGATGTCGGCAGTCCTGACACCTCAGCCGAATTTGGAGCAGCGGGCGGGGCCGTGCTTGCACAGGCACTTAAAAGGGCCGCACCGCAAAAAAGTAAGATCAAACGCATAACCACAGCCTAGCGCCATTTACCTTGTTCTGTCAGCACGAAATTCTGACCCGCCCGAGAAAAGCCAAACAGTGGCAAAACCGCATCCGCTTCCACCCGAACGGTTCGGACGCTCACATCCGCGCGGTAAAGCCCATCCGGCATCAATTTCACGAGGGCCGTCACAGTCTGCTGCGCATCCCGCCCTGACAAGTCGGCGATCAAGGCCCCGTCTTCGCATCTGACGGGTCCGGTCAACTCAGGTCCGGTCCACTGAATTTTTCCGCCATTGCGTTGCAGAACATCAGTACGTGCCGTGCCTGTGGCAGATTGGCAGGACATATCGGAAAACTTCATGTCGGAAATCTGCGCCGTGAAATCGCCCTGTAAGCCCTGCATCCGCCCGTCCGTGAACGGCACGGTCGCGATATCCAAATGCAAATTAATATCCTTCGCATCTGATCGTGAGATATCCCCGGCAAGGTAGTTTCGGTTCTTGCCCGACAGGATTTCCAGTCGGCGAGATCGCGGAGAGAGTTTCAAATTAGCCGTGCCAAAGAGCGGGAGACCGGAGATACTGCCTCGCCAAATTGTGCCGCGCATTTTTAAATCGGGTGCAAGGGTTTCAATATTGTCGGGCAAAGCCAACCCCCCCGCCCAACGCATCGGGAAAAACGCGACTAACGCCACAAGGCCGCTTAGGATTGCCGGACATATCCAACGTAACATTTTGACTAACGCGGGTTTATGAGAAGCGTATCGAGTTTTGAAATAGTCCGGCCGCTTTGATCTAGATCCTCGGCTCGGCTTTGGTCCAGACGAACCTGCGTCGCGGCGCGAGCATCATCTGCGTTTCGGATGATGGTGGGGCGCAAAAAGACCATCAAATTAGTCTTATTCCGTGTCTTGCCTTTAGATTGGAAGAGTTTTCCGGCGACCGGGATGTCACCCAAAATTGGCACTTTTGCAACGGTGATTTGTTCATCATCCTGCACCAACCCGCCCAGGACGATAATCTCTCCGTCATTGGCCAAAACGGTTGTTGTAATCTCGCGCTTGTTCAGCACGAAGTCTCCCGCCGCCGAGGTCAGCACGCCTGAGATGGACGATACAATTTGTTCGATCTCCAAACGGATGACATCCCCTTCGGAAATTTGCGGCAGAACATCCAATTGAATACCGACTTCCTGACGCTCAAATGTGCGGAACGGGTTTAGGTTTGCCGTGCCCAAGCTCTCGCCTGTCGTGATCGGAATTTCCTGACCCACGAGGAAAGTCGCGGGCACATTATCCAATGTCGTCACAAAAGGGGTCGATAAGATATTGCTGTCTTCATCCGTCTCCAGCGCGTTGATGATGACACCGAACAGCGTGTCATTACTGCTACCGCCAATCCCGAAAGCACCGCCGTCGAGGCCTGCGATGGAACTAATCGCTGCGGTTTCAAATGTGCCTTGCGTTGCGGTGTTGAGGCCAACATCATCTGCCCCCAAAGCGCCGATTACGTTCAGCAGGTTTCCGGCCTGCCGGGAAAAATTAGACGCAAGCAGGGGAACGGTTGAGCCATTGATTCCGCCCAAGGCAAATTGCACGCCGAGCTCTTTGGCGGCTGAGTCCGAAATTTCCACAATGATGGCTTCGACCAGAACCTGTGGACGGCGTTGGTCCAGGCGGCGAATGATCTGCTCCAGAGCGCCCTGCACTTCGGCAGAAGCGCTGATGACAAGCGTATTTGATCCTGAATCATAGGCGACCGTTGGCGTCGGCTGGCCTTCGATAATATAGGTTGGCAAAAGCGCTTGGAGAAGCTCATTCAGACCTTCCCCATCCGCGAAGCGCAAAGGCATAACCGAAATCGAGCCGCGTGGGGCCGTACTGCCGACATCCATACTGGCGAGTAGATTGCGGAGTTCCGCAACTTCTGACACGGAGCCTTCCAGAATGAGGCTATTCGTGGCTTCCAATGCAACCACCTTAAATGAGGGTTTTGAGCCGCCTAATTGTTTCAAGGCGTCTTGCGCATCCAGCACAGAGAGCTGGGACAGCTGGACCGTTTCTCGGATATTTCCACCCTGCCCCATGGCGGCGACAATCGCGCGGGCCTTGCGCAGATTTTCAGCAAAGTCTGTCACAACGACAATATCACCATCCGGATTGGCCGAGACTTGTCCCTGGCTGTGCATCACAGGTTTGATGAGACGCGCGGCCTCTGCGGCTTTACCGTCCGGCGTGCGCAAAATAGTGGTCGAAAACTGGCCGAAAATTCCGTTACCCGTTTCAGAGAAAGGTGCGTCCTGCGCCGCCCCTTGTAAAAGCGTCACGCGATATTCCCCATTGGCGGCGCGAATGACCGTATAGCCATGAACCCGCAAAACTTCTTTGAAGACCGCAAAGACCTCCCCGTCATTGAGCGGCTTCTCTGACACGATATTGACTTTGCCGTTTACCCGCGGGTCGATGACAAATGTTCGTCCTGTGACGATGCCAACATTTTCAATGAAGGCTTTAATGTCGACATCCTGCATATTGATGATGTGATCATCGGCCGCAAAAGCAGGCGCGAGACCTGCGCCTGTCAGCGTGATGGCCAATGCCGCTGTAGCTAAGAGTTTTTTGAATGACATGGTCATTGGCCTATGCGGATCGTGACGGGTTTGCCGTCGCGAATGACTTCATAATCTTGCGCGGCCCCGGTTGAGACAAGGTCCGTCAGTTCTTTAATATTCGTTCGGTTTGAATTTAACATGACTGGACCCACTCTAGTCAAAATATCCCCGGACTTTAATTTAAATTTGGACAGGTCTGCCCCCGATCTGGCTTTAATCAGGAATCCCTGCATCTTCGTTGTTTTATCGGGCATGATTTTCAGACTGGGGGTTAGCTGAACCTGGGTAAAGAGGTTTTCAATATCTTCACGGGTCGGCCCATTTGAATTAGTTCCTGCAGCAGGCGCGGCGCGCAAAATTTTGGCTTTGGTTTCTTTCTCGCCAAGTTTCACGCGTTCCAATGTGAGCTTCTGCGTATCGCCATTTACGTCCAGCGTGACGAAGTCTTTCGCGGTCCGGGTTAGGGTCACGCCATTCATTACCTCTTCGCCGACTTTGACGGCTTTGTTTTTCCCATCAGACATGCGGAATGTGGCGTTGCTCTCTGACACGATCCCAATGAGTTTCAGATCCAATGTTGTCTCCGGGGCATCATCTAAAAGCTCCAGTGGCAAGGCCACAACGTCGCCAAAAGCAAAGGGGTTGGATGAGAAATCATAGGCCATGGACGCCGCGCCTGTTGCGGCCGTCTTAACAGGTGCAACTACCGGCTCCGGTTTATAAAGGCTCTCGGGTTGAAAAACACCCAAACCAATCCGCACAATCAGCCAGCCCAGAATTGCCACAAGGACAACACTTCCGACGTTCAATGCTATGCGGATTGCATTCATGCGGACCTTTCATATCACGACCGCTGGGCCGCACTGTGTTAAACCACAGCCGAAAGTCGCTGCCAAGGCAACAGGTCAGGGCATTAACAAGTTTTCAAGCTCCAAAATTTGGTGCATTTTGGTGTGTAACTGTTAGGGAAACCGTCATACCGAATCCTCGAATTTTATACTAAGAATGCGTAAAGGCCCGATATGAATAATGTGATTGATGGCAAACAGGTCGCGGCAGAAACTCGCGCCGGCGTCGCCGCTGCGGTGGCCGCTTTGGATATCATACCGACCCTTGCGGTTGTGCTTGTGGGTGATGATCCGGCCAGCCATGTCTATGTTCGCAATAAAATCAAATTCACCGAAGAAGCCGAGATGCGCTCACTCGAGCACCGCTTGCCGGACACAGCAACCCAAGCCGAAGTTCTGGACATCGTCCGAACCTTGAATGATGACGCGGAAGTTGATGGCATTTTGGTTCAACTGCCGTTGCCGAACCACATCAATAGCGATGCTGTCATTGCCGAGATTGACCCCGCGAAAGACGTAGACGGATTGACCGATATATCTGCCGGCCGATTGGTTTTGGGCCAACCGGGATTGCGACCTTGCACCCCAACGGGCTCTGTTATTTTGGCCAAAGCGGCCTTAGGTGATTTGACCGGGAAACATTGTGTGGTCTTGGGCCGCTCAATCTTGGTGGGGAAACCTGCCGCGTTGATGTTCTTGGAGCAGAATTGCACTGTGACCATCGCCCATTCCCGGACAGAGAATCTGTCCGTTATGTGCCGCAGCGCGGATATACTCGTTGCCGCCGTCGGGCGTCCACAAATGGTGAAGGATGATTGGATCAAAGCCGGGGCCTGCGTTATTGACGTGGGGATCAACCGCGTGCCGAGCGTTAAACGACCGGGGAAATTCAGGCTTGTCGGGGATGTGGATTATAAGCCTGCGCGCGCAGTAGCCGGGGCGATAACGCCTGTGCCGGGCGGCGTAGGGCCAATGACAATTGCTTGTTTGCTACGCAACACTGTTTTGGCGGCCTGTGACCGACGCGGAATTGAACGCCCTAAAAACCTGACAATTTAAGGCAGAGCGGTTTAGGTTGGAGGCGCGATAGCAATCGAAGACGTTCCCGCATTTCTTTCGCGCCAACTCGGGCGATAGAACTTATGAAAGCCGATTTTCGCCTTAAATTCCAATGTCTTGGACCATTTCGGTGCGATTTGAATCGTATGATAATGCGTCGAATTTTTCGTCAAGTCCGGCACAAATCCCGTCAAAGAAATTTGCGCAATATCCTGTGACCGCTGCCAGGCTTTGCCGCGTGGTGCGATATTCATTGACCCGTCACAGGCGAAAGAGAATTGACAGGCGAAAGGCTTTTCCGCCCCTTCATAAATAACAGAGCAAATCGTGTTGGGATAATGTTTAGATTTCACGCGGTTCTTGACGACATCCGCCACAGCGAATTGACCGGAGCGGGATTCTGACCGCGCTTCATAATAAACCGCTTCTGACAGACATTTATGCTCAGACGCGCGCATTTCAGCCCAACGGCGATATTTAACACCAATAGGTGAGAGCGAGCCGATATCGGCAGCATCCCGCAATCGGGGGGTCTCGACCCGAGAAAAGGCGACAGATTTAATGTCTGACGCACGGAATTCCGCAGCCGCTTCCGCCCATTGGGCCTCAGCCCGCTGAGTAGACGCTTGGGCGCCAATGGTCGGAATCGCGATAGAAGCTGTACCAATGACAGCTAACGCGGTTACCCAACCCTTTATGTTCTGCTCTTTGCGCATTGCGGGCGTTCCCTAGCTTAAAACCCTGAACACGCAATGTATTTCACAGTAATTGGCTGCGGATCAGGGCTTTTATTCCAGCCTGTGACCCATTTGCAACGCTGTGGCCTGCATCGGTTAATGGGGGTTTAATCGATTGAAACCGTAAATAAGGACGAAAATTAGGTATTCAATACTAATTACATTAGAAATCGAAGAGGTTAACGAAATCGCCGCCTGATGGACTAACGACCTTCAAACTCGCCGTTCGGGCGGTCCAATCCACGTCAATCAGGCCATAATTGGCCTCATATTGCATAGGATGGACCCGATATGGCCCGGCTTCCATGTCGGTTTCACCGCTTTGCGCGCGCCAATCGGACGCCGGCAGGTTCAGGGAGGACGCCGTCACCTCATAAAGCGGATAGTCCACGACGTCATCCCGGCGATAAATAGACCCTGCATGACGGTCGCCGGAGAGAATCACGACGCCTTCCGCGCCGGTCTCATCGATAAGGCTGTATAATTTCTCGCGCTCCGCCGGCATGGTGCGCCAAGCTTCCCAGCCATGGCCGTCCGCTATCACTTGAATGGACGACACCAAGAGGCGCAGGTCAGCGGGTTTCGCGAGCTCGTTCGCCAGCCAATCCCACTGCGCCTCGCCGAGCATCGTGCCGAAGTCGCCCTCCATCGGGACATAGCGTTCCTTGCCCGCCGCGCCGCGATCATCCGTCGCTTGCAGCTCTGTCCGGAAATAACGTGTATCCAACAAGATAATCTGCACGCGCTGTCCCTCGGGTCCGATGATCTTGGACGTATGGACGCCGTCGCGGCGGCGGCGCTCATCACTGGTGGGGACATCCCAGGCGTCGAGATAGATTTCCTCGGCGAGTTCTTTAAACGGGTAATACGCCCCGCCATCATTCGCGCCGTAATCATGATCGTCCCATGTTGTCAGCAACGGAGTCTGCGCCCGGAAATTTGCAAATTCCGGCACCGCCGCCAGCGTATTATAACTGCCGCGCATTTTCGGCATTGTCGGGTCCGGCCAACGCGGGTCGGATTTATAGGTATCGCCGTAGACATTGTCGCCAATGAAGAGAAAGAGATCCGGGTCTTCCGCAGCAATCGTGTTCCAAATTGTCTGCTCTTTCGTCTCATTCAGGCAGGACCCAAATGCGATGCGCGTCAGAGCTTTGGAGCTGTCCAGTTCCGCAGACGCCATGGGCGTGACGCCCGTATTAGCGTTGGAAGCATTTAATGGCGCAGATTGACACGCCGCAAATAGAGTGGCCGAAGCCAGAAGGGGGAGTATATGTTTCATGGCGCGACTTTAGCGGGGTTTTGTGACAGAGTCATGTCAACCCCGTCGGTTTCCTAGCGACCTATAAGGAACATATGTCCGACCAACACATCATTATACGTCAAATCAAGGCTTGGCTCTCATCCGTCGTGATTGCGCACAAACTTTGTCCATTTGCGAAACGTGAGTTTGACACCGGCAGTATTCATTATGCGGTGATCAAGACGGCTGAATTAGAGACTCAGTTAGAGCTGGTTGTCGCACACTGCGCAGCTCTGGATCGCAACACGGATAGGGAAACGACCCTGATCATTTTTCCAAACAGCCTTTCTGAATTTGAAGCGTATTTAGATTTCGTGGACCTCGCCACGGCTGTGTTGAAGACCCAAGGCTATGAGGGGATATATCAACTCGCGAGTTTCCATCCGAAATATCGCTTTGACGGCGCAGCCGAAGACGACCCAAGCAATTACACAAACAGATCGCCCTACCCCATGATCCACATCTTACGCGAAGTCAGCGTTGAGGCCGCGTTGAAAACCTATCCAAACCCGGAAAATATTCCAACGCGGAACATTCGGGTCACCCAGGACCTAGGGCTACAAGCCGTGAAAGCATTGTTGGACGCGTGTTATAGATGACGCCCAAAAGTTGAGGCAGGACAGAACATCTTCTCCCCATTCATGGGGAGAAGAGATCCTTTCTCTTTGCTACTTTCTTTTCTCTTCGTTTGTTTCTGTCTCTCAGTTTCGTTATCAAAAGGGATGTTCGTGTGGGTGGTTAGGCTCTGCGAGTGCGAATGCGATATGCGAATGCTTTGAGCCCTCCCAGCTTTTGCCAAGAAGCCCCACACGACGACGCCTCGTGCATTTCTGTTCACATTCAAAATAAAGCATCGAAAAATGGGCAGCCTTCGCCCAATTTTCGATTCTATATCCTACAGAATTGCACAACCGAACCGCAAAGCGGTTCGGCGCTACACTGCAATCGATTCACTGGATCGATTGCAGACGTTTCGCGTGCACCTGACCGCCCAGTGAAAGAAGACAAGTCTAAATATGCGATATAAAATACAAAGTGCGGATGCATCTCTTTGAGAAAATTATAAGTGGTTGAAAACGTGAGGATTTATTGCTCCGCAACGGTCCGCGAAACGAGGACTTAGATTCAAACCTCAAATCATAGGCGACTATATCGTTCCATTCGTTCGCCTCTCAATTCGGAAAATACGGCAACGTTCGAGATATAAATACGGTATTCCTCAAGCGTGGTGGGCAAAGGTCTTGTTGGGAAACTATCGTCAAATGGCAAAAAGAACTTAATCACGCCAGACCGGGTTTCGATCAAATCCTCCAGCAAGAAAAATTTTACGTAATTTTCAAAATTCTCGAAAAGAGAGAAGAAATCATCATAACGGTTCAACACCTCGTACAATGGACTTTCCTTGGAAACGTAATAACGACGGATACATTCAAGCGTTAGGTCAAACCTATCCTCAATCTTTGCACTGAACCCCCTCGCGCCATTTATTGTCATTTTATTTTGCCGCTTTCGGGCAGGAAAAATTATGAATCCCCCAATGTTGTATAACGGTTCCAAAATTTCTTCTTTTTCGAAAGCACTAATTTGGTCAATGATCTGACGCAATCTTTTTGAAAAGATAAAAGAATTTGTGATGGCGTCACTTGAAAGAGAAAACTCGCCGAGATTGGACTCGTGGAAAAGGTATTCCCCCGAAACCGAGGACGTTAAACCAAATAGCTGCCCACTCGGGAGAGCCTTGGACCAAAGAAATTCATGGTACGACCGCAAGGTCGCACTATATTTGTCCGGGTCTTTATTCGCGGGCGTATCTAGACGAAAATCAAAGGCTTTATCTATAAGCACGTGATTTAACTAACCCACCTTCCCCCGAATCGCCGCCTGCGCCGCCGCCAATTTCGCGATTGGGACGCGGTATGGGGAACAGGACACATAATCCAGTCCCGTGCGATGGCAGAAATCTATTGAGCTTGGATCGCCGCCATGTTCGCCGCAAATGCCAAGTTTCAATCCCGGCTTCACGGCTTTGCCGCGCTCTGTTGCGATTTGGATTAAGTCACCCACACCGTCTTGGTCGAGCGATACGAACGGGTCTTTTTCGACGATACCTGCAGCGACATAATCCGGCAGAAAACGCCCGGCATCATCGCGAGACAGGCCAAATGTGGTTTGCGTGAGATCATTTGTGCCAAAGCTGAAAAACTCAGCAAATGGCGCGATATCCCCTGCCCGCAGCGCCGCGCGCGGGAGCTCTATCATTGTACCGACGACATATTCCGTTGTGCCGACTTCGGCTGCCACGGCATCGATCCGCGCTTTCAAAATTTCCAGCTCTTTTGCGGAGGAAATTAGCGGGACCATAATTTCTGCAATCGGGTGCGTGCCCGTTTCATCCGCCACAAGTTTCTGCGCTTCGAAAATCGCGCGCGCCTGCATCTCGTAAATTTCAGGATAGGAAATGCCGAGACGACAGCCCCGATGTCCGAGCATAGGGTTGCTTTCTTGTAGCTCATTGGCGCGGCGCATCAGCTCGCCCGCAGGCACGCCAATTTCCTTGGCGACGGACTCAATGTCTTTTTCCGTGTGCGGTAGGAACTCATGTAATGGCGGGTCGAGAAGACGAATCGTGCTAGGCAAGTCACCCATAATCCGGAAAATCGCAGCGAAGTCTTCGCGCTGAACGGGCAAGATTTTTTTGAGCGCCAGCTCTCGGCCGTCTTTGTCTTCGGCCAAAATCATCTGACGGAAATTGGCAAGACGGTCGGCTTCGAAAAACATGTGTTCAGTGCGGCAAAGGCCGATGCCTTCCGCGCCAAAATCAATCGCGGTTTGCACGTCCAGCGGTGTTTCCGCATTCGTGCGAATACCTAATGTGCGGACTTCATCTGCCCACGCCATAACTTTGGCAAAGTCGCCGGACAGCTCAGGCTGTATCATATCGACGGAGCCTGCGAAGACCTGCCCCGTTGCGCCGTCGACCGTGACGATATCGCCAGCTTTGACCGTACGGCCCATGACGGTAAATTCCTGTGCTTTGTAATCAATGCGAATTTCGCCCGCACCGGACACACAAGGCGTGCCCATGCCGCGCGCAACAACCGCCGCATGAGACGTCATGCCCCCGCGCGCGGTTACAATGGCTTCGGCGGCATGCATGCCGTGGATGTCTTCAGGTGAGGTTTCGATGCGCACGAGGATAACTTTAACGCCCGCTTTTGCTTTAATTTCAGCTTCATCCGAATTAAACACAACTTCGCCAATCGCAGCGCCCGGTGACGCAGGCAGGCCCATGGCGAGAATATCGCGCGGCGCATCGGGCGAGAGCGTCGGATGCAGCAATTGATCCAGCGCCAGTGGGTCAATCCGCGCGAGGGCTTCTTCTTTCGTGATTTGACCGTCTTCCGCCATATCAACGGCAATCTTCAACGCGGCACGGGCCGTGCGTTTCCCGGTCCGGGTTTGCAGCATCCAGAGCTGGCCTTGCTCGACCGTGAACTCAATATCCTGCATATCGCGGTAGTGACCTTCGAGTGTCACGAAAGTCTCGGCCAGTTGGCCGTAAACTTCCGGCAAAGCCTCTTCCATAGACGGCGCGGTTTCGCCCATCTCTTCACGCGCTTTTTTCGTGAGCGTCTGCGGCGTGCGGATACCCGCCACAACATCTTCGCCCTGCGCGTTAATCAGGAACTCGCCGTAATAAGTGTTTTCGCCCGTGGACGGATCACGGGTAAAGGCAACGCCCGTCGCGCTGGTCTCGCCCATATTACCAAAGACCATCGCCTGAACATTCACAGCCGTACCCCATGCAGCGGGAATATCGTTCAGGCGACGGTAGACAACCGCGCGGTCATTCATCCAGCTGCCGAAGACTGCGTCAACGGCGCCTTGTAATTGGTCTTGCGGGTCTTGCGGGAAGTCGCGGCCCAGCGCGCGTTTCGTCGCGTCTTTAAAACCGGAAATCACAGTTTCCCAATCGCCCGCCGTCATTTCCGTATCGAGCATATAGCCCTGATCATCTTTGTGGTTTTCGAGGATGTCCTCATAGGTATGGTGATGCACGCCCAACACGACGTCGGAATACATGGTGATGAAACGGCGATAACTATCCAGTGCAAAGCGGCGGTCGCCGGAAAGTTCCGCGAGACCTTCAACAGTTTCGTCATTCAGACCAAGGTTCAACACTGTGTCCATCATGCCCGGCATAGAGGCCCGCGCGCCGGAACGAACGGAGACGAGCAGCGGGTTTTTCGAATCCCCGAACGTTTTTCCCGTTAGCTTTTCAATATGTTTGAGACCCGTTTGGATTTGGGCGTCCATGTCTTCGGGATAGGTCTCATTATTTTCGTAATACGAGGTGCAAACTTTGGTCGTGAGCGTGAATCCCGGCGGGACAGGTAGGCCAAGCGAGGCCATTTCCGCGAGGTTTGCACCCTTGCCGCCCAGCAAGTTCTTCATGGACGTATCGCCCTCGGCTGTTCCGCCGCCAAAATTATAAACCCACTTTGTCATCGTTTCCGACCCCACCAATTATATCCCCTTCTCCCCGAGGGAGAAGGTCCCTGAAAGGGGGATGAGGGGAATACGGCGTAACACGCAAATGTTGGATCACCACACCGTATTCCCCTCATCCGTCCTTCGGACACCTTCTCCCTCGGGGAGAAGGAGATAAACTCTATTTGCGCGCCCATTCGCAACCGAACGCCGTCTTATAAGCTCACATATCTGACGCTTTAGGAACTAACCCTGAATAGCCTCAAAATCGGCGATTTGACGTGATGTATCACTTATCATGCCGAGAAGTCGAAGGTTGTTCTCTCTGACAGCGGTGTCATCTGCGATAATTTGTGTATGTGTGAAAAATGCATCTATCGGCGCGCGGAGGTTAGCCAGATTGGTTAGGGCGTTTCCGTAGTCCTCTGCGTCTACCGCTTCAGTGATAGCTGGCTTGGCCCTTATCAACGCCTCGAAAAGCGCCGCGCCATGTTCATCTTTGGGTCGATTCGCATCACCTGTTGGCAACTCGCCTTTTTTGGCTTCGGCTTTGAGAATGTTCGCCGCGCGTTTGTAACCCGCGAGCAGGTTTTCTCCGTCTTCGGTTGTGAGGAAGGCTTGGAGGGCCGTGACGCG
>ENA-ORXT01001641-ORXT01001641.1-marine-metagenome-genome-assembly--contig:-NODE-1641-length-29201-cov-5.331720_pt1 | contig 29201 bp, 27 predicted proteins | sample MGYA00237868_ERZ511482 | MGnify/ENA metagenome assembly ERZ511482 | reverse complement strand
TGCCTGCGTTTTTCTCTTTGTAATGGACTTAAATAATTCACAAATTTTAGTTATCATTAATTTTGTCCTAGCACTTACTTACCTCTCAATCCTGAGGTTTCTCTAAGATATGCAAATATTCAAAAGTACCAACCGCCTTATGGTTTCTATTTTCTGTTCTGTCGGCTTTAAATCTTTGATAAGCAGTAGTCGCCAAACGATAATCGCCATATTTTTCCATTATAGAACGAATTTGGTCTAGTGACATCAGTCCTTCATTGTTGTAACTGACAAAAATGTAGCGGAAGCGGCTGTCTTGGATCAATTGCTCAAACTGTTCTAAGACTTCATTTTTTTTACAATAAACCGAGCGTTCATAATCCCGCAAACCTGTTTTCCCTTTTGGGGTAAAATTATCATATAAGGCTATGGTATTTAACAAATGATAATTGGCTCCATATTGACGGGCATTGTAAGGAGGATCTAAATAAAGAATGTCGCCCTCAATTTCTTTTATCAGTTGATTGGCATTTTGTTGAAAAACCAAATTACGTTGAGTGCTTATATCAAAATTTGCTGCTTTGAGCTGAAGTGTTTTCTGTGCTGTTTTTTTCAACTTTTTTAAAAAGGCCCCATAAACAGAAGCCGTATTCGCCACCTTGTCGGCACTCTCTAATAATGAAGCAAGTAAAAAATAATATTCATCTTGCGTTAATTCTTTTTGTTTTTTCCATTGCTCAATTTGCGTACGAATGGCATCTATTTTTTTTCCATTTTCATCAGAGAAGTACAGTCGTTCGCTTCCGCTTCCTAAACAATAGTTTTTATATACAAATCCTTCTAAAAGAGGCAGGTGATTTAATTGTAAAATTTTTAAATCTAAATCTAAAATATTGGTATTTCCTATATAATTACGAAGTAAAATATAACTATAGGATTCAACATCGGATACAATGACTTGCTTAACTTTTGTTTTGAGTCTTCGAGCAATAATACCTGTTCCACCAAATATTTCAGCAAAAACCATTTCACTCAAATCGACTCCAACAACTTGCTCAATCTGGCCAATGATGAAGGCGGCAAGTTTGTTTTTGGAGCCTATATAATTCATATTTTTTGGTTTTTCATTAAGGTTTGTGCAATGGAAAATAATTTGGTTTCTTCAAACCTTCCTGCCATCATTTGCAAACCAAAAGGCAAGCCATTTGAATGGGTAAACAGCGGAAGCGAAATAGCGGGAATTCCTGTAAGATTTGCTTGTACAGTATAGATGTCAGATAAATACATAGCGGTGGGATCTTGGTCTATTAATTCGCCCAAACCAAATGCTGTTCCTGTTGCTGTTGGCGATAAAATAACATCGTATTCTTCTAAAACAACTTGTGTGGCTTCGCTTATTAAGCGGCGAATTTTTTGTGCCTTTGTATAGTAAGCATCGTAATAGCCCGAACTCAATACATATGTTCCTAAAATAATTCTTCGTTTTACTTCTTTCCCAAATGCTTCTGTTCTTGACTTGGTATAAGTAGAAAACAAGTCTTTGGCTTCGGCACTTCGATGACCAAAATGGATGCCATCGTACCTAGACAAATTAGAGGACGCCTCGGCACAAGTCATCACATAATACGCAGGAACCATATACTCCAATAAAGGAAACTCAATCGCCTCGACGGTATGTCCCTTCTCTTTTAGTTGTTCAACGAATTTTCCGAAAGCCTTTTTCACTTCAATATCCAACCCATCGTTTTCTAAGACTTCTTTAAAATAAGTAAACCGATGTGAATAGGTTGGATGTTTTAAAGCCTTATGTGTTTGTGGAGTAGGTTGTTGGCTGGCGGTGCTGTCAAACTCATCGGGGCCAGCCATAATGTCAAACAATTTAGTCGTGTCTTCCAGCGAATGAGCCAATACGCCAATTTGATCAAAAGAAGAAGCATAAGCAATTAAACCGTGGCGAGAAATTCGACCATAAGAAGGCTTAAAGCCAATGACATTGCAAAAAGAAGCAGGTTGCCTTACCGACCCCCCTGTATCTGAACCCAAAGCAGCCAAGCACATGTCTGCTTGTACGGCAACAGCACTTCCACCAGAAGATCCACCAGGGACTTTTGTTTTATCGTAGGCATTGAGTGTCGGACCAAAAGCCGAAAACTCATTGGTAGATCCCATTGCAAATTCATCGCAATTGATTCTACCAATAATGATTGCATCTTCATTTAACAAACGCTCAACGGCTGTTGCAGAAAAAAGAGAACGGAAATTTTCCAACATTTTTGAACCAGCAGAAATGGGATGATCTTTGTAACAAATCACATCTTTTAATCCAATAATCATTCCTGCCAACTGACCAACTTTTTCTCCTTTTGTCATTCGCTCATCAAGCTCCGTTGCTTGTTGCAAGGCTTCCGCCTCAAAGACTTCCAAGAAAACATTTAGCTCAATATTTGATTGAATATTTTCAAGATAATACTCAACCAATTTGACACAATTTATTTTACTAGTTTGAAGATCGTGTTGAACTTCTTCTAAGCTTTTATATTTGGGTACAATCACACCTTTTATTTTTGTAAAAAGACAGCTACAAACTTACAGCATTTTTGGCGTATTATGTAGTCGAATAAAAATAACAGCACATTACTTTTAGGGATTTTTCACCACCGACTTTACTGAAAGCTTACGGGTATTTTGATTTTTTAATAAAAATACAAACCTGCTCATTTTCTTTTCACTTTTCCACCCATTTTCAAAAACGAAGCCTTAATAAACACTAAAAAAGTGATGATTACTGGTTTTTAAAGAAAAGCACTAAATTGAAGCTCCAAATTGTTATACATCTTAATACTATTTATGTACCTTAGCTTTTTATATTGCGCCAACATATATTTGATGCTGTAATGACTCTTCTTTTACTGATTAGATAGATAACTTTAACATGGGATTTTTTGATTTTTTGACACATAATATCGCTATTGATTTGGGAACCGCCAACATTCTCATTATCTATAAGGATAATATTGTTGTAGATGAGCCATCCATTGTAGCCCTAGATAGAAGCAACAACAAAGTAATTGCTGTGGGAAGAAAAGCTATGGAAATGCATGGAAAGACCCATAAGAACATAGAAACCATCAGACCTCTGAAAGATGGGGTGATTGCTGATTTTGATTCTGCCGAAGTCATGATTCGTGAGGTCATTATGATGATTTACGATAAAAAGCGTCTTTTTAAGCCTTCTTATCGAATGGTCATTTGTATTCCCTCCGGAATTACTGAAGTAGAAAAGAGAGCTGTATTCAATTCTGCCGAAAGGGCAGGTTCCAAAGAAACTTATTTGATTCATGAACCAATGGCTGCTGCTTTGGGTATTGGTATTGATGTAAGTGAACCTTTGGGCAATATGATTATTGACATTGGAGGAGGAACAACCGAAATTGCTGTTATAGCTTTGATGGGTATTGTTTGTGATGAGTCAATTAGAGTAGCAGGTGATGAATTTACCTTAGACATTGTAGATTATGTAAGGCGTCAGCACAACATCCTTATTGGAGAACGTACTGCGGAATCCATAAAAGTAGGTGTTGGATCGGCATTGGTCGAATTAGAAAACCCGCCTGATCAGTTTCCTGTAAATGGTAGAGATTTAATGACGGGTGTTCCCAAACAAATTTTAATTACCTATAGTGAAATAGCACATTGCTTAGATAAATCCATCTCTAAAATAGAAGAAGCTGTTCTTCGTGCACTAGAATCTACTCCGCCTGAATTGGCTGCCGACATTTATAAAGCCGGTATTTATTTAACTGGTGGTGGTGCTTTGCTAAGAGGTCTTTCGGAAAGAATCTCTGGAAAAACAAAACTTACTGTACACATAGCAGAAGATCCGCTTAGAGCCGTTGTTAGAGGAACTGGCTTGGCACTAAAAGATCCTGCCAAGTATCCATTTTTGATGAAAAAATAATCTTGTCCTTTGTTAAATAGCAAAATCAAACATGTAGCCATTGCTGGTAATATTGGCGCTGGTAAAACAACCCTAGCACGTATGCTTGGTGAACATTTTAGTTGGGATGTTCAGTATGAAGACGTTAACAACAATCCATATCTTGAAGACTTTTACGAAAATATGCTTCGGTGGTCTTTTAATCTTCAGGTCTTTTTTCTAAACAGTCGGTTTAGGCAAATCATTAATATAAAAGAAGGGGGTCAGCCGGTCATTCAGGATAGAACCATCTATGAAGATGCCAAAATTTTTGCGCCCAATCTCCATGATATGGGGCTGATGAGCACCCGTGATTTTGAAAATTATTCCAGCTTGTTTTCTGTCATCAGCAACCAAATAGGTCCACCCGACTTACTCATTTATCTTAAAGCAACAGTTCCTGTATTGGTCGCACAAATCCAAAACCGTGGTCGTGCTTTTGAGGAAAACCTTCGTATGGATTACCTTAAAAGACTAAACGCCTACTACGAAAACTGGATTGCAGAATACCATGAAGGTCCACTATTGGTTCTAGAAGTTGACAACTTAGACATTGTTAACAGCAAAGAAGACTTAGCCCATGTCATTACACAAGTAACGGCTGCGTTAAATGATTTGTAGCATTTAAAGTGCATCTCTCCAATATTTTATTAAACCCGAATAGACAATATGCTTCAAAAAACAGACGGAATCGTTCTTAAATATGTCAAGTATTCAGAAACGAGTATCGTTTGTAAAATTTTCACACGCGAATTCGGTATCCGCTCTTATATTATAAACAGCGTTAGAACCGCTAAAGCCAAAAACCAAATCAGCTATTTCCAACCACTGTCTCTTCTTGATTTGGTCGTATATGAAAGAGAAGGAAAAAGCCTTCAGCGTATAAAAGAAAACAAGCCTCGCCACATTTTCACCTCCGTTCCCTTTGAGATTGTAAAAAGTAGTTTGGCCGTTTTTATTACCGAAATACTGGACAAAACCCTCAAGGACGAAACAGGAGATAAGGATTTATTTGACTTTTTGGCGCACAGTATTGTTTTTTTAGACAACAGCGAAGATCGCCTAACAAATTTTCCCATTTGGTTTTTATTAGAACTCACCCGACATTTTGGATTTCACCCCGATATCAACAATTATCAAGCAGGTTTCACCTTTGACATAAAGGAAGGCAGCTTCGATGCAGAGCTATTCGATCAAAATCATCAAATAAGTATAAAGTTAAGTACCCTTTTATACGAGATATTGAGCAGTTCTTTTTCCGAAGTACTCAATATGCAAATACAAAAAGACCAACGAAGGATTCTTTTGGGAACTATTCTCAGGTTCTATGCGTATCATTTAGAGAATTTCGGAAATATTCAGTCTTTGGAGGTCCTACAAATAGTACTTGAGTAGACCATAGATGGCTGTAGAAAAAAAATACTTTTTTTTCTTTAAAAAATTGATTGCTTAAAGTATTTATACCTATATTTGCAGTCCTTTAGAAAAAGAGGAGAAACCGACCTTTTGGTGAGGTGGGTGAGTGGCTGAAACCACCAGTTTGCTAAACTGACGTACCCCTACCGGGTACCGCGGGTTCGAATCCCGCCCTCACCGCTAAATTAGCCATAGATATGAAGGTGTTCTTCCTGACACACTTGAATATCTTAGCAAAGAAAACGACATAAAACAATTTTTCGGGGTGTAGCGCAGTCCGGTTAGCGCACCTGCTTTGGGAGCAGGGGGCCGCAGGTTCGAATCCTGCCACCCCGACTGAATTTAAGCGATTTCAACTTTTGTTGAAGTCGCTTTTTTTTGTATTATAAGAATGTAATTGCTTGGCTTACTTTCCTTTATGTTAAACAATCCTCTTTTGGGATAGAGAATTTTAGTGTTAAACCTCAGTGTGTATGCCTAAAGACGCTGTTATGCAAACCATCTTATTAAATTATTCGTTGCTATATTTGTAAAACATTTAGATTACAAATACCAAACATGTCTCCTTTTAAATAAAAGGAGGTCATAGTTTGACAAGGCATTAGAAAAAAAGGAACTCTTCAACTACCACTGGCAATTAATAAAATATATTGGTTATCTATACTCCTTTTATTTTGTAGTCTCCATCAACTACAAGCACAATATTCTGGGGACGTCTCTGGCAATTGGGTCTTGGCGAACAGCCCCTATTGTATAGATGGGGACTTGTCTGTGCCTACAGGACAAACATTGCTTATTGAAGCGGGTGTACAAGTGGTGTTTTATGGAAATTTCACTTTAGAAGTAGCTGGGACGCTCACTACCTCAGGAACTGCAACCCAACCTGTAATTATTAGTTCCGCCTCGACAGGAACAGGTTTTCTTAGTTGGGCGGGTATTCGACTACTCGAAAATTCAGGGAACCACCTTCTCACGCATACCACCATCAGTCAGGTAGCTCAAACAGACCCAACCATAAATGGTGGTGCTATTTATGCCAATGGTCCTCAATTAACCATACAAAACTGTTTAATCGAAAACAATACCACGGCTTCTAATGGTGGTGGAATTTTCTTAGAAATGAATGCTGGACAATCGGCACTCATCGCCAATACCATTATTCGCAACAACGAAGCAGCACTTAGAGGAGGTGGAATTGCCATTGCTCCTGCCAATGGAGTTATTATTCAAAATTGTTTGCTCTATGGCAATGAGGCAACAGGCACCAATGGAAGTGCTGGTGGTGGTATTCATATTACTGGACCTGGAAATCCGCTCATTTCAAATTGTACCGTAAGTAGAAATCAAGGCTCACCCGATGCTGGAATTTCGGCTCACACTAATACGCAACCCGACCTTAGAAATTGTATTTTATGGGGAAACTCTGGAACAGACCTCAGTGAATTCCCTGCCAATGGCGGCATTCCTTCGGTTACCAATTGTAATGTATCTATTGGTCCAACCAATGGAAATGGGAATTTGAGTGTAACGCCCTATTTTATTGATGCGCCCAATGGAAATTTCCACCTATTACCCAATAGTCAATGTATTGACAGTGGGACGAGTACGGCTGCCCCTTTTGTTGATTTACAAGACAATCCTCGCCCTTTTGGTGGTGCACACGATATTGGCTGCTACGAACACGGTTATTTCGATGTAGAACTGTTTCCTCAGTCCATTGGATGTTCCAATGAATGCAATGGCGAAATAGCATTGATCATTCCTTGGGCTGATCCGCCTTACGACATCGAATGGTCAGCAGGAAACAACAATCAAGATACAATCAATAATCTTTGTGTAGGTGATTACTCTGTAACCGTTACATCTGCCAATGGACAAGTAAGTACCGAAAGTATTTCGTTGGGTCATCAATACAATCCTCCGCAAGTCAGCTTCACTGTTAATCAATCAACACAATGTCTTATAGGCAATCAGTTTGAATTTACCAATAATTCTACCCTTGAATGTGGAGAGATGAGTCATTGGTGGTATTTTGGTGGAGTGAGTACTTCACAGGAGTTCTCACCCGAGCAAATTTATACAGTCACTGGAAACTTTGGGATATCGTATGCGCCCATTACCAATACAGGTTGTACCAACGTTGCAACAACAACGGTCACAGTTGTGGATGCACAAATTGATACGCTTAACCTGGCTCCACAAGATGAAAATGGTGCATTTTATCAAGGTCAAGTATTACCCGTTGGTTCTACCACTCCTTTCCCCTATGTTTCTACGACTGGATGTGATTCTGTAGTGGTCGTTGTGGTTGGAGATTTTATTATTAACCTAATAGTCACAGATACCATTTTTACGACTTGTGGAACAACGCCCATTGTATTTGAAAGCATCAACTTGTTCCCAGAAACAACAGATACGTTCTCTTATGTAACCAATGGCGGTGCAGATTCGCTGTTGATTGTTTCGGTCGTCTCTCTTCCAGAACCACAAAAAGACACCACTGTTTTTTCTTGTGGCAATTCGCCTTTTATTTTTAATGGAACGCCTATTCCTGTTAACACAACAGATAACTTTACTTTTCTAGCTTCCAATGGTTGTGATTCTACAGTGAACATAAGTATTGTTTCTTTACCTATTTTTGAATCCAATGACACCATCACAACTTGCCAAAATACACCTATCGACTATTTGGGTGAAATGCTTTTACCAAACTCAACAACCGATATTTCACTTACTGCACAAAATGGCTGCGATTCTATTGTAACCGTATTTGTTCAAGAAATTTTAACCCTAAATTCTAACGACACGATTCAAACCTGCGAAAATACGCCTATTGAGTATTTGGGTGAAATGCTTTTACCAAACTCGACAACCGATATTTCACTTACTGCACAAAATGGCTGCGATTCTATTGTAAGTGTTTTTGTTCAAGAAATTTTATCCATCACTTCTAACGACACGATTCAAACCTGCGAAAATACGCCTATTGATTATTTGGGTGAAATGCTGTTGCCGAACTCAACAACCGACATTCCATTGAGTGCAACGAATGGATGTGATTCTATTGTAACAGTCTATGTAGAAGAAATCATTGTTCCAAATGGTGTCGATACGGTCTCAACATGTTCAGATACAACAGTCAATTATAATGGAGAAAGCTTGCCTATAAATATGACCACAGATATAATACTTCAATCAAGTACGGGTTGTGATTCTATTGTTGCTGTAATGGTTGTTCAAATGCCTTTGATAGAAACAACCGAGACTGTTTTCACCTGTTTTGAAACACCCTACTCTTACTTAAATCAAAATCTTTTACCAAACTCAATCAACGATTTTATATTTATATCTGAAAACGGTTGCGATACCATGTTGACCGTTTTTGTTGAAGAACGAGAACCTCTATTATTTGACATCGGCAACAATCAAGTCATCTCATCTGGCGATTTGGCACCACTGAATTTAGATATACCCTGGATGGATGAATACAGCATTGTCTGGACTCCTGCCGATAAATTAAGTTGTAATTTTTGCCCTGATCCACTCTGGGTTGGTTTAGAAAGCGACGAAGTAAGCGCAACAATCACCGATGAATTGGGCTGTAACTCTAGCGATGTATTCTTTATGACCGTAGAAGCAGTAGAAGATTTCGTACACTTCCCTACCGCCTTCTCTCCAAATAAGGACGGCATCAATGATGTGTTTTTGCCGCTCTACCAAGGCAACTTCGATTTTTATCACCTCAGTATTTTTGACCGCTGGGGCAACGAAGTATTTGAACAGAAATCACCCAACCTAGGCTGGGATGGATTTGACAAAGCCAGCCCCGCTCCTATTGGCGTTTACGCCTTCCAGCTGGATTACGCCCTCAAAGATGGCAGCCGACAAGTTCTAAGAGGGAATTTGACCTTGGTGCGTTGATGGCTTATTGAGACTTTTCTGTATTTTTGTAAAATGCAACCAATCTATCTCATATCGTTCTTTTTCTGTAGCTTATTACTAACTGTTGGTTGCACCACTGAAACACCCAAAAACACCTCCGAAGAAGCTGTTGCAACAGAGAACACCCCTGTTACCTTTGTTGACATTGCGCCCATTATCCACCAAAACTGTACGCCTTGTCATCGACCAGGAGAAGCAGGTCCGTTTCCACTAAGAACCTATGATGAAGTTGCCAAGCATGCTCGGATGATTCGGTATGTTACACGTATTGGCTATATGCCGCCTTGGCCAGCAGACCCCAATTACCGTCATTTTTTAGGAGAACGTTTTTTGACCGAAAACCAAAAAACACTCATTCAACAATGGGTCGACGGTGGTTTTATTAAAGGAGACAGCACCAAAATCCCTTCACCTCCCACATTCCCCAAAGGATCAAAATTGGGCAAACCCGATTTGGTCTTGACAATGCCCGAAAAATTAGACATTAAAGGGAACAGTCGAGATTTATTTCTGACGATGAAAATTCCTTATGAACTGCCTCAAGATACTTTTGTTCGACTGATTGAATTTGTTCCCGACAATCGCCGTTTGGTCCACCATGTAAATTCTCATTTGGTGTTTTTTAATGAAGACAAAAAACTAGATGCTAAAAATTGGATGGTAGATGCTTATAAGCATGACAGTCGACGAGGCTTATACCAAGAACTGAACTTGTTAAATGAAGACGAGACTTATCCAGAAGTAATCCCATTGGTTTGTAATTACTTACCTGGAATGGTCTTTGATTTTTATCCAGATGATATTGGTGGTTGGCCTATGAAAAAGAAAGGGGCTTTGGTACTAAATGACATTCACTATGGTCCTTCGGGAAAAGACGACCAAGACCAATCACATTTTAATATATTCTTCGCAAAAGAACCACCAAAGAGACCAACGATGGAACTTCAATTGGGCACATTGGGTATTTCTGATATTGTCCCTCCTTTAATTATTCCGCCCGATACCGTCATGACTTTTACCACCAAAGCAAAGGTATTGGGTGATATCTCACTGATAAACATCAATCCACATATGCATTTATTGGGGAAAGATTTTTTAGCCTATGCAGTAACACCCAAAAACGACACCATTCCGTTGATACACATTCCTGATTGGGACTTTAGGTGGCAGTATTATTATACCTTTCCTAAATTATTAAAACTGACAAAAGGAACCTACATCCATGTAGAAGGTACTTTTGACAATACACTCCAAAACAAAAACAATCCGTATGATCCTCCAAGGGTTGTTGCAGAACGAGATGGCAGTATGCGAACAACTGATGAAATGCTTCAATTCATTTTAACATTTATGCCCTATCAAGCTGGAGATGAAAATAGATCACTTCAATAGAAGTTGGGAGTTGGAAGTTATATTATTACTCCCATTTTCAGAAGACGACATCATCTGATAATCAAGACCCAGCAACCCTTGATTAACAACCTATTTTCATGATACAAACACTCCTAATAATTTTAAGTAAAATCCCTATCTTTGTTTTATGTTTCTAAACAATATAACCGAAGCTATTGGAAATACACCTTTAGTAAAAATCAATCGCCTAGCTGAAGATATTCCAGCCCTTGTATGTGCAAAGGTCGAATACTTTAATCCTGGCAATTCTATTAAAGATAGAATGGCATTACAAATGTTACTGGATGCCGAGAAGGAAGGTAAAATCAAACCAGGAGGAACCATCATTGAGGGAACATCTGGTAATACAGGGATGGGCTTGGCTTTGGCTGCTATTGCCAGAGGATACAAATGTATTTTTACCACGACCGATAAACAATCTATAGAAAAAGCAGACATCTTAAGAGCGGTCGGTGCCACTGTAGAAATTTGTCCAACCGATGTTGAGCCCGATGACCCACGTTCTTATTATTCTAGATCACGTCAACTGGCTGAAGAAACACCTAACTCGTATTATTTCAATCAATACGATAATATGTCCAATTCCAAAGCACATTATCTTACAACTGGACCTGAGTTGTGGGAACAAACAGAAGGAAAAATTACTCATTTAGTCGTTGGTGTGGGAACTGGTGGAACCATTTCTGGAACAGGTCGCTATTTAAAAGAAAAAAACCCAAACATCAAAATTATTGGGGTCGACACCTATGGTTCTACTTTAAAAGAATACCACGAAACTGGGGAAATTGATCAGGATGCCATTTACCCATACATAACCGAGGGCATTGGTGAAGACATCATTCCCAAAAACATAGATTTTGATGTGATTGACCGTTTCATTAAAGTAACAGACAAAGACGGTGCTGTTGCAACAAGAGATTTGGCAAGGAAAGAAGGTTTGTTTGTCGGATATAGTTGTGGTTCGGCATTCCATGCTGTTCGTATGTTAAAAGACGAATTGACAAAAGACGATTATGTCGTTGTTATTTTCCACGACCATGGCAGCCGATACGTCGGTAAGGTGTACAACGATGAATGGATGAAAGAAAAAGGGTTTTTATAATCCCATACGTAGAGATGTTGGCTATCCGTCTAAAGTTGCCGAAATGCTTCGTTGCATGTACCCCTCGGCCGCAGCGGCGGACCGTTACGCTCGGGGTACGGTTAGTCCGAACCCCGAGCGTAACGGTCCGCCGCTGCGGCCGAGGGGTGGTTTAAAAAAATAATCAGCAACTTTAGGCGGGTAGCCGAGATGTTTTACATAAATGTCTAACACCAATAAAAGAAGTTCACAAAAAGAGTAACGCAAAACGTTTTATTAAAAATGATAGTCACAACATCCAACAATATAGAAGGTCATCGCATCGTAGGATATAAAGGTGTGGTAACAGGCGAAGCCATTATTGGCGCCAATATTTTTAAAGATTTTTTTGCAAGCATTACCGATGTAATAGGTGGTCGTTCTTCGAGTTATGAACGGTCATTGCGAAAAGCCAGAGAAATTGCGCTAAGAGAAATGGAAGAAGCAGCACACCGAAATGGCGGAAATGCCGTTATTGGTGTTGACCTAGATTACGAAACCATAGGTAAAGATTCGAGTATGTTGATGGTGAGTGCTAGTGGAACAGCCGTAGAAATAGAGTAATTTAACAAACTTTAATTCCTATTTTCAATTGGGATTTAACATTTTACTAAACCTTAAATGCTTGTGTAAGTCGAAAACAATACAACGCAAACAGATTGAGAACAGACAATGGCACTAAGGAGAAGAATCTGTTTCACTATTTTTTTCGAACCCCAAAAAATGATAATTTTATGAAAAAGTTATTTTTATTGCTGACAATGGTCATTGCCTTTTCAGCAACTATGAACGCCCAACGCATCGTTTTTGTTGATACCGAACGTGTTTTGGAAAGTATGCCTGCTTATCAAGAAGCACAAAAAGAAATTGACCAGATTACGCAGCAATGGCAAGAAGACATTCAAAGAAAGTATGGGGAAATTGACGAAATGTACCGTGCTTATCAGGCGGAAGAAGTACTTTTGACGGACGAACTTCGTCAACAACGCCAAGATCAAATCATTGAAAAAGAAAAAGAACTAAAAGAATACCAAAAAAAGAAGTTTGGTTATCAAGGTGATTTGTATAAGAAAAGGCAAGAATTGGTTAAGCCCATCCAAGATCAAATCTATGAAACCATTTCTACAATGGCTAAAAGAAAAGCGTATGACATTGTATTGGACAAATCTAGTGGTGTTTCCATTCTTTTTGCCAGTGAAGAATACAATAAAACATGTGAAATTATGGAAGGCTTAGGTCTTTCTTGTGAAGAATAATTTTGGTAGGTTATATTACTTACTTAATATTGTAAAAAAACAATTTAAAAAACATCACCATCTTGTTTGCTTTCATCCAAGATGGTGGTTTCTAATCATTACAAATAGACATTATATCCGTATGAAACAACTAATTTTTTCATTCTTACTAATCGCAGGGCTGGGTTTGACCAGTAATGTACAGGCACAAGACAAATTGGCCTATGTTAATACTGCGGAATTGATTCAAGCAATGCCTGAGTACAAAGCTGCTGAGAAGCAAATCGAAGACTATGGCAAGCAAAAGCAAGCTCAAATTGAACAGCGTTATCAAAAACTTCAGCAAGATGCTGCTGTTTTAGAAGAGAAAATAGCTGCTGGAACAATTACCCAATTGGAAGCACAACAACAGCAACAAGTTCTTCTTCAGGAGGAACAAGCCATTCAACAAGCTTATACAATGGCTGAAAGAGAAATGGGCAACAAACAACAACAATTGATGTTGCCTATTGAGGAAAAATTATTGGCTATTATCAAGACTGTAGCTGATGAATTGGGTTACAATTATGTACTCAATGCGGCTACTGGTGTATTGCTTAGTTATCCTCCAGAAAGCGACATAACAGAACAGGTTAAAGCACGTTTAATGTAACTTAAATTAGAGTGCTTGGTTTTATAGACGATCTATAGAACCTCGATATCATAATTTAATCAAAAAACATAAACAGATGAATTTATTAAAATATTCTTTAGTATTAATCTTTTTGTTGAGCAGCTTTATTAATGTTCAAGCGCAGGAAAAATATGGCTATGTAGATTCAAATATCTTATTATCTCAAATGGCTGCATTTAAAGCTGTGGAGAAAGAAATAGAGACTTTCAACCAGCAAAAAGAAACTCAATTACAGAATAAGATGAACGCTTATCAACAAATGTTGACAGATGTTGACAATAAGACCAAAGCGGGCACCATTACTGAATTGGAACGCCAGCAGAGCTATCAGGCGCTTACTGAAATGGAACAAGATATTCAAAGTTTTAGATTACAAGCTTCTTTGGATTTTCAAAAGAAACGACTAGAACTGATGTCACCCATCGAAGAACAAGCATTGAATGCCATTAAAGCAGTCGCTGCTGAAAATGGATATACTTATGTCTTTGACATCACTCAGGGACATTTACTATACTATCCTGAGGAAGCAGACATTACTACACTTGTTCAAGCAAAATTATAATTTTCGATTCGTATTCGATTTTCAAAAAGCTCCAATGATGTACTTCATTGGAGCTTTTTTTATTTGCAAATATGAACTGAATTGGTTAAATTTAGTTTTTATTTTCTGTGTAAACAATTTCTTCGAACATATTTTCCAAGAATCAATACACAACATTTTATTATGGAAATTCGTATTATTACTAAAAATTCCTCTCCGGCTTTTCATGTTTTTTTGAAAACTTAAAAATAAAAAGAATGACTGTCTTTGCTGTTACAGAAGGAGTTGTCGTCAGTGCCGAGGTACTTTATCGACCCGAGTATTCTAGACCCAATAATCAAGAATTTATATTTACTTATAACATCACTATAGAAAACAATAGTAAATATACCCTACAACTGGTCTCTAGACATTGGAAAATATTTGACTCTAATAATTTTAAACGTGAGATAAAAGGGGAAGGCGTCGTTGGCATGCAACCCATTCTTGAACCCAATCAAACCCACAGCTATACTTCTGCGTGTAATCTAAATTCAGAATTTGGTCGAATGAGTGGGTTTTATGCTATGGTTCGCATTATGGACGATAAAGAGTTTACCATTAAAATTCCAGCTTTTACTTTAGAAGTTCCTTTCAAACTGAATTGAGTTTTACCAAATGAGCAAACCCAAAGTAACTGGTATCGGCGGCATTTTCTTTAAATGTGAAGACCCTGATAAAATGAGGGAATGGTATGCCCAACAATTAGGGTTTGAAACCGATCAATACGGCGCCATGTTTAAATGGCATTCTTTGGAAAACCCTAGCCAAACAGCATACACTCAATGGAGTACATTTTCTGAGGACTCCAAACATATGCAGCCTTCTGAAAAACCTTTTATGATCAATTATAGAGTAAATGATTTGGAAGGCTTGATTAAAAACTTAAAAAATGCGGGTGTAAAGGTGGTTGGTGAAATTGAACGTTTTGATTATGGAAAATTTGCTCACATTATGGACCCCGAAGGAAATAAAATAGAACTGTGGGAACCCATAGATGCCGCTTTTGACGCCTACCATGAAAAATAACCTCTCCCAAAAATATCCCAAAGCCGTAGTTGGCGCACTTCTTTATAACAACACACAACAAATCCTTCTTGTTAAAAGTCCCAAATATCCAGATTGGATCATTCCTGGCGGACACATCGAATGGGGCGAATCTATGGAGTTTGCCTTAAGAAGAGAAATCAAAGAAGAGCTGAATCTTATTGTTGGTCAAGTTCAATTCATTGCTGTCAAAGAAGGGTTCTTTTATACCAAGGAGACGACAGAAATAAAAAGACACTTCATTTTTATAGATTTCCTCTGCGAGTACATTGGTGGCAAAATTGAACTAAATGACGAGTTAAGTGAATATCGGTGGTATTCATTTAAAAAAGCACTACAACTTAATATGACTCCCGAAATGATTGACGTAATAATCATTGCACAAAACCTTATAAAACAAAAAAACCGAATCATTGACTGATCAACGATTCGGTTTATAATTTCTATTTATTGAAATTGGGGTTTATCCCAATACTTCTTTCAATTTATTTTCCAAGGCAGCACCTCGTAAGTTTTTAGCGATAATGGTTCCATCTTTTCCAATCAAAAATGTTTGAGGAATAGACTTTACTCCATAATCCGCAGCAGGCGCAGATTTCCAATGTTGCAAATCACTTACATGATAATCCCACAGCAAACCATCGTCTTGAATCGCTTTTTTCCAACGATCAGGACTACGATCTAAAGAAACACTAAAGACTTCAAAACCTTTTGATTTGTATTCTTTATAAGCTTGAACAACTTTAGGATTTTCTCTACGGCAAGGTCCACACCAAGAAGCCCAAAAGTCAATCAATACCACTTTACCTTTTAATTCATCCAAAGAATAAGTTTTACCATCAGGGCTTGCCAAAGAGATGGGTGGTGCTTTTTGACCAACAGCTGTTTTAGCAGAAGCAGCAACTTTGCTTTTCTCACTAGCAATAAACTGCTTTAACTCTTTGCCATAATTAGAACCTGGTACTTCTTTTTGAAAACGATTGGCAACCGTTTCATAAACCTCAGGTCCATTTTTAAATTGAACGCTTTGCATAGCGGTATAAGCAACAAATGGAGATGCTACAGTATCTATAAAAGCAACAACTTCGGGCTTTTGTAAGGGTACTCCATTTTGAATACGGTCATTCCACATTTGAAGCGCCTCCATTTCAGCGTTTCCACTAAAGCGAGTACCTCTACGATTGTTCTGATCGGCCTCCACATTTATTTTATGATTGTCCAAAATAACAAAAGAAGGAATTTCTCCTATTTTCAAAAGAGCAAAGTCTTTTTTAGGTGTATTCCCTTTCATTTTAAAAGTCCCATCTGCCGCTATAGAAGCAGTATCCAAGGTTTCTGTTTGGCGACCTTTTACTTTTTGCAAAAGCACCTTCGTTCCTATCGGAAAGTTTTGAGTAGTTCCTTTGATTATATAACCCTCGTGACCAGCATCAGGGTCTTTTTCGCCTGTGCAGGCTACTACTCCCATTAATAGGAAAGCAGCAAACAAATATTTAAATTTCATTTTTATGATTATTTATTTTTTAGTTTAGGAGTACAAAGTTTACTTATTATTTACAAAAAATTTGTGAAACAGCTACAAAAATAAGATTTTTAACAAAAGATTAAAGCCTCTTTGATGTTCCAATTATAAATAATCGAAATTTTTCATAAAAATGTTTCATTAGTGAAGTATAAAAAACATTAAACCCATCATTGATTGCTTGTACCATTCAATTGCAATGATACCTTTATACTGGATTCGGCAATGTCTGAATAAGCACAAATCGTCCTCTTTTCAAGTCAAATTGTGTCTAAAAATAAAAACTTTAATTCAAACTTGAGGCTTCGAGAATTTTATTAAATATAAAACCAATTGACGCCCTTTCCCTTTGGATATGCATTGTTATGTATAAAAACAGTCATTTTGTTTAAAGGTATACACAATTTTTCACTAATATTTTACTCTTTACTGTTTTTTTTGTATTAATAAATTGTAAAATTGGTCTGTTTATTGTAATATTGTATACTGTAATTTTATTTATTGCCCAACCAAACACTAAATGAATACTAACCATCAATTAAGTATTAGGAAACTTACGTTGTCTTCTAGGCTTGAAAACGTTGGTAAAGTTGAATCCTTCTTACAACAATGTAGTAATTGTAATGCAATAGATTCACAGCTTTACAACGATATCTTATTGGTCCTTACCGAAGCGGTAACCAATGGTATTTGCCACGGAAACTGCCTGAACCCACATAAAAAAGTGGTGATAGAATTTCATTCAGATCAAAGAAGTATGAGTTTTTCTATTACCGACGAAGGTAAAGGATTTAACCCCAAAGCAATTCCCGACCCAACTCATCCTGCAAATGTTGCACAACCCAATGGACGTGGTGTTTATTTGATGCGTGCTTTATCTGACCAAGTACAGTTTACCGACAATGGTCGCTGTGTCAACATCCGTTTCTCTTACTAAATTTAGGTCCAACTACTATTGCAATTTTTCACACAACCACCTCTCGATTTTTCATTAAAAACCCCTGAAAAAACAAGAAAGTGGCTTCATCAGGTCATTCTTACAGAGCAACTCCAATCAAGCGAAGATATTTCTTTCATCTTTTGTACAGATGAACACCTACACGAAATAAATCTGGATTATCTCCAACACGATACCTACACCGACATTATTACTTTTGACAACAGCGAAGACGAATCCATCATCGAAGGAGATCTATTTATCAGTATAGACCGAATCCGTGAAAATGCGCAATCGTTTGATGCTTCTTTCGAGAAAGAACTCCACCGAGTGATGGTTCATGGCATTTTGCATTTATGTGGCTATGGAGACAAATCCACTGCGGAAGCAGAAATGATGCGGTCAAAAGAAAATCACTATCTTAAACAATCATATTTAGATATTTAGATGTGAGATGTGAGATTTTTTTTAATTTTAATTTTAATTTTCATTTTCATTTTCATTTTCATTTTCATTTTCATTAAAAATTTTTATTTAAGACTCATCCGTCTAATATCTAAAAAAATCATTACTATGTTTAAAAACTTAGAGCATTTGGGCATTGCTGTAAACAGTATAGAAAAATCCGATGCAGTCTTTAGTGCGCTTTTGGGTAAAACGTATTACAAAACCGAAGCAGTAGAATCAGAAGGAGTGACGACTGCATTTTACGATGGTGGAAATGTAAAAATAGAATTACTAGAAGCAACCCGCCCCGACAGTTCCATTGCCAAATATTTGGCAAAACGAGGGGAAGGTCTTCATCATTTGGCTTTTGAAGTCGACAACATACACGAACGCATGGAAGAACTGCGCTCAAAGGGCTTCCGCCTACTAAACGAACAACCTAAAAAAGGAGCAGACAATAAGCTCATTTGCTTTGTTCATCCCAAAGATACCAATGGCGTTTTAATAGAATTGTGTCAGAGTATTCTCGAAGATGAAGAAGAATAACAAGCCTTTTGGTTTAATTTCAAAAAATCATTACTTTTAGGCTTTCGATAAAATTTTAATGCCATTCAAAATTGACGCAATGAGTAAATTGTTATTAGAAGTAAAGAACCTCGAAACCCATTTTAAAACGGAAGAAGGACTGGTCAAAGCAGTCAACAACGTAAGTTTTAATATTCATAGAGGCGAGACTGTAGGAATAGTTGGAGAATCTGGTTCTGGGAAGTCTGTTACTTCTTTGTCGATTATGGGACTCATTCCAAACCCGCCTGGTAAAATTGTAGGTGGTGAAATTAATTTTTATGACAAGGATGGTTCTGTGACCGATTTGGTAAAAACAGATGAGGCACAAATGCGTCATTATCGTGGCAATGAAATTTCTATGATTTTTCAGGAGCCAATGACTTCTCTGAATCCAGTTTTTACTTGTGGCAATCAAGTGACCGAGGCGATTCGCCTTCACCAAAGTGTTGACAAAGCAGAAGCTAAGAAACGCACATTACATCTTTTTGAAAAAGTACAATTACCAACACCTGAGCGTATCTTCAGTGCTTATCCACACCAACTATCGGGTGGACAAAAGCAACGGGTGATGATTGCCATGGCAATGGCTTGTGATCCACAAATACTTATTGCCGATGAGCCTACTACAGCACTTGATGTAACGGTTCAAAAAACCATTCTCCAATTGATGTCAGACCTCAAAAAAGAGGTAGACGCTTCAATCATTTTTATTACACACGACTTGGGCGTTATTGCAGAAATTGCCGATAGGGTTATTGTTATGTATAAAGGAGAGATTGTTGAGCAAGGAAACGTTTACGATATTTTCGCTAATCCAAAACATCCTTATACCAAAGGTTTGCTTGCCTGTCGTCCTCCACTTGGAAAAAGACTGAGCAAATTACCAACTGTTGCCGATTTTATGACCATCAAAGACGATGGAACACTACAAGAGATTCCGAGTTCTGTTGAAGAAATGATTAACAAATATGAAATTACTCGTGAAGAACACGATGCTCGTCTTATAAAATTAGAAAAGAAAGAACCTTTACTTCAAGTAAAAAATCTAAAAACCTACTTCCCTTCTAAGAAAAACTTTTTTGGCAAAGTTACCGATTATGTAAAAGCAGTAGATGATGTGAGTTTTGATGTTTATCCAGGTGAAACTATGGGCTTGGTTGGTGAATCGGGTTGTGGTAAAACAACCTTGGGGCGAACCATTTTACGTTTGGCACCTGCTTGGGGCGGAGACATCATTTACAAAGGCAAACACATACTCGATCTTAAAAAACATGAGATGAAGGAGTTGCGAGAAGAGATGCAAATCATTTTCCAAGATCCATATTCATCTCTTAATCCTAGAATGACCATTGGTAATGCCATTATGGAACCGATGCAAGTACACAGCGTACTAGCCAATGACAACGAACGCAAGGATCGGGTTAGGGAATTACTGGAAACCGTTAGTTTGCTTCCACACCATTTTAACCGTTATCCACATGAATTTTCTGGAGGTCAGCGTCAGCGTATTTGCATTGCTCGCTCGTTGGCTTTGAATCCCAAGTTTATTATTTGCGATGAATCGGTTTCGGCATTAGATGTATCGGTGCAGGCACAAGTATTGAACCTATTGATAGACTTACGAGAACAATTTGATTTGACATACATCTTTATTTCACACGATTTATCGGTGGTGAAATTTATGTCCGATAGAATGATTGTAATGAACAAAGGTAAAGTAGAACAAATAGGCGCTGCCGATGGTATTTACGAAAATCCAGCAACTGCTTATACTGCCGATTTGATTGATGCCATTCCAAAAGGATTGTTAGAAGACATTAAGGTACGAACAGATAATTAGACCGTAAACGGTTTGAAAGTCATTAATTTGGGGAGATTAAAACCACATCTCCTCTACTAAAAACAAATAAATTTTTTCTGGACCAATTCCCCCTTTAAGTATCTCACCAGTGAACGCTTGAGTAAATGCTGATTTCTGAATAACAGAGATCATCGTTGGTATCTTTTCGTGTTTTTGTGCCAAACTGTTCCAAGCTTCCTTTTGGGTTTCACACAGTTGTGCAACAGAAGCAATGACCAGCCAATTGGGCGGATAAATGGGCAACATACGACCACAAGACAAGGCTGACGAAACCATAATACTTCCATTCTCAGCAATAATAAATTCACAAGTTGTTAGCCCTGCATGGGCTTTGTCGAGAATGTGTCCAATACGAATAAGGCGAAAATCTCTATTCTGAAAAAAAGAAGTCAATTCGGGATTCCAACAATGGACATTATACCATTTTCTTTCCTTCACTACTTTTGTAAGTGCCTCAAAAAAACGCTCTTTGTTTTCACAATAAAAAAACAACCCTCCATTTTGTGTAAAATTATTGGCAAACACCGCATCGGCACTATCTTTTGGAATAGAACGAGGAAGCAATACGGGCACTTTAACCTCTGAAGAGTCTACACTGTTTTGGTTCGCTTGCTTACTGATTCTGATTAATATGTTTTTTCGTGCTTCCTGCGACATGGTGGTTCATTTGTGATTGCCCAAAGATAATCCATCCTTCAGAAACTCTCAGTATTGCATAAAAAGTATAAAATCTATCTATTTCACCCAAAGTCTAACAAATAAGAAAGTTATCTTTGTATCCCTTTTTGGTTTTTCTGATTTACATCAGGTTCTTTAAAGCCATTTTAATCATTGAAGTAAAAATTTATGACTCTAGAAAATAAACAAAGAAATTGGACTAAAATCCAAGCAGAAGGTTCTTGGCGTGTATTCCGTATTATGTCGGAATTTGTAGAAGGATTTGAACGTATGGAAAACATTGGTCCATGTGTATCTATATATGGTTCTGCTAGAACCAAACCACAAGCAAAATACTATAAAGAAGCTGTTGCCATTGCCAAAAGATTGGTTGAAGAAGGTTATGGTGTGATTACTGGTGGTGGCCCTGGTATTATGGAAGCAGGAAACAAAGGTGCTCATTTGGCAGAAGGAACATCTGTAGGACTCAACATTGACCTTCCTTTTGAACAATCATCAAATAAATACATTGACCACGACAAAGACATAGACTTCCGTTATTTCTTTGTGAGAAAAGTTATGTTTGTCAAATACGCACAGGCATTTGTTTTGCTTCCTGGTGGATTTGGAACAATGGACGAATTATATGAGTCTCTTACACTTATCCAAACCAACAAAATAGAACGTGTTCCTGTTATCCTTTATGGAACAGAATTTTGGGAAGGCTTGGTTGATTGGATGAAAAAAATCATGTTGGAAAAACACAGAACCATCAGCCCTGGTGATTTGGATTTAATGACCATTACCGATGATATAGAAGTGGTTATAGAAACCATCAATAAATTTTATGAAGGCAAAGAATTGCAACCCAACTTTGAGTATTAATGGAAAAGGTAAAATTAATAGAGTGTCCACGAGATGCCATGCAGGGTATTCACGAATTGATTCCAACAGACGTCAAGGCAATTTATTTGAACCAATTGCTCAAGGTTGGCTACGATACATTGGACTTTGGTAGTTTTGTTTCTCCCAAAGCCATTCCACAAATGCAAGACACCAGCCATGTACTCGCTCGGCTTAAATTAGACGATACAGAAACCAAGCTGTTGTCCATTGTGGTGAATGAAAGAGGAGCACTACAAGCTTGTACTTTTGATGAAATTGACTATTTGGGTTATCCTCTTTCTATTTCTGAAACTTTTCAGTTGCGCAATACCAAAAAAAGCATTGATGCTTCTATGGAATTGGTCGACACGCTGCTCAACCTTTGTGAAATCAATGGTAAGGAGTTGGTTGTGTATACGTCAATGGCTTGGGGAAATCCCTATGGCGATCCTTATGATATTGCCATATTGGAACACTGGGTCGATCGCTTGGTGGAATCGGGCGTAGAAATTATTTCGCTTTCAGATACCGTTGGTGTCGCAACGCCTGAAAAAATTGCACAGGCTTTTGACATTATGACCCATCATTTTCCAGATATAGAGTTTGGTGCTCACTTGCATACAACTCCGGAAAGCTGGGAAGAGAAAATATCGGCGGCTTATGAGTATGGTTGTCGACGTTTTGATGGTGCTTTAAAAGGTTATGGCGGTTGTCCTATGGCAAAGGACGATTTGGTTGGAAATATGCCAACAGAGAAAATCATTGAATATCTACAGTCTGAAAAAATACCTTTGACCATTGATGAGGAAGAATTAAAGGAGGCATTGTTTTTGGCGAGTAAGGTTTTTATATAATTGTATTAGGCGAGTTAAACTTTTGACTCCTTTTTATGATTATTCTAATAAGAACTAAAACATGAATAATAAATGGAAAACCTTTTAAAAGCCAAGTGGTGGAAGTATTTTGGCGTACTCATTATGTTGTACGTTTTCTTGGTAGGCCTTTTAGGAGATGTTCCTCGCCAAGACATTCTAAATGAAACCATCCGAAATCTCCACTTTCATGTTCCGATGTGGTTTGGAATGATCATTCTGTTTTTGTTTTCGCTGGTATACAGTGTCAAATACTTAAGAAACCCTACCCTATTCAATGATACCATTGCCGCTGAAACGGCAAAAATTGGTGTGTTGTTTGGTATTCTTGGTTTGGTTACAGGAGCTATTTGGGCAAAATTCACCTGGAACTCTTGGTGGAATGGCGACCCCAAACAAAATATGTCGGCAATTTGTATGCTCATTTATTTGGCGTATCTCGTTTTGCGTAGTTCTGTAAAAGAAGTAGACAACAAAGGTAAATTAGCCGCCGTTTACAACATCTTTGCTTTTTGCGCAATGATTCCATTGTTGTTTGTTATCCCTAGAATGCTGGATTCTTTACACCCGTCTAATGGAGGAAATCAGGGGTTTGTCATTTATGATATGAACAGCCAACTGCGCCTCGTTTTTTATCCTGCTGTTATTGGTTGGACTTTATTGGGTTTGTGGGCTGCTTCTATTGGAACCCGTGCGCAAATGCTTAAATACCGTTTACTAAAACTCATCTAATGTTGAATAAAATTTCTACTTCCTTCTGTTTTCTTTTTGTAAGCGTTTTATTAAAAGCGCAAGAAAACACACCTCTACCAGAAATGGCGGATGTGATGCGGTCTAATGGTAAAATTTATGTAGTGGTTGCGGTCATCATTTCCATTTTTATAGGAATCATTTTTTACCTTGTAAGATTGGAGCGTAAAATGGATCGCTTGGAGCGTGAGTTGAGGTAACAATTTTTTACTGTTTGAGGCTGTTCTTAAAAACCCAATAATGAAAAATTTTTATTTTTATTGAAATTTTTCACTTTCTACTTTTATTAAAATTTTTACTCCAATGGCACTCCCACTAAAAATAGCAACCTATAATGTAAATGGTATCCGAGCTGCGCAACGCAAGGGTTTTTCAGATTGGTTAAACGAAAAAGATTTTGATGTTGTTTGCTTACAAGAAATTAAAGCAAATGCCGACCAAATAGAGACTGAAATTAAAGCTTATACCGATTTGGGTTATCACTGTCATTGGTATTCTGCACAAAAAAAAGGTTACAGCGGAACTGCCATTTTAAGCAAACAAGCGCCCGACAACATTGTCAATGGCATTGGACATGAGTTGTTTGATGGAGAAGGGAGAGTCGTTAGAGCAGACTTTGGAGACTGGAGTGTCTTGAGTTGCTATTTTCCTTCGGGAAGTTCTGGTGATGCGCGCCAAGAGGTAAAAATGGCTTTTCTCAATTACTTCCACGATTATATTGCCGAACTCCGCAAAGAACGACCTCAATTAATTGTTTGTGGGGATTATAATATTTGTCACAAAGCCATAGACATCCACGATCCTATTAGAAACAAAAACAGTTCTGGATTTTTACCCGAAGAAAGAGCCTGGATGGACAAATGGTTCGAGAGTGGTTTTACCGATACGTTTAGACATTTTGAAAAAGAACCCGAAAAATATACTTGGTGGAGTTATAGAGCTGGCGCACGTCAACGAAATAAAGGTTGGCGAATAGATTATATCTCGACCACAGAAAACTTAAAAGAACAGCTTGTAGGCGCAGGTCATTATCCCAACGATTTCCACTCTGACCACTGTGCCAGTTATGTTCATATAGCGCTATAGGCAATTCTCGCTTTAGAACCCAAACATCAAAAAAGGACAAATTCGAGAACAAAAAACGGGGGATTAATTTCTCACTATCTTACGGGTCAACTCCCTGTAAACAGCGCCATTTTGACGTATGAATTTTACATTCAATAGATAAGTGCCAGACACCAATTTGTCCAAATCAATCACCAATTCATTACCATTTATTCGATACTCCTTTGAGAAGAGACTTCTCCCATCTAAATCAACTATCTCTACAAGTGAGCTATAGGCTTCTGATGGTACATTACTCAACCTTATTCTTCCATCTGTTGGGTTTGGAAATAGAAGCACTTCACTTTTAATATTTTCCAGAACACCAACCACCCCATCTTGAAACACATCAATAGTCACCGAGTCTGTACCGCCGACAATTGTCAGTGTTCCCGATCGATTAGTGGTCTCTTCATTTGCATCAATCGTTATGTTGACTTGGGCGTCTCCCGATCCAGATGAAAGGTCAGTTGATATCCAATTTGTGCTACTCGTTATTGTCCAATCGATATTGCTGGAAACCATAAAAGACCTATTTTCCTCTTCTCCTCCAACATAAAGCTGTGTTCTATTTGCAGCTATATAATCGACAAGGTTATCAAATAAGTAGGAAGGACCTGTGTTCATCTCAGTAGCATATGGTTGGACATTGACTGTTGATGAAAACTCAGACGCTCCAATCGCTCGATTAGTTATTGACATAGGTCTCTGTTCTTGCATCAAATCCAACAATATTTCATTGTCATAATCCATTCCTGGATAAAGAGGAACCGCTGGATAACCATCATCTGCTGCTTCAATAACTGGACTATCGGATGCTGGCTGAAAAAAGCCTTCCATGTTTTCAAGAAGATTAGGGTCTGTATTTGAAAGTCCAGTTACTGGGACATCAATTCCTACATTACCAAAGAAAAAGTTATTAATCCATGTTTCATCTTCTGTATCTTGTTGAAATAATTTATCAGCAGGATTTATAAAAACATTGTTAGCAAGGATGACATTGGTAGGTGGATTATTTCCTGAACCTCCCAGTCTTACTTCTTCTGAATTAATAATTGTGTTGTGATAAATGTTAATATCAGACAAAGGATCAGAAGGGTCGTTTTGTAAGTATATCGCTCTTGAATCTAGTCCTTCGAAATAGTTGTTATAAATGAAATGACTAGAACCCTCTCGTACTCGAACTCCTCCCATATTGTTTATAAAAAAATTGCCATAAACAATTCCTTCATCACCATGTCTTAGCACGAGTTCTGCTACCGGGTTGTTTTCAAAGGTGTTATAGCGATACACATTTTGTCTAGACTTATGCGAGATTATTTCACCATCTCCATTACATTGCGTAAAGTAGCAATACTCCACAAGCGTACGGCTATCCCTGCTTCCCTGTGAACTGACCCCAATTCTGATTGGTTCCACACCTTGATCATTACCAATACCATCAAAATTTTTGAAAGAACAATATTGAATCTTGTGATAGCCGGGTTCACTGTCTACTAATATAGAGAGTATATTCTGATCAGCTAAGTTGAGTCGGTTCTCAAAATTACAATAGCTAATAGTCGTTCTTCTAGATTCTTCATACACTCTCAGATATTTATAGCTCGTATAATTCTGAATATTCACCTGCGTAATCAACACATCACTTCCATAAACTTTAATTACATCTAATGTACCAACATTGCCTCCAATATATTGAAAGCCAGAAAAAACAATATTATTGGCATTTATGATAGTTCTAGATACTCCTTTAAATAAAACAGTTCCATACGGTTTTGCTGTCACTATCAATCCGTCTTTATTAATACTCATATTAATATTAGAATACGTACCCTGCTCCCATACTATTGTATCTCCTGCGGTAGCCTGATCTTGAGCTGTATTAAACGCTACTTGTGACGAAACATCATAGCGGGTTTGTGCACTTATCAGAACACTAAGGAATAGAGACGAAAATAAAAGAAGAAATTTCATAGAAATAGTATTAATCAAAGATTAGCATAGACTACATTTACAAGTAAAGGGTAGGAGTAAATTTTATTTATTAAAAAATGTTCCTACCCTACTTAAGAGCTTAGTGAAACGAAATTGAGGACGTACGAACTTAATAAGTTAAACCATTTTACTTAGTGTTTTATAAACTTACCAACACGGGGACCATCATTGCCTTCAAACCTTACAAAATAAACACCCGGTTGAAGCTCACTTACATCCAGTGTTCTTAAATTATTAATCTTTCTTTGGATGACCATTCTTCCAGTTTGATCATAAACAGACAGCGTATGGTATTCTTCAACACCTTCTATTGTCAAGACAGATGTGGCAGGATTGGGATAGAGCAACACTTTATCAGAAGCTATTTCTAATTCGCCCAAGGCTACTAGACTTGAATCTCGCTCACCGAAACCAAACACTCTCAACTCGGTAAGACTAGCCCAATCACCATTGTAAACATCTGCATCTCTTACAGTTATTTTTACGTACCTAGCTTCAATACTGTCAACGAGATTTATGATTGGCGCAGCAGGCGTACCTGCCGTTGAATTATTTAATCGATCTACGAGGGTTGTATATGGTCCATCTATGTCAATTGAGCCTTCAATAATGAATTGATACGCTCTGTCTTCATAGCAGGTAACTTCCGTTCCAGTTATTGTGATAAATCCTAATAAATCAACAGTGGCTGACTGCGGAAACGGTTGTACAGACCATCGTGTATTCGTATCATCATCTACAAGCTTAGATTCATCGTTGTTTCCATCAGGAATTCCGGTACTGATAACTGGCTGGAACAACGCCCAGTTAAATTCAGAGAAAGAAGGCAGGACGTTTATGAGAACTCCGTCGGAGAATTCTCCTTCATTTGTTGTCACGGTGACCATTACTTCACCTTCTGAAACGGCGGTTACCAATCCGCTTTGGCTTACTATGGCAATACTTGGATCAGCAGACTCAAAAGTAAAATTTTGATTTGTTGAATTAGCAGGCAAAACGACTGCCGACAATTGTGCTGTAGCTCCGACTGCAAGTGGTCCGATCCCAACTAAATCTATTCCAGTCACATCTACTGGTATACCAACTGTAATATTGGTACTCAAGGAGGTCTTTAACCCTCCCTCATTATCAGTGGCTATGGCTGTTAATATATATTCTCCTTCAGCTGCATTTGTCCATGTAAATGAAAAAGGAGGGGTCGTATCTTCTCCTAGAAGGTTAATACCCCCTTCATAAAACTCAACCTTTGTTACTGTACCATCAGAATCTTCCGCATCAACGATAATAGTGATGTCGGTACCTGGTAAAAAGTTAGTGCCATTTGAAGGATCGGTTATAGTAACAGATGGAAAATAGTTTTGTGGGGTGCCATCTCCTTCAAAAAGATTATCAAAATGTGCGGTAGCCTCCCCCTCATCCTGAAGGTAAACACCTGCCTTCCAATAACTAGGCCAGGTCCAGAAAGAGACATCTACATTCACCTTTTCTTCCCCTTCAAAATCAATGATCATGTTTCCATCAACCAATCGGATATCACAATTAAAATATCCTCCTGGGTCTTCACCAAGATCTATATGAGTGGTATTAACCCCCACATCATCTGTTTTAATTGCTGCCCACAAGTGATTGGTAGGAAAATTAGAATTCTTCTTATAAATTCTTAGTAGTGGCTTATTCGGTCCACTACCTGCATTTGCATCATCGTGAATTTGCAATACCGTAACCTGATCACAAGTCTGCTCTACAATATCGAGTCTTCCATGTAGCGATCGATTGGCTTGTGTAAGGTCCCAATTCGTTTCATTTCGGAGCTCTGTTCTTTTGCTGTCACCAGTTTGATTGAAACGTATTTTATCACCATCAACTACATAGAAATATTGAGGGTGTGTGTATCCACTATTAAGTGAATTAACATCAGCTGCCGTAGAACTGGTAGGAGCTTGGAGCTTACATTCTGCAAGATAGGGTTGAAATCTTGGTATGTCAGATGGTGCATCATAAGCCGTTGGCGGAGTTGGAGCAAAGTGAACAACATCTAAAGCGAAGAAAGATACTTGCGCATATTCATCTGCATTTCCAGCATTGTTCTGATTATAGTTTCCTGCTTTGAAGTACATCCAATCATCAGCAAAACCACTATTGGTCATATCTACTTCTTGAACAACATCATCCTTACCATCTCTCATTATAGTTACGGTTAGTGTGTTGCCAATTGCCCTAATT